>Ga0209157_1000910_pt1 | contig 24946 bp, 23 predicted proteins | sample GraSoiAngelo_135_FD_185892 | JGI IMG/M metagenome (GOLD analysis project Ga0209157, IMG submission 185892) | Grasslands soil microbial communities from the Angelo Coastal Reserve, California, USA - 14_0929_05_40cm (SPAdes) (version 2) | ecosystem: Environmental > Terrestrial > Soil > Grasslands ...
CCGAGATCTCCACGTTCCTGGCCTGCTGGCTCTACGAGGAGACCTTTCACGGGATCGCGCTGGCCCGCTTTCTCGAGGCGGCCGGCCATGCCGTGCCGCCGCGACCGAAGCCCCACGGTCACGAGTCATTTTCGCAATGGCTGGAGGCGCGCGTGACGGCCTTGCTGTCGCGCGCGTGGGGAAACTTCTGTGCGGTCCACATGACGTGGGGGGCGATCAACGAACTGACGACGCTGACCGGATATCTGCGGCTCAGGACGGTCGCCAGGCACCCCGTGCTCGACGAGCTGCTCGAGCGGATCATGCGCGATGAATCGCGCCACTTCTTCTTTTATTATCGTCAGGCCGAGGAGCGGCTGCGGAGCCCGGCCGCCGCCGGGGTCGCTCGCTTCCTCGTCGACCACTTCTGGGGACCGGTCGGCACCGGCGTCGGCACGCCGGGCGAGCTCGAGTTCATGGCGAAGTACCTCTTCGATGGTGAGGACGGGCGGATCGCGATCCGCAAGGTCGACGAGACGATCCGGCGCCTGCCCGGATTCGCCAGCGTACAGCTTCTCGAAGCATGGATGAATCGCCATGCCAACGGAGGACGCAATGGCCACGGTCATCGCTGAACCCTACCGCGCATACACGCCCCGCCCCTTCACCCGGGGCGAGCGTGACTCGGTGACGATTTTGTTCGGCGGCCTGCACTGGCGCGCCGAGCGGATCCTCCAGGCCGTGCTCGAGCAGAGCGGCTATCGGGCGCAAGTGCTACCGGTGGCCACCAAGGAGGATCTCCTGACCGGCCGTGAGGTGGCCGACATCGGGCAGTGCTGCCCGACGAGCTTCACGACCGGCAATCTCGTCAACTTCCTCCGCGGCGAATCCAAGCGCATCGGCGCCGAAGAGGTGACCAAGCGCTACGTGTACCTCACGGCCGGGTCCTGCGGCGCCTGCCGCTTCGGCCAGTATCACCAGAGCTACGAGCTGGCGCTCCGGAACTCCGGCCTCGACGCCTTCCGGATGTTCCTTCTGGCCCAGGACAACCTCGACCAGAAGGCCGTGATGGGCGATGGCCTCGACTTCAACCTGCCGATCACGCTCGGCTGTCTCTGGGCGATCTTTTGCACCGACCTCGTGCAGGACCTCGAATACCAGGTCCGTCCCTACGAGGTCGTGCCCGGGAGCACCGACGCCGTCGTCAAGGAGAGCATCGAGCACCTCTACGAGGTCTTTCGCCGGCGGCCGGCGCGCGGCCCCTGGACCTCGCTGGCCTGGCACCTGACGACCCCGTACTTCACGAAGGCGCTCCGGGAGGTCCACCGCCGCTTCGCGACGATCGAGGTGGATCGCCTGCGGCCCAAGCCGATCGTGAAGATCACCGGCGAGTTCTATCTCCAGACCGTCGAGGGCGCGCCCAACTACAACATCCATCACTGGCTGGAGGCCGAAGGCGCCGAGGTGTATCCGGCGGCCGTGTCGGTCTGGATGGACTATCTGCTGCGGCTCGGGCTCCAGAAATTCGAGGACTACGCCAGCCTCGAGCGGAGCGCCCGGATCAAGCTCGGCGCCGGCCGCGTCGTGCAGAAGCTCTATCGCGGCCTCGTGGCCCGCCTGCGCCATGCGCTGGGGGATCTCCCGCGCGAGATGCCGCAGCAGCTCGAGCTCCGGCGCCTGGCCGCGCCCTACTTCCACAGCCGCCTCGACGGTGGTGAGGGCGACATGCTGGTCGGCAAGGCGTTGTGGGCCCACCTCGGCAAGAAGGCTCACATGATCTGCGAGCTGTCGCCGTACTCGTGCATGCCCAACACGATGAGCATCGGCGCCATGGCCGGCGTCGTCGGCAAGTATCCCGACCTGCTCTACGCGCCGCTCGAGATCAAGGGCGACGCCGAGGTCCACGCGCTCTCTCGGTGCCAGATGATCTTGACCGAGGCCCGGAAGCGCGCCCAGCGCGAGTTCGACGAGACCCTCGAGCGCACGCACCTCACCGTCGACGAGGTCCGCGCGTACATCGAGGCGCATCCGCTCATGAAGCGCGCGACGTATCGGGTGCCCCATAGCGGGACGGTCGCCGGGACGGGCGCGAACATGGTCATGCACGTCGCGCGCGCGCTGGGACGGACGTCGTGAAGCTCGCCGGGGTCGACGTCGGCTCTACCACGGTCAAGGCCGTCCTCGTCGAGGACAGCAAGACGCTCTGGCAGGACTACCAGCGCCACAACACCCGACAGGGCGAGAAGGTGCTGGAGTTCCTCGGTCGGATGGAGACGGAAGCCCGCTTTGCGCCGGGCGACCGCGTCTTCTTCACGGGCTCGGGCGCCGGCGGCCTGGCTCCGCTGGTTGGGGGCAAGCTCGTCCAGGAGGTCGTCGCGGTGGCCGCTTGCGTCGAGCGTCTGCACCCCGACGTGCGCTTCGTCTCCGAGATCGGCGGCGAGGACATGAAGACGATCTTCCTGACGCCGAACCCGACCGGCCGGTCGAAGCAAGTCTTCATGCAGTCGGCGTGCAGCGGCGGCACCGGCACGTTCATCGAGAAGACGGCGCGCAAGCTCCAGGTGCCCGGCGAGCGCCTGGCCACGATGGTGTACGCGGGCATGAGCCTGCACAAGGTCAGCAGCAAGTGCGGCATTTTCGCCGAGACCGACGCCAACACGCTGGTCAAGACCGGCGTGCCGGTCGAGGAGATCATCGCGAGCCTCTTCGAGGCCGTCGTCTACCAGAACCTCGCGACGCTCACCAAAGGCAACACGCCGCTCCCGGAAGTGTTGCTGCTCGGCGGACCCAATCTCTTCTTCACCGGCTTGCAGCAGGCGTGGCGCCACCACCTCATGAAGCTGTGGGAACAGCGCAAGATCGCGCTGCCGGCCGACCGCGATCCCGCGTCGCTCATCATCGTGCCCACCGAGGCGCTCTACTACGCCTGCCTTGGCTGCGTCGAGATCGGTCGAGACGAGCCGGCGGGTGTCGGTGTCTACCAGGGTCGCGAGCGGCTGTCGTGGTGGGTGGAGACGGGGCAGCACGAGCAGAAGGCGAAGGAGGGCGGGCGCGCGCTCGTCAGCGGCGCCGATGATCTCGCGCGCTTCTCCGAGCAGTGGGACGCGTGGCGCGCCCGGGCGAGCGCACCGCTCGGGACGACGACGGCGCCGGTGCTGATCGGCTGCGATTTCGGCTCGACCACCGCCAAGGCCGTCGTCCTCTCGGCCGAGCGCGAGCTGCTCTTCTCCTGCTACGCGCTCTCGAAGGGCAACCCGATCGAGGACGCGCAGTCGCTGTTCCGCCAGGTGAGCGAGGCCGGCTTCGCCGACGTCGCCGCGCTGGCGCTGACCGGGTATGGCAAGGATCTCCTGAAGGACGTGCTCGGCTCCGACGTGGCCGTCGTGGAGACGGTGGCCCACGCCACCGCGGCGCTCCACTTCGTCCCCGACGCCGACGTGATCTGCGACGTGGGCGGCACCGACGTTAAGATCATGATCCTCCGTCAGGGCACCGTGGCCGACTTCCGGCTCAACTCGCAGTGCTCGTCGGGCAACGGCGCCTTCCTGCAGGGCGTGGCCGAGCGTTACGACGTGCCGCTCGAGCAGTACGCCCAGCGGGCCTTCGAGGCCAAGGCGATGCCGGCGCTGGCCATGGGCTGCGGTGTCTTCCTCCAGTCCGACATCGTCAACCAGCAGCGCAAGGGCTGGTCGGCCGAGGAGATCATGGCCGCGCTGGCGGCCGTGCTGCCCGTCAATGTCTGGATCTACGCCGGCCAGCTCCAAAATCTGAGATCGGCCGGGCGCAAGTTCGTGCTTCAGGGCGGCACGCACCGGAACCAGGCCGTCGTGAAGGCCCAGCTCGACTTCATCCGGAGCAAGGTCCCCGACGCTGAGGTCGTGCTGCACCCCTACTCGGGCGAGGCGGGCGCCATCGGCGCGGCGCTGTGCGCGGCCGACTGGCTCCGTCACGGCAATGCGTCACGCTTCCGTGGCTTCGCTACGATTGCGGCGCTCAGCTACACGAGCACGACCAGCGCCGACACCGTCTGCAAGTGGTGCCCGATCAACTGCACCCGCACGTTCATCGACGTCCAGCTGCCCGGCGCGGCGGGCCGCGAGTGGAGCAAGGTCCCGCTCGCCCCGGGCTGGGAGCGGGTGATCAGTGGCAACTCGTGCCCCAAGGGACTGGTCGAGGACGTGAACGAGATGCGCCAGGTCAAAGCCAGGCTGGAGGACGTCAAGCGTGACTACCCTAACGTTGCCGAGCTGGTTCGGAAGGACGCGTTCCGCCGCGCCCGCGCCGTCGCGGTCTAAGCTCCGCGTCGGCATCCCGCGCGTCCTGAACGTCTGGTCCACGCACCAGTTCTGGGTGGGCCTGTTCGGCGCGCTCGGCGTCGAGCCGCGCAATCTCGTCTTCTCCGAGGACACGTCGGAGGAGCAGGGCCGGCAGTTCGGCAAGGGCCGCGGCACCGTGGACTGCTGTTACCCGGTGAAGTGCGCCACCGGCCACTACGGCGAGCTGATCTTCGGCCAGCGCGAGAAGCTCGACGTGTTGTTCTCGCCGATGATCTACACGCTGCCGTCGTTCCTCTCCGGCCACGTGGCGCGCACGCTCACGTGCCCGCGGGTGATGGCGGCGCCCGAGAACATCAAGGCGGGGTTCCTCAAGGAGCGGGAGGTCTTCGCCGACCAGGGGATCCGCTACGCGACGCCGTTCGTGTCGCTGGACGAGCCCAGGCTGGTGCCGAAGCAGCTCTTCGAGGGCCTGCGCGACGCGGTGCCCGGGCTGACGATGGAGGAGACGGCGAGGGCCGTCGACGCCGCGTACCGCGCGCTGCGGGAGTTCAACGACCGGCTCCGCAAGAAGTCGCGCGAGGTGCTCGAGTGGTGCGCGCGCGAGGATCGCGCCTGCCTGCTCGTGCTGGCGCGGCCGTATCACATGGATCCGGGCATCGGTCACGAGATCGAGGTGGACCTCCAGGCGTACGGCTATCCGATCCTGTGGGCCCAGTACTTTCCCATCGACGACGGCCTGATGCGCTGGGCGTTCGGTCCCGACCTGGCTGCCGGCGTCATCCGCTCGCCGTTCGACATCCGTGACGTGTGGCCGTCGTCCTACAGCAGCAACACGAACGAGATCCTGTGGGGCGCCAAGGTGGCCGCGCGCGTGCCGTGGGTTGCTTGCGTGGTGAGGATGTCATCGTACGAGTGCGGAATGGACCAGCCGACGTACACGCCGGTGCAGCAGATCGTCGAGCGCTCGGGCACGCTCTTCTTCTCGTTCCAGGATCTGGACTCCACCAAGCCCGCCGGGTCCGTGAAGATCCGCGTCGAGACGATCACGCACTACCTCGAGCGTTACGCGGCCGACATCGTCGCGCGCAAGAAGGCGACGATGCCGCCCGGCTGTCCGTTGCTATCGTCGGAGGGGGCCTCGGCGGCCCCCTCCGAGACCTCCCCCAGAAGCGATTGCGCCGGCAAAGCCGGCGCTCGAACGACGCCCCAGACCGCCCGCTGAGTTATGCCGCGCGCCGTGTGGACCGCGCTGGGGCTCGGGCTCGGCGCGCTCGCCCTCTATTTCGCCTTCTGGCCGGTGCCGGTCGATCCAGTGGCCTGGACGCCGCCGCCGGCGCCGGGCTACGGCGGACCCTTCGCCCGCAACGACCGGCTTGCCGCGATGGAACGGTTGTCGCTCGGGGCCGATCACGGGCCGGAGGCCGTGGCGCTGGACGCTGCGGGGCGCATTTACACGTCCACGCGGGAGGGACGTATCCTGAGATTGCGCCCCGACGGCTCGGGTGCCGAGACGTACGCGGACACGAACGGCGCGCCGCTCGGGCTCCACTTCGACGCGAGCGGCACCCTCATCGTCGCCGACGCGATGCGCGGCCTGCTCCGGATCACTCCCGACCGCCGCGTCACCGTCCTGGCCACGGAAGCCGACGGCACACCGATCGCGTACGCCGACGACCTCGATGTGGCCCGCGACGGCCGCATCTACTTCTCCGACGCCTCCACCAAGTACGGCGCGCGGCAGGGCGGCAGCACCTACTCCGCGAGCTTGCTCGAGATCATCGAGCATCGGGGCAACGGGCGACTGCTCGTCTGGGATCCGGCCACCGGTAAGGCCACCACCGTGCTGCGCGGCATCCACTTCGCCAACGGCGTCGCGCTGGCCGACGACGAGCGCTACGTGCTGGTGTCCGAGACGGGCTCGTACCGCGTCCTGCGTCACTGGCTCAGCGGCCCTCGCGGCGGGCAGACGGAGCCGCTGATCGAGAACCTTCCGGGCTTTCCCGACAACGTGACGCGCGGCCTCGGCGGGCGCTTCTGGGTGGCGCTGATCTCGCCTCGGAGCGGCCCGGTGGATTCCCTGGCCACCCACCCGTTCCTGAGGAAGGTTCTGATGCGCTTGCCCGGCGCCCTTCTCCCGCAGCCCGAGCTATGGGCACGTCGTCGCCTTCGACGCCACCGACAACGTGGTGACGAGCCTGCAGGATCCGACGGGAGCCTATCGCAAGATCAGCTCGGCGCTGGAGACGGCCCATCACCTCTACATCGGCAGTCTCGAGATGCCCGAGCTCGGCCGCCTCCCGAGGGACCGCGCCGGACTCTGATACACTCCGCGGCATCATGCCGGTGAGGATGTAGCTGAGCTTCGTTCGCCTCGACCGCGAGGGCCCGGTCGCTCGCCTCACGCTGAACCGCCCGGAAGTCCTCAACGCCGGCGATGCGGCGTGGGTACGCGACCTCGGCGCCGCGGTCAAGGCGCTGCCCGCGCTCAACCCTCGTGTCGTGGTGATCACCGGCGCCGGGCGGGCCTTCTGCACCGGCGTCGATCTGAAGGCTCTCGCCGCCGATCGCTTTCGCCTCGAGGACTTCGTCGCGTGGGAGGACGCCATGACGGCGATGGAGCGCATGGACGCGCTCTTCATCGCTGCGATCAACGGCCACTGTCTCGGCGGTGGGCTCCAGCTCGCGCTCGTCTGCGACTACCGACTGGCCAGCGCCGACGCGCGACTCGGTCTGCCCGCGGTGAAGGAGCGGCTGATCCCGTCGATGTCGCTCTACCGGCTGCCCCGCCTCATCGGCCTGGCCCGGGCCCAGGAGCTGATCCTGCTCGGCGAGCCGATCGACGCACGCCAGGCCAAGCGGATCGGGCTCGTGAATCGCGTCGTGGCCCCGGACGAGTTCGAGGCCGAGCTGGCGCGAACGATCGAGCGCTTTCTGGCGCTCCCCGCGACGACCGTCGCGGCGAGCAAGCGCCTCACCCGTCAGGCTTTCGACGCCGGCTTCGACGAGTTCCGGCGGCGCATGGAGAAGGAGTTCGCGGCCTGTCTGGCCTCCGACGAGTACCGCGCGGCGATGGAACTGCTGCGTGCCGAGCGCCGCGGGCCGTGATCGACGACGCGGCGCTGGCTCGCCAGTCGCTTCCCGCGCTCCTGCTCGACCGCGCACGTCGCACGCCGGGCCGCGTGGCCTATCGCGCGAAGACGCTCGGCGTGTACCGCGAGACGACGTGGAGCGAGCTGGCCGATCGCGTGGCCGCGGTGGCGCTCGCCCTCCGAGCGCGTGGCCTGCGCCCGCGCGACACGATCGCCATCATGGGCCACCCGCGCCCCGAGTGGACGATCGCCGACCTCGCCGTCCAGGCCGCCGGCGGTATTTCCGTCGGCGTCTATCCGACCAGCTCGCCGGCTGAGCTCCGCTACCTGCTGCGCCACGCCGGCGCGCGCTTCATGATCGCCGAGGATCAGGAGCCGCTCGACAAGGCGCTCGCCGTGAGCGCCGACTGTCCGAGGCTCGAGAGGATCTTCGTCGTGGACACGCGCGCGCTGTTCGCGTATCGCGACGAGCGCATCGCCACGTTCGCCGAGCTCGAGGCCGATGGCCGCGCGCGGCTGGCGTCCGAGCCTACGGCACTCGCCGAGCTGAGCGCTTGCGTCGGGCCCGACGATCCCGCGACGATCGTCTACACCTCGGGCACGACGGCCGACCCGAAGGGCGCCGTCTTCCTCCACGGCCGACACGTCGCCGCCGCCGCCAACATGCTCGGCCACTATCCGCTGCTGGCCCAGGGTGAGCACCGCACGGTGGCGTTCTTGCCGCTCAGTCACGTGATGGGCCGCAACGCGACGATCACGCTCCCGCTGCTGGCCGACATCGTGCCCCACTATCCCGAGGACCCCGATACCGTGGCCGAGGCGCTGTTCGAGGTCGCACCGACGTTCCTCTTCACCGTGCCCCGATACCTCCAGAAGATCGCCTCGCACGTGCTGGTTGGGCTGGAATCGTCGTCCACCGTCAAGCGCGCGGCGTATCGCGCGGCCATGCGCGTCGGCCGCGTGTGGATCGAGCGCCACTGGGCGCGGCGACCGAGCGCCGTGGTGACGCTCGGCTATCTCCTGGCGCGCGGCCTCGTGCTGAACCGGCTGCTCGACAAGGTGGGCTTCGCCCGACTGCGTCTCGTGCTCTCGGGCGGCGCGCCGCTGCCGCCGGCCGTCGCCGCGCTCTGGCAGATCTGGGGCGTCAACGTCCTGGAGGTGTACGGCCAGACCGAAGAGGGCGGCGCGATCATCAGCGGGCAGCAAGGCGAGCGCCCGCGGCCGGGCGACGTCGGCGTGGCGGCGCCGAACGTGAGCATCGCGCTGGACGACGACGGTGAGATCGTCGTGAGCGGCCCCCACTTCTTCGCAGGGTACTGGAGCGACGATGCGGCCACGACGGCGACGCTCACGGCGGACGGCCTTCGCACGGGCGACGTCGGCGCGTGGACGGCGGCGGGCACGCTCACGCTCGTCGATCGCAAGCGCGATTTCGTGATCACCGCCGGGGGCAAGAACGTGAGCCCGGCCCAGGTCGAGAACGCGCTCCGGTCGAGCCCGTACGTCGCGGAGGCGACGGTGTTCGGCGACGGCCGGAAGTATCTGGTCGCGCTGCTCGAGCTCGACTACGAGACGGTCGCAGAGTGGGCGCGAGCGCACGGCATCGCCTACACCGGTTACACGTCGCTCGTCACGCATGCCGAGACCGTCGCGCTGATCGAACGCGAAGTGGCGCAGGCCAATGAGCTGCTCGCTCGCGCCGAGCAGGTGAAGGCGTTTCGGGTCCTGCCGCGCGAGCTCGATCCCGAGCAGGAGGGCGAGCCGGTCACGCCGACGCGCAAGGTCAAGCGCCGGCTGCTGGCCGAGCACTATCGTGCGCTGCTCGACGCCATGTACGGCGACGCCGAGGAGCGACGGATCGCCGCCGAGCTCTCGTCACTGGACACCACGCTCCGCCCATAGGAGGTCGTCGTCATGGCTCGACACCTGGTCCTCGCGCTGCTCTTCGTCGCGACGTTCGTGGCGCCGGCGCAGGCGGCTGATGCGTACAGAATCGGGATGAGCGTGGCGATCACCGGCCCGGCCGCCGGCATCTATGCGCCGGCCTTCGACGCCTACAAGGTGTACTTCAAGCGCATCAACGACGCCGGCGGCATCAACGGCCATCCCGTCGAGATCATGTTCGGGGACGATCGGGGCGAGCCCTCGCGTGCCGCCGCCAATGCCAAGAAGTTCGCCGAGGGCGTCATCCTCATCGTCAACGCCTCGATCTCGCCGACCTACAAGCCGCTGATGACGGAAGCCGAAGCCGAGAAGATCCCACTGCTCTTCGGCGGCGGCGTCTGCCCGAAGGAAGCCTTTCCGCCGGCGCACCCGCTGATCTTCTGCTCGACGTCGTTCGGTGCTCAGTGGGACAGTCGGTTTGCCGTCCCGTTCATCAAGGCGCAGGCGGGCGGCAAGGCCAAGGTCGGCTTCGTGGCGCAGAACATCCCCGTCTCGCAGGCCGAGATGGAGTTCGCCGAGAAGCTCGCGCGCGAGCAGGGCCTCGAAACGCTTCCGGTCGTCGTCGTGCCGGGTGGCAGCGCCGACTTCACTCCGTTCGCGGCGAAGCTCAAGGACGGCGGCGCTGACTGGGTGCTCTCCTGGGCGCCGTGGCCCCTCGAGATCGGCGTCTTCGAAGCGCTCGCGCGCATCGGCTGGACGGGCCGCTACGTGACGTACGCGCACCAGCCCGCCCAGGACGATCTCGCGCGCCTGAAGTCGCCGAACCTCTTCGCGTTCGGGGGCAACGCGTTGTTCACCGAGGCGCTGCCCATCCACAAGGAGATCGAGAGCGCGGTGAAGGGGCAGACGAGCCATCCGCCGCATTACCTCGTCGAGGGCTGGGTGTCGGCGATGGTCCTCGAGCAGGCGTTGCGAAAGTGCGGCTGGCCGTGCTCGAAGGACAAGCTCGCGCAGACGCTTGCCACCGTCAGCGTCGACACCAGGGGCTTGCGGGGCGGCGCGATCGAGTGGACCGCCGACAACCACTATCGCCAGCGGGCGTACTACAAGGTCTACCGCTGGGACACGGGCAGTCGCGCCGTCGTGCCGGTCGGAGGCTGGACCAGGCTCGACGTGAAATAACGTGCAGGCCGTGGCCGGCGTCGTCGTTCTGGCCAGCCTCTACGTGCTGCTCGGCGTCGGCTACGTTCTCGTCTACCGCGCCAGCCGCGTGCTGAACCTGGCCCAGGGCGATCTCATGATGGTCGGCGGCTACGCGCTCTTTGCCACCGTGACGACCGTGAGTGCGAGCCCCTTCATCGCCGTGCCGCTGGCGCTCGCGGTCGGCGCTGCCGTCGGCGTGCTCGTGTACGCGCTGCTGATGAGGCCCATGGCCGGCCATCCGGTATTCGCGGCCGTCCTCGTCACCGTGAGCCTCGGCATCCTGCTTCGCGTCGCCGTCGTTCTCGTCTACACCGACCAGACCCGCTATCCGCTGCCGGCCATGGATCTCTCGAATCCTCCCGTGCGCCTGCCCGGTGGCGCCGCCGTGTCGGCGCTCGACGTGGTGACGGTGGCCTCGGCGGCGGCGCTGCTCGGCGGGCTCTTCGCCTTCCTGCGACTCTCACGGCTCGGCATTCGCATGCGCGCCGCCGCCGAGCGGCCACTCCTGGCCGCCCAGCGCGGCATCGACTTCCACGCGCTCTTCGCGCTCTCGTGGGCGCTGGCCTCGTTCGCGGGCGCGCTGGCGGGCGTTCTCTACGCGAGCAACGTGCGGCTCGATCCCTCCCTGGGCATCCTCGGGCTCAAGGCGTTCGCCGTGGCGCTCGTCGGCGGCCTCGACAGCCTCGGCGGGCTCGTGGCCGGAGCCCTCATCGTGGCCACCGTCGAAGTGCTGACCATCCGCCACGTCAACCCGCTGCTGTCCGACGTCTCGCCGTTTCTCTGCCTGCTCCTGATGCTCCTCGTCCGTCCCTGGGGCCTCTGGGGCACGCGCGAAGAGCTGGAGCGCGTGTAGAGAGCGTCCGTGGCGTACGGCAGCGGGTACTTCAAGACGACGTACGAGGCCGACATGGCGCTCGTCGACACGCGCCTGCGCCGTCTGGCGCTCGCCACGCTGATCGTGGGGCTCGCCGTGCTGCCCCGCGTGGCGTCGCCCTTCGTCCTCGAGCTCGTCACGCAGACCGCGCTGGCCGCCGTCGGTGCGCTCGCCTTGAACATGTTGACCGGCCTGGCCGGCCAGATCTCGCTGGGCCACGCCGGATTCCTCTGCGCGGGAGCGTTCACCGTCGGCATCCTGACCGAGAGCGTGAAGGCACCGCCGCTCGTCACGCTGCCGGCGGCGGCCGTGGTCGGCGGACTCCTCGGTCTGGTGGTGGGCGTGCCCTCGCTGAGGCTCAAAGGGCTCTATCTGGCGCTCGGGACGCTGGCCATGCACTTCGTGGTCCTCTACGTGGCCAGCGAGTACCAGGCGCGCTGGGGCTTCAACACGGGGGTGAGCGTGCCGGCGCCGACCGTCGCCGGCGTCCGCTTCCGCAGCGGCGTGCAGTGGTACTACGTCCTCGTGGCCTTCGCCATGCTGACCACGTTCCTCAGCGTGAACCTCGGACGCTCCCGGGTCGGCCGGGCCTGGATGGCCATCCACGATCGAGAGATCGCCGCGGCGAGCCTGGGCATCGCCGTCGCCCGCTACAAGCTCCTGGCCTTCGTCGCGTCCTCCGTGCTGACCGCGCTGGCCGGCGCGCTCTGGGCGTACTACCGCTCGTTCGTGTCGGTCGAAGCATTCTCGTTCGTCGTGACGATCGAGTTCATCGCGATGATCGTGATCGGCGGCATGGGCTCGACGCTGGGGGCGCTCCTCGGCGCCGGTTTCGTGACGCTGCTGCCGTACGGCATCGACGCCGTCGTCGGTGCGCTGGCTCCCGGCGGCGCCGCACCCTACTGGCTCTTCCCGCTCAAGTTCGGCGCGTTCGGTCTGCTCATGGCGCTCTTCCTCGTCTTCGAGCCGCTGGGCCTCGTCGGCATCTGGCGGCGGGCGCGGACCTGGGTCGTGCTGTGGCCACTTCGTTACGCGCCGCTGCGGACCGTGCGATGAGCTTGCTCGACGTGCGAGGCATCGAGGTCGTGTACCACCGCGCCGCCACCGCGGTGCAGGGGATCACGCTCGACGTTCCCGCGGGGCGAATCGTGGCGCTCCTCGGCCCGAACGGCGCCGGCAAGACGACGACGCTGCGGGCCATCTCGGGCTTCCTCGACGCCGACGACGCGCGCGTCACCGACGGCGACGTGATCTTCGACGGGGTCACGGTCACCGGCTGGCTGCCGCACCGGCTCGTTCGCCGGGGCCTCGTGCTCGTGCCCGAGCGCGAGAAGATCTTCGAGACGCTGACCGTGGTGGAGAATCTGCAGGCGTGCCGGCGGGGCGGCGACCTCGAGGCCGTCTTCCCCCACTTCCCTGGGCTGGCCGACCGCCGGCGTCAGCTCGCCGGTTATCTCTCGGGCGGCGAGCGTCAGATGCTCGCGCTCGGCAGCGCGCTGCTCTGCCAGCCGCGCCTGCTGCTGGTGGACGAGCTCTCGCTCGGGCTGGCGCCCATCGTCGTGCGCGCGCTGATGGAGGCGGTCCGTCGCCTGCGCGACGAGCTGGGCCTGACCATCCTGCTCGTCGAGCAGAACGCGGCGGCCGCGCTCGAGATCGCCGACCACGGGTACGTGATCGAGAACGGTCGCATCGTCCACGAGGGTTCTGCCGCCGCGCTCCTGGCTCACGACGACGTCCGCGAGTTCTACCTGGGCGGAGCCCGCAGCCGGGCCGGCCGGACGTACCGCGACGTGAAGCAGTACCGGCGGCACCGCCGGTGGTTCGCGTGAGCACGGGCGCCGAGCTCACGGTCGAGCGCGTGTCGGTGGCCTTCCGCGGTCTCCAGGCCCTGAACGCCGTGAGCGTGCGTGCGAGCGCCGGAGAGATCACCGCGCTGGTCGGCCCCAACGGCGCCGGGAAGACGACGCTGCTGAACGCGATCGGCGGCTTCTGCGCCATCACCACGGGCACGATCCGCCTCGACGGGACGCCGATCCACGGCCTCCCAGCCCACCGGGTCGCGGCCCAGGGCGTGGGGCGTGCGTTCCAGTTCGTCGAGCTGTTCCGTCACCTGACGGTGCTCGACAACCTGATGCTGGGCCGCCACCTGCACATGCGGGCGGGGCTGCTGGCCGGCGCCGTCTTCTTCGGCCGCTCCCGCCGCGAGCAGGCGGCGCACCGCGGCCGTGTCGAGGCCATCATCGAGTTCCTCGAGCTCGAGCGCTACCGCCGCGACCCCGTCGACAGCCTGCCCTTCGGCGTGCAGAAGCTCTGCGGCGTGGCACGCGCGCTCGCGATGGAGCCGCGGCTCCTGTTGCTTGACGAGCCGTCCAGTGGCATGAATCGCGAGGAGAAGGAGGACTTCGCGCGCTTTCTCCTGCGCATCAAGCACGAGCGGGGGACGACCGTGCTGTGGGTCGAGCACGATCTCGAGATGGTGGCGGATCTCGCCGACCGGGTCACGGTGCTGGATTTCGGCCAGGTCATCGCCGAGGGGCCGCCCGCCGAGGCGCTGAGCGCGCCGCCGGTGGTCGAGGCGTATCTGGGGAGGCGACCATGACGACAGCGTTGCCGAAGCTGCCGACGTCGGTGGTGGGCAGCCACGGACTGCCCGGCTGGGTGTGGCTGGCCCGCGAGGCGATGGAGCAGGACCGGCTGGGACAGTCCGACCTGCGCGAGCTGATGGAGGACGCGACACTGGTCGCGCTCGCCGATCAGGAGCGCGCGGGCGTGGACGTCGTGAGCACGGGCGAGATGATGCGCGTGCGCTTCATCATCGGCTTCTACGACCACATCACGGGCATCAAGACCCTGCCGGCGCCACGCAAGCTCGGCCAGCCGCTCTGGGACACCAACACGCCGTTCGAGGTGACCGGCAAGATCACGGCGCCGCACGGCCTCGGCATCGTCGAGGAGTTCAAGCTCGCGCGCTCGCTGACCGACCGCCCGATCAAGGCCACGGTGCCCGGGCCGTACACGCTGCTGGTGCCGCTCAAGCTCGGCGGCGGGTACCGCGATCGGGACACGCTGCTGGCCGACCTCGTCGCCATCGTGAACGCCGAGTGCAAGGCGCTGGTCGCCGTCGGCGCCGACTTCATCCAGATCGACGAGCCGCATCACGGTATGTACGCCGGCGCGATGCCGGACGTGGCCCGGGGCATCAATCGCGCGATGGACGGCGTGGCCGCCAAGCTCGCGGTCCACGTGTGCTTCGGCAACCTCTACGGCCGGCCGTTCAGCGCCGTGCGTGACTACCGCAACGTCTTCCAAACGGTCAACGACATCCATGCCTCGCAGATCGTGCTGGAGTTCGCCAACCGGGGGATGGAGGACCTCGCCCAGCTCGAGGCGTGGCCACGCGACAAGGAGCTGGGCGCCGGGGTCATCGACGTGAAGGCGTTCCGCTCGGAGACGGGCGCCGACGTGGCCGAGCGCATCCGCAACATCCTGCGCTACGTTCCCGCCGACCGGCTGTGGCTCAATCCCGATTGCGGCTTCTGGGAGACGCCGCGCTGGGTGTGTCAGCGGAAGCTGCGCGCGCTGGTGGACGGCGCGCGCAGCGTCCGCAACGAGCTGGGAGGCTAGCTACTTTCCTTCGAGCGCGGCCAGGGTCGAGTAGTCGGCCGTTGAGCCGTGGCCGCCCGCGAACTTGACCGGCGAGATACCGAGCTTCTTCACGGCGGCGACGACCGCGGCCTGATTCGGATTGAGCGTGGCCCCGAGCGGCGGGCCCGGGCTCCAGAGATCCGTCACGAAGCCGAGCCGCTCGGCCGGCAGGTACCCGATCAGCATCGCGTGGGCGTGGGGATTCTCGATCACGTATGCCACGACCTCGCGCTGGCCGTCGCTGAAGACCTGCTTGTCGGCGACCTCCGTGATCGGCGCCCGACTGAGATCACGCGCTTGAAGATCAGGGTTGCGCCGAAACGGGGCGGCCAGGACGCTGCGGAAGTGCTCGGCGGCGCCCTTGCCGACGACCAGGGTGGCCCCTTGCGCGATATAGGCGCGAAGGCCGCCCGTGTGGTCCATGTGGTGATGCGTGAGGACGAGGTACTTCACCGGCTTCGCGCCGAACTTCTGACGGGCCGCGTCGAGCGTCCAGTTCGACTGGGCGTCCGTGACCGGTGCGTCGAACACGATCAGGTAATCTTTCATCTCGACGATGAGACTGTTGTGGGAGCCGCCCACGACGTGCTGGATGCCGGGGCCGAGCTCGACCAGCCGCAGGCTCGACGTCACACGCGTGTCGAAGCTCGGATTATCGGAGTCCAGGTAGGTGCCGATGAACTGGCGCCGGATGACCCACTGATAGTGCGGGTTACCGGTCGCCGGCTTCGCGGCGGAGGCCTTCACGGCGTCAGGGATCATCAGGCGGTCGGCGGCCACCGGCACGTTGGTCTGCACGTCGGTGATCTTTCGCTCGGCGACCGTGCGGCCGTTGAGCTGATACTGCTGAGTCGTCGCGACCTGCCGCCCGCCCATCGGGCGCCAGTCGGAGAGCACGAGGTCGAAGTTCACGTCGCCCCAGATGTTGTCGTAATCCATCGTGCGGATACGCGCGGGCAAATTCGTCTGGGGGTCGAAGGCGATCGTGAACGTCTGGCCGCTCACCGTGTAGTTGACGGCGGGATACGTCGTGCCGCCGCTGGTGATGTCGCCCGCGTCCGAGACGCGGTCGGGGTTACGCAGCATGTCGAGGAACATCATGGGGGACGCGCGGCGCATCTCGCGCTGCACGGTGGCCAGGCGGAGACCGGACATCGCGTGAGCCGGCGGATTCGATTCCATGCTCTGCTTGGTGCGGGCCGTGGTGTCGATGCCGATCACGGAGCCGGCGTCCGGCGTGACGATCTCGCTGAACGTGTACGTGCGGGGCGCCGGGTACACGTAGTTGCGCACCCAGTCCGTCCGCGAGGCGCGGGCGCCGTAGTCGACGACGGTCTCGAAGGTCGAGTCGTTGGTCAGCCGCATGTCTCCGCCGGGCATCACGGACTGCTCGGGCTCCCACTGGCGGATGGTGCCCTTGACCGCGACGGTCTTGACGCCGGCGAGGGCGCTCTCGCCGCCCAGGGCCTGGACGGCTTTGCTCACGAGGCCGTCACTGCGGGGCGAGGCGGTCGCGCCTGACACCGCGGTCAATGACGCGAGGAGTAACAGTGCGCTTCGTCTCATGGATCCTCCATTAGGGCACGCAATTTAGGTCACGGGATGCCGGCGAAGGTACGTGGCGCCTCCGGAGGTGTCAACTGGAGGCGGCTCGCGATTCGGCTGCACCTCTGGGGTGGGCTGCTCACCGGGCCCTTCCTTCTCGTGCTCGGCCTGAGTGGCGGGGCGCTGGTGTTCCGCACCGAGATCGAGAGCCTCAAGTCCACCACGCCGGTCGTCGCGAGCGCCCGGCAGCCGGCGGCGTCACTCGATGCGGTCGTCGGCATCGCGCGCACGCGTCATCCGACTGCCGAGCCGTACGCGCTACGGATCCCGAGCGCGCCGGGCCGGCCGTATCGCGTCGAGCTGCGCGCCAGTCGACAGCACCTTGAGATTGCCGTGGATCCATCGACGCTGCAGATCGTCGGCGGACGCGCGGCCGAGCGCTCGGTGATGGTCGCCGTGCGCTCGCTGCACGCCGGCCTCCACGCTGGCCGGCTCGGCGCAGTCGTCGTCGGGCTCCTGGGACTGTGGCTGGTGGTCGAGAGCCTGACGGGACTCTGGCTCTGCTGGCCATCCGTGCGCCGCCGGCCTCGCGTGGCCGGCGGCGCGCCGATCGAGCGCGTGGGGAGTCGGGGCCTGCATCGGCTCATGGGCGGCGCGTCGCTGGCGCTCGGAGTCGTCATTGCCCTGACCGGCGTCGTGCTCGCGCTCGGCAGCGTCCTTGCACCGGCGGGCGCCAGCCCGTCGCCTGCGCGCACTGTCAGTGGGTTGAGCCGTCTCGACGTGATCGCCGCGCGCGCCGCGGCCTCACGGCCCGGGGCGAAGATCACCGCGCTCATCGCGCGCGATGGCGATGCCGTTCGCGTCGAGACGACGGCCGGCGCCGTCATCGTCGACCGCGAGACAGGCCACGTGGCCCGCGCACCGTCGTCGGAGACGCGACTCGACGTGTGGGACTGGATCGCGCGTCTCCATTACGGTGACTTCGCCGGCTGGGTCTCGCGCGTCGCATATGCGCTGGTGGGTCTCGGACTGTGCCTTCTCTCGATCACGGGCTATCTGATCACGGCGCAGCGCACCAGCGGCCCGTCGTGAACGACGGTCGATGGCAGCGTCCTTGCTTCCTCTTGTGCTGTTCGAACTCTGAAGGAGGCAACGCCACATGCACAAGCCAATGTCGATGTTCGTCATAGCGCTTACGCTTGCGGTTGCGACGGCGGCGATGGCCCAGACGGCCGACGTGACCGGCCGAGTGATGCGCGTGGACCCGGGTACGCAGGTGATCGTCCTCGACAACAATCAGGCGTTCCGCGTGACGCCGAACACGATGCTGATCGTCAACGGCCAGCCCGTCGCGATCGGCTCACTGCAGCCCGGCCAGTCGGTGGTCATTCGTTCGGGCGAGGCCGTCGCGATGACGCCGTCGACGTCGGCGCCCGTGACCCAGCCGGGAGTCACTCAACCGGGAGTCACCGTCCAGCCGGCGCAGCCCGGCAGCACCGTCGTGGTGACCCAGCAGCCGGCGTCGGTCGGCGCTCAGCAAACCCTCTACGGCCGCGTGACCGACGTGGATCGCCGGGAGATCCGGATCAAGAGCGACAACGGCAGCTTCGAGGTGAAAGTGCCACGGGAGCTCGCCGCGCAGGTCCGCAAGGGCGACAACGTCCGCGTCGATCTGACGTTTCAGCGCTAATCGTCCACGCCGGGCGCCGAGAAGACTCGGCGCCCGGCCGCTGGTAGGATAGCGACCATGGCCAACGAACTGCAGGGCCCCGAGCCGAAGATGGACCCGACCAACCTCTACCGCGAGGAGATCATCACCGACCGGCGGGTAGGCACGATCCGCTTGCTGACGCCGATCACGACGTCCGGCGCGACCGATCCCAAGCGCAAGGTCCTCTACGTGGGTGAGACGCAGGTACTCACGGCCGGGGGCATGCTTCCGATCGCGTTCGAGCTCGACGCGACGTCGCTCAGCGAAGCGATCGAGAAGTTCCCCGACGGCGTCAAGCGCGCGGTCGACGAGACGATCCAGGAGATCCAGCAGCTCCGCCGCGAAGCCGCCTCGTCGATCGTGATTCCGGACGTGAAATCGGCGAGCGGGCTCCTCGGCGGCCCTGGTGCGCTGGGCGGACCGGGAGGCCCGGGCGGACCGCCACGAGGCGGAAGGATCCAGCTGCCGTAGCTGACGGGGGTCTCGGCCGCCACACGCGAGAGTCATCTCCCGTGTGACGGCCGATCTCGCTCTTCGCTACGCCGCCTCCCGCCATGAGGGCCGATAGATGTCCTCGCCCCGACAGCTCTGCCATTCGCGCTCGAAGTACTCGGCGTCCTCCTCGGACCGTGGCGTCACGCCGATCACGATGTAGCCCTCGCGAATCCCGCGGTCGTAGCGGCGCGCTCGCTCCTCGGGAATCCCGGCGCCGATCAGCGCGCCGACGATGCCGCCGCCCACCGCGCCTGCCGCGCCGCCGGCCAGCGCTGCCGCGATGGTGCCCATCGCCAGCAGCCCGATCCCAGGCAGCGCGATGACGCCCGCCGCGGCGAGGCCAGCGAGAACGGCGCCGAGCGCGCGTACGAGGCGCTGTTGAGCCGTTGCATCTCTCCTCTGCTGGTTCCTGAGCGGTCAGGAACCTTCAGGCAAGGGAGGTGCCATCAGGCGACGCGATAGCGCGTGATCGCGTTCTCGTCCCACTCGATACCGATGCCGGGGCGCGCCGGAGCCTGGATCATTCCGTCCACCGGCCGCAGCGGCTCGGCGAGGATTGGCGCGGCGACGTCGAGGTATTCGATGTAGTGGCAGGTCGGCGTCATGGCCAGCAGGTGGGCGCTGACCTCGATGAAGAGGTGGCTCGAGCATGGCGTCCCGGCCGCCTGCGCCAGCGCCGCCGCGCGCAACCAGCCGGTCACGCCGCCGATCTGCTGCGGGTCCGGCATGACGAGGTCCGAGGCTCCGAGCGACAGCGCCAGCTCCATCTCGTACACGCCGTTGAAGTTCTCACCGATCTGGATCGGCGTGGTGACCTGCGTCGCGATCTCGGCGGCGCCGCGGTAGTCGTCCGCCCGCACCGGTTCCTCGATCCAGCTCACGCCCTCGCTGTCGAGCACGCGCCCGCGGCGGATCGCCTCCGGCGTGGCGAGCGACTGGTTGTAATCGACCATCAGTGCGGCGTCGTCGCCCAGGTGCTTGCGGGCGGCCCGCACCACGGCGAGATCTTCGGCCAGCGTCGGCCAGCCGACCTTCACCTTCAGCGCCTTGAAGCCGGCCGCGACGGTCTTGGCCGCGGCGTCGGCCGCCTCGCCGGGCGGGATCATGCCGAGGCTGTTGTAGGCGGGGATCGGGCGCGGCCGGCTGCCCAGCATCTCGGCGAGCGGAACACCGGCGCGCACGGCGAGCGCATCCCACGCCGCCATGTCGACGCCAGCCACCGCGACGCCCTGGAGGCCACGCGTGCCGAACAGCGTCATGCGCGAGCGCATGGTCTTGTCGAGCTCGACCGGTGCCAGGACGTTGCCCTTGACGATCTCGCCGAGCGCCACCACCAGCTCACGCAGCGGTGCCAGCGTGAAGGCGTGGTACCCGAAGAGGTACGAGCGTCCGACGATGCCCTCGTCGGTGGTCAGGTCGATGAGCAGCAGCGGCGCCTGGGTCACGTGGCCCGATGCGGTCCGGACCGGCGGCTCGAGCGGTGCGACGACGGCGCGAGCTTGCAGGTCACGGATTCGCATCGTGGCCTCCCACGAAGGCCTGCAGCATCCCGTCGGCGCACAGGCGGCGAGCGGTGAGCGCGCGCCGCAGCGCCAGACGTCCGCGCGACTGTTCTTCGTCGGTCACCGCGATCTTCTCGAGGATCGCGACGGCGCGGGCGGCGTGCTCGTCCTCGACCTCCATGTGCACGTGATAGAACTCGAGCGCCGCGTGCGGGACACCATAATGCTTTTCGAGCGCCTCGGCCGTTCGCCCCATGTGGATGGGATTGATCGACTCGGTCGCGAGGTTGCCCCCGCACAGCGCCTCCACGGTCGAGGATCGCTGCAGCAGGAAGAGCTCGTTCTTCTCGATGATCGTCGTGGGCAGATAGTCCGTGGCGAAGAGCGTGTCGCGCGAGATGCCGAGGCCCTCGGCCAGGCGGATGAAGAGATACGCGTGCGCCGTCGTCTTGCCGCCCACCATGTCCTCGCCGCCCTCCTCCACGACGAGCGGGATGAGGGCTCGCTGGCGCTCGAGATCGTCGAAGGTCGGCGAATACCCGCCGACCGAGATGATCTTCCAGGCGGCGTGTCGGAGCGTGTCGAGGAAGAAGCAGCCCTGCTGACGGATCACGTCGCGCAGCTGAGCTGGCGTCAGCCGGCCGTCCCAGAGCATCCGGAACAGCCGGTGGTGCAGCCAGGGATGGGTCTCCTTCGCCTCACGGAGCAAGGCGGCGGCAAATTCGGCGGGCGGTAGCGCCATGGCAACCTCCTGTCGCAGGCCGGGTCATTGTATTCGCCGTCGCCCGGCGACGCTATAATCCCGGCTCGTGCACTACGTCACACGGCGCAGTTTTCTTCGGATCGGCGTGGCCGCCGCCACCGCCAGCCTCGGCGGGCCTTTCATCGGATGTGCGCGATGGGCGGGCGACGCCCGGGCCGAGCGTCCCATCGAGATGATCGACCACCTCGTCGTCATCTACCAGGAGAACTGGGCGTTCGACAGTCTCTTCGGCACGTTCCCCGGAGCCAACGGTCTCGCCAACGCGCTCCACACCGTCCGCCAGGTCGACGAGGACGGCCAGCTCTACGCCGCGCTTCCCGCGGCCATCGACAACAGCAAGCCTCCCGGGGCGCCTGATCCCCGGATTCCGGCCAACCTCCCGGTGGCGCCGTTCGATCTCGGGCGTTACATCGCGCCGGACCAGCTGACTGGCAACCCCGTGCATCGCTACTACCAGCACATCTTCCAGATCGACGGCGGGAAGATGGACAAGTTCATCGCCTTCGGCAACACCGGCGGTCTGGTGATGAGCTACTACGACGGCACCACGCTGCCGCTCGGCCGGTTCGCTCGGGACTACGCTCTTTGCGACAACTTCTTCCAGGCGGCGTTCGGCGGTTCGTTCCTCAACCACGTCTGGCTCATCGCTGCGGCCACGCCGCGGTGGCCCGAGGCGCCGGCCGTGTTGCGCGCTCAGCTCGAGGGCGAGCGCCTGCTGAGGGACGGCGACGTCACGCCCGACGGTTACATCGTCAACACCGCGTACACGATCAATGCCCCACATCCGCCGACCATCACGGATCGTGGACGGCTCGCGCCCAGCTTCTCGCTGCCGACGATCGGCGACCGGTTGAGCGAACGCGGTGTGTCGTGGCGCTGGTACTCGGGCGGGTGGAACGACGCGCTGGGTGGTCGAGCGCACCGGATCTTCCAGTTCCACCATCAGCCGTTCGCGTATTTCGCCAACTACGCGGACGGCACCGCGGCCAAGGCCGAGCACCTGCGAGACGAGGACGACTTCTGGCGCGACGTGGCGGCGGGGACGCTGCCGGCCGTCTCGTTCGTCAAGCCCAACGGGCCTCTCAACGAGCACCCGGGCTACACCGATCTCTGGAGCGGCCAGCAGCACGCCGACCGGATGATCCGCGCGATCATGGCGAGCCCGGCGTGGCGCCGCACCGCCATCATCGTCAGCTACGATGAGTTCGGCGGGCGCTGGGACCACGTGGCGCCACCCGTCGTCGATCGCTGGGGACCCGGCTCGCGGGTGCCGGCCGTCGTCATCTCACCGTTCGCCCGGCGCCGCTTCGTGGACCACACGTACTACGACACGACGTCGATCTTGAAATTCATCGAGACGCGCTGGAAGCTGGCGCCGCTCGGCCCGCGCGACGCTGCGGCGAACGATCTGACCGCCGCCTTCGACTTCACGCAGACGCCGGCGCCCTGACGCCGCCGCGGTCTCGTCGACACGCTGCTACCATGGCCGCGTGGCCGACGAGATCGAAGGCTTCTTCGAGCGCGGCGTCACCGACGGCCTGCCCGTGGTGCCGCCCACGCGGACACGCGTGGACGCGATGCTGGCGGCCACCCCGCGGGATCGTCATCACGTGGTCGCCGAGGTGCCGCCGAACATGGGCCGGGCGACCGTCGAGAAGATCGCGGTCAACGCGGTCATGGCCGGCTGCCGCCCCGACTACTTTCCCGTGGTGCTCGCCATCGTCGAGGCCGCGTGCGATCCCGTCTTCAACCTCCACGGCCAGTCGGGGACGACCAACGCGGCGTCGCCACTGATCATCGTCAACGGCCCGATCCGGCAGCGGCTCGGCGTGAACTGCGCGGCCGGAGTGTTCGGCCCTGGCTATCGCGCCAATGCGACGATCGGGCGCGCGTTGCGGCTGATCATGATCAACCTGGGCGGCACCCGCGCCGGCCAGATCTCGATGTCGACCATGGGCCACCCCGGCCGCTACACGTACTGCATCGGCGAGTACGAGGAGGCGTCGCCGTGGGAGCCGCTCCACGCCGAGCGTGGATTCGCGCCGACCGACAGCACGGTGACCCTCTTCTCGGGCGAGAGCCCGTTCATGGTCAACGATCATTTGAGTCGCGCGGCGTCGCAGCTCGTCGCGTCCCTGGGCTGGTCGGCCGCCGGGGCGTGGAACCACAAGAGCTATCCGCTCTACGGCCACACGCTGTTCGTGATCGGACCCGAGCACGCCACGACGCTCGGAGAGGAGGCGTGGTCCAAGCGCGACGTGCGGCAGTTCCTGTACGAGACCATCCGCCGGCCGGCGCGCGACCTGGCGCCGGGGCCGGACGGCGCCGAGACGAGCCGCCTCAAGAATCTGGTCGCTGACCGTGCGCCCGACGAGCGGATCCCGAAGTTCCCGTCTCCCGAGGAGATCCTGATCGTCGTCGCCGGCGGCACGGCCGGGCGCTTCTCGGCCGTCGTGCCAGGCTGGATGGGCGGCGAGCTAGGTTCGCGGCCGGTGACGCGGAAGATCGGCTAGCGCCAGCGCGGGCGCTCCGTTGCCGACCAGACGCTGGCCCAGCGCGATGAGCGCGTGGCCCAGGCGGCGTCGCCAGCTCACCATGGCCGGACGCATCTCCCGGCCGACGGCGGCGGCGGTCCACTCGGCGCGAGCCTGCTGGAGTCGCTCCCGGACGATCGTGGCCACGAGGTATTCGTTGATATCCATGGCTTCATCGTCGCCGGCCCGAAGCCATAAGCAAAATCAATTGTCGTTATGCTGACCATCAGCTAGATTTTGCGGCATGGACGTGCCCTTCGCGCTGACCCAGGCGCGGGCGCTCGACGCGGTGGTGCGCCACGGGAGCTTCTCGCGCGCCGCCGCCGAGCTCGGACTCACGCAGCCGGCGGTCAGCATGCAAGTCCGCCAGCTCGAGGCCGCGCTCGGGCTGCCCCTCGTCGAGCGCATGGGCAAGCGGGCGTTCGCGACGCGCGCCGGCGAGCTCCTCCTCGAGCACAGCGCGCGCGCCGTGCGGGAGCTCGAGACCGCCGTCCAGATGCTGCAGCGCCTGCGCGGGCGGGTGGCCGGACGCATCCGGATCGGCACGAGCGCCTCGCTCAGCATCTACGTGCTGCCGCCGGTGTTCCGCAGCTTCCGGGCCCGTCACCCCGACGTCGAGCTCATCGTCGTCACCGGTAACGCGCCGGAGATCGCGCACGCGATCGTCGCCAACCAGCTCGACATCGGGATCACCAGCCTGCCTGTGCGCGAGCGGGAGCTGACCGTGCTGCCGTTCTGCGAGGACGAGCAGGTGGCCATCGCGCCCCGGCGGGCGCCGTGGCGGCCGCGCCGGCGCATCACCGCCGCCGAGCTGGCCGAGCATCCGTTGATCCTCTTCGAGCGCGGCGGAACGGTGCACCGGGTGATCGAGGACTGGTTCCATCGAGCCGGCGTCGCGCCCCGAGCCGTGATGGAGCTCGGCAATACCGAGGCGATCAAGAAGCTGGTCGGGGCGGGGCTCGGCCTGTCGATCGTCTCGCATTTCACCGTCGACGGCGAGGCCCGGGCCGGCAGCGGCGGCGTGGTCGCCCTGTCGCTCGACCCGCCGCTCATCCATCAGCGCGGCATCATCCTCCGCCGCGACAAGCCCCGCACGCCGGCCCTCGACGCGCTGCTCGCCGCGTTGCACGAGGTACGGTTCTCTCGGCGGCGCCGCTCGGCCCCCGCGCGCTAACGCCCGACGCTGGGTCAGCGAGATGTCGCGGCGAGGGCGAAGCCTTCCATCGGGACGAGGCGCTTGGCGACGGGATCGACGGCCAGAAAAAGGCTCTCGAGAGCGACGGCGCCAAGCAGGGCGGGACCACCCGGCGCGATGAAGCAGGGCGTCGCGACTTCGGCGCTGTCGAGTGCGAGTCTAACTTCTGCGACGGGCCAGGACGCTCGGTGCTCTCCCGCGATCAGGACATTGAGTGCGCCGCGCGGCCAGCTCCAGTCTCTCGGCCAGT
>Ga0209157_1000913_pt1 | contig 24884 bp, 29 predicted proteins | sample GraSoiAngelo_135_FD_185892 | JGI IMG/M metagenome (GOLD analysis project Ga0209157, IMG submission 185892) | Grasslands soil microbial communities from the Angelo Coastal Reserve, California, USA - 14_0929_05_40cm (SPAdes) (version 2) | ecosystem: Environmental > Terrestrial > Soil > Grasslands ...
TCAACGGCTACACCGTGATCGACTCGATGAAGGCGATCACGACCCTCGACGCGAGCGACTACTTGCGGATCTACGGGTCCACGAGCGAGAGGGCCCTGTTCTTCACCGGAGTCAAGTACGGTCGCTCACCGATGATCGCAATCAAGGCCCATCCGATGAAACCCGCGATGGTCGTGTACGTGCAGCCGGAGAACATCGACGACCTCGCGGTGAAGCTGGCAGAATTGGACAACATCATCCTCGCGCGCACGGACCTGGACCAGGGAGAACTCATCTCGAGACTGGAGCGAATCGCATGAAAGCAGGCATCGTCAGCTACGGCGCGTACATCCCGCGGTACCGGATTCGACCGAAGGACATCGGCGTGGTCTGGGGCGCCGACGGCGAGGCGATGGGTCGCGGGCTGAACATCCGCGCGAAGAGCGTGCCGGGTCCCGACGAGGACGTCATCACGATCTCCGTCGAAGCCGCGAGGGCGTGCATGGCGAAGGTCGACATCGACCCCACCGAGATCGGCGCGATCTACGTCGGATCGGAGTCCCATCCGTACGCGGTCAAGCCGACCGCGACGATCGTGGCGGAAGCGATCGGATCCGCTCCGGTCCTGACGGCGGCGGACTTCGAGTTCGCGTGCAAAGCCGGAACCGCTGCGATTCAGACGACAATGGGCCTGACCCTCTCGAAGATGATGAAGTACGGACTCGCGATCGGTTCGGACACCAGCCAAGGCGCGCCGGGCGATGCCCTCGAGTACAGTGCGTCTGCGGGCGGGGCCGCGCTCCTGATCGGGACGGACCGCGCGGTCGCGGACATCAGCCACACCGTCTCGTTCACGACGGACACTCCGGACTTCTGGCGGCGCGAAGGCCAGCGGTATCCGAGCCACGGCGGTCGCTTCACCGGCGAACCCGCGTACTTCAAGCACGTCGTCAACTGCGCCCAGCTCCTCTTCAAGCGGGCCGGCACGACCGCGGAGGACTACGACTACGCGGTCTTCCACCAGCCGAACGGAAAGTTCCCGGTCCGGGTGGCGAAGCAGCTCGGCTTCAAGGAAGCTCAGATGGACACGGGCCTGTGCGTGCGGGACATCGGGAACACGTACAGCGGCGCAATCATGGTAGGCCTCTGCGCGATCCTCGACGAGGCCGAGGCGGGAGACCGGATCTTCGCCGTCGGCTACGGCAGCGGCGCCGGTTCCGACGGCTTCGACCTCACCGTTACGGACGAGATCACGAAGATCCGACGCGATGCGTCGCCGTCGATCAAAGACATGATCGCGGACCAGGTCTTCGTCGACTACGCGACATACGCGAAGTACCGCGGCAAGATTCTGATGCGGGAGGCCTAGGTCGATGCGGGACGTCGCGGTCATCGGCGTCGGCGAGACGGAGTTCGGGGAGTTGTGGGATCGCTCCTTCCGGGACCTCGGGATCGAGGCCGGGCTGAAGGCGATCCAGGACGCGAAGCTCCGCTCGGAGGACATCGACGCCGTGTACATCGGCAACATGTCCGCGGGGAAATTCATCGACCAGGAGCATGTGTCGGCCCTCGTCGCCGATTATGCCGGCCTGGCGGACATGCACCTCCCGACGGTCCGCGTCGAAGGCGGCGGCGCATGCGGCGCGATAGCTCTCTTCCAAGCCCGACTCGCCATCGCGTCCGGGATGTACGACATCGTCGTCGTGGGCGGCGCGGAGAAGATGACGGACGTCGGCGAGGTCCAGGCCGCGGAGATCCTCTCGTCCACCGCGGACCAGGAGTGGGAGACCGTCTTCGGGGCGACGTTCGCCGGCCTGTACGCGATGATGGCCCGGCGACACATGTACGAGTACGGCACGACGCGGGAGCAGATGGCCGCCGTCGCGGTGAAGAATCACAAGAATGGCGCCTTGAATCCCGAGGCTCAGTTCCAGAAGGAAATCACGCTCGAGACGGTCCTGCAGGCGCCCTGGGTCGCGGAGCCGCTCGGCCTGTTCGACTGCGCACCGCTCTCCGACGGAGCCGCGGCGGTCGTCCTGTGCGAGATGCAGAAAGCCCGCAAGTTCACCGACACGCCGATTCGCATCGCGGGCTCCGGCCAGGCGAGCGACTTCCTCGCGCTCCACGATCGCCGCGACATCACGATGATGGACGCGACCGTCGTCGCGGGCAAGAGGGCGTTCGCGGAGGCAAGGCTGAACCCCAAGGACGTCCAAGTCGCAGAGGTGCACGACAACTTCACGATTTCCGAGATCCTCGCGATTGAGGACCTCCGGTTTGTCGAGAAGGGGAAAGGCGGACCCGCTACGGCGGACGGCCTCACGGCGTTGAACGGCAAGATCTCCGTCAACACATCCGGCGGCCTGAAGGCGCGCGGTCAACCGGTCGGGGCGACGGGCGTCGCGCAAGCGGTGGAGATCGTGAGGCAGCTCCGCGGACAGGGCGGCAAACGCCAAGTCGTCGGCGCGCGCCGCGGGCTGACGCACACCTTGGGCGGCACCGGGGCCACCGCGGTCGTCCACATCTTCGAGCGGGGGGACTGAGATGGCCATCCCTCGGTTCTGGCGGGAGATTCAGAGTCGCTACAATCTCATCGGGACGAAGTGCGGGAGCTGCGGCAAGGTCGACTTCCCTCCGCGGGCCGTGTGCCCGACGTGCGGCCGCCGGTCCGTCGGGAAGATGCAACGGATTCGTCTCGCAGGCAAAGGGGCCGTCGTCACGTACACGGTCATCCATGATGCGCCGGCCCAGTTCGAGATGCAGAAGCCGTACGTGATGGCAATCGTCCAGATGGACGAGGGGGTCCGGCTGACCTCACAGCTGATCGACGTCAAGCCGGAGCACGTCAAGATCGGGATGAAGGTCCAGGCGACGTTCCGGAAACTCGGTCAGGAAGGCGAGGCCGGCGTCATCCACTACGGATACAAGTTCCGGCCGATGGCGTGAAGGTTCGACCGGCTCCGTCACCTCATTCTTCGACGAAGCCAATCTTAGGATTCAGGGCGAGCTTAGAACCCGCTTGCGACGACATGTGATGCCGGATTCCGTAGCGAAGGAAGGCGAGCAGGATGAACACCGCGTCCTCACCTCTCGATGTCAGTCGATATGCGACCTTCTCCTTCGTCACGACCCGTTCCACGAGACCTTCCTGCTGCATCTGCCGAAGTCGGCGGGCGAGGACCCGCGGCGTCAGCCCGGGATTGTTGCGCAAGATCTCCCCGAACCGCGTCAACTTCAGGAACGCCATGTCGCGCAGGATGAGCAACGTCCACTTGCGTCCGAGCCACTTGACGCTCTCGCGGATCGGGTCCGCTTGGTACGCCAGGAGCGGGTAGATCTTTCGTTCTTCCTCCCTCGGCTCAGTCCGCCTGCGCGCCACTATCCGTCCGGCCCCTACCAGGCCTATATACTATCCATTGGATATCACTTTGCGCGACCGAGAGTGGACGATGGCACGGAAGACGACCCGAACGGAATCAGGCGAGGACGGATCGATGGCCTTCTCCGAGTTTTCCAGCACCGATCCGGCCGCGACCCGGAATTTCTTGGAGAAGGTCTTCGGCTGGCGCTTTGAGTCCGTGAAGTCCCCGATGGGCGACTACCTCTCGTTCCGGACGCCCGGCGGCGGGCAAGGCGGAATCCGGCCGGCGCAGGCGAAGGAAATTCCGGGGAGCACGAGCTACGTGCGCGTCGACGACCTCGATGCGGCGCGAAAGAAGGTCGAGCGGGCGGGTGGGCAGATCGTCCTGCCGCGCGTGGACGTCCCGGGCATGGGGAGCTTCTTTTGGTTCCGCGCGCCCGGTGGCCCGATCCTCGCGGCATGGCAAGATGCCCCCGCGTTGCCGACGGAGCGTGATTGAATGTCGAATGCGAAGGAAATTGTGATGGCGTATCAGAAAGCACTGGGGAAAGGCGACTTTGCGGACGCACGAAAGTACATGCACGACGATCTTTCGTTCGTGGGTCCGTTCGAGTCGTTCAACCGACCGGAGCCGTACCTAGAAGCATTGGGAAAGCTGCATCATATCGTCGCACGCGTCGAGCCGAAGAAGACGTTCGTCGACGGCGACGACGTCTGTCTCTTGTACGACATGGTGACGAACACTCCCGCGGGGACGGCGTTCATCTGCGAGTGGTACCACATCCGCGGCGACAAGATCGGCTCGGTCCGCGCCGTCTTCGACGCCCGACCGTTCGCGCCAATGTTCAACCGGTGAGCCGCGATGCCGGCGAAGCGGGGCCAGAGATGACCGAGAAATCGAAATACTTCACCACGGACTTCTTTGCTTTCTTCAGCGATTTGGCGAAGAACAACAACAAAGAATGGTTCACAAAGAGCAAGGAACGCTACGAGAACGCCGTGCAGGAACCGAGCTTGCGGTTCATTCGCGACGCCGGACCGCGGCTGCAGAAGATTAGCCCGTTTCTCGTCGCGGAAGCCAAACCATTCGGCGGTTCTCTATCCCGCATCTACCGGGACATCCGCTTCTCGCCGGACAAGAGCCCGTACAAGACCGAGGTCGGGATCCATTTCTGGCACGCGAAGGCGCCCGGGCCGGAGGAGATGGCGCCCGGTTACTATCTCCACATGCACTCGGGCGAGACGATGGCCCATTCGGGCGTCTGGCATCCCGACGCGCCGATATTGAAGAAGATTCGCGATCGGATTGTCGATGAACCGGACGCGTGGAGGAAGGTCATCCGGAGCCGGGTCGCCGTCGAGGGCGACTCGCTCAAGCGGCCTCCGCCCGGCTACGACCCGAATCATCCGTTCATCCAGGACCTGCGACGGAAGGACTTCGTCTCGAGCCGGAGCTTTCGCGACCACCAGGTCACGAGCCCGGAGTTCCTCGGCTCGTTCATCGAGGCGTGCGGGTCGATGGACCCGCTGAACCGCTTCCTGGCGGGAGCGATCGGCCTCCCCTGGTAGGTCCGGGACTCGACGCGTCGGCCGCGGCGGGCGCGTCCTCATTATCGGAAGAGAAACAATTCACAATGATTCAGCGACCTTTATGCCTCAGAAACCGAATACATGTGCGGGGAGGCGGAGGACCGATGGGGAACGGTCCAGAAGGGGGCTCAAGGGCATCGAGGCCGGCGCCATCGCCGGCGTCGGCGGTCAACGGTCCGCGAGGCATTCGTCGGTTGGCGCGACTCAAGGAATGGTTTTTCCACAAGCCGGAACCTGAGGTCGTCCACGCGCCGCCGCCGATCGTGCGCCACCAACCCGATCCGCCCGCCGTCGTCCTCTCGTGCGAGCGGTGCGGCTTCGACTACACGATCACGCGAGTCGAGATCAGCGGCAGGCCGGGCGTCGTCTGGACCTGCGAATGCGGGAGCGAGTTCATCCCACCCGGGGGCCCGGAGTCCTTCAACCTCGTCCGGCCGTGATCCGGCTCACGGACGCGGCGTGCGATAGATGCCTTCGACCGAAGGTCGCCACCGCGGGGTCGTCCAGTACAGGCCCAATCCGATGTACACGAACAGCAGGACCGCGATCACCGCGGCCTCCAGCGAGACGACGAGCGACCCGCTCATGTCCCGCAACGAGTATCGGTACAGGAAGTACGAGAACGTGACCATCGCGATTCCGCCGAGGAGCGCGCCGAGCGTCCGGATCCGCGAGCGGGTGAAGAACCATCGAAGGAAGGCGATCCCGAAGTTCGAGACGCCGAGGAGCCCCCAGAACAGCCCGGCGCTCACGATCAGGCCCTCCGGAGGCCGGAAGGCGGCTCGACCGGCTAGGATCTGATCCCACCAGCGCCGCAGCTCCGTGAGCAAGTTGCCGTTCAGGAAGAAGACGACGCCTAGGACGAGGAAGAAGAACGCGACCCCGAAGAGGCCCACGAAGTCGGGCGTCCGCGGCCGCGGGACGTACACCGGCCGGAGGGGAGCGGCGCGGGGCAACGGCGGCGCGGGCGTGGGCGATCCAGGAGTTGCGGAAGTGGCGGGCGCCGCCTCCGTGCCCGCTGTGGTCAAGGAGGCCCCGCAATACAGGCAGAAGCGGGAGGTTTCCTTGTTCATCGTGCCGCAGGCGTCGCAACGCATCGCCCAATCCCGGGCCCGCATACGAGAGTCGGGGCTTTGAACTTTGGGTCGCGGCCCGTCGATGTTATCGTAACAGGAAATAATCGACCGCGGCGCGCCCCAACACCGCGACGACCCCGGTCAATGTGATCGCGGCAATGCGGGTCATCGCCCGGGTCTCGAACGGCCACGTCGGCAGGGTCTGGATCCGCCGTTCCTCCTCCCGGTGCAGAAGCATCCTGTGCGTGCGGAGGAGCAGGTCTCGTACTTCGTGGAGGCTGGGTTCCGACGTCGGGTTTCCGGCGGTGAGCGGCGCATAGACATCGCCTGCCCGTGAGCTCGCGGTCTCCACGGCGCGACGCTTCTCCGCCACCATGAGCCGATGGATCGAGAGGAGCGGGAGGAACAACAGCCCCGCGCCGAACAGGATCAAGACGACCAGGAACGCCAGGTACGCCGGGCGGACGGGATCCGGGCTCAGTGTCACCTCGGCGATGATGATTGCGAGCGCCCCGAAGTAGTAGAAGGTGGCTCCCAAAGAGAGCGATCCAAGCGGGCGCAGCCCGATCATCGGATCTTCGACGGCGGGTCGGAGACGGAGCGCCTCTCGTCCGATTCGATGAACGCCCCAAATGGTCGCGACGTAGTTCCAGATCACCTGCGCATCCACGAAGGGGAGGAAGAGCAGGTTCAAGCCGAGAATCAGGAACTCAACGAATCCGAACCCGGGCGGCATCGGTTCGAGGAGCAGCAGGGAGAAGAACAGGCCGAAGGCCACGGCGAGCCCAATCACGGGGAGCCGCCAGTACAGGTGGCCGAAGATCCGACGGACCCCCGTCTTGCCGTCCGGCAGGAGCGGAGCGATCTCATTCGCATAGCGGGCGATGTGAAGTCTCGAATGTCGCACGAGCCACAGTAGGTACAGATTGAACCCGATCGAGAGGATGATCAGCGGGGTCGATCGCCAGAGCGGGAGTGCGAGCGCGTCGCCGAAGATTTCCGCAACGGTCTGGTTCCATTCCCCGCCGTTCTCGATCAGGCGCGCGAGGAAGTAGCCCGGCCCGGTCGCCAGGAGGGCAACGATTGTGGACGTCACGAGGTACGGGAGCGGGACCGCCGCGATCGCATGCTCGACGACGGTGGGCCGCTCGAGACCGACGGCGCCCTCTCCCCCGGACTTCCCGATCGAAACGATGCGGCTCGATGGCAATCCAGGAGTATAAGACCGTGCCGGCCTCGTCCCATCGTATCTGAATCTATGCCTCCCCGCGGAGCGACATTACGTTCTAGAAGGAGTTTGAAAGGTTCGATGAACGTCCCAATACGGTCAAGTAGCCTCGGGAGTGCGCCGAGCGCGAGGTGAACGACACATGGCAGCAACCGAAATCCGGTCGTGGCCGGCGCGGGCCGCGTCCTCGTGGCGCGCGCTGGAGCGGATGCCGGCGTACCAAGTGCCGATCGTCCTCGGCGGGGCCCTCGCGGCCCTCGTCGGTGCCGTCGCGCTAGGTGTCGCCATCGTGGCGGAGTGGGTGCTCGGGATTTCGTGGGTCCGGGCGCTGTTGCTCATCGCCTTCGGCGCCTTGGCCTTGATCGGGTACAAGGTGACGCGGGCGAACCTGCGGAACGGTGCCGTCGTCGCGGGGATCGCAGGCACCGCCCTGATCGTCGTGGCCGGCGGGATGGTGGGCCTGTTGGCGGGCCTGCTCGTCTTCGCGGGCGCGTTGTGGGGGCTGTTGAAGTCCTTCTGAGGACTCCCCCCTCTCGATTTTTTTCATCCACGCGGGTGAGAGAATTGCACCTCGAGTTCGTCGCGGTGCGCGAGAGCCAGGGTTCGCGGATCCTTCCAAAGAGACGTCCCGCAATCCGCGGCTTCCTGATCCTCTTCGAGCAACCTCGACTGGCGGTCGCGGGATCAGGTAGCGGGTTACCTCGGGCGATTAGGAAGAACGACTCGTGACATCCGCCTTCGAGGTTCCGATGCGGTGCGTCGGGAGCTCCCACATGAGGCCGCGCCCGACCGGACGACGGATCACATCATCGCGGCCTTCCAGTTCCTCGAGGAGGATTTCCGCGTCGTCGTCGGTCGTTCCGAGGACCGCCGCGAGCTCGGTGGTGGCCAGCATGCCGTATCGTTGGATCAGATTCAGCGCTGTCTCCTCGTTCGCTTTGATGGGTGCGGCCTCCAGGTGAGGATCCACGTCCCTCAGGATCTCCTCGAACGCATCCCAGGGCCGCCATCCGTCCACGTGCCGGGTCTCGTCGTCTCGTCGAATGACGAACGTCGGGAAACCGCTGATGCCCAGCGTCTGGCATTCGTCTCGGTCCCGCTGGAACGCTTCGTTCGCGGACCCGTCGTCGAGGGCCTGGACGAACGCGTCGAGGTTGAGGCCGGACTCATTGGCAACCTCCGTTTGGACGTCCTTCGAATGAATGCCTCGTCCCTCGAGACACCACGCCTGCCGCAAACGACGGAGGTAGCGCCAACCTTGATCGGGTCCCTGGAGATCTGCGGCCTTCGCGGCGATGCACGCCGGCCACGTCGAATTGAAGTCGTCCGACGAATCGAGCATCGCGTCCGCGTTCATCGGCATCCGATGTTGGCTGGACACGGCCTCGAAGAACGTGCGGACGGAATCTTTCCAGCGGCCTCCAGACATCCTCGCCCACTGTTCTCGCACGGGGCTGAAGTCTTCGAACAGGCCACCTTGGCGCGTCTCGATCTCGACCTTGTCCGGGTATCGGACCTCCAAACGGCGGACGGTGGGCTCGAAGCCCCAGCACCAGATGTTGTGCGGGTCCGTGTACCAGATGACGCGGATCGGAGAGCCCATGGAGTCTCGCCCCGCCTAAGCACCGGTTTGCTAAGTAGTCCTCGGTTCGGATGGTCGGAATCCTTATGGGCCTGGATTCGCGTCGCCGATCTGTGCGCCTCAACGACCGTCAGTGGGCGGGCTTGCTCCTGTTCGTCGGGATCGGCCAGTTCGCAGTCATCGGCCTCACCATATCCGAGGCCGTGTATTCCGAAGCCTCGCCGACCGGCTACAGTATCTCGCAGAATTACATCAGCGATCTCGGCGTCGGGCCCGCGGCGCTGATCTTCGATCCCTCGATCATCCTCGTCGGCGTCCTGGTCCTCGCGACGGCTTGGTTCCTCTGGCGCGCGGTGGGAGACCGGATCTTGTCGATCGTCGTTGCGCTCGGCGGCGCGGGCGCCATCGCCGTCGGCGTGTTCACCGAAGCCTTCGGTGTCGTCCACGAAATCGTTTCCCTCTGGACGTTCATCTTCATCGGGCTCTCCGCGATCTTCGCGGGGCGGATCGTCCGACCCCCGTTCCGATATCTCTCCGTCGTCCTGGGAGTCCTCTCGCTGGTCGCGCTCGGGTTGTTCATCGCGAACGCGGACCTCGGACTCGGGCCCGGCGGGATGGAACGGATGATCGTTTGGCCGATCTTGGTCTGGGGAACCGCCTTCGGGGGATACCTGTTCGGCTCATCGTCTCCGGCGCCGGCCGCCGCCTCACCTTGAGGCCCCGCATGCTGAACTTGCTCGACCTCGCTTCGATCGAGGCCGCCCGAAAGCGCATCGAGGGATTGGTCGTCCGCACGCCGCTCTTCCGACTCAACGTGGACGATGCGCCCGCGGAGATCTACTTGAAGCTGGAGAATCTCCAACCGACCGGGTCGTTCAAGGTCCGCGGTGCGGGGAATGCGATTGCGCTGCTCTCCCCGGCCCAGCGGTCCCGCGGCGTGTTCACGTGCAGTGCGGGAAACATGGCGCAGGCCCTCGCATGGCATGCCAAGCGTCTCGGGATCCCGTGCACCGTCATCGTGCCCGACACGGCGCCGGCGACGAAGCTCGCCGCGATCCGGCGGTTCGGGGCGACGATCGTTCAACTCTCATGGGACGAGGTCTGGGAGATCGGCATCAGCCGACGTTATGCACCGCTCCAGGGGTGGACCTTCGTCCATCCGTTCGCGGATTCCTCGATGATGGCCGGCAACGGGACAATCGGACTCGAGATCCTCGAGGACATGTCCGACGTCGATGCGGTCGTGATCCCGTTCGGTGGCGGCGGCTTGAGCGCGGGCATCGCAACCGCAATCAAGTCGAAGAGACCACAGACCCGGATTTACGCCTGTGAGCCGGAGACCGCCGCACCTCTCGCGGCATCGTTCGCGAAGGCGGTGCCGGCCGAAGTCAAACGGACCCCGAGTTTCGTCGACGGGATCGGCGCGTCGAGCGTCCTCCCAGAGATGTGGAACCTGGTGAGGCCGCTGCTCGAAGGGTCTCTCGTCGTCTCCCTGAAGGAGATTGCGTCCGCGATCCGATTGCTCGTCGAGCGGAACCGGGTCGTCGCCGAAGGCGCGGGCGGATCGGCCGTCGCCGCGGCGCTCGCGGGCAAGGCCGGGAAAGGCCGCATCGTGTGTGTCGTCTCCGGAGGGAACATCGACACCGGGGTGCTCGGCAAGATCCTCCGCGGCGAAGTTCCGTGAGGATTCGTCCCTCTCGAGGCACTCCGGAGAATCTCCAATGTCCGTCCTGGTCCGACTCATCGAAAGGGCAAGTGTCCGGAAGAGGGCGGCCGACCTCGCGGAGATGCGGGCGCTCCTCGCTCCCGTCTCCGGCGTTCGCCTGCTCGATGTCGGCGGTGGCGCGGGCGCCGCGACGGAACAATTCGCGACGGGTTGCGCCGAAGTGGTCGTCCTCGAGCCCAACCGGAAGAAGGTTGGCCAGGGGCGGAAGTTTCGACCGACGATCCGATTCGAGGAGGGCCGTGCGGAGGAGATTCCGTTTCCCGATGCGACCTTCGATCGAGTCACCGCGGTCGTCGCGTTCCATCACATCGAGGATCAAGGGCGGGCGCTCCGGGAGATGCGACGAGTCCTGAGAGACTCCGGACGTCTGGTTCTCTTCGAGATGCTGCCCTCGCGGGCACCCGGCCCCATCTACCAGTGGATCGCGGGGTATCGGCACGGGGGCCACATGGCGTTCCACAGTCCGGATCAGCTCACCGAGAAAGTGCGAGCCGGCGGATTCACGCGGGTGTCAAACCGTCCGGGTGCGCTGGGATACTTCGTGCTCGCAACGAAATGACTTTTTGTTACCCTCCGAACTTGTGACGGAGATCCCCGCAAGTTTATCGCCCTCCTCGGCGCCATCCCGGACGAAGGCCACCTCATGGCGGGATCCCCCGGTGATGCGCTTGCGCGAGACGTGAGGAAGTACGTCTTCGACCATTTCTTGGAACACGCCGTTCCCCCCGTCCTCGAACAGATCATGGAACGATACCACCTCGAGCGTCCCGACGCGTTCGCCGTCCTGAAAGCGCTCGAGGAGGCGCGCCACCTGAAACTCGTGCCGGGCACGCAGCGGATCCTCATGGCCTTCCCCTTCTCGGCCGTCGCGACTCCGTTTCGCACGACCCGGCCGGTCATCGGACGACGATACTACGCGAACTGCGCATGGGACGCGGTCGCGTTCCATACAATGCTACACGAAATCGTCCGGATCGAAAGCCGTTGCCATCATTGCGCGAAACCGATCTCGATCGAGCTCGCGGGTGGGAAGTCGCGCGCATCCCCTCCAAGGCCCGTGGTCTATCTCGCGCTTCCCGCATCGCAATGGTGGAATGATATTGTCGTTACCTGCTCGAACCACATGGTGTTCTTCTCCTCTGAATCGCACCTGGACGAGTGGCGGAAAGCGACTCAGGCGCCCGAGGGGGCCATCCTCACGATCGAAGAGACGCATGCGCTGAGCATGCCCATTTACAAGGACAAGCTGAAAGTCGGATACGTTCGACCGGGCAAGGACCAGCTCGTGACCCATTTCCAATCGTTGGGCCTCACGGCGGAATTCTGGCGAATCTAGCGGTCTGGGCTCACGGGGACACGGTGGCCTTCCGGATCGTGACCTTCGTCCGCGGCCGGTCATCGGCCTCCGTCGGCGTGCGGCTGATGGCGTCGACGACCTCCATCCCGCCGACGACTCGTCCGAAGACAGGATGCTTCCGATCCAACCGGTTGTTGTCGACGACGTTGATGAAGAACTGGCTGCCGCCGGTGTTCGGACCCGCGTTCGCCATGGAGATGGTGCCTCGCGCATTTCGGTTGTCCGCGGGAAGCTCATCCTTGATCGTGTACCCCGGGCCGCCAAGCCCGGTCCCCTGCGGGTCCCCACCCTGGATCATGAAGTTCGGGATCACGCGATGGAAGATCGTTCCATCGTAGAAGCCCTGCGCGACGAGCTTCCGGAAGTTGCCCGCCGTGATCGGCATTGTCTTGTCGAGGAGTTCGATCTTCACGTCGCCCATCGTCGTCTGGAGAAGGACGGTCGTCATGCGGCCGCCATTCGTTCCACCTACGTAAGGGTGTTGTCCGGTCGAGCTTAGAAGCTTCCGCGATCCGGTGATCGAGGAGGCGCGCCGCGCTTCCGCCGCCGCGCCAACCAGATGACGACGACCGCCACAATGGCGGCGGCGACAAGAGCGAGGAACGGCCAGGACGTCACGAAGGCGACAAGTCCGTTCGTCACGACGGTCACGGTCCACTCCCGCGACACGACCAGCGAGCCGTCGGACACGGTGACGTTCACGATGTGATTTCCGGGAGCTCCGGACGCGAAATTCAGCGCACTGGTGTTTCCGCCCGCGACGGTGCCGTCGACTCGCCAGGTGTACGACAGCACGTCCCCGTCGGGATCCCACGCAATGGCCGTGAACGTCTGGGTCGCGCCAGCGTCGACCGTCAGGGGGCCGACTCCCGGAGAGCTCGAGGTGATCTGAGGCGCTCGGTCTCCGACTGTGATGGCGCGTGCCGTGTGATTCGAGAGCCCGAGGTTGTCCACGACCGTGAGCTCAACCCCGAAGGCTCCCCTGGCGGCGTACCCATGCGACGCCTGGACCCCCGTCCCGAAGTAGCCGTCCCCGAAGTCCCACGAATACGAGGCGATGGTCCCGTCGGGGTCCGTCGACGCGGACCCGTCGAACGTGACGCTGACTCCGATGTAGATCGTCCCCGGAGAAAATTGGAAGGCTGCCCGAGGCGGTGCGTTGACCGTCACCTGGTGCGTCGCATCCGACGAGAGGCTCTGGTTGTCCACGACGGTCAGGATCGCGGTGTACACGCCCGGGTTCGCGTACGCGTGCGTCGGCATGACGCCGCTGCCGACGGTCGAATCTCCGAATTCCCACGCGTACGAAACGATTGTCCCATCCGGGTCAAACGACGCCGTGGCGTCGAATGTGACCGGAGAACCAGGGTTCACAGGCGATGGACTCGCCGCGAAATCGGCGACCGGCGGCCGCGGTCCCGGCGGCGGGGGCCCCACGACGACCTCATGGTAGACGGTCCCATTCAACGAGTCGTTGTCGGTGACGTTCAAGGTGACGTTGTACGTCCCGGCGCCGGCGTACGGATGGGATGTGATCGCCTCACTGCCGAACGTGGAGTCTCCGAAATTCCACGCGTAGGTCATGATATTCCCGTCGGGATCGCGGGAAGCCGATGCGTTGAAGGTCACGCTCGCTCCGACCACCGGTGAGTTCGGAGTCGTCGTGAAAGAGGCAACCGGAGGCGCGTGAACCACGACGTCCCGGTGGGCGGTCGCGGTGAACGATTCGTTGTCGGTGACCGTGAGCGTCACGTTGAATGTGCCGAATGTCGGGTATGAGTGGGAGATGATGGCACCGCTCCCATTCGTGAGGTCTCCGAAATCCCAGACGTACGAATCGATGGTTCCGTCCGGGTCGGAAGAGCCCGACGCGTCGAAGGCTACCGTCGCTCCCTCGATCACGGGATTCGGCGTGGCGGTGAACGACGCGACCGGCGGCTTGCCGGAATCCCAGTACCGGTAGATCGTCGTCGGCGTCGTCAGCCAAATCGCTCCGTCTCGCCCCTGCTCGACCTCGATGATGGAGGTCGGCGCGGTCCAAAGGATATCATCCGATCCGACCGAATCGTATCCTGGCGGGACCAAGTGCAGTCGATGGAATCGATAAGGGGGGTTGCATTCGCCCATGAACAGGTCGCCTTGCCACTTGGGGAAGGAGGGACCTTTGTAGATTGCCGCGTTCGTCGGACAAATCGTGGTCCCCCACCACCAGATCGGCAGCACGGGATTGGGGCCGTCCTGGTTCGTGTCGGCGGGAGGCGGCAGGCTGCCGCACGAGGCCGTCGGTCCCCAGCCGTAGTTCCGATCGAGACCAGTGAGGTTCGGCAGCAAGTTGATCTCATCGTTGCAATTCGGTCCGTTCTCCGTGACGTACACCCGGCCCGTGATCGGATGGAACGCAAGTCCGAACATGTTCCGGTGGCCATACGTGTACGTGAGGTTGTACCACGCCGGGTTACCGTAGAAGGGATTGTCGGGCGGAGCGCTTCCGTTGGAGTTCATCCGCAAGACCTTGCCCATCGGGCCCAGGGGGTCCTGAGATCGCGCCTGGATTCCATTCTCGCCGACGACCGCGTATAGCTTGCCGTCCGGGCCGAAAGCGATGACGCCGCCGTTATGGATCGTCGCACCCAAGGGTGGCATCCGGAGGATTACGGTGTGTGACACGCCCGTATTCCCGCTCGCCAGGATCCGGACAATCCGATTGTAGACCGTCCCGTTCACGAGGTCGTTGTACGTCTGGTACGCGTACACGTACGAGGTCGCGGGAAACCCGGGGTCGAGCGCGAGGCCGAGCAGACCCCGCTCGTCCGTATTCTGAGTGTTCGGGAGCGTATAGAACGGCGTCGGCAGGAGCGTCCGGTTCGCGAGATAGATGATGCGGATCCTCCCTGTGTCTTTCTCCGCGTAGAAGATTCGGCCGTCCGAGGAGAACGCAAGAGCGATCGGAAAGGTTAGCCCGCTCTTGAATGCCTCGATTTGACCCGCGGCGCCGACGGGTGGCGCGGGCGCGAGAATCGCGACGGAGCCCGCCACCATCAGGAGGAGCAGTCCGACGGTGATCGCGCGGCGCACGGCCAGAGCATGTTCACCCCTCGCTTGAGGATGTTGACGCGGTTTTCATCCCCGATTGCGTCGATCCCCAAGTCGTTCCTCAGCGACTTCTTGACGTTCGATGGCCGAGCCAGGCGTAGAGACCCACAGGCAGGATGCTCCCCAGGAAGGCCAGGTAGACCCATGCGGACGCGGCGCTCCAATTCACGTCGCCGGCGTACCGCGCAACCGCGATGAATTGCAAGACCGCGAAGGCGATGTAGCCGCCGGCCAGCGGCCGGATCCGGAGGAAATCGTTCTCGCGGCTCGCGTGGAACGCGGCGAAGCCGATCCCGATGAGCCACGCTCCGATGGCCCGTGATGTCAACGGCGTCAGCCCCCAGGGCCACACCGGCTTCACGATGTCCGGCGCAAGGAAGAGACCCAGGCCGACCACGAGCATGCCGACACCTTGTGCGAGGACCGCGATGCGCATCCATATCGGCGCGGGAGGCCCACGGGGCGGATCGCTTCCCGGTGCCCGGAGCTGGAGCATCCAGATGATCAACATCGCGACCGGAACGCCCGCATAGATCGCAAGCCAGAACCACGCGGCGCCTTGCGCGCTCGCAACGGGACTCGAGAAGTGAAACTGGTCGAAGTGGAGGAGCGTGGCGACGAGGGTGAGCGCCGTGAACAACCAGATCGCCGGGACGGCAACGCGAGCGCTCGCCCAGGCGGACTGGCGGGCCGCGATGACCTCGACGGGGACGGCGGCCCAGTACGACGCACCGAGGAATGCCCCGGTGAGAGGCCGGGCGATCGTCCATGCGAAGTAGGTGGCCGTTTGCTCCGTGAAGACCGTGAGCTGGAAGCCGGCAAGGAACACGAGCGCACTTGCTGCGTACAGAAGCCACCGCATCGGGGCGATCAACGGCCGAACGCCCGGAGGTGCTTCCAACATCGACATGCCCGGCCCGCATGCGGGGAACCGTTCAAGCCATAAGAACCATGCTGCAGGTCAGGTCGCCGGATTCTCAGTCACGCGTTCCGCCTGCCTGGCATTGATTCGTGTTCTGAACTCTGTGCTGGGAATCCCTTCAAAGAGTTTAAGTATATCGCGATATATCGCAATCGACTATGGAAGCTTCCCGCACGGAATCGGTCCCCCGCGAGCTCCCGGTCCACCTGGAGGGGCTAGGCAAAGAGTACGGTCACTTCACGGCCCTGAAGTCTCTCGATCTCACGGTCCCGGAGGGCACAGCCCTCGGGTTCCTCGGTCCGAACGGCGCGGGGAAGTCGACGACGATCAAGATCATGACGAACCTGATCCGACCGTCCCGGGGCCGCGCGGTCCTCTTCGGCATCGAGGTGCGCCAGGAGCCGACCCGCGCCCTCGCGCGCATCGGTGCGGTGATTGAGACGCCGGAGTTCTACGGATACCTCTCGCCGCTCGAGACTCTCGCGTACGTGGGGCGCCTCCGCGGAATGCCGTCGAACGAGATCGAGCGACGGAGCGAGGCCGTCCTGAAGGAGGTCAAGTTGACCGAGTGGGCGGATCACCGGATCCAGGAGTTCTCAAAGGGGATGAAGCAGCGGCTCGCGATTGCACAGGCGCTCCTCCACGAGCCCGAACTGCTCATCCTCGACGAGCCCACTTCGGGCCTGGATCCGCGGGGCATGGCGGAGGTCCGCGATGTCATCAAGTCGCTGACGGGCGAGGGCCGGACGATCTTCATGAGCTCCCACCTCCTCGGCGAGGTCCAGGAGGTGTGCGACGATGTCGCGCTCCTGAACCACGGAGAGCTCTTGGTCCACGGCTCCGTCCGTGACCTCTCCCGCGGCGCGGACACGTCGACATTCCAGACGACCTTCCTCCGTCCTCCGACGTCGCAGGACCTCGAGGCGCTCGCCTCGGTCCCCGGGGTTGTCGAGGTCAAGGACAGCGGCGACTCGAGCGTGGACCTTCGGATTTCCGGTGGAGAGGAAGGGCAAGCGCGGGTGCTCGAGGCGATGGTTTCCCGCGGCCTCAAGGTCATCACGTACCGGCCACTCGGCTCGTCGCTCGAGCAGCTCTACCTCGACCGAATCCAGGAGTCGGATCGACTATGACCCCGAGCCCGTTCGCCCAGGTCGTCACGGTCGCGAGCTACGAGATTCGAAAGTACATCCGGGGCCGTCGTCTCCTGGGTATCTTGATCCTCGTCGGGCTGATTGTCGGCTTGTTCCTCGGACTGCCACCGGCCCTCGGCGTCCCATACGCGTCGACTCCGAACGGGTTCGTCTCGACGTTCGCGACGTTCAGCAGCCTGCTCGCGGTCCTCAGCGGGGTCCTGTTCGCGGCGGACGCGCTCGTCTCGGAGCACGAGAAGCGGACGGGCTATTTCCTGTTCCCGAACCCCGTCCGCCGCGAGTTGCTCGTCCTCGGGAAGATTGCAGCGAGCCTGATCGTGTCTGCTGCCGTCCTCTCTCTCTACTACGGCGCCGCGGCAATCGGGGCCCTCATCGTCACGCACTCGCTAACGTGGGACGTTGGGCTTTCCTACGTCTACGCGCTCGCGTACATGAGCGCGGTCGTCGGAATCGCCTACCTCCTTTCTGCGTTGTTGAAGAGCACGGTCGCCGCAACGGTCCTGACGTTCTTCCTCTTCACGCTGATCTTCGCCATCATCGGCGGGATCCTCTCGCTGGCGAAGGTCGATCCTTGGTTTATCGCCTCGTCGGCCTCCGGGATCATCACCAACGTGCTTGGTGGCGCGACCGTTCGACCGGGCCCCGGCGGCGGGGGCGGCGAATTCGTTCCGGACCCGGCGACCTCCCTCCTCGTCTTCGCCGCCTACGCGATCGTCGGCGGGCTGCTCGCGACCCTCTGGTTCCGGCGAAAGGAGTTATCGTGATGAGCACCCCGGAAAAGTTCGGCGGTTACTTCCACTTCTTCGGCAAGGGCGACTTCAAAGGTCTCGTCTTGCACCTGCTCGAGGAACGCCCGATGCATGGGTACGAAATCATCAAGGCGATCGAGGAACGGTACCACGGGTTCTACAAGCCGAGTGCCGGCGCGATCTATCCGGCCTTGCGGGCCCTCCTGCGCAAAGGATACCTCTCCGTGAGCGGCGAGGAACGGCGTAAGACGTATCGGATCACCCGGGAGGGCAAGGCGTATCTCCGGAGCCGCCGCAAGGAGATCGAGGAGCGCTTCCGCGCCTTCGAGTCCGCGGTCGGTCCCGAGAGAGCCGCGCTGTTCCGAGAGTTCCGGGCCACGGGGAAGCTCCTCCGCACGAACATGAGCGAGGTGACGCCAAAGCAAGCGAACGAACTCCGCAAGATTGTGATCGAGATGCGAGAGAAAGCAATGCGGATCCTTTCGAAGTGATTGAGGTGGTGCATGCCGAGTGATGCGATCGTCACGGAAGATCTCACGAAAGTCTACGGCAAGCTGATGGCCGTCGACCATGTCAACGCCGGGATGCTCGTGGCGGGGACTGCGGTTGCGAGCCGCTATCTGAAGGCCGAGTGACCCGCGGATCCGCCGGCTTGGGCTAGGTCGGCGAGATGTTTTGGTTGTGCCGGAACACGTTCTCCGAATCGTATTTCGTCTTGACCTCACACAGCCGGTCGTAATTCTGGCCGAAATTCGCTCGAACCCGATACATGTCGTCCCCGGCCGCGAAGTTGATGTAGCCGCCCTCCTGGGCGTGGGGCGCGAGGCCTTTGTAATAGTCTTTCACCCATCGCGTGTTGGCGTCGTTCTGTGCGGGATCCGGCCACATGCCGGCGATGACCATCGCGTACTTCGCGTCCCGGTGACCGAACGCCGTGGCGTCCGGTGAGACATCGTGGACCGCGCCATTGATCGGGTAGATGTGCATCGTTGAGTTGACGACCGGGACTTTGGGCCCGTTCGCGAGGTGCGCCTCAATGGCACCGTCCGAGAGATCCTTGGCGAAGACGGCCTTCCAGTAGTGTTGCAGCCCGGGAGGAACGAGTCCGTCGAACGCACCGTTCAGCGCCGGGTACGGCATCGGCCCGACATGCGCGGTGACGACGTCTGCCGCTCCTCGGAGGGGGGCCAAGGCTTCCTCCGCATCGGATGGTGCGCCGGTCCAGCACGTCACGAGGACGCACAACGTATCCCCGTGTCGGTCTTCCGGGATGAAGGGAAGCGGCGGTGCGATTTGCCACGCAAAGAAGGCGCCGAGTTCCCGGGGCGCGCGGGAGATGTACTCGTCGAAGGTGCGCATCACCTTCTCCGCATCTTCTTTCTCGAAGAAGATCGGACCTCCGACGATATTCTTGAGAGGCTGGAGCTTGTACTGGAAGCTCGTCACCACGCCGAAGTTGCCGCCCCCGCCGCGCAGCGCCCAGAAGAGATCCTGGTTTGCGTTCGCGTTGGCCGTGACGAACGAGCCATCCGCCAGGACCACGTCAGCGGAGATGAGGTTGTCCAGCGACAAGCCGGCACCACGAGTAAGGTATCCGATGCCGCCGCCCAAGGTGAGTCCGGCGATGCCCGTTGTGGAGATGATTCCACCCGTCGTCGCCAGCCCGAAGGCGTGCGTCGCATGATTGAAATCGCCCCACGTCGAGCCACCTTCGGCGCGAACCGTCTTCGTCGCGGGGTCCACGCGGATCCCCCGCATGCGGCCGAGGTCGATCACGAGCGCATCGTCCGCAGTGCCGAAACCGGGCACACTGTGGCCGCCGCCCCGGATCGCGACGGCCAAGCCCTCAGCGCGAGCCGCCTTCACGGCGGCGATGACGTCCGCGACCCCGGTGCACCGAACGACGACCGCGGGCCGCTTGTCGATCATCGCGTTGTACACTTTGCGCGCGTCGTCGTACCGGCCGTCGTTCGGCAGGATCACATCGCCGCGCACCGACCCCTTTAGCTCTGTCGCCACCTTCTCAGTTATCATAGGAACCCTCCCCCTCGTAGGGACGGCCCGGTATCGGGCTGACTCCCTTAACGCTTCGGTTCGAACCGTGTCCGGCGTCCTTGGTGTCCCGAACTCGTCGGTCGCCGATTCGTTAGCTCCGCCGACCAAGGAGTTATCCGCGGCGAAGCGCTCCCGCGGACCGAGACGATGACCTCCGATCCTTTCGAGGCGTTCAAGGCGAGCCAGCGGGAGGTCTGGAAGTCGTTCGCGCCACTCGCTCAATCGACAACTCCGAGCGCGGCACGGCTCGTGCACTTCGCGGGGGTGCGACCCGGCCAGACCGTGCTCGACGCGGGGTGCGGAACCGGCGTCGTGGCCATCACCGCGCGGCGCGCGGGGGCCGTCGTCACGGGCGTCGACCTGACGCCGGAGTTGCTCGCGGTCGCGAAGGAGAACGCAGCGATCGCCGCGATGGACGACATCGTGTGGAAGCAGGGAGACGTGGAGAACCTCCCCTTCCGAGACGGGGAGTTCGACGTGGTGCTCAGTCAATTCGCACACATCTTCGCGCCTCGCCCTGAGATTGCGATCCAGGAGATGCTCCGCGTCCTGAAACGAGGGGGCCTGATCGCTTTCCATACGTGGCCCCACGAGCTGTTGTTCGGCCGGATCTTCGCCCTCGTCTCCCGGTACATGCCGCCCGCCGACCCGAAGCCCGCGCCACCCAGCCAGTGGGGCGACCCGACGATCATCTTGCAGCGTCTCGGGAGCGCGGTCCGCGACGTGACGTTCGATCGGGGTGTCCAAGTCACGGCCGCGCTGAGCCCCCAGCATTACCGTCATCAGCTGGAGCAGAGCGGCGGACCCATGGTCCGCGTGCTACAGACGCTGAAAGACGACCCTGCGCGCTTGGCTCAGTTCCGACGCGAGTACGACGACATCGTCTCGGAATACTTCGACCGCAATATCGTTCGCCAGGATTTCTTGGAGACGCGGGCGACCAAGGTGTAGGGTCCACGCAGGCGGAGGACGGCGGGTGCTAACTCCCTAAATCGAAAGTCGCGCCTAACGCCGGCCCAAATCCTCGGGAGAACGTATGGCCCTTCATGAGCTTACTCAACGCAGAACCATCGGATCCACAGAAACCGAACCGGAACATTGCCGTGATTGGCTCGACGGGTCGCACCGGGAGACTTGTCCTCGACGAAGGCGTGCGCCGCGGGCACTCGATGACCGCGTTCACCCGACGACCTGATACATTGGCCGGCGTCCGCGGACTCAAGTCGGTGGTCCACGGGGACGGCCGGAGCCTCGAGGACATGCGTCGGGCGGTCCGGGGACAGGACGCGGTCATCTCGATTGTTGTCTCCGAAGGCCGCGGTCCAACGACCGTGATGAGCGACGTCACGCGTGCCGAACTCGACGCGATGCGCGAAGCCGGGGTCCGACGGCTCGTCAGCGTGAGCGTCTCGGCGATCGAAGGGCGGCGACCCTGGATTCTGATCAATCTCGTCCGGTGGATTCTTCGAAAGCCTTATGCCGACTTTGCTCGGATGGAGCGGCTCATTACCTCGAGTCCGGTCGATTGGACCATTGTCCGACCTCCGTATCTCTCGAACGGGTCAAAGACGGGCCGGGTTCGAACCCAAGTCGGAGGAAAGGACCTCCCTCGCGGACCGTACCACATTTCGCGCGCCGACCTCGCGGCGACTCTCGTCGACCTTGCGGAGGACTCGCAGCACGTCCGCGAGGTACTCCTGGTCAGTGAACAGAAAGCGGCGCGATGAAAAACCGGGGCCGACCGGAAGCGCTCGAACGGCACCTGCGCGAGTTGCCCGGCGTCACCCGCGTCGAGCTCACGTTCCCCCGAGGCGGGGCGTAGGCCACGGATCGCCTGCTAGGTTGGGTCCGCACGGAACGCGGGCGGTGGAAGAAGCGAGGACAGGAAACCTGAATATACCTGCCTCCTGATACGGATGAGATCCCGAAGAGGGAGACGCCGATTTTTCGCGACGCTGCGGGATCACGTGGAGGAACATCAATGCCAAAGATCACGAAGTCGGTAGAGGTGGGCGCGCCGGTGGAGAAGGTCTTCGAGATGTTGGACAACCCGGAGAATTTTCCGGTCTTTGTCCCGAACGTCACGAAAGTCAGCAACATCCGCCGGAGCGAGAAGCGATTGGGCGACTCGTTCGACGTCGTCTACTCGATGATGGGGATGGAGTTCCCAGAGACCTTTACGTACAGTGAGTACGCGAAACCCAAGCGGCTGGCCGCGCGGTACGAAGGGAGGATGACGGGCTCAATGGGCATTACTCTGGAGCCGAAAGGCAGCACGACGCTCGCGACCCTGGATGTCAACTACGAGGTCCGCCCTGGGCCATTCGGGAAAATTGCGAACAAGCTGCTCTTCGAGCGAATGAACGAAAAAACCGCGGATCGGATGTTGGAAAACATCAAGATGGTCATCGAAGCCACGAAGTGACCGGGAGTGGGGGGTGGCTCCTCTCCGCGGTGCACGCGTGGAAACCGAGGGATCATCCCCTCGGAGCCGCAGCTCGTCGATCGATCAAGGAGGTTCATCAAATCGGAGTTCGCGCCGAGGGGGGCGCGTGAGAAGTTCCCGAATCCCTGCATCGCGCGGGAGGAGGTGACAAGATGACGAAGCAGAAGACGCTGGAAGACATCAAGGAGACATTCGGATTCGTTCCGGGCTTCTTCGAGGACTTCAAATGGGACGACCTCGCCCTAAGCGGGGGTTGGGAGTTGTTCAAGAAGTTCGAGCTCAGCGAGACGAACATCCCGCTGAAGTGGAAGCACCTGATCGCGTTGGCCGCAGCTGGGGCGGTCAAGTGCCCCTACTGCACGAAATTCCACACGGCAGCCGCGGAGCTGTTCGGCGCCACGGAGACAGAACTCCAGGAGACGGCGTACACGACGTCGCTCGTGGGATACTTCAGCAACTACCTCCACGGTCGGCGGTACCCGCTCGAGAAGTTCGACGAGGAACTGAATCACATCGTCAAGAACTTCCAGGCGGCGGCCGCGGCCGGAAAAGCGTGAGGCCAGGGAAGCCAACTCGTCTCCAGCCTGACGGAGGTAAATCGCGCGTCAAGGCATCTCAGGGAATTCCATCCATGTGGACTTGCAAACCGGGGACGCATGGCCGACCGGTCCGAGAGCGCAACGGGCCAGAATCCTACGAACTGCGATTGCGGCTCAAGCCCGGCCGGGCGCCGATTTCCTTCGGACTCGCATTTCTTCGGTGAGGATCCACGTCTTGCCGTTGTCGTGGGTCTCCTCGGCATGCCACCGGAACGAGTTCTTCGTGATCTCGGAGAAGATCCATTTCTCCGGATAGCCGTCTCTCGTCTTGCTCTCCAGGACGATTTCGTCCCCGATCTTTCGCCCGATGAACGTCTGGACGAGTTCTTGCATCGGGGAGATCCAGGTGGACTGCCAAGCGTCCAGCTTCGGATCATAGAACCGAACCGTCGTCCCGATCGGGACGGCTCGGCCCGTGTCCGGATCACGGGTCATGAAGACGTCTTGCACCGCCCTTCCGTCCAGGATCCATCCAAAATGGATCTCACCCTGCGACCGGAGCTCGAGTCCGTGGGGCCGTGGATAGCGAGCTTCTTCGATGACCCAGTCTCCGACGAACTGACCAAAGAGTGCGAGCTTCTCCTTGAAGTCGGGGAATGGCCCCTCGGCACCGAGCCCGTCGATCGTCCACAGCGGATGGGGTCGGCTCAGCCCTGGCTGTTGCTCGGCCATGACTTGGGGAGCGCGCTCGGCGCCTTAAGCCCTGAGCCGTCAGGCGACGGTGCGGCGGGACGCCTGATTACGGGGTCAGGGCCGGAAGGGTCGATATCGTCGACGATCGCTCCGTCCCTCCCCGTGCGAAGGCCGTCTCGGCCGCGGGCCTTCGTGCCCCCGCACCTTTGGGGGAGGCGGCGCACGGTAGTCGAAATCCGGCAGGGTCACGCGAGGGATCGGTTTCCCGAGGGCTCGCTCGATGCCGCGGAGGTCTCCTTCGTCCTCCGGAGTCACGAACGTGATGGCCTCCCCGGTGGCCTCCATGCGGGCCGTCCGTCCGACCCGGTGCACGTAGTCGGTCGGCACGGTCGGAACGTCGTAGTTGACCACGTGGGAGATGCCCTCGACGTCGATCCCGCGCGCCGCGACGTCCGTCGCGATGAGGACCTGGTGCCGTCCACTTCGGAATCCGGCGAGAGCCGTCTCCCGCTGGCTCTGACTGCGGTCCCCGTGGATTCGTGCGACGTCGAAACCGGCTTGGCCGACCTGCCGGGCCACGCGGTCCGCGCGCCGCTTCGTGCGGACGAAGACGAGGACCGACATCATGTCTTCCCGGCCGAGCAGGCGGACGAGCAGGGATGTCTTCAGGTGTTGGGGAACCGGGTAGACTTCGTGGCGGATCGTCGAAGGCGGCCGGTGGGGCGGGGACACGGAGATTCGGACGGGATTGCGCATGATCGTCCGGGAGAGCGTCTCGATCTCCGGCGCCATCGTCGCGGAGAAGAGGAGGGTCTGTCGCTCCCGCGGGAGGGCGTCCACGATCCTGCGGACGTCCGGGAGGAACCCCATGTCGAGCATCCGGTCCGCCTCGTCGAGGACGAGGACCTGGAGGCCGCGGAAGTCGACGTTGCGACGGGACATGTGGTCCAGGAGCCGGCCGGGTGTCGCGACGACGACATCGACGCCCGCTCGGAGGGCGTGCTCTTGCGGCGACATGCCGACGCCCCCGTAGACTGCGTGGCCGCGGATGCGGGTCCCTTTCGCGAGGCCACGGAGGGCCACCTCGATCTGGGCGGCCAGTTCGCGGGTCGGCGAGAGGATGAGGGCGCGCGTGCGACCCGGGGACTGCTTCATAAGTCGCTGGAGGATCGGAAGGAGAAACGCGGCCGTCTTCCCCGATCCCGTCTGCGCGGTGCCGATCACATCGCGGCCCGACAGAATCGCGGGGATCGCCTCCTTCTGGATCGGCGTGGGGGCCTCGTAGCCGAGGCCGTAGACGGCTCGAAGCAGGACCGGGTCGAGGCCGAGGAAATCGA
>Ga0209157_1000914_pt1 | contig 24882 bp, 21 predicted proteins | sample GraSoiAngelo_135_FD_185892 | JGI IMG/M metagenome (GOLD analysis project Ga0209157, IMG submission 185892) | Grasslands soil microbial communities from the Angelo Coastal Reserve, California, USA - 14_0929_05_40cm (SPAdes) (version 2) | ecosystem: Environmental > Terrestrial > Soil > Grasslands ...
AGTTCCGGCAGGTAGCGGACTTGGTACGCGAGCGAGCGGGATCATTCCTGATGGTGACGCGCGTCATCATGTTGCAGCACCCCGAGGGGGAGACCGCAACGATCGCGATGGTGTACTCGGCGAAAACCGGCACCGCATTGCCGATGGTCGAGTTTACCGCGGAGTTTCCCGACGCCCGCATGTTCGACGTCAATAACTCCGTGACCGTTCCCATTTTTGCGCCTCGACCTGGTCACGAGGTTTATCGGTTCCCTCAGGTCCGGGATCCCCTCCGTCTGCACAAGATTTTCCAGGTCCTGCTGCGGCGGCGGTTCGGCTCGAGTACGCTGCGCCAGCGCGATGTCGCCACGGATCCCGCCCGTTTTCTCGCGGAAGTCATGGATGCGGAATATCGCGGGCAGATGGAGGCGGGTTACTACCGCCTGGACGAGAAGACGCGGCGGTGGCGGCCGACGCTGCGCGCGGCGTTTCTCATGGTCTGGAAGATGCTGCCGCCGTTCAAACAGCTCGCCAAAGCCGCAATCCGGCGTCGTGCGCGACGCGAGCTCGCTGAGATTGGAATGGAAGGCCCGGACGCCCGACCCGTTGCGGCGGTAACGACGGTCACGCCGCAACCCGACACGGCGACCGGCGACGCGACGCGCCGCGAGGGCCCGCTCGACGTTGTTCTGGGTTTGGGCGGGATCGTGCTGCTCATCGCCGGGATGTTCGCCGTGAGCCGCTTGACCCACAGTCCGACGGCCGGAGTGGCCATCTTGCTCGTCCTCGGTCCCCTTGGGCTGTGGCTGTGGGTGCGGTGGTCGGCGGTCGCGCGCGCGCAGAAGACTGGCGGCGATCCGCTGGCCATCGCGCGCGCCCGCAGCGCGGCGAATCGCGGTGCGCTGCCCCTGCTAGGCATGGGTGTGTTGCTGGTGAGTCTGATGGGTTACCGCGAGTACCAGACTTATCTGCCCAACCTGATCGTGCCCCCCGATTTCGACGGGGCAGTCGCGACACTCGGCCAGCTCACCGGTCACGAGGTGACGAAACTCGAAGGGCGCGATCGCGTGTACGTCGTTCGTGTGCGGACCAGTTGGGCGAACCGCTACCTCGGCGCCGCAGTCCCCAAGTTTGCCACGCAGGGCTTCTTCATGTCGAGGTTCGATCGAAACTTCCGCGCTATGCGCCGCGACACGAGCACCGTGCGGTTGGTCCTCGTTCCTGCGCTCGATCCGTTCGCCGTTGTGAGCCGCATCGGGACCCAGGGACAGCGCGACGGCAAGACGACTGAGAACATCGTGTCAGGGTTGCGCACCCTGAACGCCGCCTATCCGTTCGAGCTCCGGAACGCCGGGGAAGACTGGGTGCGCGGCGCCTTCACCAGCCCGCCGTCGGATCTCGGTGCCGTGATCCGGCGCCTTGACGCGGTCTGCCCGCGTCTCCTCGCCGACGACTTCAGGGGTGACCGGCCGCGGCTCGAGCTCGAGCTGGGCCGCGCGGGCGTGTTTATCTGCCACTGGAACTAGGCCCGGCGACGGCGCGCACGACGTGCGTCAGCCCGTGCACCACGCGCGCCATGCGGTCGTAATCGAGTTTGTCCGGTGTATCCTCGGGTGTGTGGTAGAACGGATTCCGGTAGGGTGCGGTGTCCGTGATCATGATCGCCGGATATCCCTCCTTCCAAAACGACCAGTGATCCGACCACCAGACTCCCGGCACCCATGACGGCGCCGCCGCCCCCTCTGTGGGTAGCGTGGCGTGCGCCCGGAACGCCGCTATGGCCCGACGGAGCAACGCCCGCGACCGCAGGTTTGAGACGAACCCGATGAAGTCGCCGACGTCGGGGTAGGCCAGGTTGAGCGGGAACGGATAGCGCTGGCTGCCCTTCTCAGTGTCGAAGTAGCCGATCGACTCGATCGACAGCATTGCGACGATCTGATCGTTGCGCGCGCGCGCAGCGGCTGCGTAGTGCCGACTACCCATGTTGCTTGTCGGAAACCACGGCGGCTCTTCATTCGGGAAAAAGACGAAGCGGACAGTTCGCCGCTGGGAATTACCGGCAAAGACGCGTGCCAATTCCAGCACACCCGCGACCCCGCTCGCGTTGTCGTCAGCGCCCGGGGCCTCCTCCGCGGTGTCGAAATGCGCGCCGAGCACGACCACTTCGTGCGCGTAGCCGGGGACACCGGGTAGCGTCGCCTCGAGATTGTGATACAAGCGGCCGCCAGCAAAGAACTCCTGAGACACAACGTGGTAACCGAGCCGCAGGAGCTCCCTGCGGATATAACCTTCAGCGCGCTGCACGTTCGCATACGTCTTGTCGCTGCGCACCCCGATGTCCCCGGACAGCGCGCGCACGTGGCGCGCCAGCTCAGCGCGGATGCCCTCCTGGTTGGGGGTCAGCGGGGGGAGCGGACCGCCGAACGCAGGGCCGGGCATCTTGACGGTGAAGAGCCAGATGGCGAGGAATAGGAGTGGCAAGATGCTGGCAATCGCGATCATGCGGATCCAGCCATGCCGGGTACGCGGAACGATGGCCAGTCGCATGGGAATAACATATGTCCTCCAACATGGAGGCCAACTCCATGAACCGTCTACGTGTTGTCGTCGCGGCCATGATCCTCACTGGATGTGGGACTGTGGACACCTCCGCGCGAGACTTGAGTCCACTCCGCTTTTCAATTCTCGGTGGCTCGTACTTTGACCCGCCTGAAATTCCGCACATCGCTCTGATTCTGCAGACCGAGACGACATACCCCTGCCTGACCTATCAGCTCGAGAGCACGCTCGGCGTGGCGGGGAATGTCGTGCGCGTGGATGTGTCCGGGAGGATTCTGAAGCCGGACAACTGTTGGCCGGCGACCGGACCCGCGCAGTTTCGCGCGCCGCTGATCATCGCCAATGGGACGTACGCGCTCGAGTTCCGGCGGAGTGGCCTGACGGATCGCTATGCCGTCACGGTGACGAATACCGCGATCGACGTCGTGGCCGTGGGCGCACCGCAGTTCACGCGTCCGACCGCAAGCCATTTTCCTCGCGACTAGCTGCGAAACGATCCTTCACCTGGAGCACCGATGACCGTCCGTCGCTGGCTGTTCGTCGCTCTCGTTTTCTTGCCTTCGCTGCTCGTCGCTCAACGCACCCAGAAACCGGCGCTCCACGGCCGGCACTGGGTTGCGATCACCGGCAAGCCACTCGGCGCCGAAGCCGGTGCCATGATCTTCCAAAAAGGCGGCAATGCCGTCGATGCCGCGTGCGCCATGCTGGCGGCCGTCACCACGATGTGGGACGTGCTCTCCTGGGGCGGCGAAACGCAGGCCCTGATCTACAATCCCCGCACTAAGAAAGTCATTGCCATCAACGCGCTCGGCGTCGCGCCCACGGGAGCGACCGCCGACTTCTATCGATCCAAGGGGATGCGCTTCCCGCCCGAGTATGGCGCACTCGCGGCGATCACACCCGGCACACCCGGCGGGCTCATGGTCATGCTCGCCGAGTACGGCACGCTCAGCCTGCGGGAGGTGCTCGAGCCGGCCATTCGCATGGCGGATGGCTACCCCATCGAGGAGGAGACGGCGAACTCGATCGAGCGGAACACGCGCTGGCTCAAACAGTGGCGGTACGCGCGCGCCGTGATGCTGCCGCACGCGGGTGAGGCGCGGGAAGCGCCCGAAGCGGGCGAAATCTTCCGCCAGTCCGACCTCGCGGCGACGCTGCGGAAGCTCGTGGAGGCGGAGCAGCAGGCGCTCCGTCGCGGCAAGAACCGGCACGACGCGATTATGGCCGCCTACGACCGCTTCTACCGTGGCGACATCGCGCAGGAGTTCGTCCGTGGTCTGCAGGAGGAAGGTGGTCTCATCACGCCGACCGATCTCGCGAACTGGCGTGTCAAGATCGAAGAGCCCGTCATGACGACGTATCGCGGGATCGACGTCTACAAACTGCAGCCCTGGTCACAGGGTCCCGCCATGCTCCAGGCGCTCAACATCCTCGAGAACTTCGATCTCAAGGCGATGGGCTACAACAGCACCCGCTACATCCACACGCTGTATCAAACGATGAGCCTCGCCTTTGCGGACCGCGATTTCTATTACGGCGATCCGGCGTTTCCTCCTGACGAACCGATTCGCGGACTGTTGTCAAAGGAGTATGCGCGCGAGCGCGCGAAGCTCATCAATCCCGACCACAACGATCCCGACATCAAACCGGGGGATCCGTATCCTTTCCAGGGTGGCACGAATCCGTATTTGCCACTTCTGCAGCGGTGGTCGCCGCGCCCCGTGACGACGACGGAGAGCGGCACGGAGGACGCCGCGGCGCTCGCGGCGTTTGACGAAGCGTTCCGGCGCGGCACCACATCGATCGAAGCCGCCGATTCATCCGGGTGGGTGGTCTCGGTAACGCCGTCGGGCGGCTGGATTCCCGCCGTCATCGCCGGTCACACCGGGATCGGCGTGAGCCAGCGCGCGCAGCAGTTCGTTGTCGACTCGAGCGACAATCCGTTCAATGTCATTGTTCCGGGAAAGCGGCCGCGCGTGACGCTGACGCCCAGTCTGGCAATGAAGGACGGGAAGCCGTTCCTCGCGTTCGCGGTGCAGGGTGGCGACACGCAGGACCAGAACCTGCTGCAATTCTTCCTCAACGTCGTCGAGTTCGGCATGAACGTGCAGCAATCCGTTGAAGCAGCGAATATCACCAGCTATCAGATGCGCAATTCCTTCGGCGAGCATAAGACCGAGCCTGGGCGCTTGACGCTGCGCGATGACACACCGTCATGGACTCGTCAGGAGCTACGGCGCATGGGTTACCGGCTCGAGTTCGACGATAGGACGTCCGGGCCGATCAACGCGATCTTCTTCGATTGGAAGCACGGCTCCTTCTGGGGCGGCTCGTCGAATCACGGCGAGGATTACGGGATCGCCTGGTAGATATGAGATGTTGAGGAGGCTTCAGGCACCATTCTGCTCGCTGATTCAGTTGAGCGTAGATACTCCTTCGAAGCGGCAACGGACGGCGAATACGTCGTATACCTCAAATCACTCGAGGGCCTCGTTGTCCTCACCGTGGAGGATTCCATTCGTCTACGCGGGCTTTGCGCCGTCGCTGTCTCATCCAATCCTGGACCAGCGCTGCTCGAGGACAACCCCACTCCAAGCTGTGTGACTCCGATCGGCGGCGTGCAGTTGATCAAGGTGCGGACGCTCTCGGGCCGGACCGCGCGATATCAGTTCAAGGTCTTCCCGGTGAATCGGCGGCCCGAGTCCGTCGACAGCCGTTTCGCGTTTGGCGATTCGGTCACGGACGAGGCTATTGATCCCATAGTCGATGCGGACGTCTTCTACGCGCTGCCGTGGGCCGTCGCCGATACGGGAGCCTATCGGTTCATGCTGTACCGCATCAATCGCCGGCCCGAAGTCCGGTTGGCGAACGTGCAGGTCGGCGATACGGTCGTCGGAGAGTCGATCGACCCGGCCGGCGACATCGATGAGTTCACGCTCTTTGCGCCACCTGGCGACACGCTAACCTCGTGGTTCCGCTTGACCGGAGCTCCGGTGCCGGGCGTGACGTATATGTCCTTCCAGGTCTATGACCGAATCACCCAAGCGCTGTTGGTTCAGACGCTGGCCTATACGACCGGGCCCTTCGCTCAAGGGGCCACATTTGTAGTACCGCCATCAGGAGACGTGCAAATACGGATCAGTCGATTCGCCGGGGAAGCGTCGAGCGCTCCGTATGAGTTCTTCTTCGGACCGCCGCCCACTATACCCTGACGCAACGCAGCCTGCTGTTGCCGCATCGTTAGAGCAGACCACTTTCCGGAGCATTCTCGTGCGGTACCACCGAATTGCATTCGCGCTTTGTGCGCTGTTCGGCATGCCCCTCGCCGCGCAGGACCGCGACCAGCCTGATCGAACCATCGACGCCGCTGAACGACGGACCGTCATCGATGGCGTGATCGATCGCCTCAAAGAGGCCTACGTATTCCCGGACACCGCCAACGCGATGGCGCGGGCCCTGCGCGCCCGCCAGCGGCACGGTGAGTACGATCGCATCACCAGCGCCCAGGCATTCGCCGATTCACTCACGGCGCATCTGCAAGCCGTCAGTCACGACAGGCATCTGCGCGTGCGGTACGTCGCTCGCGGAGTCCCGCCGGGACCCGGCGGCGACGGCCCGAGCCCTGAGGATCGGGCGCAGGCAAGGCTCTTCGGCCAGCGCATCAATTTCGGGTTCGAGCGCGTCGAGCGGCTGGCCGGGAACGTTGGCTACCTGGAGATCCGGAGCTTTGGCTTCGACACGGCCGACGTGTCGAGCGTCGCGGCGACCGCATTCACGTTCCTCGGCAACACGGACGCGCTGATCATCGACGTGCGCCGGAACGGGGGCGGCTCCCCGCATATGGTCGCGCAGGTTTCGAGCTACCTCTTTGGCCCCGACTCCGTGCACCTCAACTCGCTGTACTGGCGGCCCGACAACCGCACGGACGATTTCTTCACGAGAAGCAAGGTCCCGGGCACCCGCTACGGTCCCGACAAACCGGTCTACCTTCTCACCAGCCGCAACACGTTTTCTGGGGCCGAGGAGTTTGCGTACAATCTGCAATCATTGAAACGGGCCACGATCGTGGGTGATACGACTGGCGGCGGCGCGCACCCGGGCGGGCCGCGGCGTGTCACTCAGTACTTTGCCGTCTGGGTGCCAAGCGGCCGGGCGATCAATCCGATCACCAAGACCAATTGGGAACGCGTCGGTGTGCGGCCCGACATCGCAGTCGCGTCCGATCAGGCGCTGCGCACCGCACATCTAGCGGCGTTGCGCCGGCTGCGACAACTGGCGTCGGATCCCGAGCGCCAGGAGGCGCTCGATCGCGCTATCGCGGATGTAGAGCGCGACCGGCATTGACACCCTTTCGCCACCCCGCTATATCCCATGCCATGCTGAATTCCGCGCATCACCGGCATCACCATGGTCACTCGGTACACGGGGGATAGCCGGAGGCGCATTAGAGTTTGAATCATCACCGACGCCGGCCCCCCCCAGGGTCGGCGTCGTGCTTTTGGGGCGGCGTCGCACACCCTTGGGGACTCCGGCTCGGCTAACACGGAGCCGAACAGATGAATGTTGTGCCTTTTCGTATCGGCCTTCCCAAGGGGCGGATGGAGACCGGTGTGCTGACTCTCCTTGCCGACGCCGGGATTCGCGTGCGTCCCGGCGCGCGAGGCTACCGCCCCGACGTGTCCCTGCCGGGCGCGGAAGCAAAGCTGTTGAAACCCCAGAACATCGTGGAGATGCTGGTCCTGGGCAGCCGGGATGTCGGCTTCGCCGGGGCGGATTGGGTTGCGGAGCTCGAAGCGGACGTCGTCGAATTGCTCGACACCGGGCTCGATCCGGTCCAGCTCGTCGCCGCCGCTCCAATCGCCCTGCTCGAAAGCGGCCGGCTTCCCACGCGACGGCTCGTGGTCGCATCCGAGTACGAACGGCTCACGCGGCGATGGATTGCTGCACGTGGCCTGTGTGCGGAGTTCGTCCGCTCCTATGGCGCGACCGAAGTGTTTCCGCCCGAAGACGCGGACGTGATCGTCGACAACACCGCGACCGGCGCGACCCTCGAGGCGAACGGTCTCTCCATTGTGGATGTGTTGATGCGCTCGTCCACACGTCTGTATGCCAACCGCGCGGCGTTCGAAGATCCCGCGCGCCGTCGCTCCATCGATGACCTCGTGCTGCTGATCAATTCAGTGCTCGAAGCACGGCGTCGCGTCATGCTGGAGGTGAACGCATCGGCGGCCTGTCTCGACGCCGTCGTGGCGGTGCTGCCCTCGATGCGGCAGGCGACGGTCGCCCCCCTGTTCGGCAACGGCGGATACGCCGTGAAGGCGGCGGTTCCGCGCGACCTGCTGCCGCAGGTGATTCCTGCCGTGAAAGCGGCCGGCGGCACCGACGTGGTTGTCACGACGCTTTCGCAGATCGTGCCATGACTGCCGTGCTGCCGCAGTCGCGGATCGATCCCGCCTGGGCATACGAGGAGCCGTCCCGCGCCGGAGCCGGGGTGCTGCGACTCGACCGGAACGAGGGTTTGCTGCCGTCGCCCGGCGTGCTTGCCGAACTGGCCCAGGCCGACCCGGAGCTGCTCCGTCGCTACCCCGATGTCTCGGCGTTGACCGCGCTGCTCGCGGCTCGATCTGGCGTCGGGCCGGAGCGAGTCATTATTACCGCGGGCGCCGATGAAGCGATCGATCGCATCTGCCGCGCGTTTCTCGCTCCCGGCCGGAGCCTGCTGCTTCCCGATCCGAGCTTCGAAATGCTCGATCAGTACGCTGCACTCGCCGACGGTGAACTGGTGCGCGTGCCGTGGGTCAGCGACGCGTTTCCCACCGCAGGGTTCGTGGAAAAGATCGACGAGCGCACGGCGATCATCGCGGTCGTGTCACCAAATAATCCGACCGGCGGCGTAGCAACCCTCGCGGACGTGCAGCTCATCGCGGCGGCTGCACCAAATGCGCTCGTGTTGCTCGATCACGCGTATGTCGAGTACGCGGACGATGACCTCACCAGTGCCGTGCTGGACATTCCCAACGTGGTAGTCGCGCGGACGCTCTCGAAGGCGTGGGGTCTTGCTGGGTGCCGGGTCGGCTATGCCATCGGCACGACGGAGATCGTCGCGGTGCTCCGCGCAGCGGGTGGGCCATATCCCGTTTCAGGACTCTCCGTCGCATTGGCAGCTCGGCAGCTCGAGCGCGGCGCCGGCGAGCTGGCGAAACACGTCGCGCGGGTGCGCGACGAACGTCGCGCGCTGACGCAGCAGTTGGCTTCGCTCGGCCTATCGCCGCGCCAGTCGCAGGCAAACTTCGTCTTTGTCGAGGTGGGGACGCGCGCGCGGTTCTGTGCGGCCGGTCTCGCGGCGCTCGGGGTGTTGGTCCGCGAGTTCCGCAAACCTGCAATAGCGACCGCCCTCCGCATCACCCTGCCCGGCGAACCGGCCGCCTTTGAGCGACTGACGCAGGCCCTCGATACGGTGCTCGCTCCAGAGGCGATCGTCTTCGACCTGGACGGCGTGCTCGCCGACGTTCGTGATTCCCAACGCGCCGCGATGATCGCGACCGCCGCGGCATTCGGCGTGACGGTCACGATGGACGACATCGAGCGCGCCTTGCGTGGCGGCGACGCCGCGAACGACTGGATTGTGACACAGCGCCTCATGGCGGCCGGCGGCGTCGCCGCCGATCTCGACACGGTTACCGCACGCTACCAGTCGCTGTACCTCGGCACGGACGGTTCTCGCGGACTTCGCGAACGTGAGCGATCCATCGTGCCGCGCGCAGTGCTCGAGCGTCTCGCCCAGCGCTTGCCACTCGCTGTCGTGACAGGGCGGCCGCGCGACGAGGCGCGCTGGTTCCTCGAGCGCGAGGGCATAGCACAGCTGTTCGGCGCGGTCGTCTGCATGGAGGATGCGGCGCGCAAACCTGACCCCGCGCCCGTTCGTCTCGCGCTTAAGCGCCTGGGTGCGCGCCGGGCCTGGATGGTCGGGAATACGCCCGATGACGTCCGCGCTGCCGCCGGCGCGTCCGTCGTGCCGCTCGGCATCGTCGCGCCGGGCGATGACCTCACTGCGACCTCCGCCGCACTGACCGACGCCGGCGCGGCCAGCGTGCTTGATCAAGTCGCCGACCTCGAGGAGTTGCTGCCATGAGTCCCCGCACCGCCACTGTAATGCGCACGACGCGCGAGACGTCGATTCGGATGACACTCGACCTCGACGGCACCGGGAAGACGTCGATCAAGACGGGCATCGGTTTGCTCGATCATCTCCTCGACGCGCTGGCGCGCCACGCGCGTTTTGACCTGGCGCTCACCTGCGAGGGAGACCTTCAGGTCGATGATCATCACACCGCCGAGGACTGCGCGCTCGCCTTGGGTGAGGCGATCGACCGGGCCCTGGCGGAGCGCCGTGGCGTCAACCGCTTTGGGTGGGCCCTCGCGCCGCTCGATGAAGCGTTGGCGCGCGCGGCTGTCGATCTCTCCGGCCGGCCGTTTGCCGACGTGTCACTCGGCCTGAACCGAGAGACCATCGGTGGCCTCGCATGCGAGAACATCCCCCACCTGCTGCGCTCGCTCGCCGCCGCGGGCCAGCTGACGCTCCACGTGGATGTGTTGAAAGGCGACAACGACCATCACCGCGCCGAGGCGGCGTTCAAGGCGACCGCGCTGGCGCTGCGGCAGGCGGTCGCGCGGTCTGGATTCGACGATGTCCCGTCTACCAAAGGCACGCTCCGGGGCGCGATCCCATGAGTGACGTGCTGATCGTCGACTCGGGTGTCGCGAATCTGGCGTCGATTGCCGGCGCATTTCGGCGTCTGGGCACCGCGACGGTCGTGAGCAGCGATTCGTCGGTCGTGCGACAGGCGGCCCGTCTGGTACTGCCAGGGGTGGGCGCGTTTGGTGCCGGCATGGCAGCGATCCGCAACGGCGGTCTCGACGCCGCAGTTCGAGATGCCGCATCTCGGGGAACGCCCATCCTCGGCATCTGCCTCGGCATGCAGATGCTGTGCGACGCGAGTGAAGAGACGCCAGGAGTGGCAGGGCTTGGTGTTGTGCCGGGAACGTGTCGCCGGTTGCCATCACAGGTGCGAATCCCGCACCTCGGCTGGAACCGTGTGACGCCCGATCCGGGCGCGCGGTTCGTCACGAGCGGCGTCGCAGCGTTCGCGAATTCGTACGCCCTGCAGGAGTGCCCTTCGGGATGGACGCCGGCATGGACGACGCACGGCGTTCCGTTCGTCGCCGCACTCGAGCGCGGGCCGCTGCTCGCGTGCCAGTTTCACCCCGAGCTGTCGGGTAGCTATGGCGCAGCGCTACTCGAGCGTTGGCTCACGGGCGCAGCGGCCCGCGCCACCACGACAAACGGCGCCCTCCCCGCCCTCCCCGCCCTCCCCGCCGTCCCCGCCCTCCCCGCAGGTTTGCTGCGACGCCTGATTCCGTGCCTCGATGTGCAAGACGGCCGCATAGTGAAGGGTGTCCGGTTTCAGAATTTGCGCGACGCCGGCGATCCCGCCGAACAGGCGGCGCGCTACGAAGCGCAGGGCGCCGACGAAATCGTCATCCTCGATGTTGCGGCTTCCGCCGCGGGGCGCAGCACGCATGTGGAGACGGTACGACGAGTGCGCGCCGCGATCCGCATTCCGCTGACAGTGGGTGGCGGAGTGCGCAGCATCGAGGATGCCAGGCAGTTGCTCTCGGCCGGTGCCGACAAGGTGAGCGTCAACACCGCTGCCGTCCGGCGACCCGCCCTACTGACCGAGCTGGCGCAAGCGTTTGGATGCCAGTGTGTCGTTTTGGCGATCGATGCGCGCCGGTCGGTGGAGCGCTGGGAGGTCCTGGTCCTGGGCGGTCGCGAGCCGGCGCTGCCTGACGCCGTGGCATGGGCGCACGACGGCGAACAGCTCGGCGCGGGCGAGATCCTCCTCACGAGCTGGGATCGCGACGGTACGCGGACCGGACATGACATCGAGCTGCTAACCGCGGTGGCAGCCGCGGTGCGCGTGCCCGTGATCGCCTCCGGTGGCGTCGGAACGCGGGAACACGTCGCGGCCGCGTTTGCCGCCGGAGCGGATGCCGTGCTGGCCGCCTCGGTTTTTCACGACGGCGACGACACGGTCGTTGGCATCAAGGCGGACCTCGCGGTTCGTGGAATTGGGGTGCGCCGATGATCGTGCCGAGCATCGATATCATGGCTGGACGCGCGGTGCAGCTGCGCCGCGGCAAGGACTTCGTTCTCGACGGCGGCGATCCCGTCGAGCGGTTGGAGGAGTTCGCGATCGTGGGAGAAGTGGCCGTGGTCGACCTCGATGCTGCACTCGGCCGGGGCTCGAACGCCGAGTTGATCCGCGATCTCGTGCGACGGCGGCCGTGCCGTGTGGGCGGGGGCATCCGCGATCTCGACGCGGCGCGGCGGTGGCTCGACGCGGGAGCGACGCAGGTGATGATCGGCACCGCCGCGACGCCAGAGTTCTGCGCCGCGTTGCCGCGCGAGCGCGTCATCGCCGCGGTAGATGCCCAACGCGGCGAGGTCGTCGTGGACGGTTGGCGAGCGAACACCGGCGTCCCTGTCTTGGAGCGTGTGCATGAGCTTGCGCCGTTGGTCGGTGGATTCCTCTTCACACAGGTGGAAGGGGAAGGCGAAATGGGAGGCTTCGACCGCGCCGCTGTCGAAGCTGTCGTGGGAGCCGCGGCCGGAGCGCGCGTAACAGCCGCGGGCGGGATCACGACCGCGACCGAAGTCGCCGAGCTCGATGGCATCGGCGTTGATGCACAGGTCGGGATGGCGCTGTACACTGGCCGGTTGTCGCTCGGCGATGCGATCGCCGCGCCGCTCACGAAATCCTTGCCGGGCGATGTCTGGCCAACCGTCGTGTGCGATGAGGCGGGCCGCACGCTCGGTCTGGTGTGGAGCACGCGCGCATCGCTGGCGCGTGCTGTCGCCGAGCGGCGCGGGATCTATTGGTCACGCTCGCGCCAATCGATCTGGGAGAAGGGGGCGACGTCGGGAAACACACAGCAGCTTCTCCGTGTGGAACTCGACTGCGATCGTGACGCGCTCCGGTTCACCGTACGGCAGCTCGGTGCCGGTTTCTGCCATCTCAATCGTCGCTCGTGCTGGCCCTCGGACTTCGATCTCGCTGACCTGGAAATGACGCTCGCAGATCGCGTGGCTCGACCGATGGCGGGCTCAGGGACCGCGAAACTGCTGGCCGATCCCGGGCTGCTCGCGGCAAAACTGCGAGAAGAAGCGGATGAGCTCGCGCAAGCAGAGACACCGGCGGATGTCGTGCGCGAGGCCGCCGATGTGATCTACATGGCGCTGGTCGCGTTGCAGCGCGGCGGTGGAACGTTGGCCGATGTTCGCGCCGAGCTCGGGCGCCGGCACCGCGCCGTGAACCGTCGTCCGATGGCGAGGAAGACATGAGCGGGCGGTTGTTACGGCAGCGCACGCTTGCTGAGCTCGTGAGCCGCCGCAACGGCGTCGTCCCTGCGGAGGCCTTCGACGTCGCCGCACCGATTGTGGAGTCCGTTCGCCTGCGTGGCGAAGCGGCGCTGCGCCAGTACGCCGAGCGCTTCGGCGATGTAGCGCCCGGCGGACCATTGTTCCTCGATCGAGGAGTGCTCGATCGCGCGCTCGCTGACTTGTCGGCGCAGGACCGCGCGCGACTCGAGCGCGTGGCCGAGCGGATTCGGACCTTTGCCGAGGCGCAAAGACGCGCGATCGGGACCGTGACGATCACGGTGCCGGGCGGTACGGCAGGTCACTGGGTTGCACCGGTCGAGCGCGCGGGCTGTTACGCGCCCGGCGGGCGTTATCCGTTGCCGTCGTCTGTGCTGATGACGGCCGTGACGGCCAAGACCGCCGGCGTCAAACAGATCTGGGTCGCGAGTCCGAGGCCGGGGGCCATCACGCTTGCCGCTGCGGCCCTTGCGGGCGCTGACGGGGTGGTAGCGGCGGGCGGAGCCCACGCGATCGCGGCGCTCGCGTTCGGTGCTGGGCCGCTGCCTGCGTGCGACGTGGTGGTCGGCCCAGGCAATCGCTACGTGACGGCTGCGAAACAGTTCGTCGCAGCAGACGTTGCGATCGACATGCTCGCGGGCCCATCGGAATTGGTCGTCCTGGCCGATCACACCGCGTTACCCGGCATAATCGCGGCCGACCTGCTCGCGCAGGCGGAGCACGACCCCGACGCGCTGCCCATCCTCGTGACGCTCGATCCGAATCTTCCCGATCGTGTCGAAGCGGAGCTCGCACGCCAGATTGCGGTGCTGCCCACGGCGGCGGTGGCCCGTGAGGCCCTGGCCAACGGCGGCGCGGTGGTCGTCGCGAATGTGGAGGACGGCATTGCCGCGTGCGACGCGCTCGCGCCCGAGCACCTCGAGCTCGTGCTCGAATGCGCGGACAAGGTCGCGCCGCGTCTGGCGCATTTCGGTGCCCTCTTCATCGGCGGCGCGTCGGCGGAGGTGTTGGGGGATTACGGCGCAGGACCCAATCACGTTCTGCCGACGGGCGGCACGGCGCGATCTTCAGGTGGGCTGTCCGTTTATACGTTCCTGCGAGTGCGCACCTGGTTGCGCATCGACGACGGGACGGCCGCACGTCCGCTCATCGAGGATGCCGCATGGTTCGGCCGGGTCGAAGGACTGGAGGCGCACGCCCGGGCCGCAGAGACCCGGCTGGACTGAAGCTCTCGCAGTGACGCCCCGTCGGCTCGGTCGGGTATCCACTGGTGATGAAACGTCGACTACTCAGCATCACAGTCGCTGCGCTGGTCACGTGCGCGGGTTGTAACCTCTTCGCACCAGGGGTGCATGACGGCGACGACCTCAACTTCGCCATCCGCGAGGGCTCTTTCGTAAACCCGCCCCCTCCGCCTCCGCAAATTGTCCTCATTGTCGAGACCACGAAGGTGTATCCCTGCTTTAACTACTCGCTGGAAGCCGCGCTTCAGGTGGCAGACCACCTGCTACGTGTGCTAGTGACGGAGAACGTGCATGCGCCGGAGGAGATCTGCTTAACCGCTATTGGCCCGGCGCAGTACCGAGCGGTGCTACCCGTCACGGTCGGCAGATACACGCTCGAATTCGTGCGAAACGGCGTGACCGACCTGTACGAAGTGACCATCTCGGACTCAGCGATCTTCATCGCACCCCTGCGGTCGAGCTTCACGCATCCGACCGCAGGGCAGTTTCCGCGCGGCTCCTAGTCGGCCCCTACCGCCTCCCGCTTCTCCTTCTGCTGCGGCTCGCGCAACCCCAGCGAGCGCTCGATCTCCCGCGTGATGTGCATCGAACAGAACTTCGGCCCGCACATCGCGCAAAACTCCGCGCTCTTGAAGTACTCTGCCGGCAATGCCTCGTCGTGCAGCTCGCGCGCCCGGGCGGGATCGAGCGCCAGGCGGAACTGCTCGTTCCAGTCGAACGCGTACCGCGCGCGTGACAGCGCGTCGTCTCGCTCGGTCGCGCCGGGACGACGGCGGGCGATGTTCGCGGCGTGCGCGGCGATCTTGTATGCGATCACGCCCTCACGCACTTCCTCGGCGTTGGGAAGTCCCAGGTGCTCCTTCCGTGTGACGTAACACAGCATGTCCGCGCCGAACCAGCCGATCATGGCCGCGCCGATCGCCGACGTGATGTGATCGTAGCCGGGCGCGACATCCGTCACGAGCGGGCCGAGCGTGTAGAACGGCGCCTCGTGACACAGCTCCTTCTCCAGCCGCACGTTGACTTCGATCTGATGCATCGGGATATGACCCGGCCCCTCGATCATGACCTGCACGTCCTTCTTCCAGGCGCGGTCGGTCAACTCACCGAGCACCGTGAGCTCCGCGAGCTGTGCTTTGTCGGTCGCATCGGCGATCGACCCGGGCCGCAGCCCGTCGCCCAGCGACAACGTGACGTCATACTCGCGCGCGATGTCGAGCAGACGGTCGTAGTGCTCGTACAGCGGGTTCTGCTTGCCGTGCTGCGTCATCCAATACGCCATTAACGACCCGCCGCGACTCACGATTCCGGTCACGCGACCCAGAGCGAGCCCGACGTGCTCGCGCAGGATGCCGGCGTGGACGGTGATGTAGTCGACACCCTGCTTCGCCTGATGCTCGATGTTGTCGAGGATGTCGTCGGCGGTGAGCTTGGCGACGTCACCGGCGATTTCGATGGCCTGATAGATCGGCACGGTGCCGATCGGCACCGGTGAGGCGGCGATGATTGCCTCACGGATCGCGTCGATGTTGCCGCCGGTCGACAAATCCATCACGGTGTCCGCGCCATAGTGGACGGCGTGATGCAGCTTCTCGAGCTCGCCGTCGATATCCGACTCCACCGCGGAGTTGCCGATGTTGGCGTTGATCTTGACGCTGGCCACCTTGCCGATCGCCATCGGATCGAGCCGCTGCTGCAAATGATTGACGTTGGCGGGAATGATGAGCCGCCCAATGGCGACCTCGTCGCGAATGGTTTCGGCCGGGAGCGATTCCCGTTCGGCGACGCGCTGCATCTCGGGTGTGCACGTGCCCTGGCGGGCGAAGAACATCTGGGTGCGGCAAGTCATACAGAGCTCCCTTCGCCGGTACGAACCGGATCAGGTTCTAAGGGTGTGATCTCAGCCTGCGACGTCCGCAGGCACCCCTGCAATCATTGGAATGTAACGGGTTCTAAACTTCGCGCGGGCGTGGTGGTCCGTAGCGCTCTGTGGGCTTGTGGTGCTTCTCCCATTCAGCCCGAAACGCGAATGGATCGAGCCCGCTCGGCTGGTCCAGGGCGAGGATGCCATCGAGATGATCGAGCTCGTGCTGGAGCAGCTCCGCCATCGGCCCTTCGAGGTCCATCGTATTGACGTTTCCTTTTAGATCGGTGTAGCGGAGGGTCGCTCGGTAGGCGCGTGTGACGCGGACCAGCAAACTCGGAAATGAGAAGCAGTCGTCCCAGACCTGAAAGTCGTCGGCTCCGACATCGGTGATTTCCGGATTGATCATCGTCGCGCGGAATTTCCCAACCTCGACCAGCACCACGCGCACCGGAGCACCAATCTGCGGCGCCGCCAACGCCCGGCCGAAATTGTACTTCTTTCGCGCCTGGCGCAGGGTGTCCCGCAGATCATCGGAAAGCAGCCGCACCGCCGGTGACTTGGGATCTTCCACCGGAGTACAGCGGACCCGCAGGATCGGGTCGCCGAGTTGGCGAATGCGTCTGGCTGCCATGCGCGCGCCAAAATTGCCCCTTTCGGGCCGTCATGCAACTACCCTCTAGCCGGATAGCCACTCAGGCCCTTAGTCTCTTAGCCCCTATGTCTTTAGCGGGCGTCGTCCTGGCGGCCGGCCGGTCGGCCCGAATGGGGTCCCCCAAGGCCCTCTTGGATTTCCTCGGCCTCCCGTTCGTCGTTCGGATTATGGAAGCCTTAGAAGCGCTCGAGGTAAAGACTCGGGTCGTAGTCCTTGGCCCAGACGCGCCGCGCATCCAGCCTGTCCTGGCCGACCACGATTGCATGATCGTGGAGAATCCCGAGCCGGAAACCGGCCCGATTGCCTCGTTGCGGGCCGCGCTGCGCGCTCTGCAGCCGCTGCAACCTGGTGCTGTTCTCGTGTGGCCGGTCGATCTGCCCCATGTCCGGGTGACGACGGTGGAGCGGGTGCTGGAAACGCACCGGCGCACGAAAGCCGCGGCGGTCGTGCCCACGTTCAGTGCGCGGCGCGGCCACCCCGTCATTTGGGGGTCTGCGCTATTTGGCGAGTTGCTGGAGAGCGAGGCCGCCACGCGCGAGGGTGCGAGGGCGGTGCTGCACAATCATGAGCGGGAAGTGATTTCGGTGCCCGTCGACGATCCCGCCATCATCGATCAGGTCAATACGCCTGAGGACTACGAACGGCTGGTCAGGGAATGGAATCGCGACATCTACTAGCGTAATCCCGACAAAACCATTAGGATTCCCATCTAAGCCGACATTTTGATTGCCAAGCGTATGTCCGGTAACGACTTCCGGGAGCAAAATGACCAGTATTGAAGCCCACGTCCAGCAACCATACAAGTACGGCTTTGTCACCGACATCGAATCCGAGGTCGTGCCAGCCGGCTTGAACGAGGATGTCATTCGGCTCATCTCCGCCAAGAAGGGCGAGCCGGAGTGGATGCTGGAGTGGCGCCTGAAGGCGTATGGCAACTGGCTCAAGATGTCGGAGCCGCACTGGCCTAACGTGAAGTACGGTCCGATCGATTATCAGGCGATCAGCTACTACGCCGCGCCGAAGAAACTCCCCAAGCTCGACTCGCTCGATCAGGTCGACCCGAAGCTCGTCGCGACCTTCGCGAAACTTGGCATCCCGATCGAAGAGCAGAAGCGGCTGACTGGCGTCGCCGTGGACGCGGTGTTCGACAGCGTCTCGGTGGCGACGACGTTTCAGGCGGAGCTCGCCAAGTACGGCGTGATCTTCATGCCAATCTCGCAAGCCATTCGCGAGCACGCTGACCTGGTCCAGAAGTATCTGGGCACTGTTGTTCCGTACAACGACAACTTTTTCGCCGCGCTGAATTCCGCGGTGTTCACCGACGGTTCGTTCGTGTATGTGCCGAAGGGCGTGCGTTGTCCCCTCGAGCTGTCGACGTACTTCCGCATCAACGCGTCCTCGACCGGTCAGTTCGAGCGGACGCTGATCATTGCCGAGGAAGGTAGCTACGTGAGCTACCTGGAGGGCTGCTCGGCGCCGACGCGGGATGAGAATCAGCTGCACGCCGCAGTCGTCGAGCTGGTCGCGCTGGACAACGCGCAGATCAAGTACTCGACGATTCAGAACTGGTACCCTGGAGATGAAGAGGGACGCGGCGGCATCTACAACTTCGTCACCAAGCGGGGCAAATGCGCGGGCCGCAATTCGAAGATCTCGTGGACCCAGGTCGAGACCGGCTCGGCGATCACGTGGAAGTATCCCGGCTGCATCCTGCAGGGCGACAACTCCATCGGTGAGTTTTACTCCGTGGCGGTGACCAGTCATCGGCAACAGGCGGACACCGGAACGAAGATGATCCACCTCGGCAAGAACACCCGCTCGACGATCGTCTCGAAGGGCATCTCCGCGGGTCATGGACAGAACACCTATCGGGGCCTCGTGAAGATCATGAAGGGTGCCGAGGGCGCGCGAAACTATTCGCAGTGCGATTCGATGTTGATCGGCGACAAGTGTGGAGCGCACACCTTCCCGTACATCGATGTGCGCAACAGCACGGCCATCATGGAGCACGAAGCGTCGACGTCCAAGATCGGCGAGGACCAGATCTTCTATCTCCGCCAGCGCGGCCTGTCGTCCGAGGACGCGGTCTCGATGATCGTGAACGGCTTCTGCAAGGAAGTCTTCAAAGAGCTGCCGATGGAGTTCGCGGTTGAGGCGACGCGGCTCCTGGGAATCAGTCTCGAGGGGAGTGTCGGGTAATGGCGGGACGGGGGACGAGGGACGGGGGACGGGTGCTGCTCGAGGTCAAGGGCCTGCGTGTCGCGGTTCTTGGCAATGAGATCCTGAAAGGCGTCGATCTCGCCATTCGCGACGGCGAAGTGCACGCGATCATGGGGCCGAACGGCTCGGGCAAGAGCACGCTGGCGCAGGTGCTCGCCGGCCATCCGGCCTACACGGTCGTCGCCGGGACCGTCAAGTACGATGGCAAGGACTTGCTCGGCATGAAGCCGGAAGAGCGCGCGCGCGCCGGTGTGTTCCTCGCGTTCCAGTACCCGGTCGAGATTCGCGGCATCACGAATTCCTATTTCCTCCGGTCGGCGCTGAACGCGCTTCGCAGGGAGCGGGGCGAACCAGAGCTGGATCCCATCGACTTCCTGCAAGTACTCGAAGAAAAGGTGAAGGCCATCGGCTGGGACGATTCAATGATGAACCGTCCCGTGAACGAGGGGTTCTCCGGCGGCGAGAAGAAGCGCAACGAGATCCTCCAGCTCGCAGTTCTCGAGCCCCGGATGGCGATCCTGGACGAGACCGATTCGGGCCTCGACATCGATGCGCTGAAAACCGTCGCGCATGCGGTCAATCAACTGCGGCGCCCCGACCGCGCATTCCTCATCGTCACGCACTATCAGCGCCTGCTGAACCACATCAGGCCTGATGTCGTCCACGTCCTCGCGGACGGCCGCATCGTCAAAACCGGCGGACCCGAATTGGCCTTGGAACTCGAGGCAAAGGGCTACGACTGGCTGCGTGATGGCGTAATGGTGTCGTGACGATGGCTCATGTAGAACAGTTGGTGGGATCGTATCGGGCGTGGGCGTCGAACGGCGCTGCGCAAGCGCCAGCCTGGTTGAAGGACCTGCGCGAAGGCGGCATTGCCCGCTTTCACGATCTTGGCTTTCCCAACATGAAGCAGGAGGCGTGGCGTTTCACGAACGTCGCGCCAATCGCCGAAGGCTCGTTTGCGCTGGCGCGGCCGCCCGCGCGTATCCCGAAGCTCGAAGAAATCCAGCCGTTCTTGCTGCTCGAAGCGGGCTACCGTCTCGTGTTTGTTGACGGGTTTTTCCAGCCCGCGCTGTCTACGCCGTTCTTCGATGACGTCCAAAGTTTGGCCCACGTCGTCGCCCATCGGCCCGATCTCGTGCGCGAGCATCTTGGCAAGTACGCTGCCACACAGGACCGCCCCTTCTCCGCGTTGAACACGGCATTCGTCCATGAGGGAGCGTTCGTGCACGTGCCCGCGCGGGCGACAGTCGAGTACCCAGTCCAGCTGCTGTTTCTGGTGACCAGCGGGAAGCCGGTGGTGATGCACCCGCGCAATCTCGTCTTGGTCGATCGCGAAGCCCGTGTCTCGATCGTCGAGACCTACGCCGCGCTCGACGACGGTGTGTACTGGACCAACGCGGTCACGGAGATCGTTGTGGGTGATGGCGCGCGTGTCGACTACCACCGCGTCCAACGGGAGGGCGCTCGTGCCTACCACGTCGCGACGACCCAGTCACACCAGGGACGCGACAGTACCCTCAACCTCCATTTCGTCGCGTTCGGCGGAACGCTGGCGCGTCACGACATCGGTGCGGTGCTGGCGGGTCCGGGCGGGACGCTGATTCTCAATGGGTTGTACCTGCTCGCCGGCCAGCAACACGCCGATCACCATACGACGATCGATCACGCGGCCGACCACTGCGAGAGCCACGAGTATTTCAACGGCGTGCTCGACGAGCGTTCCCGTGGCGTGTTCACGGGGCGGATCATCGTGCGGCCCGGCGCGCAGAAGACCGACTCCAAGCAGACCAACAACAATCTGCTGCTGTCGACCGATGCGCACGCCGACAGCCAGCCGCAGCTCGAGATCTACGCCGACGACGTAAAGTGCACCCACGGGTCCACGGTCGGGCCGCTCGATCCCCGCGCCCTATTTTACGTGCGGAGCCGCGGCGTGGGTGAACACGAGGCGAAGCGTCTCCTCACGTACGGTTTCGCGGCAGAGATCCTGGGCCGCATGGAAGTCGCGCCGCTGCGCGCGCAGCTCGACGCCATCGTGCGCGGTCGCCTGGCGGAGCAATGACGGATCTCGGCGAGCTCTATCAGCAAGTCATATTGGATCACAATCGCCATCCGCGAAACTTCAAGCGCCTCGATGCGGCGAACCGCAGGGCCGAAGGCAACAACCCCCTGTGTGGCGACCGCATTCAGCTGTATGTGCAGCTCGACGGCGACACGATTACGGACATCGGCTTTCAGATGCCACAAGGCTCGGGCTGCGCAATCTCCAAAGCATCAGCGTCCCTGATGACCGACGCCGTGAAGGGCAAGACGACGGCCGTCGCGGAAACGATGTTTCAGCAGTTTCGCGATATGCTCGTAGGCGGGACCAACGCGCCAGGGAAGCTGGCGGCGTTCTCGGGCGTGCGCGCGTTTCCCAGCCGGATCAAATGCGCCAACCTCGCCTGGCACGCGCTGCACGCGGCGTTGCAGAACCGCGCCGAGCCGGTGACCACGGAGTCGGCGCGAGACTTCTGATGCTCGACACCACCAGGATCCGACCCGAGTTCCCCATTCTCCTGAAGCTGGAGAACGGGCAGCGGCTCGTGTATCTCGATAACGCGGCGACCAGTCAGAAGCCGCGAAAAGTCATCGACGCGATCGTCCACTATTACAGCCTGCACAACGCCAACGTGCACCGGGGCGCGTACGCCCTGGCGGTCGAGGCCACGGAAGCGTACGAAGCCGCGCGCACCGCCGTCGCCCGGTTCGTGAATGCCTGGGCGCGCGAAGGCGTCGTGTTCACCAGGGGGACCACCGAGTCCATCAACCTCGTCGCGGCCTCCTGGGGGCGGACCAACGTGAAGCGCGGCGATACGGTCGTCGTGACCGCGATGGATCACCACTCGAACATCGTGCCGTGGCAGATCCTCTGTCAGGACAAGGGCGCCACGCTCCGGATGGTCGAGATCACCGAGGACGGGCGCATCGACCTGTCCGACTATGGGCGGGCCTTGGAGGCGAGGCCCAAGATCGTCGCCTTCCCGTATGTCTCGAACTCGCTGGGGACCGTGAACCCCGCCGCGCAGCTCTCCAAGCTGGCCCATGCGGCCGGGGCGGTGACCGTCGTGGATGGGGCGCAGTCCAGCCCGCACCTGCGGGTCGACGTCCAGACCATCGACTGCGACTTCTACGCGCTGTCGGGTCACAAGATGCTGGGTCCGATGGGCAGCGGGGCGTTGATCGCCAAGCCGGCGCTGCTCGACGCGATGCCGCCCTATCACGGCGGCGGCGAAATGATCGAGCGCGTGTGGGATGACCGCTCCACCTGGAACAAGATCCCCCACAAGTTCGAGGGCGGGACCCCCAACGTGGAGGCCGCTGTCGGGCTGAGCGCCGCGATCGCGTATCTCGAACAGCTCGGGATGGAGAAGATCGCCGCTCACGAACAGGAGCTCGCACGTCTGACGATCGAGCGGCTGTCGCAGATCGATGGAGTGACGGTCTATGGACCGCGCGACCACCGTGCGGGCGTGGTGCCGTTTACGTACGGCGACATTCACCCCCACGACCTCGCGACGATCCTGGACAAGGACGGCGTTTGTATTCGCGCGGGTCATCACTGTACCCAGCCGTTGATGCGGCGGCTCGGCGTCGCCGCGACCGCGCGCGCGTCCTTCTACATCTACAACGACGTCGACGATATCGAGGCACTGGTCACTGCCGTTCGGAAAGCGGGAGAGCTTTTCGGCGTTCCGGCCTAACCCATCCCCCTTCCCCCCTCCCCCGTCCCCTTTAGCTTCGGGGCATGTTTGAACCCGTCGTCGTAGATCGTGTGACCAAGCGCTTCGCGGGGCATACGGCCGTCGACGCGCTTTCCCTCACCGTTTCCTCCGGCATCATCTACGGTCTCCTCGGCCCCAACGGCGCCGGCAAGACGACCACGCTGCGCATGATCATGGACATCTACGAACCGGACGAAGGAACTGTGCGTCTGCTCGGAACCGTCGCGGGCGGCCGAACACACTCAGCGCGGATCGGCTACCTGCCCGAGGAACGCGGGCTCTATCCCAAGATGCGCGTGCTAGACGTCCTCGTCTTTCTGGCGGAGGCGAAGGGAGTGGGGCGGCGCGTCGCCCGTGCGCGCGCGCTGGAGTGGCTGGATCGTCTCGGCCTCGCGGATTGGCGATTGCGCAAGGTGTCCGATCTGTCCAGGGGCATGCAGCAGAAGGTGCAGTTCATTTCTACGGTGCTGCATGATCCCGAGCTGGTGATTCTGGACGAGCCGTTCTCCGGACTCGATCCTGTCAATTCGCAGGTGTTGCGCGACACCGTCGTGGACTACCGGCGCCGGGGCAAGACTGTGCTGTTTTCGACGCACATCATGGAGCACGCGGAGCAGCTCTGCGATCGGATCTGCATCATTGCGCGCGGCAAGAAGCTCGTGGACGGCACGCTGGGCGAGGTGAAACAACAGCACGGAGGAAAGCACGTCTTCGTTGCATTTGACGGGAGCCAGGGCGGAGCGGCTCGGGTTTTCGCCGATCGCCGGCTGGTTGCCAAGCTCCAGGACTTCGGTCAGCAAGCCGAGCTCGAGCTGGCGTCGGGAGCCGACGCGCAGGAGATCCTGAAAGCCCTGGTGGATTCCGGCGCGCGGCTCGCGCGCTTCGAACTGGCGAGTCCTTCACTGCACAAGATCTTCGTCGACCTGGTAGGACCCGAGGCGGCGACGGCCGCGGCGACGGGCGACCAGGGCGGGCATGGGGGAGACGCGACCCGTGCATAAAATCTGGGCGATCATCCGCCGTGAGTTCGTCGAGCGCGTGCGTTCCAAGTGGTTTTGGGTGTCGGCGATTCTCGGACCGGTGCTGTTCGCCGGGATCATCGTGTTCCAGATCGTCCAGTCGCTGGGCGGCGCCGTCCGCAACGTGGCTGTCGTCGACAGCTCGAGCATCGGAGTCGGCGGACGCGTTGTCGAAGCGCTGAATGCGAGCAACGCATTCCGTGCCACGCTGGCGCCCGCCGGGCGCCACGTTGTCGATTCGCTGAAGGATCTGGTTGAAGCGAAGCAGCTCCACGGGTTCTTGATCGTCACGAACGACCTGGTCGAGACGGGTCGAGCAGAGTACCGGGCGTCCAATCTCGGGATGCAGACGATCGAGGCCCTACAGCGGACCCTGAGCCGGCTGGTCGTCAAGGTCCGGCTCGAGCAGAAGGGCGTGAATCCAGAGGTCGTGGACTGGGCGCAGATCCGCATCTCACTGCATCAAAAGAAGATATTTCATGGTGGCACGGTCGAGGGGAACGCCACGCAGTCGTTTCTCACGGCGTACTTCATGGCGATCCTGCTGTTCATGGCGATCCTGCTGTACGGCGTGAACGTGATGAGCTCGGTGCTCGAGGAGAAGACGACGCGCATCATCGAAGTGCTGGTGTCGTCGGTGCGGCCCTTCCAGCTCATGCTCGGCAAGATCTTCGGGGCCGGCGCGGTGTCGTTCTTCCAATTCTTCATCTGGGGTGTGTCGGCGCGGGTACTGCTGTCGCTGCGCGGTCCCATCGCGCGCGCACTGGGGGCGAGTCCAGCCGATGTCCAGACCATTGTGTTGCCGCATATCCCGGCTGCGACGATGGCGGTGTTCATCGCGTTCTTCCTGGGCGGGTTCTTTCTGTACTCCGCCATGTTCGCAGCGGTCGGTGCCATGTCGAGCAATGAGCAGGAAGCGCGCCAGGCCCAGCAGCCGGTCACGATCCTACTGATGATTTCCTATCTGTCGATTTTGGGACTCACGAACGATCCCAGCTCGACATTCGCGAAAACGCTCTCCTTGGTGCCGTTTACTACTCCGATCGCGACGCCCGTTCGGTGGACAGCCGGAAGCATGCCGATGTGGGAATTGATGACGTCGCTCGTGATACTGGCACTCGCGATTGTGGGAGT
>Ga0209157_1000917_pt1 | contig 24862 bp, 10 predicted proteins | sample GraSoiAngelo_135_FD_185892 | JGI IMG/M metagenome (GOLD analysis project Ga0209157, IMG submission 185892) | Grasslands soil microbial communities from the Angelo Coastal Reserve, California, USA - 14_0929_05_40cm (SPAdes) (version 2) | ecosystem: Environmental > Terrestrial > Soil > Grasslands ...
GTTATAGTGATCACATGGCTCTTTGTTACCAATCCAAATGGAAGCGAAACGGCGACCGGCTCGATTCAGTTTACGCAGGACAATGGAACGCCGTTCAACATAACGTTTATCGACTCCGATACCGGACAGCTTGCCACAACGCGAAACATACTTACGTTCCAGAACCTGAGCCCGGGGCAAACCCGAATATACCTTTCAACCGGAATGGGCCCGCTACAACAGGGTTTCGGCACATTGAACTCAGGCGTTCGTGTTACCAGCACCGCCTTATTTTCAACATACGGCTCCGGCGGCGGCCCCGGTAATCCCGGCGGAATAGGCGCGGTATACGCGGAGGCCGGCGTTGCGGCAGTCACGAGCTCATTACGGCAGGGTGTCTTCTTTTATGCAGCCAACAATTTTGATACCGGAATTGCCCTTGCCAATCCGGACCCCACTAATGCAGCCACCATTACGCTTAACATTTTTGATCGGAATGCTATCGCCTTGTCGCCTCCTAAGGTCATAACTCTTGCGCCGAGTAACCACCTGGCGATTTACGTGAGCCAGCTTTACCCAAACGCCGTGGGTTTGAATGGAACCGTGCAGATTATCAGCTCGATCCCGCTTGCCGCAGCTTGCCTGCGGTTCGCGCCGAGCGGCGCATTCACAACATTGCCGGTGATCCCGCTGGCGTCTTTTTTATATCCCGCCTGGCGGTGGCCGGAATGGCACCAGGGGCTGATGCCGTTCAATGTATTGGCAAAATATATCAACGGGCGCAGTTCAGGATTGGTTAGCAGGCCGACACCTGAGGAAAATGTTTTACCAGTTTTGAGGCTGACCAACACGAGCGCTGATGTCCTTCCGCTGGATAACGGCCATCTTATAGTCTTTACGACTGCTACAAGCAATTTACCGATCTCCCCGGCTATTCGGCGAGCCTTTATCCGGGTTTGACCTGGGCTGAAGGAAGATTCTGCGAGAAGCTGGTGACGGCAACGGGGGCGAACTCAGGCGGGCAAGAACCGGGGGATGCCTATGTCGGTCATGGTATATGCGCCCTCATCGAAATGAGTGAGGCCCAGCGACGTCAGATTCCAAAAACGCAAGGCTGCTGCAATCGTAATGAGGACGGCGCACACGGCCACGTCACGCCGAGACCATCTGACGTGCCGCCAGGACGCAATCTTTGACAGCATATTGGAGCTGATTTTTATCCAAATCGCGGCGTCGACTTAACTCGTGTATTGGAGAGGATTGAAGACTGGCCGTTTTACCCTCCTTGGACGGCGAGCAGGAGCGCCGCGATGACGGCTAGGAACGGAATTAAGAAGGCGCGGAATGAAATGCGGACTGACGGCATGCCCGGCAGTCACATGATGAAAAGAATGACAAATAGGGTTTGACTTATTGGACGATGGGGACAATTAAGCGCAGATTAATAGAACATTTGCTCTATGCGTTCTTTGTTGCTTCGGCTTCCATAGTCGGGGCTAGGCGGCTGGCTTTGAGTCCGATTTTTTCTTATTCGACACGTCGGTCATGTCCTCCTCTGGAAGTAGCTTCCAGATGGTGGTGTACTGGGGATGGTCCGGGCATTTAGGGAAGATTGCGCCTTTGGTGATGACAATCTCTGCGCCGCAGCAGAGGCTTTTATACACTCCAAATTTCTCGTTCACTTGGCCATTGTGAGGCACGGTTTGTGAAGCCCCCTAAATCACACCCATCCCACCCATCCCTTCTACCGTAGCACACGTAGGAGTAACACTGACAAGAAGGCATTTTCGGTGGCTTATCGGCGGAATCCGAGTACCTCTCTACCTTTATTAAGACTATCAATCGACGACGGTTATTACCGTTTGTTGGCCTGAAGGATTTTCTTCCGCAGCCGAATCGACTGCGGCGTCGCTTCCACAAACTCGTCGTCGCGTATGAATTCGATGGCCTGTTCGAGATTGAGAATGCGCGGCGAAACAAGCCGGATGGCCTCGTCCGCTGTGGATGCGCGCATGTTCGTCAGCTTCTTCTCTTTCACGATGTTCACATCCAGGTCCGCCGCGCGCGCGTTCTCGCCGACGATCATGCCCGCGTAGACCTCCGTTCCCGGCGTAATGAAAATTTCTCCGCGTTCCTGAAGGTTCCAGATTGCGTAGGCCGTCGCTTTCCCTGGCCGGTCGGCCACAAGCGCACCGGTGGTCCGCAGCGGAATATCGCCCTGCCAATCGATGTATTCATGGAACAGCGAGTTCATGATGGCGGTGCCGCGGGTATCCGTAAGAATTTCGCTTCTCAGCCCGATCAGACCTCGCGTCGGGACGTGAAACTCCAGGCGAACGCGTCCCGAGCCGTGGTTCACCATCTTGTTCATCTTGCCTTTGCGACCGCCGAGCTTCTCGATCACGACGCCGAGAAAGGACTCAGGACAATCGATCACCAGCAGCTCGAGCGGTTCATGCAACCGGCCGTTGATTTCCTTCGTCAGGATCTCGGGCTTGCCGACCATCAGTTCGTAGCCTTCGCGCCGCATGGTCTCGATCAGAATCGCCAACTGCAGCTCGCCGCGTCCCATGACGCGACAGGCTTCGGGACCGCCCGCTTCCTCAACTCGAAGGGAGACATTCGTCAGCAGCTCTTTTTCCAAACGCTCGTGCAGATTGCGCGATGTGACGTACGTGCCTTCGCGGCCGGCGAACGGCGACGTGTTGATCGTGAAAATCATCGCGATCGTCGGTTCATCGATCTGAATGTGAGGCAGCGGCTCCGGCGTTTCCGGATTCGTGACCGTCTCGCCGATGTTTATTCCCTCAACCCCGGCAATCGCGAGAATGTCGCCGGGCTTGCCGACGGTTTCATCGACGCGCTTCAGGCCTTCGAATGAGTACAACTTCGTGATTTTTGTTTTCTGCAGCGTGCCGTCGAGTTTCGCGATTCCGACTTCGTCGCCGATGTTGAGCGTCCCGTTGAAGACGCGTGCAATCGCCAGCCGTCCGAGGTAATCGCTGTAGTCGAGATTCGCGACCAGGATCTGCAGTGTTCCCGAAGGATCGCCGGGAGGCTGCGGAATGTGCCGGATGATGGCCTCGAACAAGGGACGTAAATCGTTCGATGAATCAGCGAGCGAGGTTTTGGCGATACCCGCCCGCGCATTCGTGTAGATGATCGGAAATTCCAGCTGCTCTTCGGTCGCATCAAGATCTATGAAGAGATCGTAGAGCTCGTTCACGACTTCCTGAACGCGCGCGTCGGGCCGGTCGATTTTGTTGATAACCGCAATCGTTGGCAACTTCGCTTCGAGCGCTTTCACCAGAACGTAGCGAGTTTGCGGCAGGGGGCCCTCGCTTGCGTCAACCAGCAGAAGAACGCCATCCACCATCTTCAACGCTCGCTCGACTTCGCCGCCGAAGTCGCTGTGACCGGGGGTGTCGACAATGTTGATCTTCACTCCCTGATAACGAATACCGGTCGTCTTGGCGAGAATCGTGATTCCGCGCTCGCGCTCGAGAGCATTCGAGTCGAGGACACGTTCCATAACCTCTTCATTGGCCCTGAAAACGCCGCTCTGCCGCAGCATGGCATCTACCAAAGTCGTCTTTCCATGATCGACGTGAGCGATGATCGCTATGTTACGAATTCCATCGTTAGGCATAACGAACCATCATAAGGGGTCCCCGTCCAAATTGAGAGGGAATGGTATGCATACCTTCTGGGATTTGTTGCTATGTGGAGTTCTTCGATCAATCGGGTCTGAAGCTACTGCCGAACAGGTCTGAACCTAACGCGTGGTTTCCTGGAACTGTCGCCTCAAATGGACTTCATCGACGGAGTCAAAAAAATGAAATGTGGGTATTTGTTCACCAATATTTCGGTATTTGTCCACCAATGTTCTTGAGATGTGCAAACAGCTTGGATGGATTCAGTGCGGTCGTCGCCCGCAACCTAAACAAAACACTAGAGTGGCGTGAATGTTGTGTTAGTTGCTAGGTGGAACGGCGTGGAAGGATCGATTGGATGTCGTTCTCTTGACACTCTCGGAGGATCGATGAAGATACGTTACCGTGTTGAGCTCAATAGTCGGGCGCCCGTGCGTTGCGCGCCAATTCTGGCAGCGCGCGCCTTCGTCTTTGCCCTGCTGCTCTGCCTGGGCAGTCTCCACGGCTGGGCGCAGCAAAACGACCAACAACAGTTGAGGGGCCTCGACGACCAGGTTCAGGAGATCAAATCAGACGTCCTCAGCATTGCGCAGGAGCTGAACCGGCTCGAGGAGAAACTGCTCTACCCGTCAGGGACACAGGTCGCGATCTTCGTCACGCTGGCCAAGGGCGACCAAATGCGCCTCGACGCGGTGCGGCTCCAGATCGACGGCCAGCTCGTCGCGCACCACATCTACAGCTTCAAAGAGCTCGAGGCCCTGCGCAAGGGCGGTGTGCAACGGATCTACGTCGGCAACGTGGCGACCGGGGATCACAAGCTCGAGGTGCTTGTCGACGGCAAGCTTGAGGGCGGCGCGGACTTCAGCCGCACAGAACGCTTTACCTTCCGCAAGGAAGTGAAGCCAAAGATGGTGGAACTGACATTGGCCGGACCGAGTTCCGGCAACACTCCGATTGCGCTTGGGGAATGGTAATCGATGCGAACGCCACGACCCCTCATCGGACTCAGCCTGGCTCTGGGACTTGCCGTGTATCCAGCCATGGGCGGCGACTTGAGGGACCTCTATTTCGGCGAGGCACTCTATCACGCCTGGCAGGGACAGTATTTCGATGCACTCCAGCGACTCGACACCGAGGTTGCAATGTACCGCGGTCTCGACCAGCCCGAACTCGATACGCTGCACTATCACATCAACGACGCCGAATTTTCGGTCGGTGACTTCGAACTCGACTACCGCATGCACCACCGCGCAGGGCGCGCCATCAAGGCGGTGCTCGAAGGCGCCGTCGATGAAGCCGTACGAAACGAGGCCGCGTTCAGGCTCGCCCGCATCCACTTCCAGAAGGGTCAGCTCGACGATGCGCTGAACGCGTTAGCGCGGATCAAAGGTACGGTGCCCGCGGAGATCAGGGACGACGTCGAGTTCCTGCGGGCGAACGTCTATATGGCGACAGGCCGGCCGAGTGAGGCCGTCAAGGTGCTCGAGCAGCCGCGGAGCCATGAGAGCCTGGCCGGGTTTGTCGCCTACAACCTCGGCATCGCACTGTTGCAGGACGGTCGAGCACAGCAAGCGATAGAGCAACTGGACAAGGCCGGGCAGCTGCCGGCCGGTGATCCCGCCGGTCTCGCGATCCGCGACAAGTCCAACCTGGTGCTGGGCACCATCCTGTTCGAATCGGGCAATTTCGAGGCGGCAAGACAGTCACTGGACCGTGTCCATCTCGATGGACCGTTCTCGAACCAGGCTCTGCTGAGGGCAGGCTCGGCCGAGGCCACGGCCCAGCACTATGACCGCGCGCTCGTCCCGTGGAACATTCTGGTGGAGCGGGAGCCGACGGATGCTGCGGTCCAGGAAGCGATGCTCGCCGTGCCGCACGCGTATGCCAGCCTGAACCTGCACGGCCGCGCCGCGGTCATATACGGGCGTGCGCTCGAGCTGTTCAGCAAGCAAATCGAAAGAGTGGATGCCTCCATCGACAGCATCCGGGAAGGGCGCTTTCTCAAGGCCCTGATCCGCGAGGAGAGCCGGCAGGACGAAACCTGGGTCATCCGCCTGCGCAGCCTGCCCGACGCGCCCGAAACTTACTACCTGATGGAGCTGATGGCCTCTCACGACTTCCAGACCGCGCTGCACAACTACCTCGACCTCGAGGACCTGCAGTCGAGACTCATGGCCTGGAAGACCAGCCTCGATGCTTTCGACGACATCATCCGGCTACGCCAACAGAACTACGAACCGCTGCTGCCGGAAGTCGATGCGCAGTTCCGGGAGCTGGCTTCGCGGATCCGCCTGCGCCTCGAGCAGCGCAATCACCTGGGCGAGCGCCTGAAGGCGATCCTCACCGCGCCGCGGCCGGATTATCTGGCGACCGCGGACGAGCGGATCGCCGGCGAGCGCATTGCACTCATCGAAAAGCAGCTCGGTAACTCCGACAGTCCCGAATCGGTCGGGCTCCAGCAACGCGCGGCCCGTCTGCGCGGCGCGCTCACATGGCGGCTGGAGACCGAGTACCACGAGCGGCTGACCGCGGCACATGTGCACCTGAACGAACTGAATGCACCTGTCGACGCTCTTACCCGGCAGTACGACGGTTTCGTCAGGATGAGGCAGGCGGCAACGCACAGCTATGTCGGATACGACGTCCAGATTTCACGGCTCCGCGAGCGCGTCGGCGAGGCACTGCCGCGTGTCGACATGTTGATGGCCCGGCAGGGAAACATGATCGAGACCGTCGCCATCAAGCTGCTCGAGGCCCGCCGGGAACGCCTGGCAGCACAGCAGACCGAGGCGCGCTTCGGCGTCGCAGATAGCTACGATCGAGCCGCGCGCGCCCAGTCCGGCGCGGAGGGACGCTGATGCGTCGCCTCAGCATTCCGATTGTGCTCTGGCTGGCTTTCATGGCCGGCTGCGCCGCGCGTACCAACAAGACGGTGGGGACGGCGGGGACGCTGGCGGAGCTGCGTAACGTGCGCCCGGACGTGCAGGAGGTGAAGGTCGAGCAGGGCCTCGAGCAGGCCATGCAGAACTACCGGCGCTTCCTCGAGGAGACACCGGAGACCACGATGACTCCCGAGGCGATGCGGCGCCTTGCGGACCTGCAACTCGAGAAGCAGTTCGGGATACGCACGGGCGACGCGAAGCCGCGGCAAATGGCCGCTCCGCAGGCTGCCCAGGCACTCGCGGACGCGCAGGCCGGCAAAGCCAATCCGGACGCGGCGGACGCCGGCGCCCGCTTGCGTGAATCCGATCAGGATTTCGAGCGGCGCACGACCGCCGAGGGCGGGAACCTGGCGAGCACTAACGCCGGCGCGTCGACGACGGACGCGGCGGACGCGGTCCGCGCCGGCACAGATCCCAGCGGTCCACTCGAGGCGATCGCTCTCTATAATCGGCTGCTCACCGAGTACCCCAGTTACAAAAACAGCGACCAGGTCCTCTATCAGATGGCGCGCGCGTACGACGAGCTCGGCCGCACCGATGAGGCCATGGAAACCATGGAGCGCCTGATACGCGCGAATCCGAATTCCGGGCACTTCGACGAGGTGCAGTTCCGTCGGGGTGAGTACTTCTTCACGCGCAGAAAATTTCGCGACGCCGAGAACGCCTATTCAGCGATCGTCACTCTCGGCGCCAAGTCCTCGTACTACGAGCTCGCTCTCTACAAGCTCGGTTGGACGTTCTACAAGCAGGAGTTCTACGAGGAGGCCCTGCAAAAGTACATCGCCCTGCTCGACTACAAGGTAAAGATCGGTTACGACTTCGATCAGACGCACGATGAGGACGACGATCGCCGCGTCGCTGATACCTTCCGAGTCATCAGTCTGAGCTTCAGCAACCTCGGCGGGCCGGAGACCATGCAGGAGTACTTCTCCAAGTTCGGGAATCGCTCCTATGAGGACCGCGTTTACAGCAATCTTGGCGAGCACTACCTCAGCAAACTGCGCTACGACGACGCCGCCAAGACGTACAAGGCTTTCGTAGCGCTCTATCCGTTCCACCGCAGTGCGCCGCGTTTCGGCATGCGTGTCGTGGAGACTTTCACCCAGGGCGGGTTCCCCAAGCTCGTGCTGGAATCGAAGCGGGAGTTCGCATCCAAGTACGGCCTGAAGTCCGAATACTGGCGACATTTCAAACCGGAAGAGTCGCCGGAAGTGCTGGCCTACCTGAAGACGAACCTGAAGGACCTCGCGACGCATTATCACGCCCAGTATCAGAACGCGAACGAAGCGGACGAGAAGCGCGCGAATTATCGCGAGGCAAGCCAATGGTACGGCGCCTACCTCGAGTCCTTCCCGAAGGAGGCCGATTCGCCGCCCGTCAACTACCAGCTTGCGGACCTTTTCCTGGAGAACAAGGATTTCGGCGAGGCGGCCAGACAGTATGAACGCACGGCTTACGAATACGCGCCGCATCCGCAGTCGGCAGCCGCGGGCTACGCCGCCATCTACGCATACCGCGAGCAGCTGAAGGTCGCCGGTAAGGAGCAGCAGGACGCCGTCAAGCGCGATACGGTCGCAAGCTCGCTCAAATTTGCCGACGCATTCCCGCAGGACGAACACGCCGCGGCGGTCCTCGGAGCGGCCGCCGATGACCTGTACGAGCTGAAGAACTACAAGGCCGCCATCGAAGCCGACCAACGCGTCATTGATAACTATCCCAACGCGGAGGCCGCGATCCGGCGTTCCGCCTGGATTGTCGTTGCGCACGGCTCGTTCGAGCTCGCTGAGTATTCCCAGGCAGAACACGCCTATGCCGAGGTCCTGAAGGTCACGCCGCAAGGCGACGAGTCGCGAGCCTCGTTCGTCGACAACCTCGCCGCCTCGATCTACAAGCAGGGTGAAATCGCAAACGAGGCGCAGGACTATCGCGCGGCCGCCGACAACTTCCTAAGGATCCGCTCGGCAGCGCCTACGTCATCTGTCCGTGCGACGGCCGAGTATGACGCAGGCGCCGCGCTGATCCGGCTGGAGGACTGGAAGGCAGCGGTGGAGGTGCTCGAAGCGTTCCGCAGCACGTTCCCGGAGCACAAACTGCAGCTCGAAGCCACCAAACAGATCGCCTACGCCTACCGGCAGAGCGGCCAGTTGTCGCACGCCGCCGGCGAATACGACCGCATCGCATCCCAGTCCGACGATCCGGCGTTACGCAGCGAGGCGCTGCTCGACGCGGGAGACCTCTACTCGCAATCCAATTCCCGAGATCGCGCCTTGGATGCGTACATCCGGTACGTCAAAGAATTTCCCAAGCCGGTGGAGACGGCCATCGAAACCCGGTTCAAGATCGCCGAGATGTACAAGGCCGCGCACGACGAGTCGCTCTATCACCAGCAACTGGACGAAATCGTACGAGCCGACGCGGGCGCCGGACCGGAAAGGACCGGCCGGACCCGGACGATTGCGGCGCGTTCGGCACTGGTCCTAGCGGAGAAGCTCTACGGGGATTTCGTGGTCGTGAAGCTGCGGCAACCATTTGAGACCAGCCTGCAGGATAAGAAGCAGCGCATGGATGCCACGATCGCGGCCCTGGGCCGACTGGTGAATTACGAAATCGCCGAGGTTACGGCGGCAGCGACGTATTACATGGCAGAGACCTACTCCAATTTCAGTCGCTCACTGCTCGAGTCGGAGCGGCCGGCCGACCTGAAGCCGGAGGATCTGGAGGAGTTCAAGAACAACCTTGATGAGGCAGCGTTTCCGTTCGAGGAAAAAGCCATCAACGTTCACGAGAAGAACATGGAATTGTTGCACGCCGGCGTCTTCAACTCGTGGACCGAGAAGAGTCTCAGCAGGCTCACCGAACTGATGCCGGGCCGATACGCGAAACTCGAAACGAGCAGCGGCTTCGTCGCCGCGATCGACAGTCCGGTGGACGGATCGCCCGTGCCGCAGGTCTCCGACGACTCAACACCGGACAACGCGGTCACGCAGGGCGCGGCGGTCACGGATGAAATGCGCGCCGACTACGAGTCGGCAGTGCGTGTGCTGAACGACGAGCAGTACGAGCCCGCCATCGCCTTGCTGGTCAAGCTGACCGAACAGGCGACCGCATTGACGGCAGCGCACATCGATCTCGGCATTGCATACGCGCGCACCGGCGACCTGGACCACGCCGAGGCCAGCCTGAACAAGGCGCTGGAATTGGATCCAAAACAGCCCGCCGCCTACAACGAACTCGGTATGGTACAGCGGCGCAAGGGGCAGTTTGCGAAGGCGCGCACGAGTTATGAGGCGGCCCTGGCACAGTCCGCCGACTTCCAATATGCGCACAGGAACCTTGCGATTGTGTGCGACCTGTATCTCGGGGATTACACGTGCGCGATGGAGCACTACGAGGCGTACAGCCGGATCGTTCCGGACGACGCCGAGGTCGTCAAGTGGATTGCCGACCTTCGCAACCGCGGAAAAAAACCGGAGGAGCGATGAGGAAAACCAGCGTTCATTGGATTTTGCTTGCGGCCCTTGTCTTGGCGCCCGCGGCTGTTCTCGCGCAGCAAGCAGCGCAGCCGAAGACGGAAGCAGCACAGGGACAGACCGAAAAACCGCAGGTAAAGACGGAAGAGGCACAGAAGGAAGAGGCACAGAAACAGACTGAAGAAGCGCAGTCAAAAACGGAAGAAGACTCGAAGTTGACCTCCGTCCCCGGAGGAAAGGCGCTCGGCATGTCCATTCTGGGCAATCAGGAAGCGCCTAAAGCGCTGGTCATCGTTCCTTGGAAGAGCTCGGAACTCGGCAATGGCCCCAACGTCTCGACGTTGCTCGACGACTCGAGGCTACCCATAGACAAAGAGGTATTCATGCGAATGCTCAGTTACTACCAAATCAGGTCGGAAACGGTGCGCCCCAGCGGTGCGACGACCAACGGGAATTTTGCAGCGCCCCCCAATGCGGCGCAAAGGAGGAAACCATGAGTTTGACTGAACTGTTAGGACACGTCGGTTTATTCGGAGGCGCGGTGATGGTTTGCCTCGCCCTGCTTTCCGTTTTTTCGGTGGGGATGATTGTAGACAAGCACCGCCGCTTCCGCTCGGCCTCGCGCCAGTCGGAAAAGTTCAAGCCCGAGTTCAAGAAATTCCTTCACGGAGGAGATCTCCAGGATCTGATCCAGGCCGGGCGACTGCACCAGAATTCCCACGTGGCGCAGGTGGTCTCGGCTGGCATCATCGAGTACGACGGCGTGCGCCAGAGCGGACGCGATCCGGTCGCCTCGCTCGAGCTCGTCACGAGCGGACTCAGGGACTCCATGTCCGAGACGCTGATCGAGCTGAAGCGGGGTCTCGGGTTCCTGGCCACGATCGGCTCCACGGCCCCGTTCATTGGTCTTTTCGGTACGGTGGTCGGAATCATTAACGCTTTCCGAAGCATCGCGGCCACGGGGTCCGGCGGGATGTCTGTGGTTTCGGGCGGCATCGCTGAGGCCCTGGTCTCGACGGCGCTGGGTATCTTCGTCGCTATCCCGGCCGTCGTCGCTTTCAACCACTTCACGGGCAAGATAGAGACTTTTCACGTCGAGATGAACCGGGCTTCAACCCAGCTCGTGAACTGCTTGTTCAAAATACCGGAGCTCAAGGTGGTTGACGTCGAGATGGCGGAAGTCAAGGCGCCAATGGTCAAGAAGGGAGGGCCGGCCTATGCGGCTCGGTGAGGGGGCCAAGCTGCAGGCGTCCATCAATATCACGCCGCTGGTCGACGTGGTGCTGGTGCTGCTGATCATCTTCATGGTGATGGCGCCGCAGATGCGGAAGGGACCGGACGTCAACCTGCCGAACACGACGAAACCGAACGGGCAGGGCGACGAGAGAGGCCGAATCCTGGTCTCCATCGACGAGGCTGGCGGGCTGTGGATCAACGATCAGCCCGTCGCAGGCGAGCATTTCGGGGAAGCCCTCCAAGCTGCGGCGGGCGCCGAGCCGGACCCCAGGGTCGTAATCCGAGGCGACGCAAAGCTCAAGTTCCTCCAGGTCCGGGAGGCCATGCTCGCGATCGAGCAGGCCGGCTTCCGCGGGGTGGGGCTGATCTCCAGGCGCGCCGGCGCAGAAGGAAAGTGACATCATGCAGTTCAACAGCAACGATTCCGGCTCCAGTCTGCAGTCCGAAATCAATATCACGCCGCTGGTCGACGTGGTGCTGGTGCTGCTGATCATATTTATGGTCGTCGTGCCACTCCTGCTGGAAGGCTACGACGTCGATATCCCTCGAGCCTCCGCCGATACGTCGACGCAGCTCGCCGAATCGCAGTTGATCCTGAGTATCGGGTCCGCGGCGTGCCCCATCCTCGGGCCGCCGGCAGGGGAGGGGATCCCGAAGGACTGTCAGGTGACCCTGGCGGATCAAAAGATCCCTGCAGCCGAATTGCCCGCACGAGTGGCGGAGATCCTGGGTGGCCGGCCCGCGGGACAGCGCGCGCTGTTCCTGGCCGTCGACGACCGCCTGAATTACGAGGGGGTTGTACGCATCATTGATCTCGCGAAGTCGGGCGTTGAGGATTTGAAGATCGAATTTATCGCGACCAATTGAGGTGGTTTGCTCAGTGACAACCATGGAAGTGAAGAGCATTTTCAAAACATCCGGGGCTCCGGCGGCCCGCAGTATGGCGACGAGCCTCGCGCTCCACGTCTTCGTGCTGGGCGGGCTGATGCTCATACCGGCGCAACTGCTGCTTCGCAGCGAGCCCCCCAACAAAGAACTCGACATCGTCTTCTATCGTCCACCGGAGATCGCGGTCAAGCCGAGAGCCGTCTCGCTTCCGACGCCGCGCGGGACGACTGCTGCGGCCGGGTCCCCACCGGGGGCGCCTGCACCCGCCCTGAAACCGAAACCGAACGCCCCGGCAGGTCCAGACAGGCCTGGCCCAGCGGCACTGCCGCCAGGTCCGGAGGTGGGCTTTCCAGTGGAGCCAAAGCCAGAGCCAAAGGTGGGAAAGGTCGGCATCCTGGCATTCAAGGAGAAGTTCGCGAGCCTGGCACAGGACACCGTCGTGGTGCCTCTCGGAACCGATGCGCGTCACATTGCCGCCGATGACGTAGGCCGGCCCTCGGCACGCTCTCTGTTGGCGAGCAACACGCCGGGATCGAGCGGTGGCATCAACGTCGCCTCGCTGAGCCGCAGTGTGGGAGGCGGAGGCGGAGGAGGCGGAGGCGGTGGCAACGGCGGTGGCGGTGCAGGTGGCCGCGGCACTGGCGCTGGCGGTGGCGGAGGAGGCGGGATTGGTGGTGTGGGGGTAGGCCGCGCAGTCAGCTCGATCGCCCCGATCACCGGCGCCGACCGACCGAAGGCGCGCGGCGGGCCGGGGTCTGCCCGCACCGACGAAGAAATACAGATCGTGTTCGACCGCTACAAGGCGTCGTTCTACCGGCTATACAACCGGGAGCTGCGCAATAACCCAGCCCTGAAAGGGCAGATGGTCCTGCGCCTGACGATCGAGCCGGACGGCAGCGTTTCAATGTGCGCGCTGCAGTCGACTGACATGGACGCGCCAGATCTCGCCACTCAGGTCGTTGGCCGCGTCCGGACGATCAATTTCGGCGCGAAGGATGGTGTGCCGGCTGTGACGATCGTGTATCCGATCGACTTCCTGCCGGCGGGTTGAAGACGATGATCTGATCCGCTGATTTCAACGTGATTCTGACAAGGGCAAAGTCCATCGAAAGATGGCGACGCAAAGTCACCGGTCTAACGGGCCCCCGGCCCTATGACGGCGGGACCGCCGGAATCCAGTCCACAGTGTGGACTGCCGCGGTCCCTACCGGAGACGAATTGCTTGGAAAGGGAACGAGGCGTACATGACTTCTAGCGGCACAATTCATGTGAGGGCGGGCCACAGCTGGATAGCAATCCTGCTGTTCGCCTTCGCAATGTCGCTGCTGACCGCCACCCCGGCGCGGGCGCAGTCGGACGGTTGCGTATCTACTTACGGCGGCGTGATCGATGGCAAGGTCAACCCTGTTCCTCCTGCGCATATCCAGTTCGACGGCAACTGCATCATCCGGAACTTTCCGGCGTCCAACCCGTTCACCTCCAACAGCAGCTTCTACGGCAACAACCCCACGAGCTGGTTGGTCATCTTCGACAATGTCGTGTTTACGGGCAACATGTCCTGCGACAAATCTCAGGGGAACTTCATCTGGTTCACCAACGGCTCGGTGAGCGGGCTCAAGCCGAACTGCCAGAACATCTTTGTACCTACCGAGAAAATCAACAAACAGAATCCGGCGGGCCAGACCACGGCCACCATCGGCGTCCCTTTCACCTACAAGATGACGATCCCGGTCTTGTTCGACCCGTTATCGGGCACCGTCATCAACTCCAACGGGTCACCGAACGACCTGCACGACATCACGGTCACGGACGACCTCAACGCAACGGGCGCGGATCTGACCTATGTGAGCCAGCGCGCCTATTGGCTCAACGGCACCCCGATTCCGAATACGTTTTCCAACGTCGGCGGTGTGCTCACCTTCGGCAACTTCCCCGTCGTCTCGGCCGGGCAGCAGTTCGTCATCGAGGTCACGGTCGTACTCAACGATACGCCGGGGAACGTGCCGGGGAAGCAGTTCATCAACACGGCCAAGTGGCAGTTCGGACGGCTCATCGGCGGCACGTTCTACGAGCCCCTGCCGGGCCAGTGGGGCGTGACGCCACCCATGACGATCGCCGGACCGGTGCCTGTGGTCACGAAGACGGGCCCGGCGACGATGAATCTGGGACAGTGGGGCAATTTCGGCATCGACGTCCAGAACACCGGGCTCAGCGACGCCTGGAACGTGTCCCTCCGTGACCTGTTGCCGCAGGGCGCGACGGGCGGCATGTGCGATCTGACGCCCCAAATCCTGAGCGCGCAGGTCTTTGCTGCAGACGGCGTCACCCCGGTCCCGGGCAAAGGCCCGCTCAACCCGGGCAGCGACTACTCTCTGAGTTACAGCGCTGCGCCCAACTGCCTGCTCGACCTCACGATGCTGACGGCCGCGGGAAGGATCGGCCCGAATGAGCGGCTGATCATCCGTTACCGGACCCAGCTCGACGCCAAGACGCAGAATGGTGTCACGCTCACCAATGTCGCAGGCGCCATCCAGTGGTTCAATGGCGACAGCAGCATTCCCAGCCGCAAGTCCTACACCGGCACTTTGACCAACGGCACGCCCGGCATCGCGGACAATCAGGACGCCCACACCGTGACGGTGGCCGTATCGGGATATTTCTTCGACAAGACCGTCGCGGATCTCACCAGCGGTGTAAACCCCGCCAAAACGGCCGCGCCGGGCGACAAGCTGCGCTATACCCTGCGCTTCCGCACGACCAATCAGGCGGTCGGCAATTTCAGAATATTCGACGACATGGACGCTCTCAACACACAACCGGACTTTGCGCCCGGCACGCTCACGCTGGTCACGTCCCCGGCCGGCGCCGACATCAGCGCCACCAGCAGTACGGGCGGCGCCAACGGTACCGGTGTCATCGACGTTCGTAATCTGAGCCTGCCGGTCAACGGCGAGGCCCTGATCCAGTTCGACATCACACTCAAGCCGGCCGTTACCAACGGCACGGTCGTCACCAACCAGGCGACGCTCTTGCTTGCCAATGGCACGGCCTTCGCCTGGAGCGATGACCCCAACGTCAACGGCACGGCCGATCCGACTGTCTCCGGAGGCGAAGATCCGACGCGGGTGACGATCGTGTTGGCGGTCTCCGACCCGGCGCTCGTGGTCACGAAGACGGGCCCGGCGACGATGAATCTGGGACAGTGGGGCAATTTCGGCATCGACGTCCAGAATACCGGGCTCGGCGACGCCTCGAACCTGAGCCTCCGTGACCTGTTACCGCGCGGCGCGACCGGCGGCGGCATGTGCAACCTGACACCCGAAATCCTGAGCGCGCAGGTCTTCGCGGCAGACGGCGTCACCCCGATTCCGGGCAAGGGCCCGCTCAACCCGGGCAGCGACTACTCTCTGAGTTACAGCGCTGCACCCAACTGCCAGCTCGACATCACGATGCTGACCCCCTGGGGAAGGATCGGCCCGAATGAGCGGCTGATCATCCGTTACCGGACCCAGCTCGACGCCAACACGCCGAATGGTGTCACGCTCACCAATGTCGCGGGCGCCATCCAGTGGTTTAATGGCGACAGCAGTGTTCCCAATCGCAAGACCTACACCGGTACTTTAACCAACGGCACGCCCGGCATCGCGGACAATCAGGACGCCTTCACCGTGACGGTGGCGCTATCGGGTTATTTCTTCGACAAGACCGTCACGGATCTCACCAGCGGTCTAAACCCCGCCAAAACGGCCGCGCCGGGCGACAAGCTGCGCTATACCCTGCGTTTCCGCATGCCCAATCAGGCGCTCGGCAATTTCAAAATATTCGACGACATGGACGCTCTCAACGCACAGCCGGCATTCGTGCCCGGCACGCTCACCCTCGTCACGTTCCCGTCCGGCGCCGACGTCACCGCCACCAGCAGCACGGGCGGCACCAAGGGTACCGGTGTCATCGACATTCGTAATCTGAGCCTGCCGGTCAACGGCGAGGTCCTGATCCAGTTCGACATCACATTGGCCTCGACACTCTCCAACGGCACGGTCGTCGCCAACCAGGCGCTGCTCAGCCCCATTGATGCATTGAACTATCCCTATGCGGTGCTTGTAGGAGGCATACCGACCCTACTGAGCGATGACCCGAACGACGTTAACGGCACGGCCGATCCAATTGTTGCCGGCGACGAAGATCCGACGCGGGTGACGATCGTGTCGCCGGCTTCCGACCCGGCGCTCGTGGTCAGGAAGTCGGGCCCGGCGACGATGAATCTGGGACAGTGGGGTGATTTCGGCATCGACGTACAGAATACCGGGCTCGGCGACGCCTGGAACGTGAGCCTCCGTGACCTGCTACCGCACGGCGCGACGGGCGGCATGTGCGATCTGACGCCCGAAATCCTGAGCGCGCAGGTCTTTGCGGCAGACGGCGTCACCCCGGTCTCGGGCAAGGGCGCGCTCATCCCGGGCAGCGGCTACTCTCGCAGCTACAGTGCTGCGCCCAACTGCCTGCTCGACATCACGATGCTGACGGCGGCGGGAAGGATCGGCCCGAATGAGCGGCTGATCATCCGTTACCGGACCCAGCTCGACGCCAACACGCAGAATGGTGTCACGCTCACCAATGTCGCGGGCGCCATCCAGTGGTTCAACGGCGACAGCAGCATTCCCAGCCGCAAGTCCTACACCCGTACTTTGACCAACGGCACGCCCGGCATCCTGGACCATGAGGACGCCCACACCGTGACGGTGGCCCTGTCGGGATGGTTTTTCGAAAAGACCGTCGCGGATCTCACGAGTGGTGTAAACCCCGCCACAACGGCCGCGCCGGGCGACAAGCTGCGCTATACGCTGCGCTTCCGCACGACCAGTCAGGCGCTCAGCAATTTCAAAATATTCGACGACATGGACGCTCTCAACGCACAACCGGCATTCGCGTCCGGCACGCTCACGCTGGTCACGTCCCCGGCCGGTGCCGACATCAGCGCCACCAGCAGCACAGGCGGCACCAAAGGCACCGGCGTCATTGACGTTCGTAATCTGAGCCTGCCCGCCAACGGCGAGGCCCTGATCCAGTTCGACATCACACTCAAGCCCGTCATCGCTAACGGCACGGTCGTCACCAACCAGGCGACGCTATTCGCCAATGGCACGACCTTCGCCTGGAGCGATGACCCCAACGTCAACGGCACGGCCGCCGATCCGACTGTTCCCGGCGGCGAAGATCCGACGCGGGTAACAATCGCATCGGCCGCCGCCTTCCGGGTGCAGAAAATCTCCACCTACCTGCGCGACCCGAACGTCCTGCTGGCCGGCGACACGCTGCGCTACACCATCACGGTGAAGAACATCAGCAATGCCGATGCCGTGAACGTCGTCCTGCGTGACGCGGTGCCGGCGAACACGGCCTACGTGGCGGGCAGCACGACCCTGAACGGCGCCGCGGTCGCGGATGTCGCGGGCATATCGCCGCTCGTGAACGGCATGCGGATCAACTCGCCGGCCAACGCGACGCCGGGGTTGATGCCTGCCGACGCGTCGAGCAACCCGGCCAACGTCGCAACCATCACGTTCAATGTGGTCGTGAACCCGAATACCCCCGACGGCACGATCATCTCGAACCAGGGCCTCGTGAGCGCCAGCGGCATCGTCGACCAGCCATCCGATGACCCGCGCACTCCGGCCCCCAATGATCCGACGCAAGATATCGTCGGCAATCATCCCGTGCTCTACGCCGAGAAGCACGTCGTTCTCTTCACTGATCTGGGTTCGCCGGGCATCGTCGATCCGGGCGATGTACTGCGCTACACGATCACGATAAAGAATTCGGCCGCAATTCCCGCGACGGGCGTGGTTTTGAAGGACCCGGTTCCCGCGAATACGACCTACGTCGCGAATTCCACGCTCCTCAACGGATCGCCGGTCGGCCAGCCGGACGGCGGGGCCGCTCCGCTGGCTTCGGGCATCAACGTCGGCACGATCTCGCCCGGTACGACGGCGGTCCTTCAGTACGATTTGCGCGTCAACCCCGGCACACCTGCGGGCACCGCGATCAGCAACCAGGCCGTGGTGAGCAGCGCCGGACTGCCGAACCTGCTGACCGACAGCAGTGGCAATCCCGCGACCCCCCCACAGCCGACAGTCGTCGTGGTGGGTTCCGGCCAGCAGGTTTCAATCTCGGCGCAGGTCTCCGTCGTCGGGGGTGGACCTGCCCTCCCCGGCGCGCAGCTGGAATACCTCCTGAACATCGTGAATAACGGTGCAGTGCCGGCCTACAACGTCGTTATTACCGACGACCTCAACGGAACCCGACCCGGCCAGCTCGCCTATGTGAACCTGTCCGGCACGGTAAACGGTTCGGCGGCGGGCGTCAGCTTCGCCGGTTCGACGATCACCGTCGACTACGGCGCAGTCAACGGACCGCTCGCGCCGGGCGCGGTCGTGGTGCTCAAGTTCCGGGCCACTCTCAATGCCAGCCTTGCGCTGGGCACGGTGGTCACGAACACAGGTGTGGCCGCCTGGGGCAACCCCACCCAGACGACGCGCGCCAGTGTCTCGATCGCCGTCGGCAGCATTCTGTCGCCGGGAGGGCCGGGAACGCCGGTCTTCGCGGTGCTGAACGGGTCAGCCTGGTATGACGCCAACTTCGACACTGCCCAGGATTCCCGCGAGCGGGCGCTTGCCGGTTGGACGGTGGAACTGTACCGCGATAACCAGCTGTCGCAATCCGTACTGACGGACCCAAACGGCGTGTATCGCATCAATGGTGTCGAGCCCAACGACACGACTGGAGTTCGCTACGAGCTGCGGTTCGGCGCGCCGGGCGCGGGCGCGAACACCGCGATGCTGGGCCGCGCTGTCTCGCCGTTTACGAACGGACTGCAGCGGATCAGCGACATTGTCGTGCCGTCCGGAGCCAATCTGCAGGGCCTGAACCTGGCGATTCATCCGAACGGCGTCATCTACAACTCGATGGCGCGTACACCGGTTGCCGGGGCGACACTCACCCTGCTGAATGCCCGCAGCGCCTCGCCCTTGCCGGCGAACTGCTTCGACGATGCGGCCCAGCAGGGGCAGATCACGCCCGCAGACGGCTATTACAAGTTCGACATCAACTTCAGCGACCCGGCCTGCACGAGCGGCGGTGATTACCTCATCGGCGTGACGGCGCCGGCCGGAACGACTTACGTTGCGGGTTACTCGCAGATCATCCCGCCGGCGTCCAACGCTTCGACTGCAGCGTTCTCGCTGCCGGCTTGCCCGGGCAGCGCCGCCGATACCATTCCGGGCACCGCCCTGTTCTGCGAAGTTCAGCCTTCGGAGTTCGCTCCGGCTGCAACGGTACAGCCACGCAGCGCCGGCACGGCCTACTACGTCCGCCTGATACTGGACAGCAGCCAGATACCGGGCTCGAGCCAGATCTTCAACAACCACATCCCTCTGGATCCCCAGCTGCTCGGCTCGATCACGGTCTCCAAGACGACGTCGCTGGTCAACGTGAGCCGCGGACAGCTGGTTCCGTACACGATCACCGCGAACAACCATTCCGGCCAGTTGCTCTCGGATGTGAGCATCGTGGATCGGTTGCCTGCGGGATTCAGCTACATCAAGGGCTCTGCGCTTCTCGACGGCTTGCCGACCGAGCCGTCGGTCGTAGGCTGGACGCTCAGCTGGAACGGCCTGGTCATCGCGGGCAACCAGGTGCGCACTGTGAAAGTGCTGCTCGCCGTGGGTGCCGGCGTCACCGAAGGTGAATACGTGAACCGGGCGCAAGCGCTGCTCGGCGTGAGCGGCAGCGCGATGTCCGGGGAAGCAACTGCGACAGTGCGCCTCGTGCCCGATCCTACGTTTGATTGCACCGATGTCATGGGCAAAGTCTTCAACGACAAGAATCGAAACGGGCGGCAGGACGACGGCGAAGAGGGCCTGGCTGGTGTGCGTGTGGTGACACCAGCGGGTCTGCAAGCGACGACCGATCAGTACGGGAGGTACCACATCACCTGCGCAATCGTGCCAAATGAGAGCCGCGGCAGCAATTTCGTGCTGAAGCTCGACGACAGGACGCTGCCGAGCGGCTACCGGATGATGACGGACCAGCTGCAGATCCAGCGCGCCACAAGCGGCAAGGCCCTGCAAGTCAATTTCGGTGCGTCCATTCACCGGGTGGTCTCCATCGATCTTCTTGATGCGGCGTTCGAGCCGGGTAAGGCCGAAATCCGCGTCCAGTGGAAGCCACGCCTCAACTTACTCGTCGAGGAACTGCGCAAAGCGCCGGCGGTGCTGCGCCTGTCCTACGTCGCCGACACGGAGGATGCGGCACTGGTCAAACGGCGCGTGGAAGCGTTCAAACAGCAGCTGACCGAAGCGTGGGGTGCAGCGAAATCCAGCTACGTGCTCACCATCGAGCCTGAGGTCTTCTGGCGCCGTGGTGCTCCGCCGAAACAGCCCGAAGTGCACGTGCCGGGAAGCAGGTGAACGATATGAACAAGCACCGCCATCTACCCCATCTATCGTTGCTGGTCGGATTCCTCATGATGACCGCCACCGCGGCCGCCCGTCAGTCCGCCGCCGCCGGTCAGTCCAACACGGCCGGCAGTCCTTTCAACACGACCTTCGGTCCGTTCAACACGACCTCCAGTCCGTTCAACACGGCCTCCAGTCCGTTCTCCGCGACCGCCGGTCAGATCAAAACGGCAAAGCCGGGCGAGCCGGTCGAGCGGCAACTTTCCGGCGACCAGAAATTCCGGGAATGGTCGCTGGATGCGAATGTGGCCGATGACATCAAGCGCATCAAGGTCTGCCGGGTGGAGGACGTCTGCAAGATGCGATTCAAGGAAGGCGAGACGCCGCGGATGCGCGTCAGGAACCTCGTCGTGCCACTGCGGTACGAGGACGAGAACATTCCCATTAACGAAGCCTTCACCAGACAGGTCCAGCAGGCGGTCGATAACCTGCGAGACAGGCAGGGCGTGACGGTCCGGTTCATCGGCTATACCGACGACGCGCCGTTGAGCGGACGTGACGAGCAGACTTACGGAAACCACCTGTCGTTGTCGAAGGCCAGGGCGCAGCGCGTCGCGCTGGCCATGCAGGAGAAGCTGGGGTTGCCGGGCTCGGCGATCGAAAGCGACGGTCGCGGTGACTCGCGCCCGGTTGGCTCCAACGAAACCGTGCAGGGACGGGCGTTGAATCGCCGCATCGAAGTGGAATTCTGGTACGACGACCCTCTCCAGGCGCTGCCGGATGAGCCGCAACTCTGTCCCGACGATGTCGAGGAAATGGTGACCAGGGTTTACGAGCCAGCCTGGGGCACCATCGCGACGCTTGAGCTCGCGAACGGCCAGCCGATCATTCCAACCGGATATGCGGCAAACCTGCGTCGCGCACTGACGGACATCTCGGATCGGCGCAACGCACGACTGCGGTTTATCGGTTACACGAAGAACGAGCGCCTCGACCGCCGCACCGCGTCCGTGTACGTGGACGACATCGGCCTTTCCGCGGCGCGGGCGCGCCGAACCATGGACATCGTCATGCAGGATCCAGTGCTGTCGGGTGCCCGGTTCGAGCACGAGGGACGTGGCTACGTTCAGTCCGACGACGTCGTGAACGCCGGCTTCACGCAGGGACAAGAGTCGTTGGTGCGAGTGCAGGTCGTGTATGACGAACCGCTGCCGTTGGAGAACTACGAGGGCGTGGACATCACGCGTCTTACCCAGGAGGTTCGTCCGAAGAGCCCATACGATCTTAACGTGATGCACATCACCGTGGACGGCAAGCCGATCGACGACCTTGGCCGCAGCTCTTCCGACATCCAGCGCTGCACCGACGTCGCGCTCGACAACGCCAAAATCCGGTTCCGCTTCGATAATCTCGAGACGCGGCCGCGGCTCGCCGTCGCGGCTCATCCAGTCGCCGTGACGGTGAGCGAGGTGGAAGGCGGTCTCGCCTCATCGGTCGTGCGTTTCCAGATGTACAGCAACTATGCGAGCTTCATCGAGCGTGCCGAAATCCGAATTTTCGAGCAGCAGCAGTCATTGCAGGCCGTGCCGCTCGAAATCATCGCGGCCGACGACGCGGGCCTCGCGCAATGGCAGCCGTCGGCAAAAACGCTCGCGGGCCCGGCACGCGAGCTCAAGTACCTTCTGCGCGCTTATGACTCGAAGGGAAATTTCGACGAAACGGGTGCGCATCCGTTGTGGCTGTACCGCGAGCCATCGCCCAATCAAATTGGAAAACTCGTGACGTCCGACGCGTCGTCGCCGCGCGAGCTGCTGGCCGCCTATGGCGAGAGCGACCTGGCGCGCCACCAGATTCCCCTCGGCAGCGGCACGGTGACGGTACAGGGCAGCGGCATACCAACAGACCACACGGTTTGGGTGGCGGGCCGCCAGATTCCGATCGACCCGCAAGGCAACTTCGTCGCGGAGCGGATCCTTCCGGACGGCACGCATACGGTTGAAGTCGCGGTGCTCGACGATGCGGGTAACGGCTCGCTGTATCTTCGCGACCTGGAGTTCAAGCGCAAAGACCTCTTTTACATCGGCGTCGCCGATATCACCCTGTCCGGCAACCGCGCGAGCGGACCGGTAGGTCTGCTGCAGGGCGCGAACGCACCGCAGCCCTACGATTCGTCGCTGGATGGCCGGCTGGCCTTCTACGTGAACGGCAAGGTCAGCGAGCGCTGGCGATTGACGGCGAGCGCGGATACTCGCGAAGGACCGGTGAAGGACCTCTTCAGCAACTTCCTCAACAAATCGCCCGATTCGTTATTCCGGCGTATCGATCCGGATTACCATTACCCGACGTTCGGCGACGACGGTGTCGTGACAGAAATGGCTCCGACTTTGGGCAAGTTCTACTTCAAAGCGAGCCGTGGCCAGAATTACTGGATGTGGGGCAATTTCAACACCGGCTACGTGGGCAACGAGCTGGCCCACGTCGACCGCGGTCTGTACGGAGCCAACGCGCACTACGGGTCCGAACCCACCACCCAATTCGGCGAGCGACGGATCACCGTGGACGGGTTCGCCGCCGAACCGGGAACGCTGTCGAGCTATGAGGAATTCCGGGGAACGGGCGGGTCGCTCTACTTCCTGCACCATCAGGACATCCTGACGGGCTCCGAGCGCGTGCGCGTCGAGATTCGCGACAAGGACTCGCGCATCGTCACGGGGGTGGTCAACCTGCGGCCCAGCGTGGACTACGACATCGACTATCTTCAGGGCCGGCTGCTGCTCACGCAGCCGCTCTCGTCGACCGCTGACGACAACCAGCTGGTTCGTAGCAGTGGCTTGAGCGGTAACGAGGCCTATGTGGTGGTACGTTATGAGTACACGCCAGGCTTCGACCAGCTGAACGCGGTCTCCGGCGGCGGCCAGGGTCATTACTGGGTCAACGACCATCTCCAGCTCGGCCTGACCGCCAACCGCAACAAGGAAGGGGATGCCAACAGCAACCTCGGCGCCGCGGACATGACCCTGCGGATGAGTGCCAATTCCTTTTTCAAGGTGCAGACGGGCCGGAGCGAGGGTCTCGTCTCCACACCGCTACAGTCTAATGATGGCGGATTCGGATTCCAGGGCCCCGACCTGTCGTCCACGGACGCGAAGGCGGGAGCCTACCGCGCCGACCTGAGCCTCGGGCTCGGCGACGTCTTCAAGGGTCGCGACGGTCTCTTCACCCTCTATAAGCAGAACCTTGGCGCCGGATATTCGGCGCCCGGACAGGCAACGCTCAAGGATACCGAGCAATACGGCGGCACGTTGAGGATCCCGATGACGAACCGCCTGAGCCTGGCGGCCAAGGGCGATCAGAGGATCGAGGTCCAGGGACTTGAGACCCGGGCGATCGAATTGGACATGGCTTATAAGTTGGCCGAGAGATGGAAAGTCAGCACCGGCGTGCGCAACGATCTGCGTACCGACCGTTCGCCGGTTGTTCCCTTGACCCAGGTACACGGCCAGCGCACGGACGCGGTCGCGCAGGTCATGTTCGATCCCGGCGCCGCTTGGCGCGCCTATGGCTTCGTCCAGGACACAGTCGCGGCAAGCGGCGGTCGTGAAGGCAACGGTCGCATCGGCGCGGGCGGCTCCTATCGCCTGACGAAACGCTTCCGGATCGACGGAGAGGCTTCCGACGGGGACCTCGGGCCCGGCGGAAAGATCGGCACCAGCTTCCTCTATTCCGACTTGACCAATCTGTACCTGAACTATGCGCTGGAAAACGAGCGGACGGACAACGGCGTGCAGGTCCGCCAGGGCAATCTGATCTCAGGGGTGAAGAGAAGGCTCTCCGACAGCTCCAGCGTCTACCTGGAGGAGCGCTACCAGAACGGCGGGCAGACCGGCCTCACGCGCGCCACCGGAATCAACCTCGTAGCGAAAGAGCGCTGGAATTTCGGCGGCAGCACGGAGATCGGCACGCTGCGCGACTCGCAGACCGGCGCCACGGCCGATCGCAAGGCGGCTGGAGTCCGCATGGGCTACGGCCGCGATAAGACGCAGTTCTCGAGCGGCATCGAGTATCGCCGCGACCTCGCGGAACAAATCGACACGACGCACACCAAAAGGACCGCGTGGCTGTTCCGTAACAACTTCAAGCTCCAACTGACTCCCGACTGGCGCATGATCGGCAAGCTGGACCACTCGATCAGTGATAGCTCGCTCGGCTCGTTCTATGGCGGCGGCTACACCGAGGGC
>Ga0209157_1000918_pt1 | contig 24851 bp, 31 predicted proteins | sample GraSoiAngelo_135_FD_185892 | JGI IMG/M metagenome (GOLD analysis project Ga0209157, IMG submission 185892) | Grasslands soil microbial communities from the Angelo Coastal Reserve, California, USA - 14_0929_05_40cm (SPAdes) (version 2) | ecosystem: Environmental > Terrestrial > Soil > Grasslands ...
CTAACTTCCCGCAGACTTGTGAGGGGTCCGCTTCGGCAAGATCATCAGTCCCTCTTCCGGGTCGCCTATTGCGAGAAAGTCTCCCTCGAGGAGCATCTTTCCGACCAGCGCGCAGGTGATTGCGTCCAACTCATCCCCCGTGAGGTCGTTTCGGTCGATTTCCCCGCCTGCGCCATACCGAATCAGGGCCATCCTGAGCTTCTCAAGCCCCTCCTGCTTGCGAGGCATTCCGAGCATGTCCTGGATTGCCCCCGGGAAGCTCTCGATCACACGGAGTCCCGAGCCCTCGAAGACACTCCTCAGACTCATTCCCCTCCTCGTCAACTTTCGCATCGGTCCCAGAGAGATCGGAAAGAACCTGATCTTCATCCTGAGGAGCTCCCTGTCGCAAGCCCGGAAGTGTGGCGGGCCCTTCACCTCGAGGCTCTCCCTCCCCTTTGGGAGAAAGAGAGGCGCGTCGATGCTTACCACGTCGGGCTCCTGTGACAGGGTCTCCCGGATGACCTCCTCGTCGGTGTAGAGCACCTTGGTCCGGCAGGAGAGGCCCTGGTCCATAGAGCAGAAACCGGTTCTTCTCGACTCGCTGCCCGCAAGGTCCAACCCGACGATCCTCAAGGCGCGCTCTCTCTTCAAACCCGAGGTATAAGACGCCGAATGCTCCTTGGCTCGAGGCCTCGCGTCTCCCTTTATACGGTCGTGACGACTGGTCTCGGTCGGATGAAGGAGGTCGACACGGGAAAGGCGTACCGGCTCTTTTATCCGTCGGTTCCTGCGGTTCTCTCAGCGTCCCACAGGAAGACGGTCTCCGCGATGCCTGTCGTCTCCTTCACCGCTCTGTCCGAGTCTCCCTCCCTCGTGGGCGTCTCGTCATTGCCCTCGCACAGCACGCACAAGACGGTCATCGCCGCGAGGCGATTCTCTCTCTGCTGGCTCGACAAGAAGGATATTCGTGCGATGGCACACCTCGCCTCCCATGCGGGCAAGGAGGGGGAGGACAAGCTGCTCTCGGCAGGCTTGAAGCATCACAGAGGGAAGAGGGTGGACGTCCCTGTGATAGACGCTGCCGTCGCCGTCTTGGAGTGCTCTCTGACGAAGACCATCAGATTTGGAGACCATGAGCTACTCGTCGGGAGGGTAAAGGCATCGTACGCAATCGAGGATTTTCGCGATTACTGGTCTTTCGAAGTGTACAGACCTATCTTGTACACTGGCTGGAGGGGCGACTTCGCCACTCTGGACTAACCAGTACTAGCCTCGAGGCTGAAATTTCCAAAACTTGAGGCTCTCGATGGTGACACGAATGGTCCTCGATCCGTCTAGTCCCAACCATCGGTACTGCGGATACTTCGAGAGGAGTAGCTCCTTGGCCCTCCCCTCTTCGCTCGGCTCTCTTACCAGGGATGCCTTCCCGTGCACGAGGAGGTACGAGAGCCTCCTCCAGTCGTCGGAGTACGTGTCCAGGATGAACGCGACGCGTGGATTCTTCTCGATGTTCTTGACCCTCGCCAGCTCGCGCCCGGACTTGGGCTTTCGATCTATCGCCGAGTAGATCTTCCCTGACTCGTAGGCGAAGCAGACGGGGATGACCGTCGGTCCTTCCTTCCCAATCGTGGCGAGGAAACCCCTCTCCTTGGTTCTGAGGTAACTCTCTGCTTCTTCGTTCAAGTTCAAGAGTAGGACCGGATTAGCTCCCCGGAAAATTTCATCACGTCCGCGATTATCTCCCTGACCTCGTCCCGGTAGATGTACGCCACCAGGTAGTCGAGTCCTCCCTTCGCGTACTCGTCCAGCGTGCGGGTCATCTCCTCACGGGACCCAGAGAGGGTCACCATCTTCTCCCTATCCGCCGAGACGTAATCCCCTCTTCTCCTCCTCACGTCCACAGTCAACCTCACCGAGATGGTCTTCTCGGTGCCGGTCTTCTTCACCCTTACAGCTCCCTGAGCTAGGCGGGCGGGGTCGACTCCCACAGGATGCCAGCCGTCACCCACCCTCGCGGCTCTCTCGATTGCGGCGTCGGAGGTCCCGCCAACCCATATCGGTATTATCTTCTGGACGGGCTTCGGAAGGGTGACGGCATCGCTAACCCTGAAGAACCTTCCGGAGTAGTTGATTGTGCTGTCGGTCCAGAGCCTCCTGAGCAGGTCAATGGCTTCATCGAGGACCTTCCCCCTCTTCCTGAAGTTCGCCCCCAAGTACTCGAACTCTCCTTCCGCCCATCCCGCACCGACGCCGAGAATCATCCTTCCGCCCGAGAACTGGTCGAGGGTTGCCACCTGCTTCGCGACCAAGAAGGGGTCACGCTGAGGGAGGACCAGTACCGAGGTTCCGAGCTTCACCTCGCTGGTCTTCGCCGCGATTGACGCGAGGGTCACGAACGGCTCGAAGAGCTCATCGTAGGGGCTCTTGAGTCTTCTCGGCATGATGATGTGATCCGTCACCCAGACCGAGGCAAAACCATTCTCCTCGGCCGCGACGGCCAACGCAAGAAGCTCGCCGGGTCCGATCTTCCCCCCAAAGTTCGGGAGGCAGAGGCCGAACTTCATGCGAGCGTCTCTTCCTTTGCTGCCATCTTCGTCTTATCACACTATCCTTATCGAGAGATTCTTTCTTCCGTTGAGTCTCGCGAGGTTGAGGAGGAGGGGCGTCAGCGCTTCGATCGTCCGGGCGGAGCTGAGGGGACCCGCGTAGAGAGGCCTGAGGTCTTGGATTGACGAGACGATGGTCGCTACTTCGCTGAACGTCTCCCTTCTCTCCGCGGCCACCGGGACGGTGTACTCCAGCTTCTCCCCCATCGCCAGCAGCTTCGGGGCGGGGACGGTGTGGAAGGCGGCCGCGACCCTGCTCCTGTCGAGAATCGAGGCGACCGACTCGGCGGCCGAGCTGTCTCTGGGTGAGTAGGTGAAGCGTCCGTCCTTCATCTCCATCGGAACTATTGGTGAGATTACGAGCTTGCCTTCAAGTTCCTCCTTCAGATCCTGAATAAGCTCGCTCGTAGGCTGGTCTGGTAAAGCGAGTATCGCGGCGTCGCTCGCCCTCGCTGCTTCGAGGTTGGTCGCCCCCCTGACCTGTCTTCCGGTCAGCCTCGTGACCTCCTCGGCTGCCCCCCTTGCTCTTCTTTCCTCCCTAGACCCGATCAACACGTCGTACTTGTACGATAGCCTCGCGGCCAGCCCCCTCCCGAGAGGACCCGTCCCCCCGACTATCCCGACCCGCCTGATCTCACTCAAGCTTCATCTGCGACTCCCCACCGGCCGCTCCGACAAACTGTTCATCCAAGAGGCGCTTGATCCTCTCCGCCCGCTTCCAGCCTATCCCGGGGGTCAGGGAGAGTTCACCCTGCGTCAGACTCATCACTCGTCTAGGCGTTCCGTACTTGCGGAGCAGCCGCTCCGCGAGCTTGCGTCCGACTCCGGGGAGGGACGAGACAAGGTAGGCCTGCTGCTGAGAGAAGCTCTTGCTCCTTGGAGGCGTCTCGCTCATCTGGTGAGGCACAGGCCTCGCCCTGACATTTCTTAGCAACTCAGAGATTGCCACCGCCGTTTCTGTCTTGTTGGCGGTGAAGAGGACCCTCAGACCGTAGGCGAGGGTGACTGATGCGATAGCTCCGTAGTAAGACTTCAAGTTTCGAGTCAGCCTCTCCACTTCCTTTGAGTCTCCCTCGATTAGAAGGTACGGCTTCGCATACGCACTCGCGATTCGCGAGGCCTGGATAAAGATCCTCGAGTCGTAGACGGAGGAGATTAGGTCGGGAATGCTCTTCCTCTCGACCGCCACCTCGGGGCTCAGCACATAATCCCCGACGGAGAGCTTGCTGAAGTAGACCCGTACGTTGAGCTTGGAGAGCTCTTCCGGAACACCGCTCGCCCTCTCCCTCTCGTCGGCAACGACCCTGACGGGTATCATCACAGGGGTGTCGGAAACCTGACGTAAATATAGACTGTAATGATGAAGAGGATCAGGCTGCCCGCCGCCACGAGCTTGTCCCTCTTAGTCGAGCTGTACCTGTGGAGGGAGGTCGGCCTCGAGACCGCCCCGTAAGCCCTCGACTCCATCGCCTCCGCCAATTCGCCGCTCCTGATAACTGAGTTTACCACGAGGGGGATCAGGACGGGCACCATCTTTCTCACTCGCCTGATGAGGTTCCCCTTCTCCACCTCGAGCCCCCTCGACTTCTGAGCATCTACGATCTGTATCGCATCCAGCATCAGCACCGGGATGAACCTGACCGCGGTGGTGAAGGCGAAGACCACGTCCCTCGGAAGATGCGCCGATTTCATCACCTGCTCGAGTTCGTCGGGCGAGGTGGTGATGAAGAAGAGGCTCGTCGAGATGATTATCGCGAGGAACCTGACCGAGTAGACCGCCGAAGTGAGTAACGAATGCGATGCGAGCAGGTTTATCACGAAGATGAAGACGGAGAAGCCCGCCGAGAAGATCAGAGTCCTCCCCACGCGCTTCAAGATCTTTGACACGGCTGCTATGGAAAGCATTACTGCCATCACCACGGCGAGCTGGGTGACCGAGTAGGCGGTCAACGATACCACGAAGAGCTCGGCCGAGACGAGGAGCTTCACCCTTGGGTCGAGGCTGTGAAACGGAGAGTTCACCCTGCGAAAGATGAATCCGCCCGCGACCCAGTACACTAGCGGACCACCGGACCCGTTATCCACAACCTCGCGTCGTTCACGCTCGCGAACGGCGAGTCTGGCCGCCTCCGCAGACGCTGGTAGAGCTCCACGAGCTGCGGCTGCATCACCCTGGCGCCCTCAAGGAGCGCTTCGTCCCTCATTAGGGTGTCCGCCGGTCCGTCGGCCACGACCCTCCCCTGGGACATCACGACGAGGCGGGGCTGGAGGGGCCAGATGAACTCGATATCGTGAGAGACGATGATCGTCGTCTTTCCCGTCGACCTCAGCATCTTGATTATCCCCGAGAGTTTCTCCTTCTGAATCGCGTCCTGACCGACCGTCGGTTCGTCCAGTATGACCACCTCCGGGTCCCACGCTAGGATGCAAGCCAGCGTGAGTCTCTTCTTCTCCCCCCCGCTCAGCGCTAGGGGGGAGGAGTTCCTGTATTCCTCGAGCCCAAAGAACTGCAGCGCCCAGTTCAGCCTCTGGTCCATCAGCTCCCGGGAGAAGCCGAAGTTCTTCAGCGCGAACGCCGTCTCGGCCTCCACGCTCTCCGAGAAGAGCTGGTGGTCTGGGTTCTGAAAGGCTATCCCGACCTTGCGGGAGAGTTCTGCGGTGCTCTTCTTCGTCGTGTCCTCCCCATCGACGAGAACGGTTCCCTTCGTCGGCTTGAGCAGCCCGTTCACGTGTTTGACCAGAGTTGTCTTTCCCGCGCCGTTCTCACCGACGACCGCGAGCATCTCGGCCTTCTCTACCTTGAGGTTGACATCCCTGAGAGCCGTCTTCCCCGTCTGATGGACGAAGGTGACGTCCCTGAATTCTATCATCTTCCCAGTGCCTCCCTGTTCAACTCCTCCGCGAGGTCGTCGGGGCCGAAGCCGTTCTCGAGAGGAAGCCCGTCCCTCTTGAGCTGGTTCCGCAATCGCGAGATGGGAGGGATGGAGATTCCGTAGGCCGCGGCCCTCTCGTCCGCGAGGACCTCCTCCGGCCCTCCATCGAGGACCTTCCTTCCCTCGCTCATGACGACCAGCCTGTCCGCTATCCTTACCAGGAGTTCCAGCCTGTGCTCGACTATCAGGAAGGTGATGCCTGTCTCGTCCCTGAGCCTCCTGACGAGCTCGACGAGCTCGACGGCCGTCTTCGGGTCGAGCAACGAGGTAGGCTCGTCGAGAATTATCAGCCTCGGCCTCATAACGATCACACCCGCGAGGGCGACCCTCTGCTTCTGCCCATCGGAGAGCTCGTGAGGCGCCCTCTGAGCGAGGTCCGTTATCCCGAGCTGACGCATCGCCTCGTCGACACGAGTCCTCATCTCGTCGGGAGGTACGGCCAGGTTCTCCAGCCCGAAGGCGATGTCGCGCTCCACCGAGAACATGAATATCTGGTTCTCCGGATTCTGAAAGAGCAGACCCACCGTCTGGGCCAGCTCGCTCATTCGCGCTTCGCTCACCTTGTGGTCTCCGACCGAAACTGAACCGAGGTACTCGCCCGTGTACATGTGGGGGATGAGGCCGTTCACGGCGCGAAGAAGGGTGGACTTGCCACACCCGCTGGGCCCAGCGAGTATGACAATCTCGCCGCCCTTAATCGTCAGCTCGAAATCCCTTACCGCGAACTTGGCAGCCTCTGGGTAGCGGAAGCTGAGATTCTGGACTCGGAGAATCTCCCCCATGCTACTCCCTAGTCCCTTCCATCTTTGAATGTCTGGGAGGGTGGCGATTCCCAATAATTATCCATCCGCCTAGGGGCTGGAATGAAGAGTGTTGAGTCTGTATCTCGCCGCGATGGCCCTCTGCATGCTGTGGGCGAGGGGAATCGTGTACAGGGCGACGGTGAAGTTGAACAAGCCGATGAGGGGCAGGAGCGCCGGAAGCTGCGAAACTGTCACGCCAAAGGTTCCAAACCCGATTGGATAAGGCAGTGGTAGAATGATCGCGTTCACGACGGTCATTATCGAGGTCCTCGTTAATACTCCAAGCGATGTAGAAGCCGCGATGAGGGTCCCGACTCCCCACCCCCTCCTCTTCGCGACCCGCTGCGCGGCAAGAATGCCGACGAACATCGCGACAATCGCGGCGAAGTTGTAGAGGGGTCCCGCTGGGATAGCTCCAGGCTTCACCAACTCCAGCACGACCGAGTTCAGGACTGCGACAGTCACCCCGCTCCGCACCCCCAGTATCAGGAGGGCCAGGACGATAGGGACCTCCCAGATTTCGTATGTCAGAAAGGTCGCGTAGGGAGCGGGGAAGCTGATCGTAAGGTTCAGGATTACCGCGAGGGCTGTGAGGAGGGCCTCAAGGCTGAGCCGCCTGGAGTTTGAGAGCTGCATTCGCGAAGAGCGCGAGGCCGTTATGCTTATAATAATTTGGTAATCACAAACTGATTTGTATGCGCCAAGATACCAGCCTACGCACGCTCATAGAGCTTGTCAAACTCGGCGCCCGCCGCCGGCTTGTGTCCCTCTCCACCTCCGAGCTCGGTAGAGTTCTTCACCTGACACAGCAAGGAGCCTCCGTTCGCCTCCTCGAGTTGGAGAGGGAGGGTATGATAGAGCGCGGACGTGTTGGGCGGAGGTTGGGAGTCAGGCTGACCTCGAGGGGCTACGACCAGGTAGCCTCGCTCTACGCGGAGCTCAAGGGCGTAATGAACCGGAGGGAGGAGTTTCTTTTCACAGGGCGGGTATTCTCCGGGATGAGGGAAGGAGGGTACTACGTAAGCCTGGGCGGATACAGGAGACAGTTCACGAATCTTCTCGGGTTCACCCCGTTCCCCGGGACGCTGAACCTCAGGCTCGTCTCGCCGACTCAGATTGAGCAGAAGCGTCTCCTTCGCTCCATGACTGGAATCTTCATCGAAGGATTCGAGGACAGGGCCCGGAGCTACGGTCCGGCCAGGTGTTTCAGGGCGAGGATAAGTGAAACGCAAAAGGGAGCCGCCCTGGTGATAGAGCGCACTCACTACGACGACACGGTGCTTGAGCTGATCTCCCCTGCCAATCTAAGGAGGGAGTTGAAGCTGAAGGACGGCGATGAGCTCTCGGCTGCCGTTCACCTTGAGTAGTACTCGATCATGGGCGAGACCGCGCTCCCGTCCTTGAGGTGAAGCTTCTGCCTCAGATAAACGGGCGAGATAAGCTCGAGGACCGAGTCGTCGTAGTCGGTTATCGCGACTATCAACAGGGCGATCGCCTGGTCCTCAAGTCGACCCTTGAAGCAGTTCACGGAGCTGAACCTCTCTCCCGCGACATGAAACTCCTCTATCCGGAGCCCCTCCCCCCTCAGCCTGAGACGCTTCCGCTGCCTGATGTCTTCCTCCGTGCCCAGCTTCACGTTCAGCGTTCCGGGGAAAGGCGCATATCCCAACAACTCCTTGAATCTCTTGACGTACTCGGGGTGCCCCACGTAATACGCCCCCCTCCCGGAGCCTGCGAAGACAGTACCGTGGAAGGTGCAGCTTCCTTTTTTCATGTCGGGAGGCCGTCCCTGACGGGATAAAAAGGGCGGAGCAACGATTACCTTATCTACGATTTTGCGCACAGGATTAAGAAGGATGCCCGCGGAAGAGACACTCATTCGCGTCGACGACAAAGACAACCAGGTCGGTACAGACACGAGAGAGAACTGTCACCTCGGGAGGGGGCTCAGGCACAGAGCCTACGTGGTGTTCCTCTTCCACGGAGGGAGGCTCCTTCTGCAGAGGCGGAGCGGAGAGAAGCTTCTGTGGCCGGGGTACTGGGACGTCTCCTACACCAGCCACGTCCACCCGGGGGAGACATACTTCGAGGCGGCCCTGAGAAGAGGGATGCAGGAGCTCGGTGTTAAGCCGAGGAAGCTCGAGGATGTCCTGGCTTTCACCTACGAGGCACCATTTGGGAGGTACTCGGAGAACGAGTACTGCAAGCTTCTCGTAGGGGAATTCGACGGAAGCTGCACCCCTAACCCCGCAGAGATAGCTGAGACGAAGTTCACGACCCTCGAGGGGCTCAGAAAGGACATGCGGCAGGAAGTCGCCACCTACACACCCTGGCTCAGGCTCGCCTTCGAGGGCTTCCTCAGAAACGGGGCCTCCCGTAAGTACAGGAGGGCAGACGAGTGACACTACTTCACGTGAACCGCTGGAGCCTTCACGAGTCTGGATAACTCGGAGGTGCATCTCTCCTCCACCTCCTCCGCCGTGAGGCTGCTGGTTAGCGACGCCGCAGTGGGATGGCCTCCCCCGTACCCTCCCCCTCCTTCCCTCCCGACGACCGCCGCGACCTTCGTCCCCAAGTGTATCTTCGTCGCGTCGAAGAACCTCGCGCTGCTGCGGAGGCTGCACCTCGTCTCTCCCTCGGTGCGACCCGTAGCGATCGCGATATCCGCCCCCAGGTTCAGGAGCCCTCTGGCGACAGGCGCATGGAATGAACCGACCCTACTCCTCGCCATGACCCAGGGGCCGATTCGAATGATCTCGAGGCGCTGTGCGCCCTTCAGCCTCGCGACCACCTCGCCGTAGTCCGGCTCGCCCCTGAGCATCCTTCGCGCCTTCTCCAGGCTCGCGCCATCCTCGACCAGACCGACAGCAGCCTTCAGGGCGCCCTGCCCGGCTATCGCGAGGTGCTGCGAGTCGAAGAGAATAGCGGCCAGGAGCGCCTGCGCCACCCTCCTCTTCATGGGAACCCGGAGGTCTCCGTAGATTGCGTAGACTACCTCAGCGGCTGAAGTGGCTTCCCTATCGACGATTGTCCTGTCGTAGAGGGTCGTCCGCTGAATCGGGTGGTGGTCCACGAGGACCTTGAATGCCCCGCTCTCTCTCATCTTCCCGAGCCAGGACCCGAGGAGCTCCGTGTGCCCCACGTCGACGGCGACGAAGAGCTCGTAGGTCTCGCCGCCCGTCGCGCCCTCATCGACCACCCGGTGAGGGAAGATTCGAGCGAGCCTCCTGGCGGGGAGAGTCATCTTCCCCGGCGCGACGATATCGACTTCTGCGCTCGGGGAGAGCCGCTTCATCAGCGCGGAGAGGGCATAGGCGGAGAGGTATGCGTCGGCATCCGCGTTCCTGTGGCAGACGACGGCGACACGGCGGAGTCCCTCTGTCTCGACGAAGGGGAACCTCTCCCTCGGGGGAGACAACTCGCCCCGAGAATATGTTCTCTGTTAAAAACAGCTACTCTTCCTCGGCCGCTGCGGCGGCCCGAGCCCTGCCGCCTTTCATCGAATCGTCTATCTTCACCTGAATCTCCTTCAGGCTAGCTCTGAACCTGGCCTCCTGCTTCGCAAGAACGAGGGACCTGGTGCCCGCGAGCTCCTTCTTCTCGGCCATCTCCTTCACGATGGCATCCTTCGGGACCTTGATCAGGAGGTTGCCCGCGAACTTGAAGATCTGGTCGGAGTTAGTGTTCTTATTCAGCTCCTCTAGGGCCTTCTCCGCCTCCGCCTGCTCCAACTCTACCTGCTGCTTCTGGACCAGGACGGCTTGCAGGTTTTGTTGTATCTGCTCAAACCTGGCAAGCTGCTCCCTCAGCCATGGTGGCAGCTGCTCGGCCTCGCTCAATGTCTGCCCAACTTCTTGCGCGAGTGCTTAAAGGCTTTCGGCGGACTCGTGACTTTTCCCATGCTCTGAAGGGCCTCCCGCGCCTTGGCTATCACCTCCGCGGGTTCTTTCGACCGGATGACCATCTCCGCACCACCCATCGGTGGCTTGGACGAATTCGGCGCGGGAAGCCCAGGTCTCTCTGGCTCTTCGACGAGGGTTATCCTGAGCTCTATCGCGGTTATCGGGTTACGCCGTCTTTGCCGGGACGATATCGTAGGCGCCTCCCGCCACCGTATACCCGCACACCGAGCAGGCCCAGATGCCCGAGGCAGACCTCTTCAGCTTCAGACTCGCGCAGGAGGGGCACTCGCGGGCGGTCTTGAGTGTCCTGTACACCCGGGAGTATCGCTTCCTCACGGTAGAGCCGAACTTGGCTCTGAGCCCGTGCACCGCTTCCATCTTCTTGGGCATCAGCCGGTCGCCTCCTTGATCACGCTTCTTAGCTCCCTCCCCTTTCTGATTGCTTTCTCGGCCGCCTCCATCACCTGCGCTGGGGTGAATGTGCCCGCCTCCCCCTTCTGCCCCGCACAGATGTTCTCCTCGTCGTCGGTGGTGAGAGTTATCCTGGCGTCCATCACTGCCTCCTCCTCGGCCGTCGGGTCGACAACGATGATGCTTCCGATCCTCGCCATCGTGATTGAGACGGGGGTCTTCTGCACGGGAAAGGGCACCAGCTTTCCTGTGTTGGTCACCTTCTCCCCATTCGCCTCGAACTTCGGCATCTTGGCGGTGCGGAGTGCCGAGACTACCGCATAGCTTGTCGCATCGAAGAGGTTTCCGTCCACGTTGAGGATGTTGACGTCCACGAATACCGTGTAGACCGACTTCCCCGCGATAAGGACGAGCTTTGACAGGTCGACCATCTCGGACTCTCTCACCCCCCTGTCCACGACACGGGCGAGCTCTATCGCATTCTCGTCAGGAGGACCGGCCTCCGCATAAGGGGAAGCGAGGGGGAGTACCTCGGCGTTCACCATAAGGACCCCCTTGTCGGGGGTGTCTGCGAAGGGCGTCCCAGTCGCCACCTTCACACCCGCGATTACCTGGGTGTTGCCGAGACTCACCTTCGCGGAGCCGTTCGCCTTCTCGATCAGCCTTGTCTCGATCTTCAACGCCCTCGTTTCGTCCTGGCTCCTGCCGTCGACTCTCTTACCCTTCGCGAGAAGCTCGACCATCTGTGCCTTCCGGAGAGTCTCCACCACGTAATTCTTCTTGACCGCCGACACTACTCTTCCTCCTCCATCGCCGTCTCGGAAGGTGAGGCGCCAAAGTACTTCTCCAGGAGAGCCTTCCTCTGCATCTCGTAGACCGTCCTCCCGCCAGTCATCGCGAGCTCGAAGGCCTTCCTGAAATTCTCCGGGGTGTAGATGCCGTCCACCTGCAGGAGCGTCACCTGGTTCAGATTGGGCATGAACGCTACGGGCATGTCTCCCGACCCCTCCTTGTCTTCGGTGTCGTTGAGGTCGAGGACCACCTGCCCATCGACGATCCCAGACGAGCAGCCGACCACGAGGTCTCTCATGTTTATTCCCGCGTCGGAGAGTGCGAGAGACGCAGCCGTGATCCCCGCTACCCTCGAGCCCCCGTCTGACTGCAGGACCTCGACGAAGATCTCGATCGCCGACCTCGGATAGTCCTCCGCGATCAGCGCGGGTTCGAGGGCCTCTCTGATGACCTTGGAGATTTCAATCTCCCTCCGGGACGGTGCGGGGTTCTTCCTCTCGTCGACGGAGAAGGGAGCCATGTGGTACCTGCAGCGTATGAGCGCCCTATCGGGCAGGACCATGTGCTTCGGATGAACCTCCTTCGGCCCGTACACCGCCGCCACGATCTTGTTCTTGCCGAACTCAATGTAGGCCGAACCGTCGGCATTCTTCAGCTGCCCGACCTCCATCCTGATGGGTCGGAGCTCGTTCCATCTCCTCCCGTCTGTCCTCACCCCGGCATCGCTGATGAGTTTCTTCTTAGTCTCCACCTTGTGCCCCTGCTCCGAGATAGTTCTGGACCTTCGTCGTCAGGTCGGCGAGATGGGCCTCCTCCTCGATCATCCTGATCGCGTTCACGGCCTTCAGAATCCCCTCCGGCGGTCCGGAGACCACGACCAGACCGTTCTGTCCAACCTTCAGCTCGCAGCCTGTCTGGTCGCTTATCATGTTGACCATGTATCCCTTTCTTCCTATCAACCTCGGCACCTTTGTCGGTGATATCTTAACGATTTCGCCCCTCGGGACCTTCCCCAGCCCGGGGCCACGAATCGAGATCTGCGGGTCCCTCGACCTGTCGAAGGCCTCTATCTTGCAGAGCATCAGGTCGCCAACCTTGAATTTGCTGCTGAGGTCGTGTGTGGCGGGGGAGAAGTCTCTCCCGAAGACAAACGAGGCGGGGAGGTAGCCGAAGAATGAGGAGTTGATGTCGATCTCCCAGCCGAACCCCGACATATCGATGACCTTGCCCACGACCTGGTCGTCGACGTGCGGGAGGTAGGGGCCCGTGAGCGGTATCAGCTTCACCCCCTCGCTGCTGACCTCCCCCAGCCCGATCCTGAGCGCGATGTAGTCGCTTCCCCTCTTCTCTATGTAGCTCCCGTACCTGTAATCGCCGGAAGCGATGACGTCTCCCGGGATAACCTGTTTTCTTGTTATTAGAGGCAACTTATTTCACCAATGTAGCTTGGGCCGCTCCCTTCGTGTTCGAGCCTAGCTTCTCTAGCAGGCCAGGCTGGGAACCAGCGGGTATTTCTACTATTGCCGATAGGGTGCCGTCGGCCCCCCAGTCCTCCTTCAGAATCTCTCCGAAGTTCTTCAGCACTCCAATCGTCTGCCCCGAGTACTGCGGGGAGACCCTCACGAGGAGCCTGACCCTTTCCGACTTCAGGGGGATGATGCTCCGAATCTTCTCGACGACCATCTTGGTCTGCTCGCTCGCATCCTGGAAGGGGTCGATGGAGATTCTCGCCTCCTGCATCGCCTGCTCCACCCTTATGGGTGGGTGCGGGAGGGACGTCCTGGGGTCGACGTATGTCTTCGCGATCATCGTCACGATACTCTTCCTCTTCTCGTCGAGGAGCTTCTTCCTCTGCTCCTGCGTGAGCTGGAGCTCCCCTCGCCTGAGCACCTCGACCGCGGCCTTCGCCGGGTCCTCGGTCTTGAAGTATTTCTTGAGCTTCTCAGTTCCGACCCGGAGTCCTTTCGATGACTCGGAGAAGACTTCGTCTGCCGCGATGACCTGAGACGGTTCTATCTGCTTCCCAAGCTTGAAGTTCAGCGCGGGGTCAGGGTTTACCAGTATCTCGAAGTGTTCGCCATCTACGATTAGGCGTACCGTTGTATATCTGCTGCTCATGGAAAAATATCTTCAACCGCTCTTCGCTGGTGGCTTGTCGCTTCGCGTCTTTGCGCTGCCCGCGTTCTTTCCGATCTCCTGCTCGGTCAGCCTCCGCATCTTCTTCGTCTCCGCGTCTATCACGGCCGTCTTGATGTGTGCCGTGCCGTGCTTGTCTTCGCTGACCAGATAGATGCATTCGATGGCGAGGGTTACCGCCTGGTCGATGCTTGTCTCCTTGCTGTAGTTCTTTTCCAGGTAGTCATTAACCTGGTCGCTCCCGGCTCCGATGGCTATCGCATCGAAGCCCTGGTAAGCCCCGGTGGGGTCCGTAAGGAAGACGACGGGCCCGTAGTTCTCGTCGACGCCCGCGATGATGAGGGAGACTCCAAAGGGTCTCACGCCAGCGTACTGAGTATACTGCTGATTCAGGTCAGCTATCCTCTTTGCTATCGACTCTATGTCTATGGGCTCGTCGTAGATTAGCCTGTTACTCTGCGACATGACACGCGCGTTGTCGACCTGAATCCTCGCATCGGGGATGTAGCCGGCGCCCACCGCACCGACGTGGTCGTCTATCTGGAACATCTTGATCGATGTGTCGCCGTTCTGCAGTTTTCTGCCTCTCTCCTCGACCGCGAGAACGACTCCCTTATTCGTCCGTACCCCGACCGCGAGACTTCCGCGCCTGACCGTCTCGAGGGCGTACTCGACCTGATAAAGCCTGCCGTCGGGGGAGAAGATGGTAATCGCTCTGTCGTATCCCGCCGAGGGTGCAAACAATTTTTTCTCTAGCTCCTAATCTTCGAACCTCTTTCGTCTGCTTTAAAAGTTTGTTTACGCGTCGGCCAACCTCCGGTCTTCGGCGAGGCGAGGCGAGGCGAGGCGAGTCTAGTCTAGTCGAGAGAGAGGGATATTGGATTGACAAAGTTCTTATGGTTCAGAGAGTCCGCGCCGTGGGAGTTTGCTCAAGCTTCTTCTCGTGAACAACTACGACGCGTCAAATCGGGAGAGGATGCTGACCCTGAAGGCCTCCCTCGCCCGCGGTGGCAGAGTCGAGGTCACCGATTGGAATCTCGTCACGAGCGAGAAGCTGAGAGAGTATGACGGGGTCATACTGAGCGGTTCCTACGACATGCTATCGAGTGCGAAGACCCAGGCGAAATTTGCTAGGGAGATAGACGCCGTGAAGGACCACGGCGGCCCAGCCCTGGGAGTCTGCTTCGGCCACCAGCTCCTCGGCCACGCATTCGGGTCGAGGGTGGTGAGGGCGGCTAACCCCGCGAAGGGCTACCGCGACGCGGAGGTCTTGAGGCGTGACACTCTCTTCAGGGGCCTTCCCCGTTCGATTGGCGTCTACGAGTCCCATCAGGAGGAGGTCGAGTCACTCCCCGCGGGGTTCGCTCACCTCGCACGAAGCTCGACAGCAGAGATCTGTGCGATGAAGCACTCCGGGCTCCCGATCTACGGAGTGCAGTTCCATCCGGAGCGCTACAGCCTCGAGAAACCCGACGGCGAGGTAATCCTTGCAAATTTCGTCGAACACCTCGTCAAGGATTGAGGTATCGGCTTTTTTGCCCGTCGAGCGAGTGGTCATCAAGAAGGAGGTGGTGGACAGCCTGCTTTCTTACTCGCAGATGTCCTATCCGAGGGAGGGCATCCTCCTCCTGAGGGGCAAGGCGAAGAAGGGGGTGGCCGTGGTCTCCGGCGTGGTGATTCCTCCCGCCGCGGTGCACGGCGAGGGGTTCTCTTCGTTCAGCTGGTTCATGCTTCCCGTCGACTCCTCCTTCCTGGGGGTCGCCCACTCACATCCCTCCGGCAACGCAACGCCTTCTGAGCAGGACCTGCTTCACCTCGCTGGGAGGATAATGGTGATCCTCGGCTATCCCTACGGGGATTCGTCTTCTCTGCGTGTCTACGACTCAAGGGGGAGGGAGTTGCCTTTCGAGGTGGAATAGTGAGGCCCCTCCGCTATCTCGCCCCCCTCCTTCTGACCTCCCTCCTGCTGCTGGTACCCCTCCCCCCCGCGGCCGGCCAGGCCGCCAACACTCGGCCGGTGAAGGGTCAGCTCGCCGTCATCGTCCTCCCGGTCGAGTTCACCGACTTCTTGCACACGGAGAGCATTCAGGCTCTCAACCAGACGATGGCACAGGTCGCGCAGTACTACTCCGCCGCCTCCTTCGGGAAGGCGGTCATACGCGCGACGGTCTTTTCGGGATGGGTCCTCCTCTCCCACCCCTTGGCCTACTATGGCGCTGACAACGCCGTGGGTGACGACGCCGCCGGGAACCCGAGCGGGTCGGAGCGGCTGATAGTCGATGCCGTCTCCGCCGCACGGTCGAGTACCGACCTCAGCCCGTTCGGTTTCGTTGTCGTCGTCCACGCCGGTGCCGACCAGGCGACGGCCGCCCCGATTGAAAAGTCGCCGCTCATCTGGTCGAGAACTTGGATAGGGAGGACGTTTCTCCCAGCCGGCTCCGATGCTGGCTCCATCGTCTCAGAGTTCAGTCCCTACGGCGTGTGGGCCCACGAACTCGGCCATCAGACCGGGCACCTCCCCGACATGTACGACCTGCCCGACTCTTCACTGCACTTCATGGGAACGTGGTCGCTGATGGACATAGGAGCCTACCTCGGTCAGCCCCTCGGCAACCACCCCGGTCTCTTCGACGCTTGGAGTAGGGCGTCTCTCGGGTGGATCGCCCCGACTGTTGTGGGGAGCGGCGACTACAACCTCATCCCCGCGGAGACGCCGCCCTCGAGCTCCGCCCAGGGCTGCTGCTACGCCCTCGAGATCCAGATCGACTCAGCCTCGTACTATCTGGTCGAGCTTCGCCTGAGGGAAGGGATCGATTCGGCCCAGCGAACCCAGGGGGTCCTCGTCTATCTGTATAACGCATCGGCCAGGCAGGGGCAGATCAGGGTAGTCGACGTTCACGTCCCGACCGCGCCGGTTAGAGGCGACCTCTCCGACGCCGCCCTCAAGGTCGGAGAGGCCTTCTCCGACATAAAGCACAAGATCGTCATCTCGGTCACCTCCTCCTCGTCAACGGGATACGCCGTGCATGTCAGCTCCCAGCAAACGTACTCACTCTCGGTGATACTGCCGGCATCGGTGAACGTGCTCACCAAACAGGAATTCTACGTCGTGCTCAACCCGCCGATCGGCGGCCTCAAGCTTCAGGTCTTCCTCGACGAGTCAACCCGATCGGTAGCCTCCCGAAACACCACCGCCGAGCCGAGATACAACTTCACCCTCTACCTTCCTCCGGGGATGCAGGGACTCCACAACCTCACGGCCGACCTGTCCGACTCGGCGGGACAGACGCTCGCCTCCTCAACCGTAAAATTCGCCGCCGTCGTCCCCCTCTGGCTCACCCTGATCCAGCCGACCGCGCTGTACGCGTACATCGCGCTGGCCGTCCTCGTCATCTTCGTGATCGCTGTCGCTTCGAGTTATCGAAGAAGAAAGCGGAGGGAGGAGGGCCCGGCACAATCGACGGGCGTCGGCTGACGGATTCGCTCATCCATTCTTTCTCGGTCTTGCGTCAGGGTTAAATACCGTTAGCCGACGAACTGCCGTCGGTGAACTCAGATTTCGTACAATAAGGGGCAGACTTGGGGGGCGCTCAAGAAGGCCTGGCGGGGATACAAGGTGGCCAAGGTTCAGAATAACAAGGAGGACATGAAGAAGTACGCCGAGAGGATCAGGACGCTTCAGAAGGATCTCGGTCTCACTCAAGCCAAGTTCCCCGACTTGGGCATGATGTAGAGGGCGCTGCGACCCCTTCGTCTATCTCTGGGTTTCAGAGTAGTTGCTGACTATCATGTTCCTCAGCTCCTGAGCCTGCAGGAGGGTGAAGTCCGGCTCGGTGGAGATGAGGAGGAGCTTGTTTCCCATGTTGAAGGTGAGTATGTTCACCTTCTCGCGCTTTATGAACGTGAACTGGGTCTTCCCGAAGTAGCGGTCCCAGGTCTTGTCGGTGCTGAGTTGGATCGTGACGGCCGCGATTAGGCGGAGGTCCTCGCTCTGAGGCTCGAGGGAGGGCACGCCTCGCCTCATTCCTCCCGAGATGAGTCTCCCGCTCTCGTCGAGGATGGCAGCATACCTTACCCTCCTATCGAACTTGAAGACGTCGTTGCTTATCTTGTCTACTTGAGGCTGAAACAGACTCCCCACCTGCTGTCTCTGATATACAGTCTTACTATAAAAAGAGTACCGAAGGCGAGCGCTTCTTTTTGATGAACTTGTGCACTCCATTTGACTCGGGAGCAGAAGAGGCTGGGAAGGGTCAATCAGGGCAGTGCATAGGAATTGGCTCTCGAAATTGCCACGATACTACTCGGCGCCGGCTTCGGCGCAGCGATAGTACTCTTCGCCGCGCCGCGAGGATACCTCGGACATTCGCGTCACAGGATAGCTTCGACAACGGTAGCACTCAGTTCAACTGGTTCGGAGCAGTTCTCCACAACCAACACAACCACTCCATCTCCACCAGCAGAGAGAACTGCTCCGCCACCTGCCCCCTCAGCGTACGAGACGGTTCAACCAAAGTCAACCCCGCCAACCCCAGTCCCAGCATCCAAGGTTGTTTCATTCGGCGGGTCCACTTCGACAAAGCTGCAAAGGTACAAGCGGAGAAGCACCCCCGTCCGAGCATCCTCGAGAACGGCAGTCAACAAGAACAAGCGTCGTCAGTAACAGCGTGGGTCGGGGCATCAACAAGCCCTTAAACCCACGCCGGTCCTCTTTTGACGTTGGGCAAAGAACTTCTCATCGGCTTTCATGTCTCAATCAAGGATTCACTGAGCTCAGCCTTCGACGGTGCGACCGAGCTCGGCTGCACCACTTTCCAGATCTTCACGAGAAACCCCCGCGGTTGGAAGTTCAGGCCCCTCGATGAGGAGGAGGTATCGTCGTTTCTGGAGCGGCGGAGGCAGACGAGCTTCAAGTTTGTGGTCGCGCATATGCCGTACCTCCCGAATCTCGCCACACCAGTGAAAGCTCTCATGAGGAAGAGCCGCTCCTCCCTTGGGGAGGAGGTGAAGCGATGCGACTCGCTGGGGATCGACTATCTCGTGGCTCACATAGGCAGCCACATGGGGAAGGGGACGATGGTCGGGGTCAGAAACGTCGCGGAGGCCTGCGACGAGGCTCTCGAGGAGAGCACGGGAAAGACGGTCCTCCTTCTGGAGAACATGGCGGGGCAGAAGAACTGCGTCGGGGCCCGCTTCGAGGAGCTGAGCCTGATTCTCGACCTCGTGAAGAAGAGGAAGAGAGTGGGCGTCTGTCTCGACACCTGCCATCTCCTCGCGGCTGGGTTTGACATGACCTCGAAGGAGGCTGTGGAGAGGACGATGTCGCTCTTCGACGAGCTCGTCGGGTTGAAGGAGATTAGGGTGGTCCACCTCAACGACTCCAAGGGACCGCTGGGAGGCGCGCTCGACAGGCACGAGCACATCGGGCTGGGGCAGATCGGGAGGGAGGGTTTCAGGGCCTTCCTTCACCACGACTCCGTGACAGACCTACCCCTCCTCATGGAGACACCCGTCGACGACAGGCGAAGAGACGCTCAGAACCTACAGACGGTCAAGAGGCTGGCTGCCTGACCCTTTCATCGGGGAGAAGCCTGACGATCATCGAGAGCGCGAGGGCGATTCCGACGAGGCTCAGTGTTACGGGTGCCTGGTAGCCGAGCGTGTCGAAGAGGAAGCCTCCCAAGATGGGTGCGGGGAACGCGATGAGTCCTCGAAAGGCCGCCAGCTTGCCGGCTAGGGCTCCCCTCTCCTCCGGGGGCGCCACTGCCATCAGCATCGACTGCTGTGCGGGGACCCACGCGGCTATCGAGACTCCGAAGAGGACAGAGAGAAGAATGAAGTACGAAAGATCGCTCGAGAGGTTCCAACCCACGAGGAGGAGGACGGAGAGGGACTCGGAGAAGGCGAGAGATTTCTTCGAGCCGAAGCGGAGGAGCATCCTAGTGGCAGGATACTGGGCGGCGACAACGGCGAGGTAGAGCGTCCCGACGACGAGGCCGATCTCAGTCCCCGAGTAGCCGAACCGTCTTACCATCATCCCGTAGATTATGTTCCCCGTTATCCCGAACGAAAACGCATCCATAGCGAAGGTGGCGAAGAATCCGCGAAGCCCCCGGGGCGGCTCAATCAAGCTCCTTAGCGTGAATGTAGGGTCGTCTCGCCGGGCCTCGCCCCTCACTGAGCTCTCCCTCGTCTCCTTCAGCCTCGTAAGGTAGAGCAGGAGGTTCACCGATTCGAGTGCGATCGCGAGAGCGAAGACCAGGTAGTAGCCGATGTCGTCCGCGATCACTCCCGCGACGAAGGCCATCACGGCTCCCGGTATGGAGTTGAAGAAGAAGACCCAGCTGAAGACGATCCCCATCTTCCTTGGTTCCATCTTTACCGATTCCGCCAGGATCGCCTGAGAGGCCGGGCTGCTCAGAAGCGAGAAGCCGAGGAGAAGAAAACCAGGTATGAGGAGGGGCCAGGCGTGCGTGACGGCCGCAGCCAAGAAAGAGGCCATCGAGGAGATTGAGACGAGGCTCCCGCCGATGATTATCTGTCTCCTCCCGTGAGCGTCCGCCAACCGGCCGGCATAGGGCTGGATTATCGCCCCCGAGAATCCGCCGACCCTGTTTCCCAGGGCCTGCATGAACCCGAGCGAAGTCAGTCCCAACCCCAGGCTCAGCGCGAACGGCTGCAGGGCGGTGTTGAGCATGCTCACGTAGGTGCCCGTCAGGAGGCCGGTCAAGGCGAGCACTCTGACGTTCCCGTGCATGAGGAGGCCACTCGAGTATCTGTAGAGGGTGCCGATGCCCCTGCTCATCTGTCAATCAACGCCTGACCCAACGCAGGGCTCGCCTCTCCGAATCGCGTTTATCACGGTTCGGGGTTTTTTGGCCGCATCGCGAAACGGCTCGAAGGGGTCCACACCGGCGGGAAGAACGGAGTAATACCGCAGTCTGGTGAGGGGACAGGCGGGTCGGTAGCTCAGCCAGGAAGAGCATCGGGCTTTTAACCCGAGGGTCAGGTTTTCCCCCAGGCGGGTTCAATTCCCGTCCGACCCGCCTTAAATTCACAGCTAGAATTGGTTTACGCTTAAATAATTCACGCACATCTAAGGGTCGATGACCAAGAGGTACAAGGATCGGACACTTGCTCCGATGTGCACATAGGTATCGCGTGTCGGGGGAGTAGCAAGTGAGTTCTACGATAGACCGGGTGTTTGTGTGTGTTGTTTTGGTGACCATGGTTGCGGCGATTGCTGTCCCCCCTGTATCCGCGTCGCTTGGCGGAAGCAAGATCAACGGCTACGTTCGGGACAATTCGAGCAACCCGATTAGCTTGGCCACGGTCCGAATGTATACTCAGGATGGGCGAACGTTGTTGCAGACCACAACCACGGACTCCCGTGGCTGGTACCAGTTTGATTGGGGCAGTACCGGCATCTTCCTCATCTGGGCTGGGAAAGCCGCTTATTGGGAGGAGAAGCAGTACACGACAATTCCGGGGAGTGGTGGCACAGCCCGTGGTGACTTCAAGCTCCCATCGGAGGACTGTACCAAGGGTGCCAACCTCGGACTCATGTTCGCAACGTGGACCTCTGGTCAGTCTAGTGTGGATTACAGTTATAGCTTCACTCTTAACGCCGAAACCCTGGTCGATGGCTACTCAATCCCGTCCGGCAAGACGTTTGCCGTGATGAACGGAGTCACCACTTCACACACCGCGACGAACGTTAGAAGCCAAATCTGGCAGCGACTCGTCTGCACCCACGGCATTTTCTGGAAGACCGATCCTTCTAACCCATCCGTCTTCGTGAACTCTGCGACGAATTATTACAACACGATCAGTACGAAAGTCGACTACATGGGTCCGCCATCAAGCGGCGGTACGATTTGGACCGTTAATCCGAGCGAGAGTCACACCCTCTCCTATACTTCAGGATACAAGTTCGGCCTACGCACCGAGTTAGGGGTAGACGTTTCGGCGAGCATCGAGGGAGTCGGATTCGGAACGAAGCTGGCCAGCTTCGTCTACGATCAGCAAATCACCGGATCGAGGACCATGTCAATCACGGTCACCAACACGGACACAGTCACGCATACCTACATGTGGTACTTCGAGGGCCAGAACATTGTTCACTTCTGGCAGCTCAGCTGAGCGGCGGCCCACCACCGTATTCTCTTGCCTCGCCTACGAATGCTTCGTCCTGCTCGACACCGTCTGCGACTCGTACGAGAGAAGAGAGTCTGGAGACCCGCCGACCATCTCAAGGTTTATGCGGGAGGTTCCGCAGTTTAGAGACCTAGGTATGCAGAAGTAGCAGAAAAGACGCGATACGGGATCAATTCTAGCTGTATTTTCAGTGCGGAAACCGTCAGACCCGCAAACGGCTCCACACACCCGAAACGGAATGGAATGACCCACCCTTCAAATCTACTTTTTTCGGAGGCCGATGCTTGGAATCCGTCCAGCGCCTGAGCCTCTTCTGTCGGGGCGCAGGTACGCGATTCTGCATAATCCTACTCTCCCTCGCGATCCTAATCACCAGCGCCGTCATGCTGAAGGGGAGCTTCGGGAAGGTCGCTGGATACCTTGGTCTGGTTGCGGGCGTGTTGGGAATCCTAGGCGGACTCGCTGGATTCATCCCGCTTATCATCTTCCGGCCTGCGTGGTTTGTTGCAGCGGATGTCAAGCTGTACAGGTTAGGGCGGCCGTAGGAATTCGTGGTCTCACGCTGCCGAGGTACTCTTAGAAGACTCCGAACTCCGTCAGTTGATGGATTTGGGAGATGCTACTTCCGGCTTCGCGCGATGAGGGCTGTTCCCGAGGGATGGGGAGCACGGATGTCGAGCCTCCGCTGTTTTCACCCTTTCTGGCGGAGGCGAATTAAGGGTCCGGCCTCCCCAGGGCACGAATGATTCTTCGGCTAACGACTGATTGCGACTCAGATGGTTCTTGTCTGGTCTTCAAATTCCAGGCACGACACCCCGAGAAAGCCCCGGACCGCTGAATGATGAAGGCAACCTTCAGAATTCATAACACAGAACCAACTTCCACACCACTAATAAGTAGAATCGGAGATTACTCTTTTCGAGTGGTGTTAGGAATGTCGAAGCGAAGATTCATTCTCATTCCGGTTCTACTCCTAACTTCCTCGGCCGCAATCGGCGTCTTGTGGGTCAACCATGACTTTCCCACAATCACGCGACAGTCTACGGTCGAGACCTCCTCGAGCGCGACCTCAACCTCGAGGCAGACAACCCACACAAGAACTACGACCACCGCGACCTCCAGTGCGTCCACCAGCGCCACAACGACCGGCACGGCTTCTAGCAGTACTTCCCTCTGGCATCCAGCGCTCATCACTAGCTGGCAGTGGCAACTCAGTTCCACGCCGATAGACGTGTCGATTCACGTCCAGCTGTATGATATCGATGCCTTCGACAACGACGCATCTCAGGTTGCCGCGATACACGCGGCGGGAGCCAAGGCCGTCTGTTACATAAGCGGCGGGACCCTCGAGAATTGGAGACCAGACGCCAACAGCTTCCCCTCCTCCGTCGCGGGAAGTGCGGTTTCTGGCTGGGCAGGCGAGAAATGGCTCGACATCAGACAGATTTCAATTCTCGGCCCGATAATGGAGGCGAGAATGGACATCTGCGTGACGAAGGGATTCGACGGGATCGAGGCGGACAACGTCGATGGATACACGAACCCCACGGGTTTCCCCCTGACCTACCAGGATCAGCTCAACTACAACATCTTCCTAGCCAACGCGGCCCACGCGCGTGGGCTCTCAATCGGGTTGAAGAATGACGTCGGCCAGGTCAAAGACTTGCTCTCCTACTTCGACTGGGCGCTCAACGAGGAATGCTTCAAATTCAACGAGTGCGACACGCTCCTCCCCTTCATCGATGCGGGGAAGCCTGTCTTCCAGACTGAGTACGACACAAGTCAGTACTGTGCCGAGGCCGATGGGATGAACTTCAACTCACTCGTGAAACATTTGTCGCTGGACGCGTGGCGTCAACCTTGTCGTGGAACCTGACCCGATAAGCGCGTCAACTTCTTGAACTGGAGTATCGCCAATCGATGCTCGGACCCTTTCTCCGGCCAACCCGCTGTCTCATCTTCATAGTCTCACATACCGTGACGAGGGGCTCAGAGCCTCTGAGGGAATGAAATTCTCGGTAGAGACATAATGGGCGGGTCGGATTAAGGATGCCGACCCAGGCAGTTGAGTCTAGCGATTGTAGTTACGGCTTTGTGACGCTCCACGTTGCGTCCACCTGCGGCGCCGGCCGTATCTTGACCTTCCTCTTGACTGGAAGCCGCCCCCGTACCCTCCCCTATCATGATTGCTAGGTTGAACCGATTCGAGATGGTGTGAGGCGTCCTCCGGGCGAAGAGGCTTGATCTCCCATTTGCTCATCTGCTTGATCCGGGCGAAATCCTCGAACTCTTCAGGAGAGACGAAGGTGTAAGCCTTCCCAGAGTCACCCGCCCTCGCGGTCCGTCCGACTCTATGGAAATACAGGAGTGTGTCCTGAGGAACATCGAAGTTAATCACGCAGTCGACCTGTCGTATGTCAATCCCCCTGCTGGCCACGTCCGTCGCCACCAAGACGTCCGCGTTCCCTTGCCTGAATGTGCTCATCGAGTGGTCTCGCTGGTGCTGGCTGAGGTCGCCGTGAAGCGGAACGACGCTCTGGAACTGCCTCTCGAGCTCCCGGGCGAGTCGCCTCGTGCCGTATTTCGTCCTGCAGAAGATCACGGTGCTGTTTGGCTTCAGCCTTCCAAGAAGCTCGGTCAGAAGCGAGTACTTCCCCTCCTGATTCACGACCGCGTAGAACTGTTCGAGCGTCTCCACGGTCGGGTCGTTGGCGTCGACCAGAATCCTCTGGGGGTCGCGCATGTATTTTCTCGCCAGCTCGACGATTGGCTGAGGCATCGTGGCGGAGAAGAGGCTGAGCTGCCGGTTCTCAGACACGCTATCCAGGATGAACTCGACGTCGTCGACGAAGCCCATGTCGAGCATCGTGTCGGCCTCGTCTATGACGACGAACTTTGCGGAGTCGAGCAGAAGGGTCCCGCGCTTGATGTGGTCAATGACCCTGCCGGGGGTGCCGACGACGACGTGCACTCCACGCTGAAGCGCCTCGAGCTGGACGTTGATTGACTGGCCGCCGTAAATCGTGACGATCCTAGCGCCGGTGTACGCGCCTATCTTCTTCAGTTCGGAGGTAATCTGCACCGCGAGCTCACGTGTCGGGGCGAGAACAAGGGCCTGAACCCGGTTGA
>Ga0209157_1000920_pt1 | contig 24849 bp, 23 predicted proteins | sample GraSoiAngelo_135_FD_185892 | JGI IMG/M metagenome (GOLD analysis project Ga0209157, IMG submission 185892) | Grasslands soil microbial communities from the Angelo Coastal Reserve, California, USA - 14_0929_05_40cm (SPAdes) (version 2) | ecosystem: Environmental > Terrestrial > Soil > Grasslands ...
TGTCCCCGATCGCGCCGGCCATTGCCGGCCCGGCCAGATCCCAGTTCCGCTCGTCGAGGACGAGGGCGAAAAGCCATGTCGTCGTCGCGCCGCACATTTCCCGCGCCCCGTCGACGCCGAAGAAGTGGGGATTCACGTGGACGATCTTGTCGGAGTCGCGGATCGGCTTGTGGTGGTCTAGGACGACGACCGGATACGGAAGGCCTTCGAGGAGATCGAGTTGACCGGATCCCATGTCGCTCACGATCAAGAGCTCGTTCGATTCCTCGCGGAGGCGGGCCGCGGACGTCCGATCGAGCGCGTGCGCCATGGAGGCGTGGATTCGCTTGCCGCGGCGCATCAAGGCCCGCGCCAGGATCGAGGCGGAGGTCGTGCCGTCCGGATCGTAATGGCAGAAGATGCGGACCCGGGCCGCGTCGTCGACGAGACCCGCGGCCTTCCGGGCCCGATCGAGCAGGCCCTCGGGCGCCAGATCGTCCAGGCCCTTGACCATGGGCCACCTACTTCACTTGCAGCTCCGCGAGCTTCAAGGAGAAATCCCAGTCCGCCGGCAGGACGCCGCGCGACTTGTAGTAGCGGGACAGCCGGCGGATGCGTGACTCGATCAACTCGAGGCCGCGTCGGTTACTCAGGTCTTTCCGATGGTCCTTGAGATGGGTCTGAAGGCTCGCGGCGCGTTTGATCAGGCTGGCGAGATCTTCCGGCAACGTGAATTTCGTGCCCTTTGAAGACAGGATCTCGGTCACGCTGCGACCGGTCGCGAGGTGCACGTTCGGAACGCCGTAGGCGTCCCGCAGCCGCACGCCGATGGAGGCGCTCGACAGGCCCTCCTGATGCAGGCGGACGATCGTCTCCTCGATTTCCGCCTTTTCCATCCCGACCCACTCCGGATTCGTCTTCAGGTACGGTCGGGTCGATCCGCTCTTTCCCTTGCGGTGCGCATGGATGCGAGCCATCGGTTTCCTCGGGAGGGGCTGCGCATACCGCGGAATCGTATTTAAGATTGAGCCTGTGACCCTGTAGATGGCGCTACGGTTTCCGGACCACGACGGCGGCGTGGTCCGCTTGGAACGGCTCAAGGGTGCGGAAGTCGATCACATCGACGCCGGCCTTGGCCAGCGTGCGCTTCGTCGACTCGAAGATCTTCGCGGGCGACGCGGAGACGTCGGCCGATCGCGCCTTCATCATCAGGAAACCGGTGCCACCGGATCGCACGAGCTCGAAGTTCCGGAGGAAGATCGCTTCTTGGTCCCGTTGGGCGACGTCTTGGTACACCACATCCACGGAGCCGATTCGGCCTGCGTACGATTCCGGCTTCGAAGCGTCGCCGAGAATCGGCACCAGATTCGGCCTCTTCTCCGCCAGACCGAGAAGATCCCGGAAGGACCGCGGCGAGATTTCGACCGCGGTGACCATGCCGTCCTCACAGATGTCCGAGACATGGCTCGCGGTCGTCCCGCTTCCAGCGCCCAGGTAGAGGACGGATGAGCGAAGACGGAAGGGCCATACGCGACCGCCTCGCTTCAGATACGCCGCGAGTTTGCTCCGGTTCGCGTCCCACCGACGGAATTCTCCGTCGCTCCCTCGAACGAGACCCTCGCCGTACACGACGGCACCGGGGACGAGATTCCGGGTGAGGAGCCACGGACCGTCGACATAGACGCCTTCCCATCCCGTCGATCGCACCGGCATCGGTTCCGCCACGGCGCAGACGGTATTGATGGTTTCCGAACCGCGGACTTACGGCTTGCGTTTCTTCCGCGCGGCGGGGTTTCTCGCACGCGGGCGCGGGGCCGTTTTCGGGACGACCTTTGCGAGGTTGAGCCGGATGCGGGGAGAGTCCACCTCTTTCGCGGCGCGGGCGAGGTTCGAGGCCGCTAATTCGGGTTGATCGAGTTGGAGTTGGGCGACGGCGAGATTGTTGAGAGCCTCTGCGCGATTCCGGTCGGCCTCGAGCGCCTTCTGGAAAATGTCAACCGCTTCGCGCGTTCGTCCAAGCACGAGGAGCGCGACACCATGATTGATCGCCCCCTCGATCCCCGTCGCATCGGCCAGCTTCGGCAATCCGAACGCCTCGAGCGCCACCTCCGGACGCCCGGCCTTGAGGAACGAGGTACCCGCCGCCGAGCGCAAGAACGGAGCTTCGGGGTGAGCATCTGCCGCCGTCAAGAGGACGCGCGCCGCCTCCTCCTTGAAGCCCGACCGGGCGAGGAAATCCGCTTTCATCCCAAGCGCTCGGAGGTCCCCGGGGCGATCCGCGAGGTACGACTCGCACGCGGCGATCGCGCGGTCGTAGTCGCCTCCTGCTCCCAGGGCCTCCGCCCGATGCAGAAGAGCGGATCGGTCTCCCATCTGGGCCGCGCGGTCGAACGACTTGGCCGCTTCGCTCAGGAATCCGCCGGCGACTTGCGCCTGCCCCAGACCGACCCACGGTGCGGGGGCGTCGAGTCGAATCGTGGACTCCCACAAATCCTCCGAGAGATTCGGAAAGCCGAGCCGGGTGAGCAACGCGGCCATGTGGTCCCGCCCGGCCCTCCAGGACTCGGGACGAGTCCGTCGACGCACATGGTCGAGGACGCGCATGCGGACGACCTCGCTTCGGCCCTTCGGGTTCAGTCCGAGGGATTCACACATCCGTTGGAGGGTCGGCCAGTCCGCGTGCTCGACTTCGGCTGCGGACGGAACGCTCACGGCGTCACCTCGCGGCATCGCGGACGAATCTCGCATTCCTCGCAACCGGGATCGCCTGCGAGGTGCGTGCCGAAGCACTCATAGGCACCGCGGTAGAAGTCCGACTTCTGGCGCAGCGCTGTCGCACGCCCGAGCGCGGCTTTCGCCTCCTTGAGCGTTGGATCGAGGGCGAGCGCGCGTTCGAACGATCGGATCGCCAAGGTCGATTCGAGCAAACCGAGATGGGCGAGGCCTTTCGCGTACCACAAGCCGGGGGCCTCCCGGATCCGCAGCGCCCGGTCCGCCCAGAGGACCGCCTCCCCGTGGTACGCCTTCGTTTCGTAGACGTAGACCCGGTTCGCCATCGCGTCGACGCAATCGGGATCGAGGTGGAGGGCCTCCTCGAAGCACCGCGTGGCCTCGGCCTGCTGGCCGAGACGGAGTAAGGCCGCGCCCTTGTTGTTCCAGGCCGTGGCATGCTCCGGCCGGAGCGCGAGGACTTCCTCGTAGCAACGGATCGCTCCGGAATAGTCCCCCAATTCATGGAGGACCGCGCCTTTGTCGATCCATGCCTCGATCGAAAGCGGGTCGAACTCCAACAGCCGATCGTACGCTTCCGCTTCCTCCTTCAATCGACCGAGTGCGTGCAACACGGACGCCAGGCCCATCCAGGCTTCCTTGGAATCGCCGTTGCACTTCAGCGACTGCATGAACGAGTCCAACGCGCCTTCCAGATTCCCCGCCTTCTGCAGGACATGACCTTTGAGAATCCACGCGGCGTCGTACTCCGGCTTGAGCTTCAGGGCGACGCCGAGCTGGCCGAGCGCGCCATCCGTGTCCCCCCGTTCGAACGCGCGTCGCGCGGCGTGCATCGCCGCCTCGAGCCGATCGACGCTCGGGAGAAACCGCCCCGTCGTGTCCGGGGCCAGCGTCACCCGTCCGCCTCCGACTGCACGTGCCGGGCACATGTCTCGCGCCATTTTCGGGCCAGCTCGTGGTCCGGCTTCAGGGCGAGGGCGCGATCGTAGGCCTCGAGGGCATCGCGGATCCGCTCGAGCTGTTGCAAGGCGACGCCTTTCCCAGTCCAAGCGTCCGCGCTGCGGGGATCCCGCTCGATCGCCTGTTCGTACCGGAGGAGACCCATCTGCGGATCCCCGCCCTCCATCGCCAGCTCCGCGAGTTGCAGGAGGACGTGCGTGTCCTCCTTCTCCGGCTCGATCGACTCGACGAACGACTGGAAATCGGCCGGGACGGATGGGACCGGTGAATCGACCTCCTCCTCGATCGCCTCGAACGCCTTCGCGAGGGACGAGAAATCGGTGATGGCCTCCAATGGCTGGGAGGCCTGTGGCGCGGGCCCGGTCATGTGTGCAATCGCTTCGCGGGCCGTGCGCACCACGAGATGGTCGGGCCCGAGGCGCGTCGCGTTCGCGAGGTCCGCCTCGGCTTCGCCCCGTCGGCCGAGAGCCGCATGCGCTCGGGCCGCTCCGGCCCACGCCTCGATGCGCTGCGGTTCAAACGACGCCACCTTCTCGAAGCACTCGAGGGCCTCCGTGGGGCGATCGTGATTCAGGAGGATCTCGCCCTTCACGAGCCACGGTTCCGGGTAATTCCATCGAAGGGCGATGGCGCGGTTGTAGTATTGGATCGCCGCGCCCCAGCGGCCTTTGCGCTCGAGGAGCTCGCCTTTTCGAAAGAGGATGGGCGCGTTCTGCGGGTCCTTCCCGAGTGCTCGCGTGAACTGGGCTTCGGCGGCATCCGCATCCCCGAGGTCGATGAACGTGTCCCCCAGGCCGAGGATGGCGCGCGGGTCGTCCGGTGCGATTTCGAGGATTGCATGAAAGAGCGGGACGGCCTCGTTCGGATGTCCGTCCCTCCGCAGCTGTTCCGCCTTCTGCACGACGTCTCGTGATTTCGACGGGTCGAGACGGAGCGCCTCGCGCAGCGCGTCGACTGCGACGGAAAGGCGGCCAAGCCCGAAGAGGAGGTTCGCGCGCTCGTATGACGCCTGCCGGTTCCCGCGATCGACGTCGAGGATTCGCGTGTAACACCTGAGGGCCTCCTCGGGACGGTCGAGGAGGACGAGGAGGTCGGCTCGGTCAAACCAGACGCTCGTCTCCTCGGGTCTCGACCGGAGCAGGCGGTCGTAACACTCTAGGGCGGCGTCGTAGTCGCCTTCTTCGACGAACGCCTGCGCCTCCTCTCGGAGTCGGCTGGATCGTCGCTCATCTTCGAGCTCGCCCGGCGCAAGCTCCAGTCGAATCGCGCGGGCCAGCGCGTCGGTCACCCCTTTGCATTGGGTCAGCGCCTTCTCGTCCGCACTGGTCAACGAGGCGATGTCGGGGAACGCGGTCGCAATGACAGCGGCCTGGGATGCGGACATGCCCGGGATCGCCCCGAGGAGCCGCAAGACCTCGCGCCGAGACGAGTCCTTCTCCAGTTCGGCGAGTCGCTCGGTCGCCGCCCGCGCATGGGCCTCGACTTGTTCTTCCTTCGTAGCGATGGCTCGTTCGCGGGCATGAAGCAGCTCCTCCTTCGAGAGGAGATCCTGCGTGCGGGATTGGACGAACGCTTCGGCGTCCGCTCGTTCCTTTTCCAAGGCGCGTCGGGTCTCTTCGAGTTCCGCCCGCTGCGATGGATCGACGAACGCGTCCTCCGGTCCCGGTCCGGGCTCCGGTTCAGGTTCCGGCACGGGACCGGGCGCGGGTTCGGGTTGGGGAAGCGGAAGGGGAGGTTCCGGCCGCGGGACCGGGTTCGGTGGGACCGGCTGAGCCTCAGGCAGGGGCACGTCTTCCTCGGGCAAGTCGAGGTCCTCTAACTCCTCGAGGGGCGGTTCGGAAGGGACTTCGGGGGCGGCGGGTTCCATCGAGACCTCGAGCAGGGACGGTTCAATCGGAGGCAACGCTTCCGGCGGTTTGCGGGGCGTAACTTCCGGCTTCGGCTCGACTGTCCTCGGAGGCTCAATGACCTTTGCGCGAAGCCCGTACTGGGACGCCAGGTGGGGAGGCATCCACGTGCGAGATTGGAGATAGCGGCACAGGGCCGCGAGAGCGGTCCGTTCCTCCAGCTTCGATGGGCTCGAACGGCGGGCGTCGCGCAAGAACGTGTGAAGGACTTCCGCATCGCCCACGCTCACGATTGCCGACTCGTCCGAACCGAGGTGGAGAAGGAGCACGAGCCGAACCGCTTCGGTCGACGCCGGTTCGCGGGCGGGTCGATGCCATTCGATCTCCGAGAGGTCCGTCCCGACGATGGCGACCTCGTTCGAGGTGGTGAGATCCAACAGCGATGGCCCGGGGAGGAGCCCGGGATCCAGCCACATTGGGCGATCGGCCACGAGGAAATCGAGACAGGGCCCGCACAGAAAATCGCGACTCACAGCGCCGCATCGAGCGCAGCGCGAGGGGAGCACGAGCGCAACAACGGCCGAGGGTCATATAAAAGCTGGGCAGTGAGTGGTTATGGCCCCGAATTTGGTTGCAACCCGATCCTCACATCGCAAGCGCCGACATCTTCATTCAGCGGGAGACCGTGTCGCGAAATGGGTCTTACCGTGGACGTCCAGATGCGACGGGCGCGACGCTCCGACGACGACGTCATGTGGCGAGCAACCCTGCAGACCGTGTGGGACGACATCCCGGAGGACGAACGCGCGCGGTTGAACCGCGGCAAGTGGGAAGCCCATTTCCGGAAAAAAATCGAACCGTATATGTCGGGAGACCGAACAGAGCGCTGGATCGCCGAGACCTCGGACCACGAGCTCCTCGGGTATCTGATCCTCGGCGAGAGCGGTTTCATGACGCCCGAGCCTCAGGGCTTTATTTACGACGTCTGGGTGACACCGAATCGGCGCGGGACCGGCGTAGGGAAATTTCTCGTCCAGTGGGCGAGCGACTGGGCCCGACAGCGCGGATATCGAAAAGTCAAGCTCGAAGTGTCCGAGACGAACGCCCGGGCGCGCCACGTCTACGAGAGCCTGGGATTCCGCGCGGAACGCCGCTATATGGGGAAGCAACTCGAGTGAGTTGCCGGAGATGCTCGGAGTCGCGCAACTAGCCAGCAAAGGGTTAAATAACGGCGTCATCGTGTTCGGGGGATGCGGGGTAGCGCAATGATTCAAGTCACCCTGACCGAAACCGCAGCGAACAAAGTCAAGGAGCTCATCCAGCGCTCCGATCCAGAGACCGGCCAGCCGTTGGGCTCCATCGAGGATACGTATCTCCGGATGTACGTGGCGGGCGGCGGCTGCTCCGGCTTCCGATACGGCCTCGCCCTCGACCGGAAGATCCACGAGGACGACGAGGTCGTCCAGGTCCACGGACTCAAGGTCCTCGTCGACGGCAACAGCAAGGAATACCTCGATGGCTCGAGCGTGGACTACGCGGAAAGCGTCGCGGGGAGCGGCTTCCTCGTGAGCAACCCGAACAACTGGTCGACCTGCGGATGCGGCCAGAGCTTCAACCCGAAAGGCGAGGAATCTCCCGACCAGCAGCACCAGTCCCCACACGCGCACACGCACTGAACCGCACCATTTTGACTTCCTACTGCCTCACGGCGTTCGATGGCAACGAAAGTTCGCAGCGGGTGGGAGCGAAAAAGACGGTTGACCTGAACGGGTCCGTGTCAACAACAAGACCGCGAACTCGATCTTGGTGCGCCGGACCTCGAAAGAGCTCGAAGTCACCGACTGTTGTCTCGAAGAACAGGGGAAGTAGGCCGCTCAACCGGTAGTCCCGTGGCGAGCTCTGCGACGAATTTTCGGACATCCTCGGCGTCGCGGCGCTCCGCGGCGCGGCGCACAATCGAACTCCCGATCACGACACCGTCGGCACCCGCGGCCGCCAACGCTCGGACATGATCTCGCGTGGTTACACCGAAGCCCACACCGAGGGGGAGGGACGAAACACGGTGTAGGGCGATAATCCGACCCCTGAGATCCTCGGGCAGGTCCGAGCGTACGCCGGTGGTCCCGTACCTTGCGACGACGTACAGGAATCCGCGCGAGGCGTCCGCAATCGCTGCGGCCCTCGCGGGCGGCGTGGAGGGCGCAACGAGCTGGATCATATCTACGCCAAGCGCTTCGAGCGCATCTCGGACCTCGGGCGACCCTTCAAGAGAAAGATCCGGGACGATGACTCCGTCGACCCCCGCGCTCGCGGCTCGGTCAGCGAACGTCGGAACACCCATTGCGAGCACCGGGTTCATGTATGTCATGAGAACAAGCGGAATCTCCGTCCTCTGACGGATACGCGCCGCGAGTTCGACGACGTCACGCGGACGTGTCCCTGCACGAAGCGCGCGTTGCCCGGCCTCCTGGATCTCGGGACCGTCGGCGATCGGATCGGAGAAGGGGATGCCGAGCTCCAACATGTCGGCCCCCCCTGCTTCGCAGGCCGTTGCGAGGGATTCCGTCATCCGGAGATCGGGATCGCCCGCCATTAGGTAGGCAATGAGGGCGGCCCGGCTTTCTGCCCCGGCGCGGCGGAACGCATTCGAGATTCGGCTCAGAGCTTCACTCCCATCGCGTCGGCTACCGTGGCCATGTCCTTGTCACCCCGACCGGAGATCGTGATGACTATGACTTCGTCGCGCTTCATTTCGCGCGCCCTCCGCATCGCGACGAACACGGCGTGGGCGGGCTCGAGCGCAGGCAGAATCCCCTCATATGTCGCGAGGGCGTGAAAGCCCTCGAGGGCCTGTTCATCGGTCACCGCCACGAAGGACGCGCGCTCTGAATCTTTCAACGCAGACAGCTCCGGGCCGACGCCGGGATAGTCGAGGCCCGCGGAGATGCTGTGCGTGTCAAGCACTTGGCCGTCGGCGTCTTGGAGGACGTACGACCGCGCCCCGTGGAGGACGCCAACGCGGCCACCCGTCAGAGACGCCGAATGGTCCCCCGGCGAGGCGCCGCGGCCACCCGCCTCAGCGCCGAGCAGCTCGACTCGTTCTTCGTCCAGGAAAGGCGCGAACGTCCCCATCGCGTTGCTCCCGCCGCCGACGCAGGCAACGAGAAGGTCCGGAAGTCTGCCGTTGCGCCGGAGGCTCTGCTCTCGAATCTCTCGGCCGATCACGCTTTGAAAGTCTCGCACGATCGTCGGGTACGGATGCGGACCCACGACGCTTCCGAGGAGATAGTATGTGCTCTCGACGTTCGTCACCCAATCCCGCAGGGCTTCGTTAATGGCGTCCTTCAGCGTCTGGCTCCCCTGTTCGACGCGGTGCACGATCGCGCCGAGGAGTCTCATCCGAAATACATTCAGGGATTGGCGTTGGATGTCGACGGCGCCCATGTACACCTCGACAGGCAGGCCGAGGACCGCCCCCACCATCGCCGCGGCGACGCCGTGCTGGCCCGCGCCGGTCTCCGCGATCACGCGCTTCTTCCCCATGCGACGGGCGAGGAGGGCTTGACCCATGACGTTGTTGAACTTGTGCGCCCCGCCATGGCAGAGGTCTTCCCGCTTCAGATAGATCTGCGCCCCGCCGATGTGGTCCGTAAGGCGTCGGGCGAAGTAGAGTGGCGTCGGGCGCCCACCGTAGTGTCGATAGTACGATTCGAGTTCCTCCTGGAACGCGGGATCCGCTTTCGCTTCGTCGTATGCCGCCTCGAGCTCGTGCAACGCGGGCATGAGCGTCTCAGGCACGTACTGCCCGCCGAACTGCCCGAAGTATCCTTTCTTCCGGACGACGTAAGCGTCAACCATGCTGCAACTCTTGGAGTTTTCTCGCAGGCTCATCGTGACGCATGATCGACGTGCCGACAAGGACCGCGTCGGCCCCGGCACGGAGCATGGTGTCCACCTGCATTCGCGTCTCGATCCCGCTCATCGCGATGACGGGTCGATCCTTCACCCGCTCCGCGAGGATCCGCGGTGTCGTCTCTAGGTCGACTGCCATTGTCGCAAGGTCGCGGTTGTTAATCCCTAAGATATCGGCAGGCGTCTGGACCGCCGCATCCCACTCCTCAAGCGTGTGGACCTCGAGTACGACTCCGACCTTTCGATCGTGTGCCTCATCGATGAGCGTCGGCATCCTTTGATGGAAGTGCCCGCGGCGCGCGAGTTTCTCGATAAGCAACAAAGCGGACGCCCCGCACAACGCCGCAGCATCGATCTGCCTCGAGTCGACGACGATATCCTTCATGAGGACAGGCAGGCCCGTGTGCGCCGCGCGCGACACGAAGTCGATATTCCCGCCGAAAATCCTGGGCTCCGCGACGACGGAGAGCCCGAGGGGTTTCGCCGCGACAATCGCCTCCAGGATGGCGTCGAACCGCGCCACGTCTTTCTGGCTCCGCATGGTGGGCGACGCGAACTTGAGTTCCGCGACCACGTCTGAGGTCCGGGTCGGCGCGCCCAAGGCGTCCAAGAAAGAGGGACTTCGGTCGGTTTCATCTCGCAGGTCGTAGTAGCCCTCCTTGAGAAGGGTCTCGGCATTGGCGACGAGGCGCTCAAGAGCGTCCATCGTCCTCCACCTTCGACAAGTTCCCGCCCGTAGCCTTCACGAACGTGCGCAAGGTTTCGAACGCCTTCCCCGAATCCAGGGCCTCCACCGCGAGGGGCAGCGCTTCCAAGATGGAATCCGCCTTCCCTGAAACGTAGATCCCGGCAGCCGCGTTCGCCAGGAGCATCTCTCGTTTCGGCCCGAGTTCTCCTCGTAGAATCCGCACGGCCTCCTTCGCCGCGGCCTCTGGTTCCGCACCTGCCAAATCCCTTGGGTCCGCGCGATCGAAGCCGAGGTCCGCTGGCTTCAGCACGAATTGTCGCGTCCGGCCCTCGGCCACCTCTCCGACGATCGTCGGGCAGCAGAGGCAGATCTCGTCCATGCCGGCTTGGCCGTGGACCACGAGGGCATGCTCGATCCCGAGGCGTGCCGCCACCTTCGACATCAGCGGCACAAGGTCCGGACTGAAGACGCCGAGGAGGTGGCCTTTCGCTCCGGCCGGGTTCGTCAGGGGTCCGAGGATGTTGAAGACCGTGCGCACGCCGAGTTCCCTACGCGGCCCCATCGCGTGCTGCATGGCGGGATGGAACTTCGGAGCGAACATGAAGCAGAGGCCGTGCGCCTCAAGGATCCTCTCGACCTCCGGTGGCTCGAGTTCCACACGCGCTCCGAGGGCCTCGAGCAAGTCCGCGCTCCCGCAGCGGCTTGTGATCGCCCGGTTTCCGTGCTTCGCGACCCTGACGCCGGCGGCCGCGACGACGAACATTGCGATCGTCGAGACGTTGAACGTGGTCACGCGGGCTCCGCCCGTCCCGCACAGGTCGACGACGCGACCGTCCTCGCGCGATCGAATCCGAACGCACCGTTCCCGCATGGCGGTTGCCATACCCGCGATCTCATCGGGTCCCTCGCCCTTCATCCGGAGTCCCATGAGAAACGCGCCGATCTGCGCAGGGGTCGCCTGTGCGTCCATGATCTCCGCCATCGCATTGTGCGCGCCCTCGAAGCCAAGGGATGCGCCCGTCGCCAGGTCTCGAATCGCATCCTGGATCATCGCCTGGCCTCCTCGAGGAAGTTGCGGAGGAGCGCCGGCCCTTCCGGCGTGAGGATTGACTCGGGATGGAATTGGACGCCCTCGATCGGGTAGAGGCGGTGCCGCACGGCCATGATCTCGCCGTCGTCGGACGTCGCGCTCACCTCGAGCTCCTTCGGCAGAGATTCTCGCTCAATCGCGAGCGAATGGTAGCGCCCGGCGGTGATGGGATTCGGAAGCCCTTCGAAGATCGTGCGGCCATCGTGTCGGACGAGACTCGTCTTGCCGTGGAGGATTCGCGCCGCATGGCCGACCTTCCCGCCGTACGCTGTCCCGATCCCTTGATGGCCGAGGCAAACGCCGAGCGTCGGGGTCGCCGGGCTCAACTCCTCGAGGATGTTTCGGCACACACCGAAGTCTCGCGCGTTTGCTGGATGGCCTGGCCCGGGGGAGAGGACAATCGCATCGGGCGCAAGCTGCCGCACGTCCTTCATCGTAATCCCGTCGTTGCGATAGACGAGCGGATCCGCGCCAAGTTCCCCAATCTCTTGGTACAGGTTGTACACGAATGAATCGTAGTTGTCGATGATGAGGACCTTCATGCGGCCGCCTCACGCAACGCAGCCCGCAAACCCTCCAGCTTGTGCTCGGTCTCGAGCCACTCCCTCGTCGGATCCGAGTCCGCGACAATCCCCGCACCCGCCTGTAGGTAGTACGTGGGTCCGTCGGCGAAAAGCGTCCGAATCGCGATGGCGGTATCCACGTTTCCGTTCAGGGAGAGATAGCCCACAACCCCCGCGTACGGGCCGCGTGCGGTCCCCTCCAGGTCATGGAGAATCTCCATCGCCCGAGGCTTCGGCGCGCCGCTGACGGTCCCGGCGGGGAACACCGCCGCAACCGCGTCGAGCGCGTCGTTTCCGGGCGCGAGTTCGCCTTCCACGCGGGAAACAAGGTGTTGCACGTGGCTGTACCGTTCCACCGTCATGCGCTGCGGCACCTTGACGGTCCCGAAGCGGCACACCTTCCCGAGGTCGTTCCGGGCCAAATCGAGGAGCATGTGGTGCTCCGCACGCTCCTTCTCGTCTGCGAGGAGCTCCGCTCGAAAACGCTCCGTCTCCGGAAGGGTCGTGCCCAGCGGCCGCGTGCCCGCAATTGGGAATGTCGTCGCGGTGCTATCCTCCACACGGAGGAGCATCTCCGGACTGGCACCGATCACCCGTCGCATCCCAAAATCGAGGTAGTACATGTACGGACTCGGGTTCAGTCGCCGTAGGCTGTCGTAGAAGGCGAGGGGATCGCCGGACATCCGGCCGTATTCCCGGCGAGATAGGACGACCTGAAACGCCTCGCCCTCGTGGACCGCCGTTCTCGCCTTTGTAATCGCGTCCTTGAACCGCTCCTGGTCAGTCTGCTGTTTCGGAGAGTCTGCGCTCAGCTCCGGGCTCGCTCCGTTTGCTTTTGGGAGGTCTTCAACCCGAGATCGGCCGTGGGCGAAGTATTCCGCCCGCTTGTGGAGGTGATCCACGATTACGCCGTCGAGGTAAAGCCCGAACTCGAACTCAGGGAACGGCGAGTCTGCGTACGCGGGCACGGAATCGAGATTGCGGACGAACTCGTACGAGACGTATCCGACCAGCCCGCCGATGTACCGCCCCGGGACGCCCGGTGCCGCATACTTTGCGAGGATCGAACGCAGGGCCTCGAGGGGCCGATCCGTCTTGACCGTCTCGCCGTTCGATCGCATGACTCCGGATCGGTAGGAAATGATGATCTCCGGATCGAAGCCGACGAAGGTGTGTTCCGCGAGCCGCGCGGGGCCCGTGAGACTTTCGAGGATGAACGCATGAGGGTGGTCGTCGCGCGAGGCCGCGAACAGCGCATAGGGGTCGAGCCCCGCGTCGAGAGCGATGCGCTTCATGGCGCCGCCTCGATGATCAAGGGCCGATCACTCCCGAAGACCACGTCCGCAATCCGTTGTGCCGTGGCGGGAGGATCCAACGCCTCGAATATCCTACGGCCGACGGAAATTCCTGCCGCACCAGCACGCATCATCTCGCGAAGGGCGTCGAGGAACGCCTCCTCGGTCGAACGCTTTGGTCCGCCGGCGACGACCACCGGCACCGGGCAGCCGCGGGCGATTTTACGCAGGCCATCCGGCCCGCCTGCGAAATTCGTCTGTACGATGGAGGCGCCCACCTCGGCCGCGGCTCGCGCGGCGTGGGCCGCTCCAACGGAATCCATCGAGGACCCGCCGGGCTCTGCGGGCGCGTGGGCCATCAGAAAAACCGGCAGGCCGAGCCAAGTCGCCGCGTCGACGACGCGCCCCGCATCCGCAATCATTCGGTCCTCGCAAGGATCGCCGAACGAGATCTGGACCGAGACCGCGTCGGCTCCGAGGGAGACCGCATGCTCGACCGTCGAGGAAAGGACTTTGGCTCCCGGCCTCGAACCGAGAAGGGTGCCGGCAGAGAGGTGCACGATCAGACCCCAGGAGGGCGCGATGTCGGTCGAGATGGAACGGACCATCCCTGGATTCACGAGGAGCCCGGAGAACGGGGCGGACCGAAGACGTCGTAGGAGCTCCGCCGGCCGTTCGATTCCTGGAACGGGTCCTGCGGCCAGGCCGTGGTCGAGAGCCAGAAGGAAGATCCGGCCCGCGCCACCCTCGAGGCGTCGTTGTCGTCTCTCAATTCCGAAAAGGGACATGGTTCTTGGGCTGCCTGCCCGTTTGTGGATAGTGTAGATAATATTTAGGCATTATTGTATTCTATATGGCTTCGGTTATGGAAAAGCAGTAGCCCGAAGCTGCCTTGCTAGGTGTGGCCCTGAGAGCCCACGGGGACCTCGGCCCGGGGATGTCGATGCCCAAAGAACTCCCCGTGCACCGCTTGGACGGCTCTCTCGAGATCCTCGTTGTCGACCGTGAACGTGTATGCGACCATCGAGGCGCCTGCCGAGATAAGCTGCACGTTGATGCCACGTTCCGCAACCGCGCGGAACACCCTCGCGGCAACGCCATGGGCGTATCCGAGGCCTTCGCCGACGAAGCTGATCAGCGACACGTGCGGCAGCACTTCAATCCGTTCGACGAGACCGAACGGGAGGCGCGCAAGCGCCTTCTTCGCACGGCTCAACGCATCCGCGTCGACGAGGAGCGCGATGCACGTCTGCGACGTCGCCGCGCTGTACACGTTCGTGCCCGCGTTCGTCAGGGCGGTCGCGACCTGTGCGAGTAGACCCTCCTTCTGCCCAGCACCCGTCGCGAAGACCTTCAGGGTTGCGAGATCACGTACATAGGAGATGCTCTTGACATCGCCGCTCCGGTCTACCGTGTCGGGACCGATCCGAGTGCCCGTCTCATCCGGCCGGAAGATGTTCTTCAAGACAATCGACGCGCCGCAAGCCTGCGCGGGCTGCACCGACCGCGGATGGAGGGCCTTCGCGCCGAAGTACGAGAGCTCGGCAGCTTCGTCGTACGAAAGCGCGGAGAGGGGAAACGCCTCCGGGACAATCTTCGGGTCCGCGCTCATGAAACCGCCGACATCCTTCCAGATCTCGATCGTCGGCAGATCGAGGGCGTGCGCAACGACGGCGGCACTGTAATCGGAGCCGCCCCGGCCGAACGTCGCCGTCTTGCCCTCTCGGGAGAGGCCGAAGAATCCCGTGATGACGCTCACTCGGCCGGCTTGCGCCTCACGCTTGAGGAACGGCGCAAGGCGAGCGCGTGTTTCGTCGAGCAACGCCGTGGCGTTCCCGTAGGTGTCGTCCGTGATGAGACCGATGACGTCTGCCTCGTGCGGCACCGCGTCAATTCCAAGGTGAGACAGATTCGCCGCGACGACCTGCGCGGCCAACCGCTCGCCGAAGGAGAGGACAAAGTCCCGCGTTCGCGGGGTGATCTCCTCTGTATACGCGACCCCGTAAAGGAGGCGCTCCAGCTTCGTCGCGAGCGCGTCGATCGCCTCTTCGCTTCCAGCCGGGCCTTCGCGGGACTTCGGCAAGAGGCCGAGATGGTTGCGACGAAGCTCCGCGACGTACGGGTCGATCTCCTTCTCCTCACGCGGCTGCGCCAGGATTGTGACGAGGGAGTCCGTTACGCCTGAGATCGCCGACACCACGAGGAACTTCCGCGTCAGGTCCACGTGGACGAGGTTCGCGATCCGCGTGTACATATCCACGGTGCTGACGCAATTTCCACCGAACTTCGCGACCTTCCACGGCTCAGTCAAGGTATCCTCTCCGGTGTGCGAGCTCCGCGTTGAGCAGGCTCCCGCCCGCGCCGCCGCGAATCGTGTTGTGCGATAGGACGAAGAAACGAACGACGCGGCCCACGACCCGAATCCGGCCGACGGTTGCAGCCATCCCGCGTGCCCGGGCGGGCTCGCCTGCCATGAGGTCGAGCAGTGGCTGCGGTCGATTCGCTTCCGCGCGGACGATGACCGGCTGCTTCGGGGCCGTCGGCAGCTGCTGAACCTGGGGTTCCCCGCGGAAGGATGAGAGGAGCCGCACGAGTTCGCCCGAAGGGACATCGTCCTTGAGAGGAATCGAGACCGCCTCAAGATGACCGTCGCGTACCGCGACGCGAGCGCAGTTCGCCCATACGTCGATGGGACTCGGCAAGATGCCGTCGGACATCGACCCGAGGATCTTCTTCGCTTCCCGTCGCATCTTTTCCTCCTCGGTCTCGATGAAAGGCACGACGTTGGCGGTGATGTCGAGGGATGGAACGCCGGGATATCCGGCCCCGGAGAGCGCCTGGTACGTCGCCACATGAACGTCCGTGAGGTCCAGCGCGTCCGCGAGGGGCTTCAGCGGAAGGGCCAGGCCTGTGATCGAGCAATTCGGGTTCGTCACGACGAAGCCACCCTCCCGAAACGTTGGCTGACGTTCGACGAGCGAGAGATGGTTCGGATTCACTTCCGGCAGCAAGAGCGGAACGTCCGCATCCATGCGGTGAGCCGACGCGTTGGAGAAGACTCGCACCCCCGCCCGGGCCGCGTCGGCCTCGATGTCCCCGGCGATTTCCGCCGGGAGTGCGCTGAACGCCGCGACGATGTCGTGCGACCGGAGGACGCCTACGTCGAGCGGCTGCAGTTCCATCGAGGCAATGTGCGTGGCGAGCGTAACATCTTCGAGCCGCCAGAAGTCTTTGAGGTATCCGCCGACTTTTCGCTCGGACGACGCGAGGAGCGCGAGCTCGAACGTGGGGTGGTCCTGGAGCAAGCTCACGAATCGCTGGCCGATATTCCCAGTCGCTCCAAGAACTGCCACACGAATCTTGCTCAAAGCGACACCTTTCCCAAGAAGTCCGTCCGCGTCTGGCCGAGGATACCGAGAAAGTCCGAGCCTTCCGACGCGGTGGCATTCTGCCACTCGCCCAGTGTCTCCCGGATCCGGCGATGGATGAGCGGCGTATGAGGGTTCAGGGCCTGGATGTCTCTCAACAGGGTCGGAGGATCCGCTAGGAGCCTCGCGGCAGCGATCGAGAGGCGAGAGAATGTCGTGCCGGGGGGACTCTTCAGGCCAGCGAGGTCGAATGGGCTTTCCGCGACGCATCGCGCGAACGTCAAGAGGCAAAGCTGGCTCAGCCCCAAGAGGAACGCCATGGACTCGTCGTGGTGCGCCAAGGAAATGTCCACGAACGACGCCCCGCTCGCGCGGAACAGCTCCCTGGCTTCGAGCACCGCCTTGCCGTTCCCGCAATCGATGAACGCGATGTTGCCGCTCGAGATCGGCCAGAGATTCGGTCCAAACAGCGGATGCACGCTCGCGATCCGCAGACCGGACCGACCCATTGCTCGAAGCTCACGCTCGACCGGCCCCTTCAAGCTACAGACGTCGAAGACGAGGGCCTTCGGTTTCATCCCTGCGATCGAGCGCAACACCTCCGCGGAGACCGACATCGGCACGGAGACTGCGATCACGTCGGCCTCGTGCACGCCCTTCTCCGGGTCCGGTTCGAACAGGAAGCCCTCGAGGGGGCCAGCGATGTCATTCACGACGACATCCCACCCGCGAGAACGGAAGAATCGGCAGAGCCACTGGCCCATTCGCCCCGCGCCCCCGACCACCAAGACACGCTTGTGGATCGACATCACAGGTCGGACGCTCCCCTGTCGCCGCAGGCTCTCGTCGATCAGAAGTCGAGCCAGGCCCTCGCCGAACGCTGGACTGACGCCTCGCTTTGCGGCCTCCGCCAACAGGCGCGCTCGAACGAGTTCTTCCGCCCGCGGGTCCCGCAAGGGCCGGCCGAGAATCCTCTTCTCCAAGCCGACCTCGGCCGCGAGATCGAGGCGCTTCGCCACGAGGCCGATGATCTCCCGATCGACCTCCGCGATCTCGTCTCGCAGCCTCGCGATTTCCGTTTCGCTCAAAGAAATCCCCCCGCGAGCATGAGATCGAGGATCGCCATCGCTGCCGCGTTCTCCACGACCGGCACGGCCCGCGGGACGATGCACGGGTCGTGACGGCCGGTGACGACAATCTCCGTTGGCATCATCGTCGCAAGATCGACGGATCGCTGCGGCTTCGCGATGGACGCGGTTGGCTTGACCGCGACGCGGAACGTGACGGGCATGCCGTTCGTGATGCCGCCCAGGATCCCACCCGCATGGTTCGTCTCGGTCACGACTCGACCGGCCTCGACCGCGAACGGATCGTTGTGCTCGCTTCCGCGCATGGACGCCGCTCGGAAGCCGGCGCCGAAATCGACGCCCTTCACGGCGGGAATCGAGAAGAGGAGATGGGCGAGTGCCGACTCGATGGACTCGAAGAACGGCTCGCCCACGCCAGGAGGGAGGCCCGTCACGACGGCCTCGATGATGCCGCCGACGCTATCGCGGTCCTTCCGGGCGGCCTCGATCTCCTCGATCATGCGGTCCGCCGCCTCGACGTCGGCACAGCGAACCGCGTTACGTTCGACGTTGGCCTCGATTTGTTGCGGGCTGACGGGTTGCGCGGTGACTCGGCCTATCTGGGCCGCATGGGCGTAAAACCGTACCCCTTTCGGCTCCAACACCTGTCGGGCAATCGCCCCGGAGACGACGATGGGAGCTGTCATCCGGCCGGAGAGCTGGCCACCCCCGCGGAGATCGCTCTTCCCTCCATACTTCATCGCGGCGGCGAAGTCTCCGTGCCCGGGCCGTGGGACGCGCGCGACGGTCGAGTAGGATTTCGATTGCACGTCCTCGTTGCGGATGAGGGCGACAATCGGCTCGCCCGTCGCCAGCCCGTCCGAGATGCCTTCCGAGAATTCCACGCGATCCGCCTCCTTGCGTTGGCTCGTGACGAGGCTCTGTCCCGGACGGCGGCGATCCAGCTGCGCCTGGACGAAGGCTTCGTCGATTCGTGTGCCGGCGCGCAGTCCCTCGATCGTGCAGCCGACGAACGGACCGTGGCTCGTCCCGAAGATTGTGGTCCGGTACCGCGCGCCGAAGACGTTCATCCGACCACCGCGTGAAGGGCCCCGAGGGCTCGCATGTCGTCGAGGAACGACGGATAGGAGACGCGGAAGCACCAGGGATCCGAGATGTCCACGGAGTCGTCCGCGGCGAGACCGGCGATTGCGGCGGCCATCAGGATGCGATGGTCTGCCCGGGAGTCGATGAATGCGCCGCGAAGCTTCGCCGGTCCGCGAACGACGCAACCGCCCGCGGTGGGTTCCGCGTGCGCACCCAAGGCCCGCAGCATCGCGACCGTCGACGCAATCCGATCGCTCTCCTTGACCCGGAGGTGCTCCCCGTTCACGAAGTGCGTCTCGCCATCCGCCTGTGTCGCGAGGACTGCGAGGATCGGGAAGAGATCGGGCGTGTCGCTGACGTCCACCGTCTCGCCTGCGAGATCCCCGCTTCGGACCCGCACGCGATCCGGGGCGACATCCACCCGGGCGCCGAATGACTTCAGAAGGTGGGCGATCCGGCGATCACCTTGGGGGGAGCGCATGTCGAGGCCTTCGACGGTCACGTCCCCGCCCGTGATCGCCGCCGCGACCAGGGGGAAGGCCGCGGACGAGAAGTCCCCGGGAACCTCCAGGTCCCTCGGGTGATACGTCCACCCGCCGGGCACTAGGTACGAGCTCCCGTCCACGGCAATTTCCACGCCGAACGCGCGGACCATTTGCCGCGTCATCTCGACATATGGCTCCGAGCGCCGGGGAGGAAGGACTTCGATGTTGGACCGATTGGCTGCGAGAGGGCAGGCGATCAGCAGACTCGAAAGAAATTGGGAGCTGACGGAGCCGGACAGGGAGACACGGCCACCGCGTAGGACCCCTTCGACCTCGACGGGCGGGAGACCATCGCCGGAGGGGGACCGCGCGCGAGCCCCGAGGTCCGTGAGGGCATCCAGGAGCGGTCCCATGGGCCGCTTCCGGAGGCTCGCATCGCCCGAGAGCGTCGTCGATCCATCGAGGAGCGCGGCCACCCCCGTGAGGAGGCGCAATGTCGTGCCCGAGTTCCTTGCGTCGATCGGGGCACCGGGGGGCCGCAGGGAATCCGAAGCGACCCGGAGACCGTCCGCAGTTCGTTCAATCTCCGCGCCGAACGCGGCCATGCCCGCGATCGTTGCCTCGGTATCCTCTGCGAGCAGGGGCTGACGGATCCGGCAGGGGCCGAAAGACAAGGCGGCGAGGATGACCGCGCGGTGGGTGTAGCTCTTCGACGGCGGGGCACGGATCAATCCGGAGACTCGAGAGGCGAGGGCTCGGTATCTCATGTGACCACTCCGCGCGATTCGATCGTGTTCAGGTTCACCACGCGAACCTCGGATGAGCCATCGTCCATCGCCCGCCGAACGGCGTCGACGTGGGGAGGCGCCACCAACGCGAGGATGGAAGGGCCTGTCCCGGTGACCCCGGCGGCCTTCGCGCCCGCGGCCCGAGCCCGAATCGCCGGCGACTCGTCGACGCCGAGCAGGGGTGCGTACGCGGCGCTGTTGACCTCCAGCGCGCGGAAGTAATCGCCACGCAGCGCCAGGCGGAAGGCCTCCTCGACCTGCGGGCGGATGGGGACAAAGTCCGTGCCGTCGAGACTCGACTTCGTGATCGTCCGATCGGGCACTTCGACCAAGGCGACGAGCTCGGACGGAAAGCGATCGGCCGCGAGGACCTTCCGCGCGTGGTTGTCGGTCGCCACGATTCCACCGAAGAAGGACGCACACGCATCGTCGAAGGCACCGGTAATCGTCACCCCGGCATCAAGGGCCGCGTCCACTCCGATCCCGATGATCTCGAGCGATTCGAGCGGCGCGCCGAGGGCGCGAGCGCATGCGAGGACGGTGGCGTTCGCGACGGCGGAGCTGCTCTTCAGCCCGCGTGAGACCGGAATCTCCGAGGTGATCGTGACCTCGATGCCCGCCTCTTGGGGACGCAGTCGAAGGACCCGCTCGGCGCACGATCGGACGAGGGCCGGGTCGAGTCCGTCGGGAACGTGGACCCGGACGCCGAGGCGCTCGGGCTTGGTCTCCGCCGTCGCTGTGACGCGCATGGCGAGACCGAAGGCCGCACCCCTGCCGATCGCAATCGCGTTCACGATCGTGCCCGCACCGAAGCAAGAGGCGTTGGCCCTCACCGTAACGCCTCCTTCGCCGCCCGCTGCATCGCCTCGAACGGCGCGGCGTGCCCGGTCCAGAGCTCGAAGGCCTTTGCTCCTTGATGGACGAGCATCTCGAGCCCGGAAGCTCCCGGGCGGTTCAGCTTCTTCGCAGTTCGAAGGAGCGGCGTGACCGGCGGATTGTACACGAGATCGTAGATGAAGCCCGCCTTCCCGATCACCGCCTCCGGCACGGGGAAGCCGTCGGGAGCACCTTTCGTGCCGGCCGGGGTCGCGTTCACTAGGAGGTCCCATGGACCCTTTCGCGTTAGGATTTCGAGAGGGAGGACCTCGATTTGATCGTCGAACGATTCCGCGAGAGCCTCCGCTCGCGCGGCGGTGCGATTCGTCAACTGCACGTGGGCGCCTTCCCGGAGCAAGACGTCGACGACCGCCTTGGCGGCGCCGCCAGCACCGACGACGAGGGCGTTCCGGTCGCCGACCCGCAGCCCGAGAGACCGCAAGGACGTCCGGAATCCGTAGACGTCCGTGTTGTGACCCGCGCTCCATCCGTCCCGAAGGACGACCGTGTTCACCACTCCAAGTCGTTCCGCATCGCAATCGAGTTCGTCCACGGATCGAGCGACTGCTTCCTTGTGCGGGCTGGTCACGTTGAATCCTCGGATTCGAAGGCGTTCGGCCGCGAGGAGGAACTGATCCAGCGATTCGGACGGGATGTCGAATGGCAGATAGGCGGCGGGCAACCCCAAGGCGGCTAGCGCCGCCTCGTGCATCGTCGAAGAAATCGAGTGCTCCACCGGATGGCCGATCAAACCGAGAATCGTCGGCTCGCGGCCGCGGAGGCGTGTGGCGGTCCCCAGGGACAGCTGACCAGGAGCCGCCGATCGCTCCCAGGAAGCGTACTGGATTTCTTGGCCGAGCGAGTTCGCGAGGGCGCGGGTCATCATTCCCCCAGCGCCCATCCCAATCAGGACGAACCGATATGGACGACCGTTCCGCGACCGGACTATGTCGACGAGGTGGACCGCTTCTTCGAACTCGATTACGGGGACTGCAACCTTCGCGATTTCGCCCTGGGCGGCGCAAGCATCGAGGGCCTCCAAAACCCGAGGCGCCTCGGCAGCCTGCGCGAAGTGGTGAGACACGATGACCGTCGTTCGATGGTCCGATGCGAGGCGGCTTAGCGACCGCAGGTATTCGCGATCCGTTTCGAACTCGAGATCGACATACGCGAAGCGCGAACGGCAAATCTCCCGGAGAACCGTCGTGCGTTCGGGAGGATCCACGCCTGACGCACCCCCTTGGCCCCGCGAGCGAAACGTCGCAATGGCCCGTTGGCCGACGCCGTTCGCCAGTTTGCGGATTGCCGACAATCCCAAATCCCGGACATAGTCCAGTCGCAGCTCGACGAGATCTGCCCCTTTCCCGAACGCTAGGCGGGACTGGCGTTCCGCCTCGGCTGCACGATCCGCTCGGATGACCGCTGCGACCTTCGTCATTTCACCGCTCCGCAATCGTCTCGCGAATCCGCATTCCGAAGTGGCGGCCTCCTTCCTCGAGCCGCACAAGCACCTCGTCCCCGGCTTTCACCTGGCTCACGCCAAGCGAGCCTCCGTCCGGCGTCACAAACCGGATCGTCTCGGCGTTCTGGACGATCGTTGTATGGCGCCGGCCGTTTGCCTCCGCTTCGAGGAGCAGGAGCGGCCGGCGTTCGACTTTGACGCGGCCCACGATCACGGCGCGCGCCCGGCCCTCGGAGTCCACCGCGAGAACCTCGTCCCCGGCCCGGAGTTCGCTCAGGTACTTCGTCCTCCCACCCGGGAGGTAGATGTAGGCGTGGACCGCCCCCGCGTTCACCCGGAAAGGCCGGGCCGCCACGTAGCCCGTCTCGACCGTCTCCGCGTGGACGAGGAACAGGCCCGCGGAGCTGTTCCCGACGAGCATCCCCTCCCCATCCCGCAGGAGGGAACACGTGTCGACGCACACGCGGTCGCCAAGCCCGATGGGTCGAATCGAGGTGACGACCGCCCGCACGAGGGACATGTCTTCACGCACGGATTCGAGGAGTCCGCGGACCGCCCGAATCTCATTCGGCGAAGAGGGGACGAGGAGGATGCCATGGACCCCGACCTCCATCGTCTCGAAGACCAGCTTCGCCTCGGCGGCGTCGTGGACCTCGACGAGGAGACGCGTCTCGCTCCCCTGGAAATGAGCGATCAGGTTCTCGAGGGGGATGATCTTCCAGTCCTCCGTCCGAATCACGATGTGTTTCGTCGCGCTTCGCAACGAGCGGAGCGCGGTCTCGTCCTTCGGTGACCGAATCGTCGCGAGGCGGCCGATTTCGGCGTCGTCGAAGAAGAAGCTGTTACCCTTCAGGAAGATCGGAGAGAAGCGCCCGAGTCCCTGGAGCGACTCGTCCCGTTCCGTCAGGACGATTTCGTCGAAGCCGGCCTCAAGCGCAGCCGAGACGATGGACCGAACGTCCTCGTTGTCCTCGTGGGGAAAGGCCCCCACCCACACCAGGCGGTCCAGGGGCCTCACCCGCGATAGACCTCGTCGACCGAGGCGCCGTCGAAGATCATCCGGGCGATCGACCGCGTCATGCCGATCGGATCCTTCGCCTGGAAGATGTTTCGGCCCATGGAGACGCCGACCGCCCCACCGAAGAGCGCACCTTCGACCATCTCCAGGGCCGCGCGATCCGAGTCCAGCTTCGGACCGCCCGCGACAACGACGGGGACGGGACAGCCCCGAACGACCTCCTTGAACGTCTCCGGCGCACCGGTGTAGAGCGTCTTCACGACGTCCGCGCCCAGCTCGGCGCCGACGCGCGCCACATGCTTCACGACGTCGACATCGTACGGGTTCTTGATCTTCGACCCGCGAGGATACATCATCGCGAGGAGCGGGAAGCCGAATCGATCGCAAGCCATCGCGGTCGTCCCGAGGTCTTCGATCATTCGGTCGTCGTCCTCACCGCCGACATTCACGTGGACGCTGATTGCGTCAGCGCCGTATGAAATCGCTTCGTCGACTTGGGTGACCAGGATTTTTCGATCCGCACGGGGACTGATCGAGGTCGATGCGCTGAGGTGCAGGACGAGGCTCAATCCTTCGTCGAAGTAGTCCTTCGCGACTCGCACCACGCCTTTGTGGAGCACAACCGCGGTCGCCCCGCCTTTCGCGACATTCGCCACGGCCTTGCGGATGTCCTCCAGCCCGGCGGCGGGCCCAGACGAGACGCCGTGGTCCATCGCGACGATGAGCGTCTTGCCGCCACGCAGAATCCGTCGCAACCGAATTTCCTTCCCGATTGAAGACATGGTCCACCCGTGCGAATCCGTAGCACGGACCGGATGCGGAGGACGTATTTCAAGCCTGCGTTCGACGGCGTGCGAATTCTGGCTCCCGTCAAACGCCCGCAAGAAGTTGCACAATCGTGCGATCGTCCCCTGTGGCGGACGGCAGACTCGACCATGCGATCACGGCGTGCGGGGATCTCCGGCTGATCTCCTGCAGAATCTCGACTTCGTCTTTGTCCGGTTCGAGGACGGACATCAGGACGATCGCATGGCTGATCTCCTCCGGGAGCGATGCGAACCACGGGGACGCGTATGCCTCTTCCACGGCGAGGAAACATCGGTGCTTCTCCCGTCCCGCGCCCATCCCGAATCGCCATTCGCGCACGCGCGCCAGCGTCCGGCGGATGGGCACCACATCAGCTCGGGCGAGCGCCGCACCCAGTTCGGCGGCGGGTCGCGCCATGATTGCTCCGAGGGCTGCGAATGCTTTCGTCAGCGGCACGTCCCGTGCAACCTGAAGAAGCCGATCGTTGCTGAACGTCACGACGCCGTCGGCGCGTTTCTGGAGGAGCCGGAGCTGAGCTTCCGCCAGTTGCCGTCGGATTGGTCCCTCGATCGTGAATGGCACCGTGGCAAAAGCCACGCTGGCGTCGCCGAGGATCCTTGCGACGCGGCCGACGAGGCTCATCCCCCATCCGCCGAGTTCGCCCCCGAGACCGCCGAGCATCACGACGATGTCCCGGTCCAGTAGCGCCGCCGATATCTCCTTCTCCTCGTCCGTCTCCATGTTCGGGACGGCCTTCTCGTCCATCGAGGCGTAGGCCTGCAGAGAACCAGGGGCGACGAGGACTCG
>Ga0209157_1000921_pt1 | contig 24839 bp, 23 predicted proteins | sample GraSoiAngelo_135_FD_185892 | JGI IMG/M metagenome (GOLD analysis project Ga0209157, IMG submission 185892) | Grasslands soil microbial communities from the Angelo Coastal Reserve, California, USA - 14_0929_05_40cm (SPAdes) (version 2) | ecosystem: Environmental > Terrestrial > Soil > Grasslands ...
CAACGCGAACCGCGGGTAGAATACCCACCATTCCGGTTCTGACGGAGAGCGCGATGCCCAGAGTTCTCGTGATCCATGGCGCCGGCATGAACATGCGCGGCAAGGTGCAGGTCGACATCTTCGGCCCAATGACGCTACCCGAATACGACGAGCGCATTCGCGGCTATGCCAAGGAGCTCGGCGTCGAGGTCGAGATCTTTCACTCGAACATCGAGGGCGAGATCGTCAACAGGCTCTACACCGCGAACGACCAGGGCTTCGATGCGGCGATCTTCAACCCGGCGGCGTTCGGCACCGGCTATCCGGCGCTCGTGGCCGCCATCTCGCAAGTGAAGTTCCCGACCATCGAAGTGCACATCTCGAATCCGATCCGTCGCGGGCCCGCGTCGCAGACCGCCGCCGTGAGCCAGGGCGTCGTCGCAGGCTTCGGTATTGCCGGGTATGCACTCGCGCTGCGTGGAATCCGTGAGATGTCGGCGGCGAAAAAGTAAGGCGGGAGGATCACATGGCTGACCGGCTCATCTCCTGCGACGATCACATGGACCTCAGCCAGCTGCCCGAGGATTTGTGGACGTCGCGGCTGCCGGCTTCGCTGCTCGACCGCGCGCCGCACGTCGAGGACCGGGACGGACAGGCGGTGTGGGTCTGCGACGGCAAGGTCTGGGGCCGCTGGGACGGCAAGCCGCCCGCGACCGGTTCGGCGCGTCCGGTCAAGGCGCTCTACAACGCCTTCGACCGTGCTGCCATCTACGACCAGAGCGCGCGCCGCCCGGCCGTCCCCGGGCTGCGCCTTGCGGACATGGACCGCGACGGCGTCGAGACCCAGGTGATCTTCGGACCCATCTTCCAGATCTCGACCGACGATCCCGTCCTGCGCTGCGCCTGCTACCGCGTCTACAACGACTGGCTGCTCGATTTCTGCAAGGCGGCGCCGGATCGGCTCATCGGCCTTCCGATGCTGCCGGAGACCCCCGAGGCCGCGCTCGCCGAGCTCGAACGCGTCATCGCGAAAGGCGGCGTGCGCCAGGTCAATCTGATGATCGCCAACGTCAACCCCAAGCTGGACGACCCGGCGTGGGAGCCGCTCTGGCAAACGCTCGAGCAGAGCGGCGTCATTCTCTCGTGGCACATCACGGTGTTCGTGGGCAAGCCGGGCGATCGCACCGCCGGCAAGGCCGCGAGCGTCTTCGAGAACACCAAGTTCTTCCTCGCGAACTTCCTCGAGCCCTTCGTCGATCTCTTCGCCTGGGGCATTCTCGAGCGGCACCCGAAGCTGCGCATGGTGATGGCCGAGGCCGGCACCGGATGGCTGCCGTGGCTCGTCCAGGAGCTCGACTGGCGCCACTGGCGGCTCTGGGAGGCCAAGGAATTCTGGGCCGACAAGGGCGGCAGCGCGCTCGTCACGAAGCCGAGCGAGCTTTTCAAGCGGCAGATCTACGCGACGTTCCAGGACGACCACGTCGCGATGTCGCTCATCCCGTTCTTCGGTGAGGGTCACCTCCTGTGGGCCTCGGACTATCCGCATCCCGACAGCGTCTGGCCGAACTCGCGAGCGGCGATCGAGCGGCAGATGCGGCACCTGTCGCCGGAGATGCGCCGCAAGCTGACTCGCGACAATGCCGCGGCGCTCTACGGGCTGGGAGGATCGTGACGATGCTCAAGATCATCAGAGGCTCCGTCGCATCCTACACGCTGGTGGCCGGAGCGGCCGCCGCGCTATCCGCGCTGGCGACCTGGCAGGGCACGGTGCTGGTGACGCCCTCGGCCGCGCAACCCGCAGCCGGCGGTGTTCAGCAGATCGTCTCGCAACCGCTCGCGGACGTGCCGGGGCGAGAAGTCCGCATGAGCCTCATCGAGCGCGCGCCGGGGTTCGCCAGCCCGCCGCATCGCCATCCCGGCCACCACACGTTCGGGTACGTGATCGAGGGCACCTACGAGTTCGCGATCGACCGCCGCGAGCCGCGCCTTCTCAAGGCCGGAGACACGTTCTACGAGCCCCCGACCGCCATTCATTCGACCTCGCGCAACCCGAGCACGGACCAGCGCCTGAAGCTTCTCGTGTTCATGGTCGCGGACCAGAAGAATCCCAGCACCGTCCCCGAATAGAGGAGCGCCCCGATGGCGATCATCGATTCCCAGGTTCACGTCTATGAGGCGAACACCCCCAAACGGCCCTGGCACAGTGTCCCGAACTGGCCCGATCACGTCACCGGTGACGAGATGGTGGCGGCGATGGACAGAGTCGGCGTCGACGGCGCGATCTTCATCTCCGCCTTTTCCATGTACCGCTACGACGCGAGCTATGCGGTGGAAGTGCAGCGGGCCCATCCCGGCCGGTTCGCCCTCGTCAAGCCGGTCGATCCGGATGATCCGGCGGTGGCCGATGTCATCGCCGACTGGAAGAAGACGCCGGGCACAGTCGGCATCCGGATCATCATGACGAAAGAGGCGGGCCGCGATCCGAACGACCCGGGCCTCGAACGAATCCTGCGCGCCGCGGTTCGGCGCGACTTTCCAGTGAACATGCTGTGCTGGGGCAACGTGGACGCGGGCGCGGCGCTCATCGATCGCCACCCCGACACGCGATTCATCATCGACCATCTGGCCATCATGCAGCCCCGGACGCCACCCGCCCCGCCGCAGCCCTGGGCCGATCTGCCGAAGGTGCTGGATCTCGCCAAGCGCCGAAACGCGGTGATCAAAGTCAGCGGGGCCTGCACGCTATCCCGGGAACCGTATCCCTTCCCCGACATCTGGGACCCGCTCGCGCGCGTGTTCGACGCCTGGGGTTTCGAACGCTGCCTGTGGGGCACGGACTGGACTCGCGCCTTCGCCGTCGTCAACTACGAGCAGGCCGTCGAGCCCTTCCGCCAGACCGACCGCCTGAGCGAGAGCGAACGCGCGATGCTCATGGGCGGTGCGTGCGCGAAGGCGTACGGCTGGACGCCGAAGAAAGGCTAGGAAGCGGACGATGGGCACGGCACTCGAGGGAATCCGGGTCCTCGATCTTTCCTTTTACGAGGCGGGGCCGAGCTGCGCTGAGGCGCTGGCGTGGCTGGGCGCCGAGGTGATCAAGATCGAGGCGCCGACAGGCGAGCCGGCGCGCTACGGGTTCACCGAGAAGCCCGGCGTGGACTCGGTCTTCTTCTGTCTCATGAACCTCAACAAGAAGAGCGTGACGCTCAACCTCAAGTCGCCGCGCGGCCGCGAGATGTTCCAGGCGCTGGCGAAGACGGCCGACGTGGTCATCGAGAACCTCGGCCCGGGCGCGATGGAGCGCCTCGGGCTCGGCCACGACGCGCTCGCGAAGATCAACCCGCGCATCATCACCGCGTCCGTCAAAGGCTTCGGCAGCGAGGGGCCGTACGCCAACTACAAGAGCTTCGAGATGATCGCCCAGGCGATGGGCGGTGTCATGAGCCTTACCGGCTCGCCCGATGGGCCGCCGATGCGGATCGAGTCGGGCATCGGTGATACGGCGACAGGCCTCCACGCGGCGATCGGCATCCTGGGGGCGATCATCCAGCGCGGGGTGACGGGCGTCGGGCAGCGCGTGGAAGTCGCGCAGCAGGACGTCGTGGTGAACCTGACGCGCATCCATTTCCGCGACCACTATCTCGGGGTGTCGCCGATCCCGCGCAAAGGGAATCGCTCACCGAACGCCGCGCCCTCGAATCTCTATCGCTGCAGTCCGTTCGGTCCGAACGACTACGTCTTCATCCACGTGGCCAATCCGGAGATGTGGAAGGGCCTCGTCGGCGTCATCGAACATCCGGATCTCACCGACCCGCGACTCGCCGACCGCGCCGAGCGCATGAAGCGGCGCGACGAGCTGGACGCGATCGTCGAGGGCTGGACGTCGAAGCGCGACAAGCACGAGGTGATGGCGCTGCTCGGCGCCGCCGGCGTTCCCTGCGGCGCCGTGCTCGACTCCGACGAGGTGATGGCGAACGAGCACCTGCGCGGCCGCGGCATGATCGTCGACATCGAGCACCCGACGCGCGGGCGCATGGCGACGCCGGCCAGCCCGATCCGCCTCTCGGCGTCGTCGACGGAAGTCACGCGCGCTCCGCTGCTCGGCGAGCACAACGCCGAGGTTCTCGGCAAGGTGTGCAGGCTCGGCGCCGAGGAGCTGGCGAAGTTGAAGGCGGACGGGGTGATTTAAACCAACGGTGTAGGTGTTCGTCGCGAGCTTCGTGTTTGAGTCCGGTCGGCGACGCGAGGCGCTTCTCCTGTCCTCGGCCGTGGTGCTACCCTGCGGGAGGCGAGCGGGCGGCTGAAGGAGAGGACATGCTGATCGTCGACGCGCAGATCCACCTCTGGAATGCGGGCAACCCCACCAGCCCTTGGCACCGGCAGGTGCCCGCCTACTTGAAGGACGACGCGCTCAAGGAAATGGACGCCGGCGGGGTCGATGCCGCCGTGCTCACTCCGCACACGCCGTGGGATCCGAACGCGAACGAGCTCTGCATCGAAGCGGCCCGCCAGCACCCCGACAAGTTCGTGATCCTCGGCAGCTTCCCGCTCGACAAGCCAGAGAGTCGCGGGCTCGTGAATTCGTGGAAGCAGCGCCCGGGGATGCTCGGCCTGCGGTTCACGTTCCATGAACCAGCGCAGCGCACGTGGCTGACGGACGGGACCGTCGATTGGCTCTGGCCGGCGGCGGAGCGTGCGGGCCTGCCCATCGCGCTGATGGCCGCGAGTTTCCTTCCGAAAGTCGCCGAGGTGGCACAGCGGCATCCGAACCTCAAGCTGATCCTCGATCATCTCGGCCGGCCCAGGGGAACCACGCCCCTGCCAGAGCGGTGGGCGAATCTCTCGGAGGTGCTGGCGCTCGCGAAGTATCCCAACGTCGCCATGAAGGCCACCGGCGCGCCGAGCTACTCCGATCAGCCGTACCCGTTCCGCGATATCCACGACAACCTGCATAGGCTCTACGACGCGTTCGGCCCCGCGCGCTGGTTCTGGGGCACCGACATCACGCGCATGCCCTGCCCGTGGCGTCAGTGCGTGACGCTGTTCACCGAAGAGCTGCCGTGGCTCCGCGGGCGTGATCTCGAGCTCGTCATGGGCCGCGCTGTCTGCGACTGGATCGGCTGGAAGCGCTGAGAAGCGGGCTAGTCGCGACGTCCGTGATCAACGAGCGGAGGAGAGCCCCATGGTCAGCCGCAGAACGTTCCTGTCACTCGTCGCGGGGAGCATGAGCGCACCGCGGGTCGCGTTCGCCCAGCAGGAGCCGCGCAAGGTAGCGCTCTACGCGAACGTCGGAGCCGATCTCACGCACTACGACGTCGACGTCGCGGGCGCCGCGCTGACCAAGCGCGCGACGGTCACCCTGCCCGCGGGCGTGCAATACGCCTGGCCGCACGTCTCGCGGCGGTATCTGTACGTCGCGACCAGCAGCAGCGCGTCCGGATACGGGCCGGCCGGGACCGAGCATCACGTTACCGCGTTTCGCATCGATCCCGTCAGCGGCGCGCTCACGAAGCATGGCGAGGCGATCCTGCTGCCCACGCGCCCGATCCACATGTGCACGGACATCCCGTCGGAGAACATCCTGGTCGCGACCAACAATCCGAGCGCGCTGCGCGTGTATCGCATCAACCACGACTTCACGCCCGGCGAGGAGGTGAAGCAACCGGGCCCCATCGACGCCGGCATCTTCGCGCATCAGGTGCGTGTCACGCCGGACAACCGGCTGGCCATTCTGGTCACGCGCGGCAACGAAGGCACACCGACGAAGGCCGAAGACCCCGGCGCGCTCAAGGTCTTCGACTACAAGAACGGCGTGCTCACCAACGCGGTGTCGATCGCCCCCGACGGAGGAAAGGATTTCGGGGCCGCGGCATCTCGATTTCCATCCGACGAAGCCCTGGATGTACGTCTCGATCGAGACGCAGAACAAGATGTACACGTACAAGATGGACGGCGGCCGGATCACTCCGGAGATCGCCTTCCGGGCGGAAACGTTAGCCGAGCCGAAGAACCGTCGATCGCGTCAGGCAGCCGGCACGGTCCACGTGCATCCGAACGGCCGGTTTCTCTATGGGGCGAATCGTGCCCAGGACACGGTGGATTACCAGGGCAAGAAGGTGTTCAAGGGTGGCGAGAACAGTATCGTGGCGTACTCGATCGACCAATCCACCGGCGAGCCAACTCCGATACAGCACGTCGAGACGCGCGCCGTCCATCCGCGCACGTTTCACATCGATCCGAGTGGACGCATGCTCGTGGCCCAGCACAATCTTCCGGTGGACGTGAGAGACGGCGACGCGGTCCGCAGCATCCCAGCCGGTCTGTCAGTCTTCCGCATCGGCGACGACGGCAAGCTCACTTTCGTACGCAAGTACGACATCGACGTCGGCGGCAAGACCATGTTTTGGATGGGGATGGTCCAGCTGTAGAGAGACGTTCATGCTCGCGCCCTTGGCACGCGGCTAGGATACTATCGCAGCGGTTCGATTGCCTTCGGAGGGATTGCCGATGACACGCGCGTACGACGTGGTTGACGCGGACGGCCACATCCTCGAGCCGCTCGACCTGTGGGACACGTACATAGATCCCGAATTCCGCGAGCGCCGGCCCCGGTTCGTCATCGACGAAAATGGCAAGGAACGCCTGAGCGTCGAGGGCAAGCTGCTGGGCAATCCGCGTGGGATCGGCAGCCTCGGTTCCGTCGGCGTCCGGCAGGGAATCGTCAAGGCCAACACCCTGAAATACGCCGAAGGGCGCAAAGGCGGGTTCGACCCGCACGCGCGCATCGTCGACATGGATGCCGACGGCATCGATGCCGCCTTTCTCTATCCCAGTCTGGGCCTCTTCGCAGGCGCCGTCGAGGATCCCGGTCTTGCCGCCGCGATGTGCCGCGCCTACAACCGGTGGCTCGCCGATTACTGCGCGTCGTATCCCGAGCGCCTATTCGGGGTCGCCATGCTGCCGATGCAGTCGGTGGATCTGGCGATCGACGAGATGCGCTACGCCCGGGAAAAGCTCGGGATGCGCGGCGGGTTCCTGCGGCCCAACCCGTATCACGGCAAGAAGATGATCAGCGACCCGATGTACGAGCCGTTCTGGGCGATTGCCGAGGACCTCGACTTCTCCATCGGCTTTCACGAGGGATCGACCAACGCGATGCCGACCGTCGGCGTCGACCGCTTCGAGGAGGACCGCGCGGCGCGCCACATGATCTCGCACACGATGGAGATGATGCTGGTCGCGCTGAGTGTGATCTGGGGCGGTGTCGTCGACCGTCATCCGCGATTGCGCGTCGCGTTTCTCGAGTCGGGTGGTGGCTGGATCGCGCCGTGGCTGGACCGCATGAACCGGCACTTCGATGACCTGGGTTTCAACGAGTCCGCGCCGAAGACGAGGCCGAGCGAGCTGTTCCAGCGCAATTGCTGGATCTCGTTCGAGCCGGTCGAGAGCAGCATCGCCGTGCTGGCCGACTATATCGGGCCGCACAAGATCATGTGGGCCACCGATTATCCGCACTCGGACGGCTTCTTCCCGGGCGCGCCGCAGATGCTGCGCGAGCGGCTCGGGCCGCTGTCCCCCGAGGCGAAGCACCAGGTGCTCGCCGGCGGCGCTCTCGGCTTCTACGGCCTGACCTGAGCCCGGAGCGCAACCGCGGCAAGGAGCCGCCGCGATTGCCTACACATCGTCTGCCGAACGACTGAACGAGGAGGCGGTCATGATCGAAATGCATGCCGACTGGAGGCCCGCCGAGCTCGCCAACGCCGCCGCGATGCTCGCGCCGCTCGCACGGATCGCGCAGCGCGAACCTGCCGCGGCTGGGGTGCTTCGATGAGTGTTCACACGTCGCCACGGTCGGGCACGGCGCCAGGGCTTCCCTACGAGCGGAAGCGGCTGGAAGACGTCGGCTACATGACCTGCATGACCCTCACCCTGCTCGGCAACTACGCTCAGACCGGTCATTTCGGCGGCCCGCTGGCCTACACGCCGTTCAACGTCGCGGCTCACCTGGCCGGACCCGAGCTGGGCGGGCTCCGCTACGACTACCGGCGCCCCAAGCATCCGTACGGCGACAAGTTCATGCTGGCGGCGGGACACTGCGCACCCACGTGCTACGCGCTGTGGATGATCCTGGGCCAGGCGCTGTACCGGAAGCATCAGGCGACGGGCGATCCCCGCTATCACGTCGCGCCGGACGTCGCGATGCTGCCGGTCGACGCGCTGGGATTCCGCCGCGGCGCCGGCGCGCTGAGGACGCTGCTCGCGGACCAGGGGCTGTCGGACCATCCGCTGTTCGCCCAGGCCAAGGGCCGAGGCATCCGGGCGCTGGCCGGGCACATCGAGTCCACCGATCTCACCAACGACGTCAACGGCGGCCCCTCGGGCATAGGGATCGCGACGGCTGCGGGTAAGGCGGCGTTCTGGGACATCGTGGGCGCCCCCATGGGGACGCCGAAGGTCATCGCGCTCGAGGGCGAGTTCGCCATGACCGAGGGACACGCCCAGGAGCTCAAGACCCAGGCGATCGCGCTGCAGGTCGGCAAGCGGCTCCGGATCTTCCTGTCCGACAACAACGCCGGCATCGACGATTCGTTGATCGGCGGCGTGGTGTCCAGCCGGTTCACGGGCTACCGCTTGATCGACCAGTGGACTTCGTACGGGTGGAACGTGTTGTCGCTGCCGGATGGTCACGACTACGACCAGATCGTGGGCGCGCTCCAGACCATGGAGGCGTGGGACCCGGCGGATCGCCGCCCGATGATCGTGATCGGCACGACCATCAAGGGGTACTGGCCCGGCGCGGTGAACGGCAAGATCCCCGGGGCGGGCGACCAGGTGGTGGGCTACCCGAGCCATCCGTACGGGATGAAGATGAACTCGGAATACTTCGTCGCCCTGGCGCGCACCTTCGAGGCGCATTACGGTGTCGAGTTCCAGGGGATCAGCCAGGGACCGGTGACCGACCCGCGGGAGCGGCTCATCCAGTTCAAGACGAACATCGACGTCGTCATGTCCGTGCTCGAGCGCGGTGGCCTCGGGGACTGGCTGGCCGATCGCCTGGTCGAGATCGGCGACTCGGTACCGGACGAGATCCCGCTCCGTATCGACGTGAAGCACGACCCGTTCATGGACGACCGGCTCAAGGTCGCCAATCTCCCGGAGGAGCCGCAGACGCTCACCGTGAGGAATTCGATCTCGGGCAAGGAAAAGCAGCTCAAGATCGCGCTGTTCCGCAGGGCCGGCGAGACGGCGGGCGCCCGCCGGGCCGTGTCCGAGATCGTCAAGTGGGTGAACCACGTCACCGACAACCGCATGCTGACGCTGGCCGCCGATCTCTCGGAATCGATCAATCTCGAGCACGGCAGTATCTGGGGCCACTACGATCCCGAAACCAACCCGCTGGGGACGCGGCTCAAGGCCGCGATCGAGGAAGCGGGCAACGCGTCCACCGCGATCGGCCTGGTCGGCCAGAGCGCGTCGCTGGAGCCCGACCGGTTCGCGGGCGTGTGGGCGTTCAGCGGCACCTACGGCGCCTTCACGCCGCTGATGTACCTGCCGGCGCGCGTCTGGAGCCAGCAGAACCAGGACAGCAAGTTCCGCACGGGCGTCCTGCACATCCTCGCCGGCCACTCCGGTCCCGAGACCGCGGCCGACGCGCGCACGCACTTCGGCATCTTCTCGCCGCAGGTGTGGAAGCTGTTCCCGCGCGACCAGGTCATCAACCTCAGCTTCTGGGACTACAACGACGTGGCCCCCGGCTACTTCGCCGCCGCCGAGATCGCCGCCCGCGAAAAAAAGGTCGGCGTCGTCGTCATCGAGGTGGCGCGCCCCGACTTCCGGGTGGCCGACCGCAGCACGTTCGCCGACCCCGATCTCCGGGCCGCCGCCAAGGGTCTCTACGTCATCCGCGACTTCGCGCCCGCCGAGCCCCGACACGGCCACGTCGTAGCCCAGGGCTCGAGCGCGACGTTCAACCTGGTGAGCGTGCTGCCGCGATTGGAGCGGGCCGGCGTCAACGTGAAGGTCATCGCGGCGATCAGCGAGGAGCTGTTCGATCGCCAGCCCGAAGCCTATCGGAACGCTGTGCTGCCGCCCGAGGCGCGCCAGGACCTCATGTTCGTGATGAGCGGAACGCGCCGCATGTGGCCGCTGCGCAATGTCGGCTCACTGACCGACGACTACTCACTCACCGCCGACCAGGGCAACGTGTGGCTCACCGGCGGCACCGAGGCGGACGTGATCGCCGAGGCGCATCTGGACCCCGACTCGATCTTCGCCGGGGTGCAGCGGTTCGCGAAGGAGCGTCCGAAGCGCCTGAGCCGGCAGCGCGCACTGCTGGACGCGCTGGGATAAGCCTGCTGATCTCACCTCTGCGGCGCGCGCCTTTCACCTCGTCGGGGTAGTCGAGGCCGTCCATCGCCCGGAGAGCCAGCGACCGGCGCATATCTATTCTGCGATGGGAGGCCGAAGAATGAGCATCGCGGGAGAGCTGGCGCGGTTTCTGGCGAGCACGAACGTCACCGACCTGCCGCCGCTCGCGCTGGAGCGCGCACGAATGGTGATCGCCAGCGCGGCGATGGGCGTGGACATCGTTTCCTCGGGTGAGCGTCGCCTTCGGGCGAGGCAACGTCGTGCTGATCAGCGAATATCGCACCCAGGTCATGGACCCGCTCGACCTGACGGGGCCGGGATTCACGATCGATCAGTTCAAGGTATTCGCGATCAAGTCGCGCGTGCACTTCCGCCGCGGCTTCGACGATTCGGGCTTCGCGAAGACAATTCTCTTGACCGAGCCGGAGCAGCCGTTCCTCGGCACGGTACGGCTCGAGGCCTGCCCTACCGGAACGTCGACATCTCCAAGTTCTATCCGTACGGCGACGTTTCCTTCCAGCAAAGGAGCCGACCATGCTGATCGTCGACGCGCAGATTCATCTCTGGAATGCGGGCAACCCCACCAGCCCGTGGCACCGGCAGATCCCCGCCTATCTCAAGGAAGATGCCCTGAAGGAGATGGACGCCGGCGGCGTCGATGCCGCCATCCTCACGCCGCACACGCCGTGGGATCCGAACGCGAACGAGCTCTGCATGGAGGCCGTGCGCGCGCATCCCGACCGGTTCGCGATCCTCGGCAACTTCCCCCTCGACAAGCCCGGGAGCCGCGCGCTGGTCGACACGTGGAAGCAGCGCCCGGGAATGCTCGGCTGCCGCTTCACCTTCATCGGGCCGGAGCAGAGCAAGTGGCCGACGGACGGCACAGTCGACTGGCTGTGGCCGGCAGCAGAGCGGGCCGGCTTGCCGATCGCGATGATGGCGGCGAACTTTCTGCCGATGGTCGCCGAGGTCGCCCGGCGGCACCCAAACCTCAAACTGATCCTCGATCACCTCGGTCGCCCGAGGGGGGACACGAGCCCGAGTGAGCGGTGGGCGAATCTGGCGGACGTGGTCGCGCTCGCGAAATATCCGAACGTCGCGATGAAGGCGACCGGCGCGCCGAGCTACTCCGATCAGCCCTACCCGTTTCGCGACATCCACGACAACCTGCGCCGCCTCTACGACGCCTTCGGCCCGGCGCGCTGGTTCTGGGGCACCGACATCACCCGCATGCCGTGCTCGTGGCGTCAGTGCGTGACGCTGTTCACGGAAGAGCTGCCCTGGCTGAAGGGCCGCGGCCTCGAACTGGTCATGGGCCGGGCCGTCTGTGACTGGCTGGGATGGAAACGATAGGAGAGACGACATGAGACCCAACAAGCTGCGCGAGCTCTTGAAGGCCAACAAGCCCACGCTGTCCACCCACATTCACACGACGTGGCCGTCCGTCGTGGAAGCCATCGGGCACACGGGTCTCTACGACTACGTCGAGTTCGTCGGAGAGTACGGCCCCTTCGATCTCCACGACCTCGACAACCTCGCGCGAGCCGCGGACATCTACAACATGTCGATGCAGCTCAAGGTCGACCAGGAGCCGCGCGGCTTCCTCGCGCAACGAGCGATCGGGTCCGGCTTCCACAGCATCCTGTTCGCCGACTGTCGCTCCGCCGCCGACGTAGAGGAGTGCGTGCGCATCGTGCGGCCGGAGACCCCGGAGGACGGAGGAACCTACGGGGTGGCCACCCGCCGGTTCACCTACATGGGCTATGGCGGCGGCAAGGCCTACGTGCAGGCCCTGCGCGACATCGTCGTGGCCATCATGATCGAGAAGCCGGGGACGGTCGACACGCTCGAAAAGGTCCTCTCCGTCAAAGGTGTCGACATGGTGCAGTGGGGCGGCTCCGACTACTCGATGGGCATCGGAAGGGCCGGCGAGCGCTACTCGCCGGAGCTCCGCGTGGTGGAGCGCCGCGTCTTCGAAACGGCCATCAAGATGGGCGTGCCGCCTCGCGCCGAGATCGCCACCGCGGATCAGGCGAAGTACTTCCTCGACATGGGCGTCCGGCACTTCTCCGTGGGCACCGACATCACCGTCCTGCACCAGTGGTGGAAGTCCCAGGGTGAAGACATGCGCAAGGCGCTCGGTGCCTAAGGAAAGGAAGACTATGGCGATGCTCCACTCGCTGGACCCCCTCACCACCAACGAGATCCGCGCCGCCGTGTCGGTGGTGCGTGCCTCTGGACGGCTTGGGGACGACGTGCTCTTCGTTCGCGTCTTCCTCCACGAGCCCCCGAAGAGCGCGGTGCTGGCGTTCCGGAAGGGAGACCCGCTCGAGCGCCAGGCGTTCGTGTTGCTTCGCGACCGGCGCGCTCGTACGACGTGCGAGGTCATCGTCTCGATCACGGCTCGGAAGATCGTGTCGTGGAAGGAAATTCCAGGCGTCCAACCGCCGATCACGTTCGACGAGTTCCTCGAGTGCGAGCGGATGGTCCAGGCGAACCCGGTGTGGCAGCGCGCCATGGAAAAGCGCGGCGTGAAGGACTTCTCGCTGGCGATGGTCGACCCGTGGTCGGCCGGGTACTACGGTGCGGCGGACGACCCGGCCCGCCGGCTCGTCCGGGCGCTCACGTGGATTCGCACCGACGAGCACGATAACGGCTACGCGCGTCCGATCGAGGGGCTGGTCACGCTCGTCGACCTGGACCGGATGGAAGTGGTCGACGTCGAGGACCACGGCGTCGTGCCGCTGCCGACTCACGAGGGGAACTACACGGCGGCGGCGCTCGGCAATCCGCGGAACGTTCCTCACGTTCCGGCAGGGCCTCGAACCGACCTCCGGAAGCTCGAGATCATCCAGCCCGATGGTCCAAGCTTCGAGCTCTCGGGCCACGAGCTGACGTGGCAGAAATGGCGACTCCGGATCGGCTTCACTCCCCGCGAAGGCGTCGTCCTGCACACCGTCGGCTACGAGGACGGTGGCCGCGTCCGGCCGATTCTCTACCGCGCGTCGCTGGCCGAGATGGTCGTTCCGTACGGCGATCCGGCGCCGACGCACTGGAGAAAGAACGCGTTCGACGAGGGCGAGTACGGCATGGGCATGCTCGCCAATCGCCTCGAGCTCGGCTGCGATTGCCTCGGGGAGATCCGCTACCTCGATGCCGTCGTCTCCGACACGCGCGGGGAGCCGGTCACGCTGGAGAACGCCGTCTGTCTGCACGAAGAGGACTTCGGGATCTTGTGGAAGCACACGAACTTCCGCACCGGCCAGGTGGAAGTGCGCCGCTCGCGGCGCTTCGTCATCTCGTCGATCGCCACCGTCGGCAACTACGAGTACGGCTTTTTCTGGTACCTCTACCAGGACGGCACGCTCGAGCTGCAGATCAAGATGACGGGCATCGTTTCGACCGGAGCGATCGCGCCCGGGATTGCGCCCGAGCACGGCGTCCTGATCGCACCGGGTCTCTACGCGCCGAACCACCAGCACTGGTTCAACTTCAGGCTGGACATGATGGTCGACGGCCTCGACAACTCCGTCTACGAGGTCAACACCGAGGCGGTGCCGCTGGGCCCCGGGAACCCGCAGGGCAACGCCTGGGTGGCGCGGCGCACGCTGCTCGCGCGCGAGTCCGAGGCTCAGCGCCTCGTCGACCCGCTCGCCGGCCGTTACTGGCTCGTCACGAATCCGGCCGTCACGAACTCACTCGGTCAGACGGTCGGCTACAAGCTGGTGCCCGGCGAGAATGTCGGGGCGTTCGCTCATCCCGACTCTTCGATCGCCCGCCGCGCCGGCTTCATCACGCGACACCTTTGGGTCACGCGCCATGACCCGGCCGAGCTCTTCGCCGCAGGCGACTATCCGAACCAGCATCCCGGCGGAGCGGGACTTCCGGCCTACGTGAAGGCCGACCGGGCGCTCGAGCAGACCGACGTCGTCCTCTGGTACAGCGTGGGGTCTCACCACATCTCGCGTTCCGAGGAGTGGCCGGTGATGCCGGTCAGCTACGCGGGCTTTCAGCTGAAGCCCGCGGGATTCTTCGTCGGCAGTCCCGCGCTCGACGTGCCCGCAACGTCTCACAACGGCCACGGGGGTGCTCCTCACTGCCACTAGGTGCGGACGTGGATATCGAGGAAGCGCCGCGCTTCCTCGAAGCTCCGCGCCGCCGCCGCCGCCTCGTACCCGGGATGCGTCCGGACGGCGAAGCCGTGACGGGCGCCCGGGTAATACGTGAACGCGCACGCCTTGTCGAGCGTCCGCATGCGCGCTTCCATCCGCTGCATGGTCTCGAGCGGCGCCTGTTCGTCTTCGGTTCCGTGCATGATGAGCGTCGGGACGTTGACGGCTTCGACCAGGTCGTACGGCTGCGCGCCGGGCTGGGCGCGTGGGGAACGGAACGCGAAGCCATGGAACACGACGATCGCTCGGATCTCGTCGTGCGCTCGCGCGGCCATGAACGCGTGCACGCCGCCACGACAGAACCCGAACACCGCTAATCTGGTCATGTCGGCCTCTCGCACCGAGCGCAGGTACGCGATCGCGCCCTGCATGTCCGCGTAGACCAGATCGTCCGGCGGATCGTCGCCACGAATCTTCCAGCCGTGCATGAGCGCGGCGTAGCCCCAGCCGGCGAGACGCTCCGCGATCTCCGTGTAGCCGTCGTCGGGTCCCGCCACGCCGCGGAGGATGAGCACGGTCGGACGCGGTCCCGCGCCATCGGGTACGGCCAAATACGACGGGACCGGCGTGGTTCCGTCACCGCTGGTGAACGTGACGGACCGGAGCTCAGGCATGCGCCATCGACCAGCCGTGAGCCCGACCGGGCGTCACGGCTGGTGCGGTCGCAGAAACGCGCGCACCTGGTCGATCGTCTTCTCGAGCAAGTCCTTCGGCTCTCGCCAGGGGAAGACCGTCGACTGGGCCTTCGGCGCGAGCGCGCCAATGTCCACGGACGTCTGATAGGGATGCGCCGGCGTGTCGTCCGGCATCACGAGCATCGGCGTCTGGCAGGAGCGGACGAACTCGCGCGAGACGCTGTACACGAAGTCCGGGCGCACGCGATAGAGGTCGTGTAGATAGGCCTCGATGCTCTCCATGGTGATCTCGGGCCGGCGGGCTCGCAGCTCGGGGGCCCAGACGTCGCGTCCGGACTTGTACATGACGTCGGGGTTCTCCGGTCGATGTCCGACCGGCTGGCACAGCACGGCGGCCACGACGCGACCGGGAGCCCGCTCGATCAGCTTGAGCCCGAAGCACCCCCCGATGCAGTAGCCCATGTAGAAGAACTTCTGGATGCCGAGGTGGTCCATCAGCCCCAACTGGTCATCCGCAAACGCGCCCCAGGGGTCGCTCGTGGGAATCGGTCCCGTGGACTCGCCGCCGTTCGCGTTGCGCTGATCCATCGTGATGCAGCGAAAGTCGTTCTTGAACGCTTCCATCGCGTTGAACACCGCGGTGGGCCAGTTGCTCACGCGGGAGTTCAAGCCCCCGCCGGGCGTGACGAGCAGCGGGAAGCCCGAGCCAACCGTCTCGTAGCGGATACGGACGTCACCCTTTTCATAGAACGGCATGGCAGTCCCTCCTGGTGAAGGTTCGCGATACAGTAGCGCGACATGAGTCTCGCTGCCCAGGGCCGCATTCCGGTGCTCGATATCGGCGCGTATCTCGCCGGCGAGGCGGGGGCGGCCGCGCCGCTGGCGCGTGCCATCGCCCGCACCTGCGAAGACACCGGGTTCCTCGTCGTCGCCAATCACGGCGTGCCGCAGCCCCTGGTCAACGACACCTTCGCCGTCGCCCAGCAATTCTTCGCGCGCCCCGAAGGGGACAAGCTCGCGCTCAAGGTCGGCAAGTACAACATCGGCTACCTGCCGTTCGGCGGGCAGGTCGTGCGCCATTCGCCGGTCAACAAGAACACCAAGCCGAATTTCAGCGAGAGCTTCTACATCACCCGCGACCGCGCCGCCGACCACCCCGACATCGTCAACGAAAAGCCGCTCGTCGGGCTGAACCGTTGGCCCGAGGACATGCCGGAGTTCCGCGCGGCGACGACGGCGTACTACCGGGCGATGGAGGCGATGACGACGCGGCTGGTGCCGCTATTCGCGCTGGCGCTCGACCTGCCGGCCGACTATTTCGCCGAGGCCTTCGCCGAGCCGAACTGCACGATTCGGCTGATCCACTACCCGCCGCATCCGTCGCCCGAGGACAACGAGTTCGGCTTCGCGCCGCATACCGACAACAACTTCATCACGTTCCTGGCGCAGTCGAAGCTCCCGGGCCTCGAAGTGCGCACCGCCGAGGGCGACTGGATCCGGCCGCCGGCGGTGCCGGGCACGTTCGTCGTCAATACCGGCGCGATGCTTGCGCGCTACTCGAACGATCGATTCCGGGCGACGCCTCACCGCGTCATCAATCGCAACGACCGCTCGCGGTACGCCTGCCCGTTCTTCCTCGGACCGAACCACGATGTCGTCGTCGAGCCGGTCCCAAGCTGCGTCGGCCCCGACAACCCGCCCAGATACGAGCCGACGACGTACGGCGCATTCACTCAGCACCTCCTGACTCTCAACTTCGCCCACCGCCAGGCCGGCGGCAGCGGCGAGTACGCGGGGTAAAGCCGCTTACCGAACGCGAGGACAGTGATGAACGACAGTCGGATCGTACCGGTGTTCCAGGCGCTGGCCGAAGACATCCACGCTCTGGGCGTACGCACTGTGTTCGGGCTCATGAGCGACGACACGGCAGTCTTTGCCGTGACGCTCGACGGCCTGGGTGTCAGGTTCGTGGGCGCGCGGCACGAGAACAACGCCATCGCCATGGCCGAAGGCTATTCCTACGCCACCGGCGAGCTTGGCGTGGCGCTCATCGGTCGCGGCCCGGCCACCGCCAACGGATTACACGCAGCGGTGGCGGCCAGTCGCATGGGATCGAAGGTGTTGGTGATCTATGGCGACGCCGCCGTTCAGACCGGAGCCGTCAACACCATCGGTCCCGACTACAAGGGCTTCAACGCGCAAGGCGTGCTGGGGGCGGCAGGGTTGACGTGTTTCACCGCCGCGAGCCCGACGACCGCACGTCAGACGCTGCGCGATGCCGTGGCCGCCGCGAATCGAGGTTCCCTGGCGGCTCTCCTCTTGCCCACCAACGTACAGATGATGAACGTGGAAGTTTGGGGCGAGGCGACACCACCGCCGCTCGCGGCTGCCCAGCCAGCGGCAACCCGCGCACAATCCATCGACGCCGTCGTCGCTCTTCTCGGCAAGAGTCGTCGCCCGCTGATCGTCGCCGGCATGGGAGCACATCGAGCCGGGGCCAAGGCCGCACTGGAAGCGCTCGCGGACAAGACAGGCGCGTTGCTGATGACCTCAGCTCGCGGCAAGGACATGTTTCACGGCCATCCCTACAACCTCGGCATCCTTGGATCCTTCTCTCACGCCATGGGCCGACGCATGATGGACCAGTCCGATTGCGTGATGGTGTTCGGCGCCGGGCTGAACTTTCTCACCATGAGCTTCGGCGCGGCGATTCCTCCGGTGCCACTCATCCACGTTGATTCCGTACGAGCGCACATCGGCCGGTGGACCACGGCGGATCTCGCGGTGGTGGGCGATGCGAGGGTTGTTGCCGAGCAGCTGCTGGCCGCGCTGCCCGAGCGGACCGCCGCCGACAAGCCGTTCCACACCGCGGAAACTCTCGCCAGCATCGCGGCCTTCGACATCGCTCGCGACTTCGAAGCCGCTCACACGCCGCGCACCGTGGATCCGCGCGCGTTGGGCGTCGAGCTCGACAAGCTCCTGCCGCGCGAGCGCAACATCGTCTACGACGCCGGAAATTTCCTCGGCGTCCTTCCGTATGTGACCGTCCCCTCACCCGCTCATTTGAAGATGACGAGCGAGTTCGCCTCCATCGGTCTCGGCTTCGGCACGGCGCTGGGCGTGGCGAAGGGCCGCCCCGGAACTCCCACGGTGTTGATCATCGGCGACGGCGGCTTCCTCATGACCATGAGCGAGCTGGAAACCGCGATCCGCGAGGATCTGCCGCTGATCATCGTGCTGATGAACGATTGCGCTTATGGCGCCGAGCTGCACTTCCTCGCGATGCACAAGCTGCCGGTGGGGAAATCGGTGTTTCCGGACGTCGAGTTTGCGTCGGTCGCGGAGGCGTTCGGGTTCCAGGCGTACACGATTCGCACGCTGGACGAGCTACGCGCGCTCGGTCCAGTCCTGGAGAAGCCTGACGGTCCCATTCTTCTCGACTGCAAGGTCAACGCGGAGATCGCCGCGCCCTTCATGGGCGAGTTCGCCGAGTTCGAGGCCCGGCACCAGTGATTCTGCCCAAGAAGTGATGGGGAGCGGGGCATGAGCGCGACGCTGGCCGATCCGAAGATCCAGGCGTTCCTCGCCACGAAGTACGTCGTCGTGCTCGCGACCGTGAATCCCGACGGCTCGCCGCTCGCGATGGCGATGTGGCTCCTCTCCGATCACGACTCGCTGACGATGATCAGCGTGGCGAATCTCGCCAAGATTCGGAATCTCAAACGCGATCCGCGCGTGTGCGTGGTTGCCGAGACCGGCACGATCGGTGACGACCAGATCAAGGGCGTGGCGATCCGCGGTCGTGCCGAGTTTCTCGACGATTCGCCGGCGCGACGACAGCTCGTCGAACGGTTTCTGACGAAGTACCACCCGCAGCTCGAGAAGTACTGGAACGGGCGGGTGATGCCGCCGAATCGTGTGATGTTCCGCATCGTGCCCGAGCACGTGCGGAGCTGGGGGCTCTGAGCCCTTAACGCAGCAGGCGAGTCAGCTCCGACACGGTTTTGACGGCATCGAGACGGTGCACCACCTCGAGGCTGGCCTCCACCTTCTCCGCGGGCAGTCCTGACAGCGGCACCAGTCGCCGATACTTGGCGTCCACGTCGGCCCACTCGATTCCGCGGGGGGCGGAGCCGCGCGGAAAGCCCACGTGGTCGGAGAACCGGCGGCCGTCCTTCAGCGTGATCGTGACCGTCGCGCCGTGATGGTGCGCGAAGCGATCCGGATACGGCGGCGGATTCGGATCCACGGTGATCCTGTCGATGAGCCGCGCGATCACCGGGTCGGCGACCTTTTCCGGCGCCGCGTGAATCCATCCGTAGCCTCGGTCGGCGATCGCCGCCGCGATGAAGTAGGCGGGGCTGTGCGCGACGCCGATCAGGTCGGTCGGATGCTTCGGTCCGGGCAGCGTACGGTACTTCGCCGACGAGAGCACGATGCTCGCCACGTCGTGCGGGTCGACGTCTCCCGCGATGGCGGCGTTGGCGGCCGCTTCGGCCGCGGCGTGGTGCGGATGGCCGCCCGGCACGAGCTTGATCGCCATGTTGGTGGTGATGTCCCACGACGTGCCGAGGTCCTTCGTCACGTCCAGGAGGTGGTCGCCTCCAAACGCTGAGAAGAAGCCCCGCGGCATCTCGAGGACGTTCTCCTCGGCCACGAATCCTTTCCGCGCGGCGAGCGCCGCGTGGATGCCGAGCATCGCCGAGAGTCCCGCGTGGTATTCGCGCGCCACGCTGGTGTTGGCGGCGACCACGAGGCCGCCGATGGAGGTCGCGGCCAGCGCGATCGCCTGCGTCATCTGTGCCGGCGTCAGCGCGAGGAGCGTGCCGGCGGCCACCGCGCCGCCAAAGATCGTGGAGATCGAGCCGTGGAACCCACGCTCGCCGCGTCCCGGCGTGAGCGCCTCGTCGATGCGCCCCGCGATCTCGTAGCCGAGCACCATCGCCGCGAGCACGTCGCGGCCGCCGGCGCCGGTGCGCTCGGCCATCGCGATCGTCGTCGTCGAAACGATCGTGCCGATGTGCGCGATGCTGCGCAGGTCGCTGTCGTCCGAAGCGGCCGCATCGCTCATCACCGCGTTCACCCGCGCCGCGTCCGCGACGGGCAGCGCGCCTCCGCCGTCGAACCACACGGTCGCTTCCGGCGCTCCGGCGCGCTCTCGGGCAAGCTCGCGGATGATTCGCGAGGACACGATGTCCACGCCCATCGCCGCGCTCGCGATCGTGCTGGCGATCACCATTCGCGCACGCTCGAGGGCGAGCGATGGCAGGTCGTCGACGCTCGTGCCCGTCACGAAGCGCGCGAGCTCGCCCGCGATGCTCATCGATTCATCCTCCCTGGCGGACCCAGGGACGCTATTTCGGTCCGAACACCTCGATGGCGACACGGCCAGCGTTTACCGCGCAGGGCCAACCGGCATAGAACGCCACGTGGGTGATCAGCCCCTTCAGTTGGGTCTCCGTCACCCCGTTGTCGAGCGCCCTCTGCATATGGCCCCGCATCTCGTCGGTCCGGTAGAGCGCCGCCAGCATTGCCACCGTGATCAGGCTCCGGTCACGCTTGCTGAGGTCGGGATGCTCCCATACGTCGCCGAACAGCACGTCGTCACGGAGTTGCCCCAGCTTGGGAATGAACTCGTACACGGTCGGCTTCTTCTGAGCCATGTGTCGATCTCCTCGTGAAGTTCGTTCAAGCGAAAGGGGTTAGCGGGAGTGGCGAGGCCTGTGCTCAGAGGCGGTCCCGGTGCTCCACCAGTTTCCAGTAGGTGTCCTTGTTGAGTACCTTGTCGCCGCGAAACTCGTAGAGGTCGCAGCCGCGGTAGTTCAGCTTCTCGCCGTCGACGCCGGTACCGGTCATCCACACCGTGACAGCGCGGTTGCCGGTGACGAACGAGTCGACGTGGTCCCAGCGCATGTCGGTGATGACGCGGAACCGATCGCCGAGCACCTTCCTGACAGCCGCCTTGCCGTGCACTCGCCGCCCTTCAGGCTCCGGCCCTCGTGCCATCAGGAACGTGCAGTCCTCTGCGAAGAACGACATGATCCGGTCAACATCGCGGCTATTGAAGGCCTCGTTGATCTGTTTCATGAGCGCAGGTGTTGGACCAGTCGTCATCGTGTCTCTCCCAGGACCGGCACGATCACCTGCGTGGCGCGAGCGGACATGCGGCGCAAACTGGTACCCGCCACGCATGGCGCGGAACTCCGGGGTAGCGATGGCATTGGCGCTGGCGAGATCGTAGATCGTCGTCTAGATCCGCCTCGTCGTCCGTTCCGTTTTGCCCGCCGCGGCCTCCGACACCCCACCCGAGGATACATAGCGCCGGCCGCGCCGCACCCCCGGGCATCTCAGCGGGCGGCGTCGGGCCCGCGGGCGGACCCGACGACACCGGTCCGAGCAGAGCCACCCGCATTGGGCGTTCTACCGCTTCAGGTGTTATTCGGCGGCCGCGAGGTTCGGAGTCGGCTCCAGCGGCAACCCGGGATGACCGGTCAGCTGCCGCCCTTCCTCCCACATATCGAGCGCCTGCTTCTTCATCGCCGGAAGCACCGAGGCGATCTTCTCGACGTCGAGATCCGCCGCCACGCCCGGATAGCCGGCGCGCTCGATCATCGCCGGGAGCTTGCCCTTCTCGAACTGCTCCAGCGTCCAGGCGAGCGGATCCTCGACCAGAGTCCGATCCCAGTAGATGCGATGGTTCTTGTTGCGCGGGCCGTAGTGGTAGTGGGCACCGTTCCAGAAGTGATCAAAGGCCAGGAGCTCGGTCTCTTCCGTGTACTTCTTGCCCGGCGTCCCGCCGATATCGGCCAGCACGTGGATCGCGAGACCGCCATCGCCCAGCGGCAGCCGCCGCATTTCGAGCCCGAACCGGATGTTGCCGGCCTCGAAGATATGGGTGCCGCGGTTGTGCTTGACGGTGTTGCGCTTCGTCGCTCGCAATTCGCGGGCACAGGCTTCGACGTCCGGCAGGACGTCCGCCACCGCCGCCATATCGACGATCTCGGCAATCTGCGGATAGCCGGCGCGCCCGAGCATTTTCGGCAGCTTCGTCCCCAGGGTGCGGATGGTCCAGCCGATCGGGTTACCGTCGACGGTCGAGTCCATCCGGTAGAGGTTCGTCGTGGCCGCGCCGCCGAGCATCGCTGGCCCTTCGACACGCAAGTCCGGATTTTCCGGACCGTAGATGTAGCTTCTTTCGAAGTCGAAGCAGTTGAACCGCAGCAGCGTTGTCTCCTTGCCGGCAACATCCGCCATCACCAGGATCGCGACGCCCTGATCCGGATGATCCTGGATGTTGCCGTCCCACAGTTCGTGGCGGACGGCGAAGGTCAACCGACCGGCGCTGAACCTCCCCTTCTTCATCTCTTCCATCGTCGGGCTCTCCCTTCCAGCGGTTTGCGAGAGTTAGAGGCCAATTCCAGGCTATCTCGCCGTATCCCGAAGGGGCGTGGCGCCACGCTTCAATAATGCCGCAGCTTCCTTGGCCACCGCCGTGCCCTCGAAGAAGCGCGGGTTCTGCGTGCCCCACAGCCGCACGGCGTTGCCGAAGACGAAGTCGTGAAAATCGCTCTCGGTGATGAGCCCGTCCTCGACCAGCTCGAACGCCTCGGGGAGCGGGTCGCGCATGTCGACGACGTCGAAATGCCCGATGTCGGAGCTGTAGATCGCGTTGATTCTGGCACCCAGCGGCATCGCCTTGCCAAACGCCACCGCGTTCATCCGGTCGTCGGCCTCGCAGCCGAAGTAGTACGGCGTGGCGTAGAGGTCGATCCAGTCCTGCTTCCGGGTGATCTGGCAGTGGATGTAGTCGTCGGGCGGCATCCCGCCAGTGAGGAAGTCCTCTTCGAGCGGCCAGCCGTCGCGCTTGCCGAGCTCGGCGGCGATATCGGCGTAGCCGTACTTGTCGACCAGCTCGCGCAGCAGCGGGCGATTGAGCTTGGTCGGGTCCATGTTCGCCATGCCCTTGGCGCCGCGCCGCTCCCAGTGCTCGATCAGGTCACAGAACAGCTGGCAGCCCCAGCCGACGCCGCCCTCGAGGAAGGCGAAGCGCAGATCGGGAAAGCGCCGGGTCACGCCGCCGAGGAACAGCGCCTTGGCGACGTTGTGGCCGGCCGCGGCGAAGTGACCGATGTGATTGAAGGTGAAGTTGGACGGGCTGTTGCGCTCGCCATAGGAGCGGCCGCCGGTATGGAAGGTCGGCGCGACGCCGAGCTCGCGGCATTTCTGCCACACCGGATCGTTGTCGTATTCGCTGTCGAGTCCCAGCTGATCGAAGCTCTGGGCATAGCGGGCGAGGTCGGCGGGGGCGCCTTTGGCGTGGGAAATCGGCCGGCGCATGCCGCTCCCGAACATGCAGACCTTCGCACCCAGCTGCCTGGTGACGAATTCCAATTCCTCGATCGCCTCGTCCGGCGTGTGCGCCGGGATCACCGCGGCGGGCGTCAGTTTGTCGCCGAGGTCCTTGAAGTATTCGTGGGTGACGACGTTGAAGCCGCGGATCACCGCGCGCCGCGTCGCGTCGTCGGCGATGCGCGGGATGCCCAACCCGGCGGTCGGGTAGACGATGCCGAAATCGATGCCGAGCTCGCCGAGCCGGTCGTAGAGCATCCTCGGCATCATCGCCGTCGCGCGGTCGCGGGTGTTGGTCGATTGCCGGCCCCAGAACCCCTCCATCGCGACGCCGCGTTCAGTGCGCTGCTCGAGGGTCATGCCGAGCGAATCCGGGATGCGGCGTTGCGACTGCAAGAAGCCGTTGGCACCGAGATCGCCCGTGACTTTGCGGATCTGCTCGGCAAAGACCGGGGTGTACTCGACCCAATGCCCGTCGCCGTCGATGACGGGGTGCGTGAGCCCCTTGCGGATTTCTTCGGGCGTATGGTGCGCGCTCATCTGGCGCCTCCCCGACAGGGTGAGTTGCGATTGCGCGGGAGCGTATGCTCCGGTACAACCCAAGTCAAACTGATCGTCGATCGTCGACACGGAGGAGTCCATGTCCGCCAGCGTCTGCGACTTCATCTTCCTGAAGGGCGTGAAGGTCGTCGATTTCACCCAGTTCGAGGCAGGTCCGTCCTGTACCGAGGCACTCGGCTGGCTGGGTGCCGACGTCGTGAAGATCGAGAACCCGAAAATGGGAGACCCCGGCCGTCGTCTTCGCCCCGGCCAGCCCGACACCGATCCCTACTATTTTCACGCCTTCAACGCGAACAAGAAGTCGATCACGGTCAATCTCAAGTCCCCCAGGGGGCTCGAGCTCGTCAAGGACATGATTCGCAAGGCGGACGTGATGATCGAGAACTTCGCCCCTGGCGCCATCGAGCGGCTGGGTCTGTCCTATGACGTCGTGAGGGTGATCAATCCAAGCATCATCTACGCCCAGGTGAAGGGCTTCGGCGAAGGCAGCCCGTTCGAGCACAACCTCGCCTTCGACATGATCGCCCAGGCGTGCGGCGGCACCTTCAGCGTCACCGGCGACAAGAACGGTCCGCCGACCCGGCCCGGCATCTCGATCGGTGACACCGGCACCGGCATGCTGATGGCAATCACGATTCTGGGCGCGCTGTTCAAGCGCCGCGAGACGGGCGAGGGCCATCGCCTGCAGGTCGCCATGCAGGACGCGATGCTGCACTACATGCGCATCAACTTTGCGACTCAGGGCCTGACCGGGAAGGCGGCCGAACGCGGCGGCAGC
>Ga0209157_1000922_pt1 | contig 24827 bp, 23 predicted proteins | sample GraSoiAngelo_135_FD_185892 | JGI IMG/M metagenome (GOLD analysis project Ga0209157, IMG submission 185892) | Grasslands soil microbial communities from the Angelo Coastal Reserve, California, USA - 14_0929_05_40cm (SPAdes) (version 2) | ecosystem: Environmental > Terrestrial > Soil > Grasslands ...
GATTCGCACGAGGTCTCTCTTTCGAGCCACGATTCCTTCCGTCAGCAGGAAGCCCGCGGCGAGTTCGAAATCGTTCCCCGGCGTACGCATCGTGACGGAGACCGAGGTCATCGTTCGGTGGCCCTTCCCTCCCGTCTCCAATCGAATTTCCATCGGCTCCTCGACGGCGAGGATGTCGCTTTCCTCTGCGGACTCGTGGCCTCGGACCTTCCAAACTTTCGCTCGGGTCGTCGGTCCCGGTCGCTTCATGCCGTCGCCTTCGCCGCCGGCACGGGCGCGATGGTCACGAGGGCGTTGTAGTCCGGCATCTCACATCGCGGATCGACGACCCCGCGACGGATCAGGACGTTCCCCTCCGGCCAGTAGATCTGCACATTCCGCGGCCGGATCGGCGCGACGTGGACCCGCCCCCGATACGAGCCGAGCGGGTTCGAGAGGAGGACTTCGTCTCCGTCGGCCACGCCGAGCGTCTTCGCGTCTTCGGCGGACATGAGCACGTCGTCCCGACGCGCGCCCAGGAGGAAGTCGACCTCTCCGTGGATCATCGAGTTGAACTGTTTCCCGCGGCGGGTGCTCAAGAGGAACTGTCCCGGCGGGATGTCGGCGTCCGGCAACGCGATGGGCGTGAACCTTGCCCGTCCGTCCGGCATCGGGAACGTCCCGCCCTCGCAGAGCCGCGGGCCGCCGTACTGGAACGCATCCCCCTTCTCTCGGAGTCGCTCGATGCCCTGGTACGTCGGGATCGCCTTCGCGATTTCTTGCCGGATCGAGCTGGCGTCGTCGAAATGGATCAGATGAGCGGAGTCGGGGAGCGCCTTCTCGGCGAGGTCCCGGAAGATCTCCCATTCCGGCCGGCTCTCGCCAATCCGACGACCGGGGATTTCCGGGGAGAAATAGATGCGGCGCTCCGTCGAGGTCTCGGTGCCTCCGCCTCGCTGCTCGTATCGGGTCTGCGCGGGGAACAGCAAGACGGTCTCCGCGGGTTCGACGAGCATCTGGCTCGTGAGGACGAGATCCTGGTGGATCCGGAGTGGAACGCGTTCGAGCGCGGCGCGCACGTACTCGGGTTCCGGGAGCGTCTCGAGGAAGTTGCCGCCCGCCAGATAGAGGACATCGAGGCGCCCCTCGTGGGCCGCATCGACCATCCCCACGGCCGTCATGCCGGCCATCGTCGGCGGCCGGAATCCCCAGAGCTTCCCGAATCGATCCGCGTTCTCGTCGTCCACCGGGAAGCCGAGCCCGTAGGCCGCGGGCTGCGCCCCCATTTCGGAGCCGCCTTGGACGCCACTGTGGCCGCGGATCGGCATGAGGCCGCACTTCTCTCGTCCGACGATTCCGCGCGCGAGCCCTAGGTTCACGACGGCCTTGACGTTGTCGACGCCGAACCGATGGTGGGTGATGCCCATGCTCCAGACGAAGATCGCGGTCTTAGCTTCGTGGTACATGCGGGCGAAGTCGAGCATCCGATCCTTCGAGACGCCAGATTGCCGCTCGATCTCCTCCCAGGTTTGGGACAAGACTTCCACGCGGACCGAGTAGAAGCCCGTCGTGTGCTTCTCGATGAAGTCCTCGTCGATCCAGCGGTTTTCGATGAGATGCCTCAGCACGCCATTGATGAATGCGATGTCGCCGCCCGTGTGGATCGTGAAGAACTCGTCCGCGAACCGCGTGCCGAACAGCGCGCTTCCGGGCACGGAGGGAACCCAGTACCGTTCGAGCCCGGGCTCGCGCATCGGATTCACGACGGCGATTTTCGTGCCTTGCTTCTTCGCATAGTACAGATACTTCGTCGTCACCGGCTGATTGTTCGGGACGTCCGAACCGAAGAAGACGATCAGGTCGCTTCCGATCCAATCGGAGTACGAACAGGTGGAGGCCGCGACCCCGAGCGTTTCCTTCAGTCCCGTCGTGCTCGGTGAATGACACGGCCGGCTCGAGTTGTCGATGTGGTTCGTCCCGAGGAACCGCGCGACCTTGTTGGCGACGTAGTACGATTCGTTCGTCATCCCACGGGACGTGATGAAGAACGCGAGTCGGTCCGGACTCGTCGCCCGGATCTGTCGCGCCGCGAATTGCAGCGCGTCGTCCCAGGAGATCCGACGGAATCCGCGCTTCCCTCGATGGCGGATCATCGGGTACGGCAGCCGGCCGAGTTCCCGAAGGTCCCGAGAGGACTTCGATCGCAACACTTCGACGTCCTCCAGATGCCGGATGCGCAGCGGCCCCATCGTGTTCAGCGGGAGGAGGTCGAGTCGAACGGTGCAGAGATGGATCCCCTCCATCGTGAAGTCGCGGAGGCCCGTGGTCCCGAGGGCGCACCCATCACAGACGCCGTCCCGGAGGATCCGCCAAGTGAAGAAGGGCCTGTGCTTGTTGTTCCACGCGGCCCGCAGGACCTCGCGGTAATTGTGCGGCTTCGTAGAGCCGAGCCCAAAAGGGATTGCGCCGACCCGCTGGACCTTCTTCTGCCGCGGCTTCGCCGCCACGTTTCGAGGAAGCGCAATGCGACTTATCTGTCTTCCTTCGGAGCGTTTCCTTTAGAAGTCAAGGCGGTATTTCTCGCCGTGGACACGGCGCTCGTGCTGGCGGGCGGAGAATCTGAGCGGTTCGGTGAGCCGAAATCGCTCGTCGACGTCGCGGGCAAGCCTATGATTCGCCGCGTTGTCGATGCGATCGGACCGCTGGCCGGAGAAGTTGTCGTATCCGTGGCGGTCTCCGCGATCGTCCCGGTCCTCCAGTCGATTGTCCCCGAGGCCTCGTTCGTCGTGGATCGTCAAACCGGCCGAGGACCCATCGAAGGCTTTCGCCGGGGATTCGATATCGCGCGGGGCGACCGAGTGCTCGTCGCGCCGTGCGACGCTCCACTCCTCCGCCCGGAACTCTATCGGCTCTTCCTCCGATCTCTGGGACACTACGAAAGCGTCGTGCCGAAGTTCGATGTCTTCGATCCGGTGCGGGCGGTCTACCGGCGCGGGGCCGTCGCGAGGGTCCTAAGGTCCCAGAAGTCCAACGTGGCCTCTCCATCGGGCCTCGTCGATTGTCTCCGGTGTCGCTTCATCGATGCGGATCGGATTCGCGCCGTGGACCCCGATCTGTCGTCCTTCTTCGATGTGAACACGCGAGCGGACCTCGACGACGTTCTCGCAAAATTGGAACGGCCAAGCGCGGGACAGAGTTCGTGATTGGTGCTGCCGTTCAGGGTCTCCTCAAGCCGCGGAAGAAACCGCGGATTGCGAGACGGTGTTCCTCGTGCCGGATCTCCTTGGCTTTCTGGAGCTCATCAATCTTTTCCGGGGTGAGGGTGCGAAACTCGGCGGGGTCCATCGCCGCGAGGCGTTCCAGTTCGCCGGCATCCAGCCAGACGCCTTTGCAGTCTAGGCACGCATCGACACGCACGTTCCCTGCGTCCTCAATTTCCATGAGGCCGCCGCAGTTCGGGCAGACGAGCTGGCTGTCCGAATCAAGCCCGACGTACTTGGTCAAAAGCTTGTTCAGACTCCAGTCGCCTGTGAGTTTGCGAATCTCCTCTTTGTCCAGGAAGATTCCTTTGCACTTTGGGCAAACGTCCACTTCGACGGCGCGAAGGTGCGTGTGGCGGATCTCCTTACTCAAAGACGCCCAATCCCTCGGACACTCCCGGGCTTCTCGGATCTTCTTACGAGGCACGACCGGGTAAGGTGCGGGGAGGCTGAAGAGACTATCGTCCTACCGGAGGCACGCGGAATCAATTCAGCTTGACGTGCCGCGAAATCGGTGCGACTGTCTGCACATATCCTCTCGGCTCCGTATTTGCCAGGATATCTCGAAGGAGCTTCTCCCGTTCCTTGTCCGGAACGCCATCGAGGAACTTCCGCTTCTTGCCCGTCTTCTCCCATTCGCGGAATTCCTCTTGCTTCGATACGTAGAGCGACTTGACCGTATTCTGGACGAACTGGGTCCCGCCCACGCCGAGCTTGTCGGCGTCGTAGTCGCGCTGCACGAACTCGATGAAGAACCATTCGTCGTCGAAGAGCTCCCGCGTGAAGGACTGCAGCAGAGGCCCGAACGAATCTTTGTCCTTGTAGATGGGCGTCAAGAACTCCGCTCCCTTCGATTCGAGGTACGATTTCAGCTTCTCGATGTCGGTCGTTCGGAGGGCGAGGTGCTGCATGTAGGTCTGCGCGTCTTTCTGCGGTTTCCCGGCGAAGCCATACGCAAACGGAGCCTGAGCGTGAGAGATCTCGTTGGGTGCGCTCATCCCGAGGACGACCGCGAGCCGCTCACCGGTCAGCGGACTCAGGCATGCGAAAGTTGCCATGGCCGTCTTCTCCTCGCCGACGCGCTCGGTCTCGTAGACCGACGAGTATCCGCTGTTGAGCAGGAAGTCTCGCAGCGCGCGGTACGTGTTGACGTCGCGGCACAAGACGGTCTTGTGGTCCACCTTGAGTTTCAGGAACGCGGGAAGGGCGGCCATTCTCTCACCGGTTGCGAATCGAAATGCGGGACGATAACCCTTTCGTGGCACGGGGTCACACGGAACCTCGCCGACGGCGTTCGCGGCGTCTCGCCGGATCGCGGCCCGCGACTCAACTAAATAAATACCCGACGGTCTAGGCGGCGCCTCAGGCTCGCGAATGCAATACAAGTACATCGTGCTCACCAACACGACGATCGGCACATTCATGGCCTTGCTCGACTCGAACATCGTCCTGATCTCCCTCCCGACGATCATTCGCGACCTCCCCGGGACCACGACCGTGGAAGGCATTTGGATCATCTTGGGCTACGTGCTGGTGACGGCGAGTCTCCTCCTGACGATCGGCCGACTCGCCGACCTGTACGGCCGCGTCCGCCTGTACAACCTCGGCTTCGCCGTCTTCACGATCGGCTCGGGGCTCTGCAGCCTCTCTCCGAACGGCCAGAGCCTCGTGCTGTTCCGGCTCGTCCAGGGAATCGGGGCGGGCCTCCTCTTCGCGAACAGCGCGGCGATCCTGACCGACGCGTTCCCAGTGGCCGAACGCGGTCGCGCCCTCGGGCTGAATCAGGTCGCGGGGACCGGCGGCGCGCTGATCGGCCTCGTGGCCGGGGGAGTCCTCACGGCGTATCTGGGATGGCAATCGATCTTCTGGATCAACGTCCCGGTCGGCGTGTTTGCCACGCTCTGGGCGTACCTCCGGCTGAAGGAGCTCGGCGCGCGTCCGGGCCGCGGGAAGCTCGATCCGGCGGGCAATCTCCTTTTCTCGGGCGGCCTCTCGCTCGCGCTCCTCGGGGTCACGCTCGGCGCCATCTCCGGCTGGGCGGCCGTCGACCTCGTCATGTTGCTCGCTGGCATCGCCTGTCTCGTCGCCTTCGTGCCCGTCGAGCGGGTCGTGCCGTCCGCGATGATGGACCTCGCGTTGTTCCGAAACAAAGCGTTCTCCGCCGGGGTCCTCAGCAACCTCCTCGCGTCGACCGCTCGGGGAGCCGTGGGCCTCGTCCTCGTCTTCTACTTCCAGGGCGCGCTCGGCCTCGACGCGTTGAACGCGGGGCTCCTGCTGATCCCGTTCTCCCTGGCCTTCGTGAGCATCGGTCCCCTCAGCGGCTACCTCTCGGACAAGTACGGCCCCCGCGGGTTCACGACGGGCGGTCTCCTCATCTCCGCCGCGTCCTACGTCTGGTTCGCGACGCTTCCGTATGGGGTTTCGTACTCGATCTTGGTCATGCCGATGATCCTCGCGGGCATCGGAGGCGGTCTGTTCATCGCCCCGAACGTCGCCTCGATCATGAACTCCGTGCCCGTCGTGCGTCGCGGAGTCGCCGCGGGCATGTCGTCCACGCTATTCAACGTCGGATTCCTGGTGAGCCTCGGCCTGGCGTTCGCGATCATGGCGTCGCGGATGCCGTTGCCCGTCATGCAAGCGATCTTCGCCGGGCTCCCGGTACCCCAGGGGCAGCTCGAAGTCGGCGCCTTCATGGATGCGTTCCACCAGATTTTCGCCGTCATCGCGGCGATCAGCCTGGTCGGGGCCATCCCGACGTCCATCCCGCGCCGGGCCCGCGTGGAGACGGTTGCCGGCGAGTAAAGGCATAAACGCCGCGGATGCGGTATCTCCTCCAATGGTCCTGTTCGCGAAGGACATCCTCGAGCCCGAGTTCCTTTCAATGCGACCCGACACGACCCTTCTCGGAGCCGCGAAATCGATGGCGGATCGCCGCCAGGGATTCGTCATCGTGGCATCGCCGGAGGGACGGCCCATTGGTATCGTGACGGAGTGGGACATCCTCGCGAAGGTCGTCGCCGCAGGGCGGGACCCCGCCACGGTCCGCCTCGAGGAACTGATGACGCGGCCCCTCGTCTTCGTCGATGCGGGCGAAGGGATCGATCGAGTCGCGGAGATCATGGCCGAAAAGGGCATCCGGAGGGTCCTGGTGGAAAAGGACGGCCGGGTCCTCGGCGTGATCCGCAATCAAACGATCGTCCGCCGGATGCGGGACTACATCGACTCGATCAGCGCGCAGATCGCCAGGGCCCAGCTGCCGCCCCTGTGATGCGATCGGTCGCCGAGCGGCCGCCTACGGCCCGGGTCCTTCTCAACCCGACGCCGCGATCGAATTCTCGAGGACCCCGATCCCTTCGATCTCGATCTCCACTCGGTCCCCGGGCTTGAGGTACCGGGCCCGATCGCCCCGCTCGAGCTCGCAGCCTCCGGGGATCGTCCCGCTGCCCCAGACCTCACCGGCGTGAATCGGCTGGAACCGGGACAGGAATTCGAGCATCTCGGGGAACGACCAGAGGGCTCGCTGGCCCTCCTGGACCCAAGGGTTCTCGTGCACGAGGGAGCGGTACCGATCCCGGAGCCGTTCTTCGTTGTTGACCCGGACCACGATCGACTGGTCTCGCAGTTCCCCGAATTCGTCGCGAGTGACGATGCATGGTCCGAGGGCGTTCGCCCAGTCTTTGCCAGGAGAGGGGCCCATCCCAGTCTTCGTCGCCGTCATCTGGAGATCCCGCGCAGAAAAGTCGTTGAAGATCGTGACGCCGAACAGATGCTGGGGAGCCTGCGACGCATCGATGTCCCGACCTCCCTGACCGAGGACGAATCCGATCTCCGCCTCGTAATCCATCTTGGCGGAGGCGACGAGCCGAGGCGTCCGTCCGTCGAACGTCTCGAAGCGCATCGGCGGGATGGATTCCTTCGTCCCGACGATGTTCAACGGATTTCCGTTGTAATACGCGGGCAGCCAGTCCCATTCCGGCGGGATTTGGGCCCACGCGGCGGAACGCGTCCGGGCGACATGGGCCCGGAATGCGAGGAAGTCGCGCAGCAGGCGTGGGGCGATCGGCGAGAGCACCCGCACATCGCCCGGCTGAAACGCCCACGGCGGCGAGTCGGCCCCGATTTGTTTCGCATCGGAGAGGACTCGAAGGGCCCGCTCCCACACGTCGCCTTTGAGCTCGGGGCACGCGTCGATGAAGCCGAGTGTGTCCGGGGGGATCCCCGAGTCGGCGCCGGAGAGGTCCACGACCCGTTCCCAGTGGTCCCAGGTGCCCAGGACGGCACCCAAGCGAGGAGGCGCACCGGCCGTGGAAAATCGGATGAGCTTCATGCCACGCCCCTCTCCAAACGGAAGGCGAGCCAATGTGTCTCGGCCGCGACCACCATGTTCTCACCACACATCATGCCGATGGCGACTCCCAGCCTTCGCCCGCGGGCTGCACCCGCTGGATGTTCTCGGACCAGCTGAGGACGTAATCCGGATCGCGGTACGCGAAACCCTGGTTCGTGATTCGCATGCTCTCGAAGTACGTGTCGAGCATCACCGCGAGCCGCGCCTGCACCTTCCCGCGCGCCGCGAGCGAGCGCTGGGCGGCATTCCCCTGGGGACTGTGCGGCGTGGAGCCGGGGTGGAACGTGAACGAGCCTTCCTCGATGACGCCTTCGCGGGCGCCATAGAAGGCGTTGCAGAAGAACATCAATTCGTCCGAATCGACGTTGAAGTGCGCGTACGGAGCCGGGACCTCGCGCGGATGCCATCCCGCCATGACGGGGACAAACGAGCAGAGGGAGAAGCCGCTGTGAGGAACGTTGCCGGACTGGAACGTCTGATGCATCGGTGGGGCCGTGTGGATCTCGCGGGCGATGCCGTGGTGGCTCTTGACGTCGAAGACGAACGGGTACAGGGCGCCTTCCCATCCGACGAGATCGAACGGGTGGTGGCCCAGGGTGATGCGGGTGATCTTCCCACCTCCGTGCTTCACATCGATCGGGAATTCTCCGCGGGCATCCTTGAACGGCGGCAAGTCTGGGGTCTCGATCTCCGTTTCGACGACCGGCGACATCAGGGTGGCTTGGCCCTCTTTGTTCAAGTAGTGCGGCGCGAACGTGATCGGGTAGATCGACTCGACCAGGAGGAACCAGGCTTTCGGCGATGTCAAGTCGATCCGGTAGGTCGTGCCCTTCGGAATGGCGACGTAGACGTCCTTGCGGAACTTTAGGTCCCCGTACTCCGAACGCACGACGCCCTCCCCGTCCTGGACGAAGTACACCTCGTGCCGCTCGCCATTCCGGAAGAACGTGTCGACCGGCATGGACTCCGTCGGCTTCGAGACGGAGATCGATGTGCGAGGCCCGTGGACAATCGGTTTTCGCGAAGAGAGGGCGTCTCCCTCGAACGGGATTCGAGCGGTGAAGATGTGGTACGGCTGGAGGATGTCCGCCTCCGGCGGGAATTCCGGCACCAGGTCGAACTTTCCCTTCTTCGGCGGTTTCACCTGTTCCGTCGGATAGAAGCGCACATGGAGCTTGCGGGACCACGCCCCGCTGAATCCGTACGACCCGTGGATCTCCTCCCTCGCGAGCACGTTCGGAATCGCGTAGAACTCCGTGTGCGGGGTCGACGGCACGGTGCCTTTCCGCACGATCATCGCCATCGTCGGCCTCTTGCGTCCGCGGAGATAACGGCGCCTCGACTTAAACCCGCGGGGCCTCACGCGCGTCGACGGGACTGCGCATATCGGATGCCGCCGCCGGCGAGGAGGACCTCCCGCTGGTATGGGCGCAACTCCACGCGGACCGACGTCTTCGTACGGCGCGTGAGATTTTCCACGGTCGCATCGCCGCGTCCCCGGATCGCCGCGAGGAGGTTCGTGATTCGCAGGCGGTCCCCTTGCTGGATCTCGTCGTATGCCTTCGGGTCTGCGAACGTGACGGGCGGGATGCCCGAGTTCACGAGGTTGTCCATGTGGATTCGCGCGAACGCCTTTGCGAGGACTAGGTGAACTCCGAGGAACATGGGTGCGACCGCAGCATGCTCCCGCGACGAGCCTTGGCCGTAGTTATCGCCCGCGACGATGAAGCCGCCCCCCGCTTTCTTCGCGCGTTCCGCGAACGTCGGGTCGACGTATTCGAACACGTGCTCCGCGATCGCGGGGATGTTCGACCGCAAGGGGAGGAACTTCGCCCCCGCGGGCATGATGTGGTCCGTCGAGACGTTGTCGCCGAGGCGGATCAGCACCTCGCCCTCGACCGCGTCTTTTGGCGGCGCGGCGACCGGAAGTGGCGCGATGTTCGGCCCGCGGATGATCTGGACGGAAGCGCGGTCTTTCGGGGGCCGCTCGAAGCCCGAGGTGTCGAGCGGATATTTCGTGGGCTCCTTGACGATCGGGAATTTGCCCAGCTCCCTCGGATCGGTGATCACACCGCGAACTCCGGTGGCTGCGGCGGTCTCGGGGCTGGAGAGGTAGACGAGGTCGTCCGCGGTCCCGCTGCGTCCTTCGAAGTTCCGGTTGAACGTCCGGACCGAGGGTCCTTTCGTCGGCGGCGCGAACCCCATGCCGATGCACGGCCCGCAGGCCACCTCGAGTTCCCGCACGCCCGCCTTGATCAGTTTCGTCATGAGGCCGCTCGTCAGCATGAGGAGGAGCGTCTGCCGCGACCCCGGCGACACGGCCATCGAGATTCCGGAGGCGACATGCTTCCCGTCGAGGGCGTGCGCGACGATGCTGAGATCTCGGAAGGACGAGTTCACACTGCTGCCGACGGCCACTTGGGCGACGTCGGTCCCGGCCACCTCGCGTACCGGCTTCACGTTGTCCGGACTCGACGGACAGGCGATGAGCGGTTCGAGCTTGCCCAGGTCGACCTCCACGGTGTCATCGTAGTGTGCATCGTCGTCCGCTGCGAGAGGTTTGAAATCCTTCCCTCGCGCCTGTGCGGTGAGGAACTGCTTCGTCATCCCGTCGGTCGGGAAAACGGACGCGGTCGCGCCGAGCTCCGTGCCCATGTTCGCGATGGTCCCTCGGGAGGGGACGGTCAATTCCTTCAGGCCGGGGCCCGTATACTCGAGGACCTTGTTCTTCGCCCACTTGACGTTGAAACGGTGCAAGAGTTCCAGGATCACGTCCTTCGCGCTCACCCAGGGCTTGAACTTCCCCGTGAGTTTGATATCGACGACCTCGGGCATCGTGAGTCGGTACGGTTCGCCCGCCATCGCGCTCGCGACCTCGAAGCCGCCCGCCCCGATCGCGAGCATGCCGCAGGCACCGGCATGGGGCGTGTGAGAGTCGCAGCCGAGCATCGTCTCCCCGGGCATGTCGAAGCGCTCCATGTGGGCCCAATGACTGATCCCGTTTCCCGGTCCCGAGAACAGCGCCCCATACCGCTGGCAGACGCTCCGAAGGAACCGGTGATCGTCCGCGTTCTCGTAGCCGGTCTGGAGGATGTTGTGGTCCACATACTGGGTGGCCTGCCGGATCGCGACGCCATCTTGCCCCATCTGTTCGAACTCAAGCCAGGCGAGCGTGCCCGTCGCGTCTTGGAGGAGCGCCTGATCCATCCGGATCGCGATCTCGTCGCCCGGATGCATCGCGCCTTCGGCGAGATGGGAACGGATTAGTTTGTGGGTGAGGGTTTCCCCCATGAAACATCCCCGGCGCGTCGTGAGACCCTCGTGCCGTATGAATGTTCACGCGTTCGGGATGTGACCACGTCGATGTTAACCTTAAACAAGGTTGATTGTCCCAATGGAGTCGACTAGATTCCCTCGGTGGGCGGCGTTAACTAGGCCGATTCGCTTCGTTCCGGCGGTCGGTTCGATGGCGAAGTACTTCGTGACCAGCGCCACCGGCTTCATCGGGGGTCGCGTCACCCGGCAGTTGGTCCACGCCGGCCATGAGGTCGTCGCGATCGCCCGCAATCTCCCGGCGGCTCGGGATCTCGAGGCCATCGGGGTCGACGTCCGCCGGGGAGACATCACGGATCCGGACTCTCTGCGCGGCCCGATGGCGGGCGTCGATGGCGTGTTCCACATCGCGGGCTGGTACAAAATCGGCTCGAAGGACCGGGCGAATGGAGAGCGCATCAACGTCGACGGCACTCGGAACGTGTTGACCGCCATGAGAGAACTCCGGATTCCGAAGGGGGTGTACACGAGCACCCTCGCGGTCTCTTCGGACACCCATGGTCAAGTGGTCGACGAGACGTATCGGCATGGGGGCCCTTGGCTGACGGAGTATGACCGGACGAAGTGGATTGCCCATTACGAAATCGCCGAACCCATGATCCGGGCCGGGCTGCCGCTCGTCGTCGTCCAGCCGGGCGTCAACTACGGTCCGGGAGACACCAGCGAAATCCGCCCTACACTCGTGCGGTACCTTCGGGGCAAGCTGCGAGCCCTCCCGAAGCAGACGGCGTATTGCTGGGCCCACGTCGAGGATACGGCGCGCGCTCACATCCTCGCGATGGAGAGAGGCCGGGCCGGCGAGACATACATCATTGCGGGGATGCCCCATACGCTCATCGAGGTGTTCGAATTGGCCGAGCGGATCACGGGGATCCCCGCGCCCCGGTTCCACGCGTCGCCGGTCTGCTCCGGGCCCTCGCCGCCCTGTCGCGCTCCGAGCGTCTCCGAGATGTCGCGGGCGTGACCTACTTGGGGAACAACGCGAAGGCCCGCCGGGAGCTCGGATTCGACCCGAGGGCTTTGGAGGATGGCCTGCGCGAGACGCTGCAACATGAGATGCGTTTGCTCGGAATCGGTTTCGCGGCGAGCTGATTCGCGACGCGAGGAATCCCTCAAATAAACGATGCGCGTTGCCGGCCCAATTCTCCCGAGGAGATGACATGCCGTACAACGAAGGCCAGAGCACCCTGTTCTTCGGACCCTGGTATCGGAAGTCCCCGTTCTTCGAGGCCACGCAGCGCGCGGGCGCGAAGGCGTACGACATCTACAATCACATGTATCTCCCCGGCCTCTACACCGACCCGTTCGAGGAATACTGGCATCTGATCAATCACGTGACCTTGTGGGACGTGAGCGTCGAGCGGCAGGTCGAGATCAGCGGGAAGGACGGCGCGAAGTTCGCGGAGCTGATCACGCCGCGGGATCTGACGAAATGCGACGTCGGCCAGGGGAAGTACGTCGTCATCACGGACGAAAACGGCGGGATCATCAACGATCCCGTGCTGATCCGCCTCGAGAAGAACCGGTTCTGGCTGAGCCTCGCGAACTCGGATACACTCCTGTGGGCGAAGGGAGTCGCCGTGAATTCCGGGATGGACGTCGACATCTCCGAGCCGGATGTGTCGCCGCTCCAGGTCCAGGGGCCGGATTCCAAGAACGTGCTCAAGGACCTCGTCGGTCCCGCGGTCCTCGACCTGGGCTATTACTACTTCATGAACGCGAAGATCGACGGGATCCCCGTCGTGATCACGCGGACCGGTTGGACGGCGGAAGTCGGCTACGAGGTGTATCTGACGGACGGCCGTCGAGGCGTCGAACTTTGGGACCGGATCATGGAGGCGGGGAAGGAATACGACATCCGCCCGATCGCGCCCTCAGAGATTCGGCGGATCGAGGGGGGCATCCTGAACTACGGGTCCGACATGACGCTCGAGAACAACCCCTACGAGGTGAGCTTGGGCTGGCTCGTGGACCTCCACAAGAAGGCGGACTTCATCGGGAAGAAGGCGCTCGCGAAGATCAAGAGGGAGGGCGTGAAGCGAAAGCTCGTGGGCGTCGAGATCGACGGCCCGCAGATTCACGCATGGGCCACCGAGTTCTGGGACATGAAGAAGGACGGAAAGAAGGTCGGCCATCTGACGGCCCTCACGTACTCTCCGCGCCTCGAGAAGAACATCGCCTACGCCTGGGTCCCGATTCGGTTGGCGAAACTCGGCACACGACTGACGATTGCGACCTCCGCGGGGGCGCGCGACGCCACCGTCGTCAAGAAGCCGTTTGTGGATCCGAAGAAGTCGATCCCCAAGTCATAGATCGCGTCCAGCGTCATTCGCCGCCCGAGACGAAAACCGTCTCCGCGGTCATGAACTCGTTCTCGATGACGAACCGGACCGCGTGGGCGACCTCGTCCGCCGTCGCCATGCGGCCGAGGGGGACGCGGGCCACTCGCTCGGAAAGGTTCGGCAGCCCTTGCCGGACGATCTCCGTGTCCGTGAGGCCCGGCGCGACGCCGGCGACGCGGACGCCGGTCCCTGCCACCTCGAGGCCGAGGGCCCGCGTGAGGCCGAGGAGGGCCGACTTCGCGGCGGCGTAGTGGACGCGGCCGGGGCCGGGCGGCCGTACCGCGACGAACGAGGCGATGTTCACGATGACGCCCCGCCTCCGTTCGACCATGCCCGGGAGCACCTGGCGGATCATATTGAACGCGCCGAAGACGTGGACACGGAAAATGGCCTCCCAATCGTCCGGCTCCATCTCCACCATGGGCCGGAGTCCGAAAATCCCGGCGTTGTTCACCAGGATGTCCACCCGGCCGAACCGGTCTGTGGCGGAGCGAACAATGCCGCGGCACGTTTCAAAGTCGCAGACGTCGCCTGGGGCGACATGGATGCGGCTCGGCGGACCCAAGGCATCGGCAACGGCAAGGAGCGCCTCGGTTTTCTTTCGGGCGTTGAGGACGACCTTCGAGCCGGCGTCCGCCAGCATGGAGGCGGTCGCGCGCCCGATCCCACGCGACGAGCCCGTGACGATGGCGACGGAGCCTCGGATTTCCATCGGCCTTCACCCAGCCTTCAAGTCGCTCAGCGCGTCGGGCGTCACCGTCCTCACCGCGCCCGCAGAATCGGACGCGTCAAGCAGGTCGCGCCGCCTTCGGCTTTCAGGGATATTTCGTTGCCCCGGTAGGTTCGCACGCGGCATCCCGCCTCCTCGAGCCGCCCTTGGGTGACTGGATTCCCTTCGAGCATGATGCAATCCCTCGGTGCGACCGCGAGGACGTTCGGCGCCATCGTCTCGAATTCCGCATCGGGCACTTCGACGAAATCGAAACCCCGTTCACGAAGGAACTTCCGGAACGGCGTCGGGAGAAGCCGAGAATAGACGACGGCGAGGTCGTCGTCCAAGACGCTGATGAGTGACATCAAGTGCAGACACGCTTCAGGCCCGCGGAAGTCAGGCAGCGGCACGGGCTCCGCTTCGACGCCCACCGGCCTTAGCGCTTCGCGGATCTGAATCCAACCTTCCCGGTTCGTCCGGAGGCCTTGGCCCACGGCGAGGTGGTCGTGGTTCACCCAGAGAAGGTCCCCGCCTTCCGCGGTTCCCTCGCCATGGAGAGTCGCCAAGACGGGCACGGCAAGACGCCCGAGCGCTTCCGCCATGGCATCCTCCTCGCCTCGACGCAACGGCTTCCCCATTCGCAAGATCAGCGCCCCACGGTCCGTGACGATCGCGGGGTCGTGCACGAAGATCGAATCCGCGCGCCCCGGCTGTGGATCCTCCTGGTAGCGCACGTCGACGCCACTTTGTCTGAGCAGGTCCGCGAGCGCGTCGTGCTCTCTCTGGGCCTCGGCCAGGTTCGGCTTCCCCGTGTAGCCCCATCGCTTCGGATCCGCCACCGCGAACGCGGCGTCGGGTCGTCGCACGAGCACGGTGCGGAGCGGGTCCGACATACTCTGGCTTCCATAGATGCGCGTCACGTTCGCCCGCGAAGCGGAAGCGATGCGGGCCTCTTACCCTTTGTCCCGCTCGAAGATTGCGGTCAAATAAGGGCTCCGCATTCCGTTCGTCGAGGGGAAGCCGCGTGGTCATCGAAGGCGGACAGACGACCCTGTACTTCGGTCCCTGGTACCGGAAATCGCCGTTCTTCGCCGCGGCGCAACGAGCCGGCTGCTATGGGTACGACTTGTACAACAAGATGTACATCCCGAGCAACTTCGCGGACCCCGTGGAAGAGTATTGGCACCTCGTGAATGAGGTCACGGTATGGGACGTCGGATGCGAACGACAGGTGGAGATCAAAGGCCCCGACGGCCACGAGTTCATGGAATTCCTGACGCCTCGGGATCTGAGCACCTGCAAGGTCGGCCAAGCGAAGTACGTCGTGCTGACGGATGAGCAGGGCGGCATCGTCAACGATCCGGTCCTCACCCGCCTCGAGAAAGACCGGTTCTGGCTCTCGACCGCGGACAGCGACGTGCTCCTCTGGGCCAAAGGCGTCGCATACCACTCCGACCTCGATGTCGAGATCGAGGAACCCGACGTCTCCCCGATGCAAATCCAAGGACCAAAATCGAAGGATCTTCTCAGTGCCCTCGTCGGTCCACGCGTCTTGGATCTCGCGTACTATCATTTCCTCCACGCGAAGATCGATGGAATCCCGGTCCTCGTGACGCGGACCGGCTGGTCCGCCGAAGTCGGATACGAGATCTACCTGCGCGACGGAAGCCGGGGCACTGATCTTTGGGAGCGCGTGATGGGAGCCGGCAAGCGGTTCCACCTTCGGCCCACCGGCCCCTCCGAATACCGTCGGATCGAGGCGGGCATCCTGAACTATCCCTCCGACATCAACCTGGATTACAACCCATACGAGGCAGGCTTGGGATGGCTGGTCGACCTCGATAAGAAACACGACTTCATCGGGAAGAAGGCGTTGAAGAAGATCAAGAAGGACGGCCCTTCGAGGAAACTCGTCGGCGTGGAAGTCCCCGGAGAGGAGGTCGTCCGGCCTTGGCTCCCGCATCCGTGGCCGGTCCGGAAGGACGGGAAGGAGGTCGGAACCTTGACCGCGCTCGCGATGTCGCCCCGGCTTCGGAAGAACATTGGGTACGCCTGGGTGCCGGTTCGTCTTTCGAAACTGGGAACCGAAATCGAAATCCTGACGCCCGCCGGTCCGCGGAAGGCGATCGTCGTCAAGAAGCCGTTCATCGATCCGAAGAAGGACCTTCCGAAGGCGTGATTCGCCGCGATTCACGGATTGGCTGGAGTGAATTCCCGAATCGCCAAAACGCTCATCTAGCCTCCCAGCTTCCCCGTCCCAAATCAGGAGGTGGTACGATACCCGACCGTGCGCGCGACGGTGTGCTGACGGAGACGACGAACGACTACGCGGGTCCGATTCTCCCGGGATTCCGGGAGACGGCTTGGATCCAGAAATCGCCGTACTTCCATCGGGCCGCCAAGCACGGCGTCCGGGCGTACGACCTCTACAACCACATGCTCATGCCCGGACTGTATACGGACCCGGTCGACGAGTACTGGCATCTCGTCAACCACGTCACCCTGTGGGACGTCGGGGTGGAGCGGCAGGTCGAGATCGACGGCCCGGATGGATTCGAGTTCATGCAGCTCCTCACGCCGCGGGACATGGAGAAGTGCGCGGTCGGCGAGTGCAAGTACGTCCTCTTGACGACGCCGGACGGCGGGATCGTCAACGACCCGGTCCTCCTCCGCCTCGGAGAGAAGCATTTCTGGCTCTCCCTGTCGGACTGGGACGTGATCTTCTGGTGCAAAGGGGTCGCGGTCAACGCCGGCCTCGACGTCATCGTGCGGGAGCCGGACGTGTCACCGCTCCAGCTGCAAGGTCCGAAGTCGAAGGACGTGATGGTGGCCCTGTTCGGGGAGGAGATCCTGGACCTCGAGTACTACCACCTGACGGAGACGCAGCTCGACGGAATCCCGCTCGTGATCACGCGGACGGGATGGAGCGCGGAACGGGGCTACGAACTGTACTTGCGCGATTCGAAGTTCGGCGAGAAGCTGTGGGACAAGGTCATGTCCGCGGGGGCGAAGTATGACATCCGGCCGATTGCCCCGTCCGAGGTTCGCCGGATCGAGGCGGGGATCCTGAACTACAGCTCGGACATCATGCTCGACAATAACCCATACGAGGTCGGGCTCGGATGGACGGTGGACGAAGATAAGACCGCGGACTATCTCGGCAAAGCGGCGCTCGGCCGGATCAAGAAGGAAGGCGTGAAGCGCAAGCTGGTCGGGATCGAGGTCGAAGGCGCTCCGCTCGGGGCGTGGATCCCGGACTATTGGGACGTCCACGCCGACGGACGGAAGGTGGGCCACGTCACCTCGCTGACGTATTCGCCGCGGCTCGAGAAAAACATCGGGTACGCGCTCTTGGGGATCGACCACGCCAAGATTGGGACGAGGCTACGAGTATCGACGACGGACGGGACCCGCGGCGCGACCGTGGTGAAGAAGCCGTTCGTCGACCCGAAGAAAGACATCCCGAAATCGTGAGGTCGTCCGCGGTCAAGGTTGAAGTAGCGCGCGCGTCGTCGGTGCGGCGATGAGCCTGACCATGGAATCTCGCGTCACCCTGAACGACGGGAACAAGATGCCGGTCCTCGGCCTCGGCATGTGGCAGGCCGGATCCGGGAAAGAGACGCGCAAGGCGGTCGCATACGCCCTCGAAATCGGGTACCGCCTGTTCGATACCGCGAAGCTCTACGGGAACGAACGGGATCTCGGAGCCGCGGTCCGGGAGAGCGGGATCCCGCGGGAAGAGATCTTCGTCACGACGAAGCTCTGGAACAACGACCACGGCTACGAGTCGGCGTTGCGGGCGTTCGAGAAGAGTCGCCGCGAGCTCGGCCTCGACTACGTCGACCTGTACCTGATCCACTGGCCCGTGCCGGGCCTGCGGCAGGAATCCTGGAAGGCGCTGCAGAAGATCCGCGACCAGGGACTCGCCCGCTCGGTCGGGGTCAGCAACTACACGATTCGCCACCTGGAGGAATTGCTCCCCTCGACGGCCATCCCACCCGCCGTGAACCAGGTCGAGTTTCATCCCTTCCTGTACCAGAGGCCGCTACTCGAGTTCTGCGAGAGCAAACGCATTCAGTTGGAGGCGTACAGCCCCCTCACGCGTGGACACCGACTCGACCATCCGGTCATCACTCAAGTCGCCGCGAAGTACGGACGGACGCCGGCTCAAGTTCTCATCCGCTGGAGCCTGCAACACGGGCTCGTCGTCATTCCGAAATCGATCCGCCCGGATCGGATTCGAGAGAACGGTGGTGTCTTCGATTTCGAGCTGAAGCGGGAGGACATGGCGCGGCTCGATTCGCTCGACGAGAGCTCGCACGTGGCCTGGAATCCCGAAGACCTGCCGTGACGGTTCGGTCGTCCCGCAAGCGCGGCGGGTCTTTTACGCGCGATCGTAATTCCCCGGTGTGGTCCGTCCGAAGTACCAACTCCCAAACGGGCTCCATCCCGCTTCCCTCGAGGATCGTCGGAGGTTCTACCTGCGGTCAATGGACTTCCGTGCTGCCGCGAAATGGATGTCCCATCCGGAGGGCGAGCGGGTCTACGCCTTGATCCTCGGACGGCATTCCGGAATCTACCCGCGGCGTTTCCGACACCTGAAGAACGTCCCCCTGATCGTCGACGACGCCCGGGATGCGAAGGATCTCCGTCCCTACCTCGTGAAGTACCTCCCGGAAGGCGTGTACTACGATCGGAATGTGTACCGCTCCCTGGATGCGGCCCGCAAGACGGGGCTCGATTACACGCGCGCCTGGCGAAGCCCCCTGTTCCTCGGGCAAGAGCTCGCGTTCGACCTCGATCCGGAGAACGTGGACTGTCCGATTCACGGTGACATCGAGGCGAAGATGCGACGGCATCAAGGCCTTTCGTTCTGCGATTGGGAGTTCGAAGAGGTCCGTCGTCAAGCGGTCGCATTGTACGACGAACTCTCGGAACAATGGACCCGGTTAGCAGTCGTCTACTCCGGACGCGGATTCCATGTCCACGTCTTCGACGACGATGCGTTTCGCCTGACGCGTAAAGAACGAGGACGCATCGCCGCACGATTCGCGCGTCGATACGCGATCGACGAGTGGGTCACGTCAGGCGAGATGCGGCTCATCCGACTCCCGTACTCCCTTCACGGGATGGTCTCCCGAATCGTCGTCCCCCTCCCTCGCGGTGACGTACCGAAGTTCCGGTACGACGACCAACGAACGGTCCCACGCTTCTAGCCGTCGCCTACTTCTTCGCCTTCTTTTCCTTCCGGCCGGCGTAGTAGGCTTTCTTCTTCGCGGCCTTTTTCGATTTCTTCTTTTTGGCCATCGACGCCCGCATGGGTCGCGGGGATTGAAGCCTTTCGCCTTTGACGGCGTACGCGATTCCCTGGATTTCGACCTTCATGCCAAGGAGAAGATCGGCGCGGACGGTCGCCCGCGCGGGTCGAGGTTCGGCTGCGAAGAACTCCGAGTACACCTCGTTCATCGCGCGGAAGTCCTCCAGATCCTTGAGGTAGACTGTGGTCGAGACGACGTCGTCGAGGCTCAAGCCCGCGGATTCGACGACCTTCCGGAAGTTCTCCAACGTCTTCCTCGTCTGGAGGCGGATGTCCCCCTCGATGACCTTGCCATCCGGACCGAGAGGTCCCTGCCCTGCGACGAACACGAGGTCCCCGAGCTTCACGCCCCAGGAGAACGGTCCGATCGCGGGGAGATCGGTGGGAACGGCCACTTTCTGCATGGGACGCGGGTACCTGAGTCTCCGGATATGAGGGTTGGTTCGCGGCCGCGATCTTCGCGAGATGGAAGGTCAGTGCAGAGAGCGGGCCGCTTTTCTCGGCCCGACTTGCTGCTCGATGCGCCCCCGATGGGGCCTCGGCTCGACGGGCAAGCTCGCTCCTTCCCTCTCGAGGAGCCTCCGCTTGGTTTCGGGGCCTCCCTCGGATGAGTAGTTCCCGAGTCCCCCGGACTTCGGGACGACCCGATGGCACGGGATGACGATGACCGCCGGGTTCCGGGCGCACGCGGTCCCCACGGCGCGACTCGCTCCGGGTCGCCCGAGTCGACGCGCGATCTCTCCGTACGTGATCGTTTCTCCCGCGGGGATGGTCCGCAAGAATTCGAGGACCTCTCGCTCGAACGGCGCGACCTCGAGCGCGAGCGGGATGTCCCGCAGGTCCCCTTTTCCCGTGTGGATGTGCTCGAGGATCCGCGCCAGATACGGGTGGTCGGATCCGGCGGTCTCCGCCGGCGCCTTCCGAGCGAGTCTCACCGCGGCGATGCGATCCCCCAGGACCTCGAGCTGGACGTAGAGCCCGAGTTCGCGACTGAACTTCGAATAGACCTCCAACGCTTCCCCGCCTTCTCGGCCGGAACGCATCCGGACCATCGGTAGCATCGCGCGAACGACGTGATGCTCCGCGCGGTTCAGGTGCTGCTCGAAGGTGCTGCGAGCAATCCCAAGGGAGACGCTGACCTGTTCCGTCGTCGCCTTCCTCGGGAACTCGTAGTAGCCCGCATCGTACGCGGCGAGGAGCGCCCGCGCCTGCTTCTCGGTGAGCTTGGGCAAGAAGAGGGGAGATGAATAGGAGCCCACAGTTCCGCGAGTCGGCGAGGGGCGTCGCTTCGAAACGAGGCGGGCACCCGGGAATTGCTCCAATAGCGCTTCTGGGTCCGCCCGGTCTTCGAGGACCAACGTGACCCGCGCCTCGCCTCGTTGCCAACGAATCGGCGGGATGAGGTGCGCGCTCTGATCCGCCAGTGCCGCGATGATTTCCTCCTCGCGGCCGGAGCCGTCGAGCAGCAGCGTGACCTCGTCTCCGGTCCGCGTCATGTGAAGGACTTTGCCGCCGGAGCCGTTGATTTCCGAGGCGGCGTCGATTCCGTCCACGTCTCCGAAGCACCGCAGGAGAAGGAGCCGGCCCAGCGGATACGCATCGATGGCGAGGCCCGGCCGGCGTTCCGTGACCTCTTGGAGCGGCCCCTGGGCCCGGGTCGCGAAGCTCATCTGGGTCGTCATTTGTTTCTCGACCGTTCCAGGTGATTCGAGGACCCCATGCCGACCGAGGTCCTTAGGGTTTCTCTCCGGAGCCTGCATGCCTTCCGATACGACGGACGGAAGCAAGGTTCTTGGGCCGGCCATCGCCGGTCATGCATCGGCCCTATCATGAGACCCTGCAAGATCCGGAGAGCCTCACGCGCGGCCAATCTGGTCGCGGTACAGGCGGAGGGCGCGCGGGCTCGTGTTCCAGTCTCCCGCGATCTTGATCGCGGGGAGCTTTTCTTGGCCCGCCCGAAGACCGAGGTACTTGGCGGAATACGGACCGCGGGCGGCCATCTTCCTCAACGGCTTCAACTCATCCTCGGCGGTCCCGACCTGGTTGAGTAGGTCGAGCAGGGACCGTCCCATCGCCGTGCGGAGGAACGCCTCGAGGCCCGTGAGGTCGCCGGAGTGGCCCGCGTTCAGCGACCGCAGATAGCGCGACCGATCCGGAGGCAAGATGTGGACGGGCGGCCAGTTGTGTTTCAGGAAGTGAAGATTCAACAGCAGGCGACCGACGCGCCCGTTCCCATCGGTGAACGGGTGGATCGACTCGAACTCGAAGTGCATCCTCGCTCCGAGAGGAAACGCTCCGGCGCCTTCCATGTCCTGCTTGGCATACGACTCCTCCCAGGCGCTCATGAGGGCGAGGACTTTCTCCATCCGAGGAGGAACATGCCGGACGCCCGCAATCCGGACGTTCACGCGCCTCCATTGACCCGCATCCGGTTTGATACCTCGGAATACCGTTTCGTGGAGGTCTAACACCGACGAGAGACGGATGGGATTGGGACGTCGCGGGAGGAGGCTCTCAAAGGCCTGCTCGTGCTGGATCGTCTCGAGGACATCCGGGAGCGGACGATTGGGTACGCTGCGTCCTTCCAGGAGGATCCGTTCGACATCTTTGCGGCTGAGTGTGTTCCCTTCAATCGCGTTCGTTCCCCAGGTATTGAGCGCCCCGGTGCGTCGCCAAACGCGAGGGGGAAGAGCGTCCAACGGAGCCCGAGTCAGCAATTCATGCCTGAGCTCCGCCAGTATGGTTTCAAGCATGTCGTGCTTATATCCCATATATTATACTTAAAGATATATGGTAATCAGACCATCCCATCGGATTAACCATACTGTCCCGAAGAGTCGTTTCGGAATCGCAACTGCGATTACTGCCTCCGGCCCGGCCGTTTCTTCGGCAGCGAGGAGGCGAATTCAACCCCGCGGGCCACCCAAGTCTCGAGCGCGGCCTCGGTTCGGTATCCCGCCGGCGCGACCAGGAGCCAACCCGCCATCGCGGGTCGACCGGAGAGGTCGAACGGTTTCGCGCCCGGTTCCTTCAACATCGCCGCGGTCGTCGACGGCTCGATTCGCACGATGAGGTCCTCGCCGTGGACGCCGACGCACATGTTCCCGCCGAGGAGGAAGGCGATCCCACCGAACATTTCTTTCTCGGCGATCCCCTTGCGGCCTGCGAGCGCGTGACGGACGCGCGCGGCCTGGGCCTCCGAATAGCTCATGCCTGCCCGGAGAGGCAACCGCCTGAGGGTTCAAAAACCATGACCTCAGCCGGGTCGATGGATCGATGGAAAACAACGCCCACGCACCGCAATATCCGACGCGGATTCCGCACGTATTTCTACCCCGAGCCCTTTCTGCCGTTCGCATGCCGACCCTCGAGGTCCGAGGGCTCAAGAAGTCCATCGACGGCCACGGGGTTCTGAAGGACGTATCTTTCGGACTGCAAGACGGCGAATTGGCCGCGATCTTGGGTCCGTCGGGCGGCGGGAAGACCACCCTGTTCCGATGCATCCTCGGCGAACTCACGCCCGAGGCAGGGAAGATCCTCATCGATGGGCAGGAGGTCGGTCAGCTGCCGACGGAGCGCCGAGGCATCGGGGTCGTCTACCAGAGTTTCGCGCTCTTTCCCCACCTCTCCGTCGCCGACAACGTCGGGTACGGATTGCGGGCACGGAGGGTTCCGACCGGGGTCGCGCGGGGCCGAATTGCGGAGATGCTCGACCTCGTCCACCTGCAAGGAAAGGAGAATCGGTTGCCGCGGGAACTCTCGGGCGGCGAGCGGCAGCGGGTCGCGCTCGCGCGGGCCTTGTGTGTCGGTCCCAAGATCCTCCTCCTCGACGAGGCGTTCGGCTCGCTCGACGCGACGATGCGAACCCAGGTGGTCCAGGAAGTCCGTTCGATCATTCGACAGCAGAAAGTCACGACGCTGTTCATCACACACGACCAGGAGGAAGCGTTCATGTTCGCCCGTCGGCTGATCGTGTTGAACGAGGGACGCGTCGTGGCGTCCGGCACCCCGGAAAGCATGATGACGAACCCGGACCCGTTCGTCCAGGACTTCATGAAAATGGTCCTCTTCGCCGAGGCGACCGTCCAGATGGGCCCCGACGGGTCCCCGTACATCGTGCTCGACGGAGGCGCGCAGATCTCCGTGCACATCCCAGACGTGCGCGGGGGAGAGAAAGTCCACGTCATGGTGAAGAAGGGGGCCGAGGCCGAGCGGATCGAGGTGTGGCACGGCGATGCGAAATAGGGCCTTCTCGATCGTCGCCCTCGTGTTGTCGGTAGGCCTCGCGCTTTCCTTGACGGATCTGTACAAGGTCCAGCAAGGGGCCCTCGTCGTGTATGCGACGCCCGCCCTGCAAAGTCTGCTCGAGTCGCTCGTCGTCCCTCGGTTCCGGTCCGAAACGGGTTTGGACGTCACCCTCGTGTACGTGAGCGCGGGCGAGCAGTACAACCGTCTGCAGATGTCCGGAGGGCATCCCGAGGCCGACGTCTTCTTGCACGCATCTCCCCTCTTCGTGGAAAAGGGATTCGCGGCCGGGTACTTCCTGCCGTTCCAGATTACGCGGAGCGCGTCCGTGCCGCCGAACTTCCAGAGCCGCAACGTGACCGGGGGTCACCTATGGTACGCGTTCGCCTGGAGCCCGCTCCTCGAGGTCTACAGCCCAACCCTCGGTGCCGCCCCGGATCTTGCATTCATTAACACATCGTTCGGGTTCCCGCACCCGCTGCTCAGCAACAACGGAATCTACGCGGTCCTCTTCTTCGAAAACGTCTCCGCCGCCGCGGGCGCCCGAGCCCTCGCGCATACCGTGGTGCAGCCCGTGAACGCGCGTTCGAACATCTTGGGGGTCGCCGACCGAGCGTTCGATGTGACGTTGGGCTACGAAGGCGTCACCTTGTTCTATCTGAACCAGGGGGCGCGCGTCGCCTTCAATCTCCCGATCCTCGGCGGGCAACGGTTCTTGGTGCCCGTCATCTTCTCGGCCGGCCTCGTCAAAGGTCATTCGAATCCGCGGGCTTTGGACTTCATCAATTTCCTGTTCCGCGATGAGGTTCAATCGAACATCAGCCGGTTCTACTTCCGCGCGGTGCTTCCGGGATTCCCCGATCCAGCAGGGGGCATTCCGCTCCCGGCGCCCGGGGTGGTCATCCTCAACTACGACTGGTCCCAGTGGCCCATCTTGGAGTCGAATCTGGCGAAGTACGTCGTCGGGGGATGACCGGATTTTCGAGCGGAGGGGATAGTCCCGTGGCGAAGTGGCCCTTCCGACGGCCGACGTTCGAGAGAACTCTATGGACCGTCCTCGTCTGGTTCCTGTTCGGCCTCTTCGTCCTCGGTCCGCTGGCGACGGTCTTCGCCTTCAGCTTCACCTCGTCCGTCCTGAGCGGGACGGGGACCTTCACCCTGAAGTGGTACGGCCAACTGTTCTCCCAGCCGGGCCTCTACGGACCGCTCATCCGAAGCTTCGAGATCGCGGTCATCGTCGTCGTCTTCCAGTTGATGTTCGGCACGATCATCGCCTATTCGACGGTCCGCG
>Ga0209157_1000924_pt1 | contig 24819 bp, 26 predicted proteins | sample GraSoiAngelo_135_FD_185892 | JGI IMG/M metagenome (GOLD analysis project Ga0209157, IMG submission 185892) | Grasslands soil microbial communities from the Angelo Coastal Reserve, California, USA - 14_0929_05_40cm (SPAdes) (version 2) | ecosystem: Environmental > Terrestrial > Soil > Grasslands ...
CCCGATCGGCTCGAACTGGTGACCCGTGTGCGCGAGGTACTCCTTCGTGACCTCGTCCGCCTCGATCATGCCGACCTTCGCCCCCATTTCGGTCGTCATGTTGCACAGGACGAAGCGTTCGTTCATTGGGAAGGCCTTCACGGTCGGTCCGGTGAACTCGACCGCGGCGTACCGGGCGGCATCGTCCCCCGTCGTGCCGATCACCTTCAGGATGACATCCTTCGCGCCGGTGCGCTCGCCAAGCGTACCGGTGATGTCGACGCGCATCGTCTCGGGCACCCGGAGCCAGAGCTGGCCCTTCGCCATCACCGCCGCCGTGTCGGTCGCACCGATCCCCGCCGCGAACGCGCCGACCGCCCCCACCATGTTGGTGTGGCTGTCACTCCCGATGACCAGGTCCCACGGATGCGCGTAGCCGCGCTCCGCGATCAGCTGATGGACGATCCCGTGGTCTCCGACGTCATGGAACCGCCGGATGCCTTGCCTCCGGCAGAAATCGCGGATCGTCTGGTGCATCTTCGCGATCTCCGGCGTCGGCGGGGGGACCCAATGATCCAGCGTGACGACGATCTTCTCCGGGTCCCAGACTTTCATCGTGCCGATCTCGTTGAACGGAAGCAGGGCCAGCGCGAGCATCTCGTGCATGTACAGCAGGTCGACGTCCCCGTCGACGATCTGTCCGGGGAGCACGGACTCGGCGTGGCTCGCGCGCGCGAGGATCTTCTCCGACATCGTCTGGCCCGTCATCGAGATCGATGGATGCACAGGTGCGGCGGGACCTATAAACATGGCCATGGACGGCCCTAAGGCTTTACGAGACGGCCGTCATGCGGGCCCGATGGCGACGAATTCCACGCGCAGCGCGTCATTCGCGATGCTCTGCCTGATCTGGGGCTCCACGTGGCTCGCGATCCGGATCGGCCTCGAAGGTGCCCCGCCGTTCTTGTCTGCGTCCTTGCGGTTCGCCGTCGCGGCCATCGTGCTCCTCCTGCTCGCGGGCGTATTCCGGTCGAAGTGGCCGCAGAACCGGACGGAGTGGGCGCTCGTCGGATTCGTCGGGATCGTCCTCTTCACCGCGGACTACGGGCTCATCTACTGGGGCGAGAACAACGGAGTGCTCAGTGGCCTCTCCGCAATCCTCTTCGCGACCTTTCCCCTCCAGACGGCCCTCGTGGCCAACGCCTTCCTGAAGGCGGAACGCGTCACGGTCCAGAAACTGCTCGGCATCGGCGTGGGCTTCGGCGGGGTCGTCCTCATCTTTCGCAGCCAGCTAGGGACCGCGGGACCCGCGCAGGTGTTCCCCATGCTCTCGATCGTGCTCGCCGCGACGTGCGCGGCGTTTGCGACCGTGGCGGTAAAACGATGGGGCCACGACACGGAACCGATCACCTTCAATGCGGCGGCGATGGCGGTCGGCGCCGCGGGCCTGGTGATCGTGTCCCTCATCACGCGAGAGGCGTGGGGAATTCCCACGTGGCCCCAAGGCCTCGGTGCGATTCTCTATCTCGCGATTGCCGGTTCTGTCGTCACCTTCGTGGCATGGCAGTGGCTCCTGAAGGAAATGCCCGCGACCTCCCTCTCCTACATCGCGTTGATCATTCCGATCGTGGCGGTCTTGCTCGGAGCGGGCCTCGGCAATGAGACGTTTGATCTGGTCGACCTGGCCGGGGCGGGGATCGTCCTCCTAGGAATCTACGTCTCGACGTCGCGGCGGGCGGCCGCGTTTGCGCGCGCGGCGATGGGGCTCGCCGTCCCCGATCCGGATCCCGCTGACTCTCCGGCCCGGAAGACGTGAAGCGCATCACTTCGGCGCGGCCAGGCCGGCTTTCCGCGCGAGCGCCCAGAACTCGTCGTCCGTCACACCGCGCTGTCGCTCAGCTCGCTCTCGGAACGATGCGACGAAAGCTTGCTGGTCCCCCTTGGGTCGGCTTTCCGCGAAGCCTTTGATCAGCTTCACGAGTTCGGCGACTTGATTCGGCGTCGCATCGACCCCGCGGGCGCGAAGTTTTTCGGCGACCGCGAGGGACCCCGTGTGCTTTCCGAAGACAAAGGTCCGCCCCCTCCCGAGTTTCTCCGGCTGGATCGGCTCGTACGTCGCGGTGTGCTTGATCACGCCGTGGGCATGGATGCCGGACTCGTGGGCGAACGCGTTGTGCCCGACGAGCGGCTGGTGCATCCCGACCGGGATTCCGCTCAGCTTCTCGACGAGTTGGGACAGTTCGTAGATCCGCGAGATGTCGATTCCTGTATCATACCCGTACAGAGCTTCGAGGGCCAACACGAGTTCCTCGAAGCTCGCGTTGCCGGAGCGTTCCCCGAGGCCATTGACGCATGTGTGGGGCACCGCGACACCGGCCTCGACCGCCGCGAGGCTGTTCGCGACCGCGAGCCCGAAGTCGTTGTGGCCATGGAACGAGAGCTCGGTCGGCTGCAGGCGGCGCTTCAGTTGCCCGAAGAACCAGGCGATCCCTGGGGGCGTCATCACGCCGACCGTGTCGCAGACGACGGCGCGGTGCGCGCCGGCGGCGGTGCACGCGTCATACAAATCGACGACGAAGTCGAGGTCCGCCCGGAACGTGTCCTCCGTCACGAACGACACGTCCACCCCATGGGCGACCGCGTACTCGGTCTCCCGAACCGCGGCCGCTTTCACCTGGTCTCGGGTCATCGCGAGCTTGTGCTTGATGTGCAAATCCGACCCCGCGGTGAACAGCGCGATCTCGTCGACGTCGCAGGCGATGCACGCCTCGACGTCCTTCCGGACCGTCCGCGCCGCGGCCATGATCGTCGCGTCGAGGCCCGCATTCGCGATCAAGCGGACGCCCCGCGCCTCCTCGCTCGAGACGACCGGGATCCCGACGTCCATCATCGGGACGTGGACCTCGTCCAGGAGGCGTGCAATCCGCATCTTCTCCTCCGGCGTGTAGGCGACCCCGGGCGTCTGTTCGCCGTCCCGCAACGTCTCCTCCCAGATCCGGATCCCCTTCGGGATCCGCGCCGCCAGGCCGGCTTCGACGAGATAGTTGTGGACCAGGCGTTCCTCCGGGATGGCACTCCCCCCGCGTCTTCGCCTGTGTAAGGCTCGCCCACGACTTGAAGCTCACGCGTGGTGGGGTTTATCGTCGTGACGACCGTTCGCATCGCGGTGCCCCGTCCGATCAAGTCGGGCCTCGAGTTCGAGGCGGCCTTCCCCGTGAAGGGACGAATTCTCGAGGCCCTCCTCTGTCCCGATTGCGAGGAGGAAGGCTACATCCGGATGCGCGTCGCCAAGGACCCGAAGAAGGGATGGTCGTACGATCCGAAAGACGCCGCGAGCTACGTGGACATCTACGGCCTCGATCCGCGGGATTCGTACACGAAGGTCCGAGCCGGAGAATGGGCCGAGGGTCGGGTCATTTGCTTCGGCTTCCTGAGACGGGTCCGAGCCCGACGAATCTCGACGGTTGGGCCCGTCCTCGAGAGCGGCTCGCGACTCGTGGGCGCGGTCCGCGTGAACGTGCGGGTGGAGATCGACTTCGGCTTGTTTCAGTCCGAGCTCGCCTTCGCGAGTGATGAGGAGCGCCACAAGATTCTCAAGGAGGCAGGTGTGAAGGATGGATCGTTCGTGGCCACGGATGTAGGCGTCGACATCGAGCTCAAGCGATGGGGCTCGAAGGAGACCGTACTGCGACATGGCTGAGCCGCTGGCCCCGTTGCGCTCAAGGGCGTTTCGCTCGAAGGCGCTCCATCGCGGCCTTTTGCTCGTCACTCCACAGAAGCTGAATCGCATGCTGCGACTCGAGTAGGAACCGGTTGCGGTACGGCTTCTCGTCGCCCTCGGTGAGAGCCCGTTTGATCGCTTTCACCGCGGGCCGCGGCTTGGAGGCGAACAGGGTCGCGAGGGCCTTCGCTTGATCCAGCGCACCGCCCGGAGAGGCAAGGTGATTCACGATTCCCAGTCGAAGCGCATCGAGGGCCTTCACCTCCTTCCCACTGAGGAGGATCTCGAGCGCCCGAGACCGACCCACGATCTTCGAGAGTCTCGCCGTCGCACCGTGGCTCGGCATCCATCCGAGGTCGACTTCCGGGTGCGAGAGGACCGCACTCTCGTCGGCGATACGCAGATCGCATGCGAGGGCGAGCTCCGCTCCGGCGCCTCGGGCCGCCCCGGCGATCGCGGCGACGGTCGGCTTCGTGAGATGTTCGAGGGCCCAGAACGCATCTTGGCCGCGGCTCATTTCATCTTGGGCGGCTTTCGGCGAGAGCCGGGACCACTCGTGCATGTCGAGTCCGGCACAGAAATTGGCGTGTCCCGCTCCCGTGAGGACGGCCGCCCGAACGGAATCGTCCTTCTCCAAATCGGCGACCCGCGCGGCGAGTTCCGCGACCATCGAGAGGCTCAAAAGATTCCGGGGCGGGTTCTCGATCCACAGGACCACCACCGCTCCCTCCCGTGTGATGCGAAGCCGGGGCGCATCGGGCATCGGGCCGCGATGGGCTCCTGCGACGGATAATCGTTTCGCGCGTTGCCGCCGCCCCATCAGGTTTTAGTCTCTGGCGACGTTATCTTTCAACCATGCAGGGGGAGGCAACGATCGACCGGCCCTGGCTCGCAAGCTGGCCGGCGGGGGTTCCGAAGTCCATCGACTATCCCGACATTTCGGTCGACGAGTTGCTCCGACGCGCCGCGAAGAAGTACGCAAATCGCCCCGCCATCTCGTTCTATGGGAAGTCAATCTCGTATGGAGAACTGGACCAAGCAGCCGACCGATTTGCCGCAGGCCTGCGAAAAATCGGCGTTCGTCGCGGGGACCGCGTGTCCTTGGTCCTCCCGAACACCCCGCACTTCATCGTTGCATTCTTTGGGGTCCTCCGCGCCGGAGGCATCGTCGTGCAAACGAACCCCTTGTACACGGCGCGGGAACTCGAGCAGCTCTGGACCGACGCGGGAGTGCAGACCGTCATCGCCCTCGACCTGTTCTGGCACAACGTGTCGAAGGCCAAGACGAACGCCGGCGTGAAGCGAGTCGTCGTGTGCGATGTCGGGGAGTTCCTCAAGACGCCATTGCGGCAGCTGTACCCGATCAAGAAGAAGCGGGATCTCCGAAAGCAGGGACACTGGCCTCTCGTCATCCCGGATGAGGAAGGCGTGCACCGTTTCGGGGATTTGGTTCGGACGCCCGGCGGTCCGGCTGCGGAGAAACCTGAGAGCGCCGATGAGGTCGCGGTCCTCCAGTACACGGGCGGCACGACGGGCACATCAAAGGGGGCCATGCTTACGCACCGAAATCTCGTCGCGAATGCCATGCAGACGGCCGCCTGGTTTCCCCAGGGCACTCACGGCCCGGAGAAAGTGCTCGGGGCTATCCCCATGTTCCACGTGTACGGGCTGACCGCCGTGATGCTCTTCTCCATCGTCACGGGTAACGAAGTGGTCCTCTATCCGAACCCGCGGGAGATCGGCGCCATCCTCAAGCTGATCAACAAGACGAAGCCGAGCCTCTTCCCCGGGGTCCCGACGATGTACATCGCGATCCTTCGACATCCGAAGCTGGCGAAGTACGACCTGCGGTCGATCCGCGCGTGCCTCTCCGGGGCGGCGCCGCTCCCGAACGAGGTGCGAAAGCAGTTCGAATCCGCAACCGGGGGCCGACTCGTCGAAGGGTACGGACTCACGGAGGCCTCCCCCGTTACGCACTGCAATCCCTTGAATGGCGTCGTGAAAGAGTGCATCGGCATCCCGTTCCCGGACACCGACGCGAAGGTGGTCGACCCGGACGATCCGTCGAGAGAGCTCTCGCAAGGCGAGGTCGGCGAACTCGCGGTCCGCGGTCCCCAGGTGATGAAAGGCTACTGGAACAAACCGGAGGAAACCCGGAACGTCCTGCGCGATGGTTGGCTCCTCACGGGCGACTTGGCCAAGATGGACCCGGATGGCTATTTCTACATCGTGGACCGGAAAAAGGACATGATCATCTGCTCCGGCTACAACGTGTACCCACGGGAAGTCGAGGAGGTCCTCTTCATGCATCCCGCCGTCGGCGAAGCCGCGGCGATCGGCGTCCCCGACCCCTACCGCGGCGAGACCGTCAAGGCGTTCGTGGTCCTGAAGCCCGGGCGGACCGCGACAGAGGCGGACCTCATCGCGTTCTGCAAAGAGCGGCTGGCGCCGTTCAAAGTGCCGAAGGCGGTCGAGTTCGCGACGGCCCTTCCGATGTCGCTGGTCGGGAAGGTCCTGCGGCGGCAGTTGCGGGAGCAAGAACTCGCGAAGGCATCGACCTCGCGATGACCCTCACGAGAAACGGATCGATGTGTCCCCGGCTCCGAAGAACCGACCCAGGTCATCGGCTTCTTCTCGGATGTGCGACCGCACCATGGGAGACAGCCTGCCGAAAGGAGTGATGCGCACCGAGAGCCGGACACCCTTCCGCTCGTGGGACCACACGCCGACGGCGCGGCCATCCACGAGCACGACCGGAGAGAGCCACCCTTGCGGGCGGTAGACCCGTTTGTAGTGGGCCAGATCGACCAGGTGGCTCTTGTCCTTCACGCCCAGAAGGAACGCATCGAAGGACGGCAGGAGGCGGACAACGGGCTCGTCGAGCTTCGATCTCAGCAACGCGGGCAGATCCTCGCGAAGGACCCAGCCGATTTGCCCATCTACGTCGACCGGGGCCAGCTGCGGCTCGAGGCGGGCCCAGATCTCGCGGGAGTCGGCCGCCGTCATGTAGGTCCACAGCGCGAAGTCGCGCACCGTCGCCGGGCCGTGCGCCCGGAGATACCGCCGGAGGAGCTCGAGTTCCGCCTTCTCCACCGGCAGATCGATCCAGGCGGGAAGCCAGTTCTCCGGACGAACGAAGGTTGCCTGTGCCCCGCGGGCCGGACCGAAACACGCGAGCCCTCGAAGGCACGCGAGGAAGACAATCCCGTCGAGGGACAACATCTTGCCCGCGATTCGAAACCCGGTCGCGGTCGATGCGCCACCCCAACCGCGGTGCGACTTCTCGACACTCTTGATGCCGAGGGAGGCGGTAATCCGCTCGGCAATCTCGCTACGCGTGAGCGGTCGATCGAGCCCATCCCGCATTGCTTCGACCAATCGGTCGACGGCGTCGATCGGCATCCGGGCGCGGACGAGCCAGGCCGTGGAGCGCGCGTTCCGCCGGTCGCTGCCACGTACGAACACGGCGAAATCTTTGGACGGGATGATGTGGAGCGCTCCGCGGATGCACCACGACTTCACGAGGGTCCGGTCCCGCCACAGAGCGTTCTCGACGTCCTCCACGGAGAGGCCACGGGTCCGCGCCCACAACGATATTTGCGCGGCGGACAACAGCTGGGCTTGTGCACCCGCCATGTCGCCCGCCACTTGGGCAAGCGCCAAGGCTGGCGCCCGTTTGATGAGGTGATGACGAGACAGCCGGAAGGCCGAGACCTGATCGGGAGATGCGCGTATTGCATCGGTGACGGGCGCTCGCGCAGTCATCTGACGCCGCACGCCGGGGACCTCGGATAAGGCTTTGCGGAGGCTCCGAAACCTTAAGGCGGACTGAAGGGTTCCTCGACTCCCGGTCCACGGTGGGAAGTCATGGGGAAGATTGAGCGGCCGAGTCTCGAGAGCCTCGTTATGGATTTCGCGATGTCCCTCACGCGCCGCGCGACGTGCAAGCGATTCCAAGTCGGCTGCGTGATCACGTCCGAAGACATGACGCAGATCTACGGGTTCGGGTACAACGGGACCGCGAAAGGTCTCTCGCACGACGATTGCAAGGTCGACCAACAAGGGGGGTGCGGCTGCGTTCATTCGGAGGTAAACGCCCTGATCAAGGTGCGCGCAAACGACCCACGCAAGGTCGTCTTCGTCACGGCCCAGCCGTGTGTCACCTGTGCGAAGGCGATCGTGAACTCGGGCGTTTCGAAGGTTTACTACCGGGCCACGTACCGATCGGACGACGGCCTCGACATTATCCGGAAAGTCGGAATCGAAGTCGAACGGGTCTGATCAAGTCGAGATGCCGAGGATCTGACCCGCGGGTAGGCTATGGGGGTCCGGTTGAGTCCGGGACCACGCGCGGCGCGGGGGCGGGTCGCGGAACCGGGGCGGGGGCGATCGCCTCGGTAGGTGCCTCGGGCTTCGGCGTCTTCAGCAAGTCCCGGATTACTGGAGTGAAGGGGTCGACGAGGCCACCCGCGAACCCTCGCTCCCCGAGCCGGAGGACATGCGACTCCTGCAGCCCACCGCCGACATAGACGTCCAGATCGAGCCCCTCGAGCAGGGAGAGGAGCGCGGGATCCGGCCCGAGCTCCGAACCGAGGCGGCGTAGATCCATTATACAGATCGCCGAGAAGCCGATCCCTCGTAGCGCCTTCGCGACTTCGCGCAGGTCGACCTGCGTTTCGCTCGGCTCACGCCAGACCACCCGGCCGTCCCAGTCGAGGCACGGGAGGGCTTCGGACGACAGGGCGTACAACACCGCAAATGAATCGACGGAGGCCAAGGTCTTCGAGCCCGCGACGACTCGCTCCACATCGAGCATGTAGCCATCCATGACCTCCTCCGGTTCGCGGCCTCCGGAGTCGAGCCACACATCGCAGCGCTTCCCGAGATGCCGCGTCACCTCGAAGTTCGGGTTCGCTCGGTTGATGCCCGCCAGGTCGAGCATGTAGATGCGGGACGCGTTGTAGCGGGGCCCGCCGATCGCATCCCAATACTCCTGGAACGAGACACGGTATCCGGTCGGGGTTAGGCCGCCCGCCTCCCACCGGACCCCGGTCACCGCAACGACGCGCCAGGGGAGGAGATCGAGGACTTTCATGTCAATCAACGGATCGGTTTGAATCGGGAGGATCGGGATCGACACGGGGCCCTTCTTCGTCGCCGGCTCGGCTTCCCAAATCCCTTTCTTCTCGCGTTCGAACTGGGCGCGCCCCGCCTCCGTGTCGAAGAAAATCGGGAGGCCTTCGTAGCCGCACGCATGGCACACGTACGAGCGACTGTCGCTGTCGACGCCTGCGATCGGGCCCATCACAAGCAGCTTCGGGTGGACCTGGCCGCTGCCGCACCGCGCGCACGCGGCGAAATCCGTCGGACCGAAACGCCCCGGCATCGGATGCGCCTCACTCGACGCGGATGACCTTCACGCGCTTGCCGATCCAGTCCGGTGGCAGGTAGACCCGGCCGGAGCTCCCGCTCTTCGCCACGACCTTCTCGAGCATCTCCTGACCGAACACCTCGAACTTCGATTCCCTCCGGACGCGAGCCATCTCCGGACCCCTATTGGCCTACGCGTCTCCGAAGGATAAGCTTTGCTTCGATGCGATTATCTTGTAGCTACTCCTTCGAGAGGCAAATCTCAAGACGACCGCGGCACATGCCGCTCGGGTCATGCCTTCCCGCCGCGCGCCGCGGAATCGCCAAACGGTCTCCTCGTTCGATCTCTACGCGCAGGCGATGCTCGACCATTGGCTCGGCAAGAAAGTCGTCTTCGAATTCGAGCGGGACGACGGGTACCGCAGCCGCTCGCTCGTCGAGGCGTACTTCACCCCTCCCGCAAAGTGGTCGAAGATCGAACGCGCGGCGATGAAGGAAGTCCGCGGTCGCGTCCTCGATGTCGGTTGTGGCCCGGGTCGTCACGCCGTCTACCTCCAGAGGAAGGGACACCGTGTGGTGGGCATCGATGCTTCGCCGACGCAGGTCGCTCTGGCCCGCGTCCGCGGCGTCCAGGAGGTCTATCAGGCCAGCGTTCAGCGCCTGCCACGGGGCCTCGGGACGTTCGACACACTCATCCTGATGGGCAACAACCTTGGACTCGCAGGAGACCTCCCCCGGATGCGCCGATTCTTCCGCGACGCTCGGGGGATCACCAAGGCACGCGGCCGGATTATCGGGAGCACGCGGATCCCGGGGACCTGGATCCCCTACCACCTGAGCTACGTGAAGCGGAACATCGCACGAGGACGACCGCCGGGATTGCTCTCGCTCCGGGGCCATTACAAGGGCCGCCTGGGGGATTGGTTCGACCTCTTGCTCCTTTCGCCGGATGACCTGGCGGAGCTCGCGCACTCAACAGGCTGGGATTTGGTCCGGGTCATTTACGAGCCGCGAGACGACGCCGCGAGTTACATGGCCGTCCTCCAGCGCCGCTGAAGACACCTGGACGGGGCGACCGAGAAAGGTTCATCCCTCACTACGTGCATCGAACCGGACACCATGCCCTTCCTCGACCAGTTCCGAATCGAGGCCCTCCCGACGAAGTGGGCGGACGAAGGGAAGCTCTGGCAGGAACGGTACTTCCCGGAGATGCCCGAGGTCTTCGACGCGCCGAACTGGTCCCGGCATTATCCGGAGACGCCGATGCCTCGCCTGAGCGTCATCATGGCGAAGCCAGACGGCTTCGCGGGCTTCGCGCAGAAGGTCGTCGGCGCGACGGCCGCGACGGGCAACCTGACGAACCGCCTCTGGACCGCGGACAAGATGCCGGATGCGCAGTTCATGACGGCCCTCAAGATCATCCGCGCGCAGGCGTCGACCGAGCTCGGCTCCATCCAGCAGCACCGGATGGTGTACGAGCAACTCGACGGAGGATCTTTGACCGGGCTCGACAAGGAGATCGTCGAGGGAATCCATCGCACGGACCCGGACGGCGACCGCCTCGAATCGATCTCGTTCTCGAAGAAGCGCGTCTGTGTCGAGGAGCTGCGGCATCACATGCAGATGGCGGGCGTCCTGACGCTCGACGCGACGTTCGACAAGGCTCGCTGGGGACGACACTGGGCGACGGAGACAATGGAAGAGCTCTTCGCGATGAAGCCGGGCGAGCACGTCCTCGATGCGTTCAACATCGAGTTCAAGAGCTTGATGGACTCCGCGACGTTCATGTCGTTCATCGACCGCGTCGGGAAGTTCCAGCTCGAGATGCAGCACCACTTCTTGTACGGGCCGATGGCCCTTTCGATGCCGTGGATGCGGTTCCTCGAGGAATCGTACCACCTCGCGGCCGGGGAGACCCTCATGAAGGCGATCGCGGTCGCGGGCATCATGGACGGCGGGAACTTCGGGATCGAGGACCTCCAGAAGACGCTGAACATGTGGTATCCGCGCGGCCTCGAGATGTTCGGGTCGGAATTGGGCGGAGACCTCGTAAAGGGCGTGTTCAAGACGCTGAAGAACCGGGAGGCGCAGGTCATCTACATCGAAGAGGTCCTCGGAAAAGTGAAGGACGCGAACCTCGCCATCATCCAAGCGAAAGCACGATGCTCGCGGGAAGAGGCGGACGCGGCCTTGCGAAGGATCACCCAGAAGGGGGAGACCGTGCACGGACTCACGAAGGACGATCTCCTATTCCTGCCCGATCGGCGGTTCTTCCGAATCCGTGGGCTCGCGGAGTTCGGTGATTATCGCAATTCCGGATCCGACGCACCGGGGGTCGGTTACGTGTATCTCCCCTATGACGTCCGCGGAAACCTTCTGGGGGAGCCGGGAAAGCCGATCGAGCGCGCCGCCTATGTCGACTATCTCCGGACGGTCCTTCCGGATCGGTACATGAAGAGCCGGCACTGGGAATTCGTGAAAAGGGATTTCTTGTTCAACGAAAAGTGGGGCACGCCCGAGCCCGCGAGGTAGGCCCACCTGGCCTCCAAGGCACCGGATGCTGCCCAATCTTCGCGTTCGTTCGACTACCTTCTGGCATCGACGATCGTCCTTTTCGGCCTCGTTCTGGCGACGTCCCTCTGGCTGTACTCAGTGGGGATTCTGAACGGATCTGGCGCATTCGGCATTATTATCGTCAGTGCAGGAATCGTCGCTCTTCTCGTGTGGGCGGCGTTGCTCTCGCGAATCCGGTTCCGAGGAACTTGATCCAGAGCGGGATCCACGGTCTTTGAGCCGACATAACCCATCCTTTATTACGAGCAGCTCCAATGGCTCGCTCGAGGTAATGAAATGGATCTGACCTACATTTCGCTTGAGAAGAAAGACCGCGTCGCGATCGCATGGCTGAACAAGCCGAAGGCGAACACCTACGACGCTGACTTGATGCGCGACCTGAACACGATGATCGATGACGTGCGATTCGATGACGAAGTCGACGTGTGCGTCATCGCCTCCAAGCTCGACGGCGTCTGGTCCGCGGGCGCGGACATCAACCTGCTCGCGTCGTCGACGCCGGACTACAAGGCCATGTTCTGCCTGAACTGCCAGGAGATTCTGAACAAGATGGAGAGCACCCCGAAGCTCTTCATCGCCGCGATCGACGGACATTGCGTGGGAGGCGGCCTCGAGATCGCCATGGCGACGGACCTCCGCGTCGCCTCCGACGGGGCGTGGCGAGTCGGCTTGCCGGAGGTCACGTTGGGCGTACTCCCCGGGACCGGCGGCACGCAGCGGCTGCCGCGGCTCGTCGGGAAGAGCCGCGCAATCGACCTGATGGCGACCGGCCGCATGATCACTCCGAAGGAAGCGCTCGAGTGGGGCCTGTTCAACCGCGTCTTCCCTCGAGCGAAGTTCTGGGACGAGACGATGGCCTTTGCGAAGGGCTTGACGTATCCGGAGCACGCCGCCCGCGCGGTCGGCTTCATCAAGCGGTCGGTCACGGAAGGCGTCGAGATGCCGATGTACGAAGGCTTCGCCCTCGAACGCGAGTTGCAGAATCGCCTCTTCGCGATGGCCGATGCGAAGGAGGGCTTCCGCGCGTTCCTCGAGAAGCGAAAGCCAGTCTTCCAAGGGAAGTGACGTCCGGGATCGCGGCCGGTGACGTGGGGCCGGAAGGGCGGGTGGAACGTATCGGATCTGAGGAGCCTCGCATCCGGGTCGCCCGGGTCGCGGATCTCGATGCGCTCGCGGAGATGTGGGAGAAGCTCGAGAACTACCACGCCGATCTGGGTGGACCGGAGTATCGCCGCGCGCCCGGATGGAAGGGAGACTGGCGGCGCTTCGCACGCGGTCACATCGGGCATCGGGACCGCATCTGCCTTGTCGCCGAACTCGACCGAGCGGCGGTCGGCTTCCTCTTGGGGGCGATCCTCGCACGGCCGAGGGTCTTCGAGCACCGATTGTACGGACACATCTACGACTTGTTTGTCGATCCGGGCCAACGGAATCGGGGAGTCGGAGAGTCGCTCGTGCGAGAGGCCCTCGCATGGTTCCGGTCGCGTCGGGTCGAAAAGGTGGATCTGTACACGCACGCGCGGAACGAGATGGGCTTGCGCTTTTGGAAGAAGATGGGATTCGAGACGAACGTCCACATCCTGGAGCGTCGAATTTGACCGCGGGCACGGCAATCGGCGTCCTACGACAAGGCAACCTTAAACAAGGTTAACGCTTCGAGCGAGACCTCAAGTCGCCTGGTGGCGTTGCGCCGCCGATTCCATGAACTACGATACCATCCTCGTGACCCATCGCGGCCCGACCGCGGTCATCGCCTTGAATCGCCCGGACAAGCTCAACGCGATGTCGATGATGTTGAAGGCGGAGGTGGTCCGCGCTCTTCACGAACTCGACACGGACGAGCACACGCGGACGATCGTCCTCACGGGCTCCGGGGACAAGGCCTTCACCGCGGGAGCCGACATTCACGAGTTCCAGGGTCGCACGGCGATGGAGCAGTGGAGAATGTATGAGCACGGGACCCTGTACGACGCGATCGACCGAGCCGCGAAGCCGATTCTCGCGATGATCAACGGCTACTGCTTCGGTGGCGGCCTCGAGCTTGCGATGGCCTGCGACATCCGGATCGCCTCCGATCAGGCCACGCTCGGGCAGACCGAGATCAACATCGGAATCATTCCCGGCGGCGGCGGAAGCCAACGACTCCCGCGGCTGGTCGGGCTCGGAAACGCGCTGAAGCTCACGCTGACGGGCGATCGGATCGACGCGACCGAGGCGCTTCGCGTGGGCCTCGTGGACGAAGTCGTGCCTCACGCGCGCCTTGAGCCGCGGACGTTCGAAATCGCCGATCGAATCGCGTCCCGGAGCGCCCTCGCCGTCCGTCTCGCGAAAGCGGCCGTGCGAGCGTCCGCGCGGATGCCCCTGAATCAAGGGCTACGGTACGAGCAGAGCCTATTCGCGTTCGTCATGTCCGCGGAGGATAAGGAGGAGGGCGTGCGCGCGTTCCTCGAGAGACGAGACGCGAAGTGGAAGGACCGCTGAACAATTCTCAAACTTGATTTTTCGTTGTCAGCATCGATAACCACATGAGAGGGGTCTTAACCGCAACCCCGACTCGCTTTCTCCGGCATGTCAATTTGGTCCGGCATCGCCGCTGCCGGGGTAGCGATTGCCCTCGCTTTCGCCGCGGTCGCAAATCCCATCTGGGAGTGGCGGACGGAAGACTCGCAGCACACCGAGGTTTGGTCGTACAGCCCCTTCAGCGCACGCCATACCATTTACAACAATTCGTCGCAACGAATTGACTTTCTTCGCGACTATCCGTACGACCAACTGGCATCGATTCAGCCGGACATGGCGAAGGCGTTGGCCGAATATAGCCAGTTCTTCATCCTCGGTCTCGCCGCAGGCTTCGCCGGACTTGGCCTCTCCCTCTTGTCGGTTTGGAAAAAGCTACGCGGCCTCTATGCCGGGATCGCGTTCCTGGCTGCCTGTGCCTCGTCATTGTACGCCTCGTTCGCGATCGTGTTCACGATCCCGCCTGCAGCCAAAACGAACCTGAGGATTCCGGTTCCACAGTTCCTCGGGCAGTACGCGGGAGGCAGTTTCAACACGACATGGATGCCCCTGGCCGGATGGGTTCTCGTCATCGGCGCAGGCTTGGCCTTCGCATGGGCGTCGTCGGACCTCTGGCACCTCGTGCCGGGGCGGAAGTTGGCTCCAAAGAAGATGGAAGTGACGATCAAACGGATTCCAACGGCGACCACCGCGGCCCCGCCACCGCCTGCGGAGCTTGTTCCTTCGACGCCGGAACCCGACATCGAGGAAGTCTTCGTGATCAGCTCGAACAGCCTGCTGATCAAGCACATGTCGCGCAGCCTGATGAGCGACAAAGATCGCGATGTCGTCGGGAGCATGATCTCCGCGATCTCGTCATTTGTCCGCGAGGCGTTCACGGAGAGAGACGGAGAAGTCCACGAGGTGACCCTGGGAGACCACCGCTTCGTCATGTGCAGCGACCGAGGAATCGTCCTCGCTGTCCTCGTCTCATCCGGCGACACGGAAGACATCGTACACCGTCTGCGACATCTGCTCGCGATCCTTGACGACCGATACGGGGACCGCCTCGCGACCTGGCAGGGCGAGTCTCTGGAAGGGATCGAGGACGAACTCCAGGTCCTCTGGCAGCCGTACCATCTCCCGCCGCCGCCCCCTGCGACCTGAAATCCTTTTCGGCCCTCCAGCCCGCGAGTCTGGGACAGATATTTATGGGGCGGAAGCCTCCGCTTCGCGGCCTACAGCGCGAGCGGCTGCCGGCACAGACGACTTGGCGGTAACCGAATGGAACGGGCGATCGTCCTTTTGTCCGGCGGCGTCGATTCGGCCGTGGCCTTGTGGTGGGCGAAGAAACAGGGATGGGACATCCGACCGCTTACGTTCGACTACTTCGGCCGGCCGAAACGAGAGAACGAAGCGGTCCGCGCCCTGACCTCGCAAGCCGAGACCGCTCCGATCCGCCATGTGGATCTGCCGTTCCTGAAAGAGGTGGACGACCTGCGGAAGGAGGGCTTTGAGAACCGCGTCCTCCTCGACTCCCCGGAGGGATACATCCCGGGACGAAACCTGATCTTCTACGGTCTCGCCGGGTACTACGCGGAACTCGACGCGGCGCGGTACCTGGTCGGCGGTCACAACGGCGTCGATCCGGAATCGTTCCCCGACTCGAGCCCGAAGTTCTTCAATTTCCTCAACAGCATGTTCCACCTCAGCCTGTGGTCGTACGACAAGGCGCCCGTCCAGATCCTCGTCCCGCTGAGCGGCAAATCGAAGGAAGAGGTCGTCCGGATGGGCCTCGAGATGAACGTCCCGTTCGACGTCACGTGGTCGTGCTATTGGGACCGCGCCGTGCACTGCGGCACCTGTGTCTCCTGTCGCGAGCGTCGCGAGGCGTTTGCGAAAGTCGGCGTTGAGGACCCGGTCGCGTACGAATCGTAGGCGGATCGCCGAAATCGGGCGAAGCGGCGCAACTTTTATTGTCCTCGCGATTTCTGCCCTCGCGTGGACATCCGGCCCACCATCATCCTCGTCGGACCGGTGATCACCATCGGGATCGTCGGTGTGCTCTTTGGGATCCTCCAGTTCCTCGCCCCCCGTCGCGGCGGCTCGCTCCGGGAAAACCTTGCCGCGGGTGGATGGGTCATCGCTCTCGAGGTTGTGTTCGCCGCCAGCATGTTTTCAGGCATCCTCGTGAACGTCCTGATGACTCCGTACAACGTTCCAGTGGACTGGACCCCGATCTTACTCGAGGGTCCCCTCCTCGGCGCACTGGGAGTGGCCGCATTCCTCATGGCGTGCCGAGGCGTGGGGAGGAATCTGCCCTTCCATCCGACTCCGGCTTCGCAAAAAGGTTAATGGGCCTCGCGAATTCCCCCGCTGCCCGGCATGTATACGACCCACGTCCGGTCGGTCGCCGCGATCCGATTCTTGGAGGAAGGCAGTCACAACGTGAAGATGAAACAGCTCATCGGGCATGAGGACGGTGCCCGGAAGACCTCCATGCACGAGCTGATCATCTCGAAGGGCGGATACTCCGCCCCGCACCACCACGAATGGGACCACCAGCTCGTCGTCACGGAAGGGCGAGGCGTTGCGCTGATCGGCGGGAAGAAACTCGCGTTGCGCCCGGGGGTCGTGTTGCTCGTTCAGTCGAACGAGGAGCACCAGTTCCTGCAACGAGGGAAGGAGCCGCTGAAGTTCCTCACCGTCACGCCGATCTAGGGCCCGCAGGCCAAGCTTTATGGCGGCCCGGACCTTGGGCCGGAATCGATGAAGCTCGGAGTCACCGAGTACATCGACTGCGCGCATCACCTTCCGGGCCACGAGCGCTGCGGTTCCTTGCACGGGCACACGTACCAGATTGACGTGTACATCGAGGGGGACCACAAAGGCGGCATGCTCCTCGACTTCGCGGATTTGAAGAAGAACCTGCGTGTCATTCTCGCGGACTACGACCACAAGGACTGGAACACGTTCCTCGAGTACCCGACCGTCGAGAACATCTGCGAGCTCATCACGAAGCGCTTGCACGAGAAAATCAAATTCCCGCTCCACGTCCGGGTCTGGGAAGGCTATGGCAAGTGGGCGGAGATGTGAGGAGACCAGCTGTCCTACGTGAGGTCTGCACAACCGATGTCCGATCTGCTCGACGCCATTGAGGCGGAGGCGCGTGGGGACTTCGCGGCCGCGCTGCCGCACTACGAGAAACTGACGACCTCCGGCTCGGCCCTTGACCGCGTCGGAATCCACCAGGCCCTGGCCCGATGCAACGAGAAGCTCGGACGTTTGAAGGACGGCGGGAGATGGCGTCGGAAGGCGGGACAGGGATACCTCGCCCTGAGCGACGAGGAGATGGCCCGAGACGAACGGCAGTACCTCGCCCTCGTGGAATATCGGAATGCCGTGCAGGACCTCCATGGCGACGCCTCCCTCCCGGAGGTCGCGAAAGAATACGCCGCGGTCCTGAAGGACAACTTCTCCGGTGGCGCGGAAGGCCTGACTCATGAAGGCCTCTTCGCGGGCGCGTTCTTCCGGACGCTCGGGGACCACCTCACGGCCGCGAAATATTTCTTCGATACCGCGGAAGCGATGAGCGAACAGGCCACGACGAGCGGCGATGCGAGCCTCCGCGAAGCGACGATCCTGGCGTACGAGCGGGCGATGGAGTCCGCCACGAAGGCCGGTCGGCCCGACGTCGCCCGGGTCGCGCAGATGCGCGCGTACGACCTCAAGCAGATGAAATGAGGCGCGGCGGTGTGCACCCTCATCGCGTTCTGGCGTTCCGTCCCCGGGTATGACATCGTCCTCGGGATGAATCGGGACGAGTCCTCGATGCGGCCCGCGGATCCTCCCGCGGTCCTCGACGGCACGCCGATCATCGTCGCGCCGCGCGATCGACAAGCTGGCGGAACGTGGCTCGGCGCGAGCGGCAGCGGACTGGTCGTCGCGCTCTCGAACCGCCGCGGACGTACCTCCCCGAGCGCGCGGTCGCGAGGACAGCTCGTCCTCGACGCGCTGCGGCAACCGAGCGTCTCTGGCGTGGACGTGTTCCTCCAACGCGAGGTCCGCGAACGCGAGTACAACTACTGGAACCTCCTCGCGGCCTCCCGGAAAGACCTCCGTTTCTTTCGGTACGACGGAGAGCTCGCGATGAACCGTGGCCATGAGGGACTCAACGTCCTGACGAATGAAGGCGGAAACGTCGCGACCGATCCGAAGGTGCAGTTCGTCCAGGGTCTGCTCGCGAAGACGCCGTCCCGGTCCGTCGATGAGGTGGTCCGTGCCCTCCAGGGCGCGCTCCGCACGCATGCGTCCGGTGCAGGCGGAGTGGGCCTCTGCGTCCATTTCGCGGGCGGCGGAACGGTCTCGTCGACGATCATGGCTCTGAGCAACGCCGATCCGGGCGAGAACGGCCTTCTGTACGCGGACGGTTCACCCTGCACGACACCGTATCGCGACTATCATGAAATCATCCGTCAGCTTCCGAGTCCTGACTGACGATTGCCGCTGCGAAAAGACTTTCCCTCATCCCCAGCTACCGCGCGCCATTGCCCGGGATCACGGATGTCCACGTGCACGTGGAACCGTATCGCTCCTTGAAGCCCGCGATTCTGGACTTGTTGTGGCGAGAAATTCCGGATCGGCCGTACACCTCTCGACTGATGGATGACCCCAGAGCGTTCCTCGAGCACCTCGACAGAGCCGGCGTCGAGCGGGCGTGCCTGATCAACTACGTCGCTCCCGAAGTGATGGGCTTCACGGAGGAGGTGAACCGGTTCGTCGGCGAGTTCGCGAAGGAGGACCGGAAGCGCTTGGTCCCGTTCGGCTCCGTCCATCCGAAACGCACGAAAGATCCGAAACGGGACGTCGAACGCCTCGCATCGAAGTGGGAGATGGGCGGCATGAAGATTCATCCGCCGCATCAGCTCTTTGCCGCGAACGCATACGCCGAAGGAAAGTTGCCCGCCCTCCGAACGATCTACAAGACCGCGGAGCGACTCAAGATGCCGGTCATGGTCCACACCGGGACCTCGGTTTTTCCCGGCGCGCGATCGAAATTCGGGGACCCGATGGCCCTCGACGATGTCGCACAAGATTTCCCCGATCTCACGATTCTAATGGCTCACGGCGGGCGACCGCTCTGGTGCGACACGGCGTTCTACTTGCTTCGACGCCATCGGAACCTCCATCTGGACATCTCGAGCATCCCGCCGAAGCGACTGCTGGAATGGTTCCCTCGACTCGAAGAAATCGCGCACAAGGTCGTCTTCGGGTCGGACTGGCCGGCACCAGGAGTTCCGGGGATACGCGAGGAAATCGAAGGACTCCAGTCCCTCCCTCTTTCTCAACGGACGAAAGACCGAATTCTCCATGAAAACGCGGCACGTCTCGTGCGGTAAGGGGACGGCCGGCTCGCGCGGGACGGCAGGGACAGAGCTGAGCGGCGTGGCGGTTTCGCGAAAGCGTCTTATCGTGGGCAACAATCCACATCGTCGTTGAAATCTCCAAAAGCCGATGGGTACACGCGAACTCGCCGACCGGGTCTAGATCTTCGGGGCGCGGCAATCTCGAGCCTAATCCTTCTGCTCCCTATTGCGCTTATGATCGGCGTCGGGGAAATCAGGGCGTTCTCGACACCCCCTAACATCGTCCTTGTGAATTCCGACATCAGTCAGTCCGGATGTTACCCTCGGCCTGACCAAATCTATCTGTCCTTTACTCTGCAGAACTCGGGCAATGGGAGTGGATATGCCCATATTGGGTTGATCGTCGACGGATCGAACTTTTGGTCCCGGACTTACCTCGTCAGTCCGGCCAGCACCATGATTGTCAAGGAAACCGTTGCGCTGGATTGCACCGCACCCGTTCACGACCACCCGAGGAGCTTCGGTCTCGAACTGCTTTGGACGGCGCGGATACTCTTTTCCCTCCCTGCATGACTAGTGACCGCCCAACGCCAAGGATGGCAAACCTTAATCCCGAGCCGAGGCGAATCCTGAGGTGGAGAGCATGATGCCCGATTCGAAGCGAAGCCATGAGGTCGTCACCCTGGCCGGTGGATGTTTCTGGTGTCTTCAGCCGGTGTTCCAAGAGCTCCGCGGCGTCGACAAAGTGGAGGTCGGATATTCCGGCGGCCAGCTGGCGAACCCCTCGTACGAGGCCGTCTGCACGGACACGACGGGCCATGCGGAGGCCGTGCAGGTCACGTTCGATCCCAGCGTCATCCCGCTCGCGGACATCTTGCGGATCTTCTTCTCCGTCCACGACCCGACGACCTTGAACCGGCAAGGCGGGGACGTCGGGACCCAGTATCGGTCCGCGATCTTCTACAATTCTCCGGAGCAAGAGAAGACGGCGCGGCAAGTCATGGCGGAAATCTTCAAAGCGGGGATTTGGGGACGGCCGATCGTCACGGAAGTCACGCCCCTGCAGCCGTTCTATCGGGCCGAGGAGTACCATCAGGACTACTTCCGCAAGAATCCGACGGCCGGTTACTGCCGCGTCGTCATCGCCCCGAAAGTCTCGAAGTTTCGCAAGCAGTTCGCAGCGCGGCTCAAGGCATCGGCGGTCGCACCCAAAGGAACTTAACGCGGCCTCGCCTGCTTCCCCTCCATGGCGGAGAACCGGCTCGCGAAGGAGTCCTCGACCTACCTGAAAGGGGCCGCCGACCAGCCCGTCCACTGGTACCCGTGGGGCGAAGACGCGTTCCGCCGCGCGAAAGAGCTCGACCGTCCGATCCTCCTGGACATCGGGGCGACGTGGTGCCACTGGTGTCACGTCATCGATCGCGAATCGTACGAGGATCCGGAGCTCGCCGCCATCATCAACGACCACTTCGTCGCCATCAAAGTGGACCGAGACGAGCGGCCGGACATCGACGCACGGTACCAGCAGGCCGTCGGCGCCATCGCGGGCCAAGGCGGCTGGCCGCTCACCGCCTTCCTAACGCCGGACGGCAAGGTGTTCTACGGAGGCACCTACTTTCCACCGAAGGACTCGTACGGACGCCCGAGCTTTCGACGGGTCCTGCTCGCGATGGCGGATGCCTACCGCACGAACAAGGCCGACACGGTCCGGGAGGCGGAGGCGCTCCATCAAGCCCTCGCCGAAGGCCGCGTCTCCCTCATCGAAGAAGGCGCCGTGAACGAGGCCATGCTGAAGGAGAGCCTCGACTCGCTCCGCGGGCAATTCGATCCCGTGAATGGCGGCATCTCGGGCCAACAGAAGTTCCCGCACCCGGGGACGATGGAGTGGGTCATGGCCCGTTTCCATCGGACGAAGGAAGAGGGCCTCCAGAAAATCTTTACCCGCACCCTCTCCGCGATGGCGAAGGGCGGCGTCTATGATCAGGTCGGCGGAGGCTTCCATCGGTACTCGACGGATCCGCGATGGATCGTGCCGCACTTCGAGAAGATGCTGTACGACAACGCGGGCCTCCTGGCGAACTACGTTCACGCGTGGCAGCTCACCCGTGACCCACTCTACCGCGAGACCGCCGAAGGCATCCTCGCGTGGGCGGAAGAGGTCCTCTCGGACCGCCAGCGCGGCGGATACTTTGCGAGTCAAGATGCGGACGTCGGCCTCGACGACGATGGCGATTACTTCACATGGACCTCGGACGAACTCAAGGCCGCGGTGACCGCGGACGAAGCTCGGGTCCTCGCGTTGCATTTCGAAGTCGGAGATCGGGGCGAGATGCACCACAACCCGAAGAAGAACGTCCTATTCGTGGATCAAGACCCGGAGGCGATTGCCAAGGAGCTCCACCTCTCGGCCGATCGCGTGCGGGCTCTGATCACCCACGGCGTGGAGAAGCTGAAGGCCGCGCGGGAGAAACGTCCGATGCCGGCGGTGGACCGGACAATCTTCGCTTCCTGGAACGGGATGATGATTGCCGCGGTCCTGGAGGCCTCGATGGCCTTTGGTCGGGAGGACGTCCGCGCGTTTGCGCTCAAATCCCTGGGGCGGGTCGTCTCGGAGATGTGGTCGAAAGACCGCGGGATGTGGCACGCCTTCGCCGACCGCGACCGCAAAGTCCGCGGCTTGTTGGAAGACCACGTGTACGTCGTCGATGCGGCTCTTGCCGCCTACACCGCGACTGCCGAGCCGGAGTACCTTCGCATTGCGGAGGAGATCATGGTCTTCACGTTGAAGCACTTCTGGGACCAGGCGGGAGGGTTCGTCGACATCGCGACGGACCTGCATGAGGGCGTGGGCCTGACGCTGCGCGAAGTCCGTCGTCGCCCCGTCGAGGATTCGCCGTACGCGGGAGCGAACGCGGTGGCCGCGGTGTGCTTGGCGCGGCTCCATGCGCTCACCGGGAACGACGACTATCGGTTGCACCACGACGAACTGATGACGGCCTTTGCCGCCGAGGCGAGCCGATACGGCCCGGTCTTCGCAGGGACCTACCATCTCGCCGCCGAATTGTGGATCCATCCAACGGCGGAGGTCGTCGTGCTCGGTCCGCGCAACGACTCGCGGGTTCGGAAATTACGGGAGACGGCGAGCGGGACATACGCCGCGGGGAAGACCGTGCTCGTCGTCGATCGCGACGATGCGTACGTGCCCCCGGCCGTCGAACCCATGCTCAAGACCAAGGAGGCCAAGACGGGTCCCGTGGCGTTCGTATGCCAAGGACAGGTCTGCTCTCCGCCGACATCGGATCCGACACGATTGCGGACGATTCTTGAGGCCGGCGGAACGAAACCGTGATTGAAGTCGAATTCAACCTTAAACAAGGTTAACGCCTTGGACCCGCATGCTATTTCGTACCATGGGTTTTGAACCCCTGCGTCAGGCTTATGCCCCCTCCCCCGTAAGGCTAATGGGCCGCGGTCGCCTCTATTGGAACCGAGGTTCGACAGCATACCCTCCGACCCACCGAGTGTTCTCCTGATCGGGTGCGGAGCGGTCGGTTCCGTCGTAGCTCAACACCTCTGCGCGAGCGATGACGTCGCCGAGGTCATCCTCGCCGACGTGGACGGGGAACTCGCGAAACGCACCGCGTCGCGCCTGAAGAGCCCGAAGGCCCGTGCGACCCAACTCGATGCGAGCGACAGCGAGGGTCTGCGGCGCGCGATGCGCGCATGCGGCCTCGTGATCAACACGGCGCTCCCGCAATTCAATCGGGCGGTCCAGGCCGCCGCGCTCGCGGAGGGATTGAATTATCTGGACCCGGCGAACGACTCGCGGGATCCCTTCGTGGATTCCGACACCTGGAAAGCCGCAGGGCTGACGGCCCTCTGCGCGATGGGCGAGGATCCTGGATTGAGCAACGTCTTCGCGAGGTACGCCGCGGACGGCATGGAGCGGGTCGACTCAATCAAGGTGCGCGACGGCGACACCGCCTCGAGTCCGGATTACCCGTTCATCGCGCTCTTTAGCCCGGAGACGTTCGTCGAGGAAACGCTTGCACCGTCCCGAATCTGGCGCGACGGCAAGTACGACTCCGTGCCGCCCTTCGGAGAGCTCGAGGCGTACGAGTTCCCGGCGCCGATCGGATCCCTTCCCGTGTACTCCGTGGACCACGAGGAGGTCGACACCCTTCCGCGGTTCATTGGGAAAGGCGTCCGCTATGTCGACTTCAAGCTCGCCCTCGACCCGCCGACCGTCCAGACCCTGAAGTTGTTCCGCGACCTGCACCTCCTCGAACCGGGGCCGCCCGGAGGCCCGAACCCGCGAAGAGCCCTGTTCAGCGCCCTGCCGAAACCTGCAGACCTCGCCGGGCGCGTCGATGGCTACGCGGCGATCCTGGTCGAGGTGGCCGGCGAGAAGGACGGACACAGCATCGTGCACACGATCTACGCGATGCTCGGGCACCGCGAGGCGGCGCAACGATTCGGAGCCACCGCGACCGCCTACCTCACGGGAACGGGCGCAGCCGCAGGGGCGCTCCTCCTTGCGGGCGGCTCGATCCGCGAGAAGGGCAAGCTCTCTCCGGAGAACCTCGACCCAAAGCCCTTCTTCCCGCTCTTGCGGCGGTTTGGGATCGACGTGAAAGAACGGGTGCTCTCGGAACGGTCCCTCGCTTAGCGGGAGTGCTTGCGCAGCGCCGACTCCATCCCGTCGAGGGCCTTGTCGAGCAACGGTTCCTCGATCGTCAGCGGGGGCTGGATTCGTAGGACGTTCATTTCGTAGTCGTACAGCGGGATGACGCCGCCGCGGACACAGTCGAAGAAGACCTCGCGCGCGGTGTCGTTGTCGCGGGCCTTCGTCCCTTTGTTGCTGACGATCTCGACGCCGATCGCCAGGCCGAGGCCTCGCGTCTCGCCGACGATCGAGAGGTCTTCCCACTCCTTCACGCGCTTCAGGGCCTTTCCGCCGACCCGAGCCGCGCGTTCCGGAATCCGATCTCGTCGCATGATATCGATCGTGACCGTCGCGGCCACACAGGCGGCCGGATGCCCGCCGAAGGTGGTCCCCGCCACCACGTCGTCCTTCCCCATCGATCGATCGTCCCCGAGGACCGCGCCCAAGGGCATCAGCCCGCCCCCGAGCGCCTTGCCAATCGAGACGAGATCCGGTGCGACGTCGAAGTGCTCGATCCCCCACATCTTCCCGGTGCGACCAAGCCCGGCCTCGACCTCGTCCGCGATGAAGAACCATCCGTGCTCATCGGCGAGCTTGCGAAGCCCGCGCACGAAATTCTTCGGAGGGATCCATACGCCCGCCTCCAA
>Ga0209157_1000925_pt1 | contig 24753 bp, 25 predicted proteins | sample GraSoiAngelo_135_FD_185892 | JGI IMG/M metagenome (GOLD analysis project Ga0209157, IMG submission 185892) | Grasslands soil microbial communities from the Angelo Coastal Reserve, California, USA - 14_0929_05_40cm (SPAdes) (version 2) | ecosystem: Environmental > Terrestrial > Soil > Grasslands ...
TCTGTACGATGTTATGGTAGGATTCAGAGACAATGGCATGACTGTCCCATCAGAAAACCTGCTGATGAGACTTCTTCCACGACCCGATATATCATTCGTCCTCGATGCACCCGAGCAAAGGATTCTGACGGACAGACCCGAGCATAGCGAAGATTTCATCCGCAAAGAAAAAATTCTCTACCGACAAGTCGCGGATCATTTCAACCTCAGTAGGATCAGCACGAGCGACCCTCCTTCCATCGTTTGGAGCAATATGCTTTCAGAGATCAAGGTAGCTCTTGGAGAGAAAGCATCGATGGAACAGATTCCGCTCCAACAGGTGATTGGTTGATGAAAGCTCTAGTCATAGGTATAGATTCGGCCTCCCCGTTTCTGATCGAGAAGTGGATAGACAAACTTCCAAACATTCGTTCGGTCTTCGAAGCCGGTGCCCACGGAGTTCTAAAATCAATTGTTCCACCAGAAAGCGTGCCTGCCTGGCAGTGCTTCGCGACAGGGAAGAACCCGGCGAAAATCGGGATATTTGGATTCACATACATTGGAAGAGACAGGCACTTGAAGTTCGGGAGAACTACCCCGGACATTGGATGCTTCTGGGATATCGCCTCTGAAAAAGGAATGAAAGTGGGGGTCTTCAATGTCCCTGGAACGTACCCGCCCTACCCCGTAAACGGGTTCATGGTCTCAGGATTTCCCGTCCCAACCCGCAAGGTATGGTCGTATCCGGTCGACTTGATGGGGAGGATCGATTCTGCGATAGGAGGATACGAGGTTGACGTTCCCTTAACGAAGCCAACGGAGATGAAGGGAGGGGAAAAAGCATACCTCCCAGTTGTTCGACGGTTACACGACAAATCTCTACAAACTGCAAAGCTGCTCATCGAATGGTACAACCCTGACCTCTTCGTAATGACTCTTCAAGGAATAGATCTAGTTCATCACGACTTCTGGAAATACATGGACAATCCAGACTCGCCATATTCCAACGTGCTGCGAGATTGGTACATCAACATGGACGACGCCGTTGGCGAGCTCCGAAAACTCGTTGGAGCAAATACAAACGTTCTGCTCCTATCGGATCACGGATCGGCGCCTGTATCATCCGCGTTATTCGTAAACAAGTATCTGGAATCGAACGGACTCCTGACAGTAAAGGGTCCCGTGAAGAACAAAGGGGACACGTATACGAAGTTAAGACGATGGGTTCTGAAAAACATGCCTCCAAGCATGGTAGCCGGCATCTACAAGATTACCCCGGATTTTGTGAGTCACAAACTCACCGCATCGGCCGCCATAGAACGAACACTGCAGGGCCTGATCGACAATGTCGACTGGGACAAGACACTAGCCTTCTCGACGGGGGGTCACCAGGCGCACATCTACGTCAATTATGACCTAGTAGACAAGCTCAAAGATGACCAATCATCTCCGACTGTTGATGATCTGGTCAAGAAGCTTTGTAACATGATGAGTGAGCTGACCGACCCCAAAACCGGGGAAAAACTCAAGCCGATATTTCATTTCAAAGACGAGACATTCAAAGGACCATTCCAGTTCGAAGCGCCAGACCTCTGCGTCGAACTCTTCACCAAGACCGAAAAGATCCAAGTCAGTCCTCGTCTTGGAACCCCAGAACTCTGGAGCTCTTCTCCACATTTCTCATCAATTCACACACGAGAAGGGTTCTGGGGAATCGCCGGTCCAAACGTTGGCCACGGCCTCAAGCTAGATGCGAGACTCCTGGATCTGGCACCGACCCTTCTCAAGTTGCTGGACATCTCCCCTCCATCTGATTGCGATGGACAAATTCTCGACCAGATCATCCTATCAAGATCATAGGATCAAAGAACCATGCTTGCCCTCTCGCCAACAAATGCAGCCTTGGGTTGGACGGGACATTGGCAATTGGAGACGTGTTCAGGTTGCGAGTAGCAATCAACGGTTTTGGTCGCATTGGAAGATCCTTCTACCGGGCATTATTGGAAGACCAAGAATCCGACATAGAAGTCGTTGTGATAAACTCGACTTCTCCCCCTAGAACCTTGGCCCATCTCTTGAAATACGATTCAACCTACGGAACACTCCCCCTTGACGTTAGCTGGGACCCGGAGGGAATCACGAGCGAGGGAAAGAAGGTACCATGTCTCAGCGAAATGAACCCGGCAAAGATCGACTGGAGAGGATTCAAAACCGATGCAGTACTACAAAGCACTGGACAACTACTTCAACGCGAGAAGCTCGAGACCTTCATCTCTAAAGGGGCGCGTACAGTTTTGATCAGTTCGCCCTCGGAAGAGGCTGACGTCACCCTGATACCTGGATGTAACTTGGAAACTTATGACCCGAATCACCACAAGATAATCTCAATGGCCTCATGCACCACAAATTGTCTCGCTCCGAGTCTGAAAGTCCTGGACGACAGTTTTCGGATTACACACGGATTCGCCACGACCGTCCACTCCTACACCAGCGACCAAAGGCTGCTTGACGGATCTCATGAGGATCTCAGGAGGGCCCGGGCAGCGGGTCAATCTCTCATACCCGCTCGAACGGGAGCCAGCCAGACCATAGGCAAGATTCTTCCCCATCTAAAGGGAAAGATTACCTGTTCAGCGATAAGGGCACCTACCGCCGCCGTTTCACTGCTTGACCTTGTTGTCCAGTGTGAGAGAGAGCTCAGTACAAACGAGGTTAACAGCGCGTACGAAAATGCTGCGGCTGAAAGTTTGAAGGGAATTCTTGCAGTCTCACACGAGCCATTAGTGTCTGTTGATTACAAGAAGAACCCTCACTCAGCGGTTATAGACGCGCTCTCAACCGGAACCAACGGTGGAATGGTACGTATCTTAGCCTGGTATGACAACGAATGGGCATATTCGAAGCGATTGATCGACACATTCCACCGAATCGGACGCCCTGACTCAACCCCGCAAATTCCCCTTAGGAACGCCTAAGAAAGCGACCCTAGGCAGACCCTTCATCCAGCAATTTTCTTCGCTTGCATCAGGCGCTGAGACGTCAGTTATTGAAACGCCTTGTCTAGTCAGGATTTTCCTTTCCTTTGTTTCACGAAAAAAGTACGCGACACTTAAAACAACAATGATCATCTCAACAACGAGGATCGAGGGTTAATCGGTCGGAAGGCTGCTCCAATGCTCAAACCAACTCAGAATTGCCCTCATTGGCCAAGGGGAACTGGTCGTTGAGCCGATGGGAATGCATTTCCGGACACGTCTTCGAGGGGAACTTTTTCTTCCCGCCAGCTGGATCTAACCTAGCCGATACGAATCCACTCGCCACATTTTCCTGTCCTTCTTGCGATAAGGTCATGACCTTGTCAGAAAGGGAAGGAGCTATGGAGCTGCTGAAACGTATTCGAGGGTTCATAGGAGAGGTCTCTAGAGACCCCCAATATGAGACCGATGGCGCCTTAATGCTGACCGAAGTAGAGCGGCTGGAGTTTACGATCAGAAAACTCGCCGAAGAAGCAGCCAGACCGTAGCAGACTTCCATCGATTTTGCCAAAGGGCACCTATCCTCAAATACAGATTTTTCTTTCCAGCGCCATGGTCTGTCGCAGACGCAAGTTTAGAAGGGCAGACGAGGACGGTTAGGCCTTGACCAGCTTCCGGCCATCTCAATCCGATCTCGTTCGGCTAAAGACCCCTCTCGGCAAACTACTCAAAGGTACGCCAATCGAAACCATGCCGAAGCTGAAAGTACTTGTTCAGCAAACCAAGCCTCCCAAAGTCACGACGGTTGGAGACATAGTCTCCCGAGAGACTCTAGCGACCGGAATACCAGTTAACCTGAGAATCCTAGATCAGATGACCCTTAGAAAGCGCATAGGCCCAATCGAGATCAAAGCAGAGCGAATTTACAGAGTGAGTAACCCACCGGGTGTCATAACAAAGGAAGCGTGGGACACAATCAAAGAAGCTCTACAAGATAGAGAAGCAGTAATCTTTGTGGAAGGTGAAGAAGACCTACTCGCGATTCCAGCGATCCTCGAATCTCCTGACAATGGCATCATTGTTTACGGACAACCCTCACAGGGACTTGTCGTCGTGACTGCGTCTCCAGATACGAAACGGGAAGTCAGAGAAATGATGAATAGAATGACTCAGGAATAAGCGACCGTCTGCGAGATAGAGGTTTAGGCGCGAACGAAACTAGCGCAAATCATCCCATAATACGTCGGGACCTCGTAAGAAAGCATGTTCCCTCGCATCTTGACGACCTTTGTTAGACCAGCTAGTATCGCCATCTGCCAGAGACTGTCAGGCTTCGCGTCCTCGACGAATCGTTTGCTGAGCCGAGCAATGGACTCGATCCGATTCTTCTGAATTGCCTGTGAAACAAACTCGTCATACTTGGCAGCGCTTCGATGATACCCGTACGGCCCCGACTTCTTGTGTGCGTGAGCCTGATCTGCGCTCGCAATGAACACGATGCGTTTCTTTCTCTTCTCAGCCATCTCGGCAATTGTCGTTCCTAGCGCGATATTCTGGCTCAGGGGAATCTCTCTTGACGGGGTTACAATAACCGTCCTTGCTTTGACATGTTCTTCCTTGGCAACAAACCACATCGGAACAAGGGTCCCCCAATCCATCGGCATATCTGACGCGAGACCTTCAGCAGTCCCATAATTCGCCCCTACAACGGGTAGATGTTTTCGGGTTGATTCTTCAAGGAGTTCTCGGGCGAATTCTCGGTCGCACCTCACGCTCAGACTAACTTTTCTTCCTCTCGAGCCCTTCAAGTAGCCAGTAGAGTTCTCAGAAGTCACGATCGCAATGTTGTCCCGGAGTCTCAGGTTATGCGGAGATGCTAAGACGATCGTTTGTGGCCGCGCATTTCGTATGTCTCTCGCAATCTTGCGTACAGATTCCCTTGTCTTCTCGAATAAGCACTCGGTTTTACGCTCTGCGAGTTGAGGTATTATGTCGCTCCCGTGCGGCATTATGCATGCATAATCAAGTGTCATTGTTGGTCCATCCTATTTCGGCCGAATTCAGTAGCCCCCCAACTTCTAGAATATTCTTCCGGTAGCGGGCTAGCGTCTACGCAGAAGGGTTGACGTCGCAATTATGGAGGGGAACAATATTCCAGCACCAGCGTAGAAGATCGCCTGGATCCCCAGATCAGCAGCAAACCCACCGATAATGTTTCCAATGGCGAGACCGATGCTCAGGACTATGCTGTACAGAGCGTTCGCCGAGCCTCTTTTTGCCTTCCCAGAGATGTCCCCAATGTAGGCAAGAATTGTCGGTGCTACGGAGGATGCTAGGAAGAACATTGGCCAGAGGAACAGCTCGTATTTTATGAAGCCCTCCGGCCTCGTAATAGACCATCCGAAGAGGACCAGGAATCCAAGTTCTCCGAACGCGCCCAGAATCATTATCCTCGTTCTTCCGACCTTATCGGATATGTGGCCGAATACGACGGCGCCGAGTGCGAAGAGGCCGCCGAGAACCCCGAGGAAGATCAGAGTCTCTCTGTTAAGGGCGATGTTGGATTCTCTGAATGCCTTTGGTAGAAGAAAGTACATTCCTAGGATAATGGTTTGGGCAATCCAGACGGGGATCACGGGACGTATCTTGCTTCCGATTCTTCTTTGTCTTATCTTGGGCTGTTTGAGCTCCCAGACTCTCACCGGCTCTACGAGAAACTTCGCTGCCATTAGTCCGGCGAAGAGGAAGACCCCTGCGGTCACCCAGAAGGCATATGACAAGTTATCAGCGTAGACGTTGACCAGGAGTCCCCCGACTCCGAATCCGAGTCCATAGCCTCCTAGGTTTGCGAGATCGAATCCTCCCATGCTTTTCCCTCGATTGGTTAGTTTCGTTGCATCTCCCAATAGTGTCAGCGACGTTACCGCGGCAGTTGCAGCTGAGATGCCCATCAATGCATGGAGAATGGAGATGTCTAGCAGATTTCTGGTGAAGCCGATTGCGGCCGTGAGAATCGTGATCATCATCATTCCAATGATGTGGAGTCTCTTGCGGCTGAACCGATCAGCGAGCCGGCCGATAGGCAATGCCGAACCCGCCTCTGACATAGGGTAGAGTGCGAGTATGAGTCCGATTATGTAGCTCGGTGCCTGGAGATAGAGTGGAAAGAGTATTGTTATCGATCCGAATCCAATTCTTGTTAGAAAGACGGCCACGTAGAGGTACAGTACCATTCGGAGCCCGACCCTACGCGGCAAAGAGGCACCTATCTTTGGGTCGGGACTATGTTGAGCGTGTAATATGCTAACTGGTCCTCTCGGTGCGATTATGAGGAAACTAAGACGAAAACTGGACGAGTGCCGCGAGCAAACAAACTGGCTATATTCTTCGTGCTAATTGTAGCACGTTCAACCCGATCTGTGCATCCTTGGCTTTGACTAGCTTTCCGGGGAGCTTCCATAGACCGATTTCGACCATGTTGGCTGATGATCCCTCATCCAGGTGGCCTCCAATTACTGAAAAGTCTCTGCGGCCTAAGGTTATGTGAACGTGCGGGAGGGGCTTGCGGTCCATTGTGGCGATGTTGCCAGAGAGGTTTAGAATTTCCAGATCATCTTGGAATGTTTCGTATCTGTATTGTTTCGTCTTGAAGTCGTAGTGGCCGAGCTTGACCCTGCTAAGTGAGCCGATGCCTTCGAGTAGGCTTGCGCCGAACCTCTTTGTTGTAGCGAATTGTCGTAGGGATTGGAGAATGTCGTCGCCGGATTCGAGCCTTAGGACATATTTGTCGGTTCCCAGTTGGGTGTAGATCATGAAAGAGTCGGACCGGTAGGTTCTGGTTAAACCTAGTTGATTTGCCTGATAGACTGGATCAGACCCGTTTTATGCGGCGACTGGAACGGTGGACGAGCCGTAGGGAATCACGGCGACATCCTTTTCGTATAACGTATGGTCGAGTGTTCTCAGCGCATCATCTATTGTTCTGAAGAACTTGATCCTCGTCTTGCTCAAGAGCTCTTCAACTGGCGCGGGCGCTTTAGACGAGACCACGACGAAGTCGGTCTTGTTGGCGTCTAGGGAGAACCGGTTCGGCTTCTGCGAGGCCTCTGTAACTTTTCCAAGCTTGGCCCGCTTCTTCAAGTCCTCGACGACCATCTCAGGCTCCATTTTGCCGTAGGTTTCCATCTCGGCCTTGAACGCGTCTCCTCCTATCCCTGTTTCAAGCGGTGCGAGTAGCATTACCGTGGACTTGGGCTGGTGTGACGGAATCACGAGGCCGACGGCGAAGGTTGCGGCTTTGAGTGCCTGGTACAGGTTTGTTCCGGTGGGTCCGTCCGCAACCGTGACTACGAGGGATGATGGGCGGGATGTCACGGAGTGGGCTCTACGGGAGTAGTTCTCGGCGAGCTGCTGGTGCGCAAGGTTGGGGTCTCCATAAGCGGCTTTGACTAGGCCGCCGTCTTGGTTGAGGACGAAGTCTAGGATTCTATGCTCTATTTTCATGAACTCTCGAAGGACGTTAGGAACCTCGTTCATGTCTTCTCTGGTTGGGTTGCCTTTGATCGCGAGCTCTCTGCAGTTCGGGTTTCCAATTACGTATCCATGGTTGGTGGTTATGGTTTTGAGGCCTGAGCAGCCGGGAAGGAGGGCTTTGGCGCCTCCCTCGTAGCCGGCGAAATAGTGTGGCTGGACATTGAGGGTTGAGATGAGTAGATCTCTGTCGAAGAGTTCCTTGTTCAACTCAACAGGCGTGCCTCTACTCGTGACCCCAATCCATTCATATTTGCTCGTGGGATTCTTGACCGAGCTGACTTTGATATTTTTCTGGTAGCGTTTGTAGATGTCTTCTCCAACCACTTTCTTGATGAATTCGGGGTCGGATGGAACGTGGGTTCCTCCGGCGCAGATGATTTTGATATCGTCTGTCTTCGGTTCTATCATATTGATAAGTTGTGAGATGAAGGGCGAGTGTTTTCGTGTGAAGTCTGAGAAAATGATCGCAGGGCTCCAGCACTTTTCTCTCTCGAAGGGTTTCGCGCCTATCGGGGTTGCGAGGGCTTCGCGGAAGACGATCTCGACCGGCTTTGTGGGTAGGGGTGTTGGTCTAATCCAGCGAATCTTCTCAGGGGATAGCAGTTTGCTGCCGCCGAATTGGTCGAGAACGGAGAGGCTGACCGTGCTGGTCAAGGGTATGTTTGATCTCTGCTCGTAGCTGATTTAAGGATTATAGAATCGTCTGCGGCTGTATTTTTGTTGACAAAGAAAGGGGTCCGCCCTTTGCCTAGGGCGGATTGAGTCTAGCGGCCTGACGTATTGGAGGTGGCCACGGACGCACCCTTGAAGGTGTATCCGAGGAATCCTCCGATGAGGCCTAGGATCAATCCGACAAAGTTCAGTGAAATTACCGAGAAGACGAGCACGAGTATTGATCCTATTTTCCTCTGGGCCGCGTTGTTGTACAACAGCCATGATCCGACGAGCGTTAGTATGCCTGCGATGCTTCCCCATATCAGGATCATTGACGAGTCGATTCCTGGTATCAGCAGGGAGCTGACTGTGCTAGCTATGAAGGCACTGATCAGGGTGATTAGCCCTGCGAGCGCTGACAGCGCGAAGGCTGCTGTTGGCTTTGGCGATTTGTTTACTGCCAAAGTTCATCCTGACAGGTAACCTACGCTTGTAGACTATCAACGAACTGTAACCCCTGACGCTGTGCACGGCGCACCGCTATGCACAATCACGGCAAAGATTCTGCAAAGCGCCTCCGTCCCCCTTGTCAAGGGGTCTCATGAGCCCAAAACGGGTACTGGTATTCGATTTCACGAAGGAAGAGCCTCCAGGTACGGACATGTGAACGTGGAGCCCTAGCGCTTTCACGAAGGGCGGGGCGCGGGAAAATCGACCACCCCCGGGGGTCGAGAAAAGCATGCTTATTTTTTGGAAATGAGGCCGGAACTGGCCTTCAAGGCACGGAGCGCCTCCGTCAGGACGTCTAAGGATGCAGATTGCTGGGACGGGACGAATCTTGTCCTTCTTCGTGTATTTCATTCAAGGTTAATCTATCGAGCCTAATGGGGCGCTCTTGAAGGCGCAGATGAAGTACAGAGTTCTAGGAAAGACGGGACTCAAGGTTAGCGAAGTGGGCTTCGGTGCGTGGGCGATAGGCGGCAACGCCCACGGGAACAGTTATGGGCCTACCGACGACAAACAGTCGCTGGCCGCAATCGGGAGGGCGCTGGAACTGGGATGCAACTTCTTCGATACTGCGGATGTCTACGGTCATGGGCACAGCGAGGAACTACTGGGCCAAGCTCTTGCAGAGCACAGATCAGACGTCATCATTGCCACGAAAGTAGGCGGCGACTTTTACCATGGATCTCCTAGAATGAACTTCAACCCAGACTATCTCGAGTTTGCACTCGGGAAAAGCTGTGAACGGCTAGGCTCTGATTACATTGATCTCTACCAGCTGCACAACCCCCCAATCCAACTCGTCAGAGACGGAAGGGTCTTCAAGACCCTTGAGAAGCTGAAGGCCTCGGGAAAAATCAGACACTACGGGATCTCGATTCACGATCCACAGGAAGGGCTTCTCGCGATGAGAGACCGTGAACTAGGAGCCATCCAGGTCGCGTTTAATCTCCTACGACAGGAAGCTAAGAACCAGCTCTTTCGCGAAGCGACGAGGAGCAATGTCGGGATCATCGCCCGAGAACCGCTAGCGAACGGATTCCTCGCGGGCAAACTAAAGGCGGAATCTGCATTCCTCCAAGGAGACATTCGGCACAATTTTCCCCCTGACTACATCTCACAACTCACTCTAGCAATGGACAAGCTGAGATTCCTGGAATCTAACACTCGAACGCTCGCGCAGGCAACGATAAGATTCGTCCTCGACCACAAAGACGTATCGACAGTAATTCCTGGAATGAAGACGCGTGAACAGGTGGAAGAAGATCTTGTTTCCTCGGAATCCCCCCCATTGACAGGCGAGGAACTTCTCCGAATTAAGTTCCTTCGCGATCAGGAGTTCACCTAGTACAGGCAAACCGACGGATGGGCGAAAGTGATGAGATATCTTGTGAGGCTTGACAACAACCAAGCCTACGCGCCGAAAGACGCGAGGATGCTGCAAGCGAAGATCCGAGAATTACTGAAGCCTACCGAGAAGATCGGAAACCTCAGAGTGAGCACGACCGCTATCGAGCTCGACCTCTTCGCGGCGCCATCCGACCTCGGCAGAACCAAGAGCCTTCTAGAAGGCAAGATCTCCAAGGTCGTAACGCTCAGATCCCTTGAATCCAGAATTTCCACACGAGCGGAGGACGAAGCGTTACGAGAAGGAATCGATCTGTTCAATCAAGAGAGGTTCTGGGAAGCTCACGAAGTCTTGGAGGAGATCTGGCATCCTGCAACAGGCCGTGACCGAGATACGATTCAAGGCCTGATCCTGACTGCTGCAGCCCTAGTTCATTATCAGAAAGACGAGAAAACTGTTTGCGTCTCAATCCTTGGCAGGGCCAAGGAAAAACTGGGCACACTCGGCCAGTTCAAGGGTCTTGACATTAGAAGTCTGAGAACCAGTATTGAGCAGATCCTGAAAGACAACACGCCTACGTTGCTTCGGATCCAATGGGTCAGAACGAAAACCCCCGCACCGACTCCGTGAAGGTATCTGTACCCTTTTAGCGGGAGAATTCAAGCAGAGCCGAGGGGACGCTTCTATGGCATTCGTAAACATTGACAAAAAGATACTCCAGCGCCCTCGCCATGGTAGCCGGGATTATTCTCACCTTGACAAGGCCAGTCCTATCGAACCTAGTACCAGGCACCGCATCGAATCCATGGCTTGGGCTATTCACAAGTCTTTCTTCCAACGGCCTAACAGTGTTCTCGGTTCTGGCGGGTATCCTCGCGATACTGGTGCAGATTGGAGGAGTCACGATCTCTCTAGGCGGCCTCCTGTGCTATGCAAACCATTTGAGGTTAGGAAAGGAACTCGTTGGGATTGGAACGACATTTGGACTGGTGGACCTTTTGACCTCGATACCATCCCTCGCATCGGGCAGTTATGGACCTCCGCTCTGGATTGCTTGGGTAGGCCTCTTTTGCGCCGTCTTCGCGGATAGACACATCAAAGGTCCGAAGGATTCGTACGCAGGAGAAGTGCGAAAGCTATTGGTTTCTCTTCGTTCCCGAATGAGTCGTGAGAGAGTTTCCAAGAAGAAACGAGAAAGACAGGCTCGGAGGGTTCGGGCCAGAAAGAGAGCTACGAGAATCGCTGGAGTGTCAGCGAGACCATACAAACTCGGCAGCAACAGCGACGACTAGGGCCAGTCCTCCACCCAGAAGAATTGATGGGGTGTGGAGAAGTGTGAAGCCTCCTACAACGACTACGAGGATGACAAATAGTACTAATAGATCAGCGATGAAATTCTTGTCTGTCTGATCCGTGGCAACCACTTCTCCGTTTTTCAGAATGAACTTTTCGATTGTTCAGCGGGACATTTCGAAACTGTAGATAAGCTCTGCTCCGCCTTTTTAGTTCCGCCTAGCCAGTGATGGATCGTAGGAGGAGCAGAATGTTGCGCTTTCGCTCGCGCATTCTTCGTTTACTGTAATTGTACCATTCTGGTCCGTATGGAATGTATTCGCTGACGCGGTACCCTTCTTGTACCAAGCTTGGCTTGATGTCGTCTCTTATGCCCTTTAGTAGTTGGAATTCGAAGTCTCGTTTGTATTCCTTGGCGAGGGTTCTAGCCTTGTCGATGAGTTTTCCGTCATGCGTACCGATACCGAAATGGTCTCCATCCTCAAAGAGCATAGCCATGAGTTTCAGATAATTGGCTTCAACATCGCTTCTCTTCTTGTAGGCGACCTCTGTGTTCTCGGGGTAGGCGCCTTTCACCAGCCGGACCCTTCCTCCGCGAGAAATGAGGTCTTTGAGATCAGATTCGGTCCGTTTCATGTTTGCTTGCAAGCAAACGCCCAGGCGCGGGTGGCTGGGAAGAATTTCCAAATATGTCCTTATTGTAGCCTCGGTGTAGGGAGAATTCTCCATGTCTATCCAGACAAACTCGCCAAGGGCCTCGGCCTTTTCCAAGATTCGGAGGAGATTCGAACTGTACAGGGTAGGATTTGCGGCGAGCCCGATTTGGGACGGTTTTACAGAAATCGTGCCCTCGATCTTCTCTGACCGTATCCTATCCAAGAGTTTGAGGTATTCTTCGGTATAACTTTGAATTAGCTTCTCGTCCGGAGTGTGTTCGCCTAGCCGGTTGAGGATCGCCCTGAGTTTTCTGTTGTTCGCGTCATGGGCGACCTTGATCGCGTCCTCAAGCGAGTATCCTGCAATCCATCTCTTTGCGACCCGGTAGAGAAGTCTTTCAGTTAACCCTGGCATGAAGACACGACCTGATATTCTGCAAGCCTGGAACTGGATTGGCGAAACTTATCGGGGTTAAGGCTTTCACTTTTCTAGCCACTAGAGTATCGCCTCGAGAACCTCTAGGGCCATAGAGTATTCTTCTGGCCCGGACGCGTTTCTCGCAATCGATGGCAGGTCCTCTCTCCTGATTCCGTAGTCGCTTAATTTCTTGGCGAGCCCGAGGTCATTAACTAGCTCTTGGACTCGTTCGGCACCGCGCTGCGCCTGTTTGTCTTCGTTGAGCCCCTTTGAGTCCTGTCCTTCAGCTTTCGCGATCAATGCTAGCCTATCTGGATATTTCCGGGCTTGTTGTCTCATAACCTCAGCAAGCGTCAGGCATGACGTGATCCCGTGAGGTATGTTCCAAGTAGCTCCGATTATCCGGCCAATTGCGTGGCTCAATCCGGTCCCGACGCTTTGAACTCCAGCGAAGGACAACCATGCCGCGATCTGACATGCGAGGCGAGCCGACATTTCGGTGGGATTGTCGGTGGAGCGTTTGAGATTCTGGAAGAGTAGCGTGATGGATTCGAGTGCGAGAGTGTCGACGTATGGTTGGTGTATGGGCGAGTAGATGGATTCGACTGCGTGGTCGAGACTCCGGATTCCGGTACAACCCCATAGCCAGGTTGGCGTATCGATCGTGATTTTCGGGTCGAGGAAGATGAAGCGTGGAACGAGTCTTGGATCGCGCACCCCGGTTTTTCTCTTCGTGGTGTCATCTGTCATTCCTGCTGAGTGTGAGAATTCAGCGGCGGAGAGTGTAGTCGGGATAGCAAAGTGAGCAATTGAGGGTTTGGCGAAGTCTTCTGACAACTCTTTCACAACGACCTTTGTGGAGTCGATGGGGCTTCCGCCTCCGAGGCTGATCAGAGAATCCGCTCTCGTCTCTTTCGCCGCGCCGATTGCTCGCTTTATCTCGCTAATCGGAGCGTGCTGTTTGACGCCTGAGAAGATGCCTGCGAACTTTCGTCCTGACGCTTTTTCAACTGTGTCTACTAGACTCGTCTTCTCCGCTATGGTCCGTCCTGTTATGACGAATGGGCGTCTTGACTTGATTCTATCAAGCTCTTCGGCTAGCCGTGAGATTGACCCTGGTCCGAAGTGGACCCTCTCGATGGGCAGGTAGGAATATTCGCCGCTGACGACTTGAACCTCGGACAAGAGCGTCAGCCGCGGATCTGGACCAGTGTCTACTTCTTGACTGGTGTCTGCCAGCTGAAGGGATAGTTTGGATCGTCAAGCTTCTCCGCGATCGAGGTTACTTTCAATGGCTTCTTCGTCTCGATCATTATTGCCAGTTCGTTCGTCGAGTCTTTTCCGATGCTCGCTTCCACAGCCCCTGGCTGGGGTCCGTGGTGTACTCCTCTCCGGTGTAGTGTGAAGGATCCTACTTCGATTCCTCGGCGGCTGCTGAAGTCTCCGCTTACGTAGTAGAGGACTTCGTCGCTGTCAATGTTGCTGTGGTTGTATGGGACTGGTATGGCTTGGGGGTGATAGTCGAGTTTTCGCGGAACGAAGGATAGCACGTCGAACCCTGGTGCTTCAAAGGTCTGATGGATCGGGGGCGGCTGGTGGACCCGACCGGTTAGGGGCTCGAAATCGTTGACGTTGAAGATCCATGGGTAGAGATAACCGTCCCATCCTACAACGTCGATAGGGTGGTAGTCGAAAACATAGGACATTAGCGAGTTGTCGATCTTGACCCGGACCTCAAACTCCCCGGAGTCGCTATGTGGGACAAGTTTCTCGGGTCGACGGAAGTCTCTGTCCGCGAACGGGGCCAGTTCTACAAGCTGGCCGTAATCGTTTCTGTATCGCTTGGGAATCTCTATGGGCCCCGCGGACTCGGTCACCATGAACCGATTGTCTTTTCCCTCCAGGTTTATTCTGTAGGTGGTCCCTCGGGGGACGATGACGAAGTCTCCCTCGTGGAAGGGTAGGATTCCGAAGACAGATTCCAGGCTTCCTTTTCCTTCGTGGATGAAGTATAGCTCGTCTCCTTGGGCGTTTCTGAAGAACCAGTCCATGCCGTGGGAGGGTCGGACTGTTGAGACGAACACGTCATCATTGTAGAAGAGAGGTTGGCGTCCTTCAACCGGATCCTTTGCCAGTTCGGTGTTTTTGGTGCGGACGTGGTGATGCCGGTGGAGGTCAGGTTGCCATCGCGTTATCGCGAGCTCCCTGAGCTTCTTGATATGGGACACTTTTGTCGGGGGATTGATGTGGTAGAGAGTTGAGTAGACCCCAGAGAATGCTTCGGTCCCGAAAACCTCTTCCTGGTACAACGAGCCGTCAGGCTTCCGGAACTGTGTATGCCTCTTGGGGGGAAGTTTGCCGAGGCTGTAATAACTGGGCAATTCGCTCACTCTGACGTTTTCTCGGGGCGTATAACTTTGTTTCTCAACACTCCAAGTCTTTCTATCTCAAGCTCTACGATGTCTCCGGGTTTGAGCCAGGGATGCACCTCTGGTCCAAGTTCTAGAAGGGACCCTGTTCCGACGGTGCCGGATCCGAGCACTTCTCCCGGTTGGAGCTGAACCGATTGTGAGGCGCGTGCGATCATCTGTGGAAAGGTCCAGTGCATCTTGTCCATGTTTCCCGTTGACAATTGTTTCTTGTTGACTTTGGCAGTCATCTTGAGATTGAATTTGCCCGGCGTGGTCTTCCGGTCTTGTAGCTCATCTGGGGTGACGAGCCATGGTCCGACCGAAGTGGCGAAGTCCTTTGCCTTAGCCGGGCCCAGGCCGATTTTCATCTCGCTCACCTGAACGTCCCGCGCGCTCCAATCGTTCATAATGGTGTAGCCTGCGATGTGGGCTCCGGCTTCCGATTCCGGTATGTCAATTCCACCCCGCCCGATTACACACGCAATCTCAAGCTCGTAGTCGAGAGTCTTAGTGTAAGATGGGTAGGGCACGTTGTCTTCTGGACCATAGATTACGTGAGGGTTTGAGTAGTAGAAGGCGGGAAACTCATACCACTCCGCTGGCATTGGAAGGCCTCGTCGGGCGCGGGCGGCCTTAACATGCTCTTCGAACGCGTAGAAATCTCGCAGGGTCGGGGGGTCTGGAACTGGAGCCTTGAGCCCCGCATCTTCAGTCCGGGTCATGAATCGGTGGACATGTTCTGGCGCTATTCTGTTGAATATACGCCACGATACAGATTGAAGGTCGTCTAGGACTTTCGGGCTCTTGGATAGGATCTGTTTGATAGTGACCGCGGTGGGTAGGCTTCGAACTGATCGTGGAGCTGGAATCTTCAGGCTTTCAGCTGTGCTGGCAACTCGATCGATGTCTAGTATCCATTCTCCCCACAGCAGCCCAGTACGAGTCTTCTTCGGGGTTTTCTTTGTGCCGTAGGCGACCAGTTTCATCTGAGGCTAGAGGTTTCCCCGTTTCGCCTGTTCCGCTTCTATGGATTGGAACAGGGCCTTGAAGTTGCCTTTTCCAAACGATTCGCTCCCCTTCCTCTGGATAAGCTCGAAGAACAACGTTGGCCGGTCTTGGAGGGGTTTGGTGAATATCTGGAGCATGTAGCCCTTCTCATCCTTGTCCACCAGTATGCCAAGACGTTTTAGATCATCTATCCTCTCCGAGATTCCTCCGACGCGTTTAGGAAGCTCAGCATAGTAGCTGTCGGGTGTGCGCAGGAACTCTATTCCCCGCTCGGCCAATCTTGCGACTGTCCCGACGAGGTCTTCGGTGGAGATGGCGAGGTGTTGAACTCCAGCGCCCTTGAAGTAATCTAGATATTCTTGTATCTGCGATTTTCTCTTTCCCGCGGCCGGCTCGTTAATCGGAAACTTAACCGTCCCACTGGGATTGCGCATGACCTTGGAGCGGAGGGCCGAGTATTCGGTGCTGATGTCCTTATCGTCGAAGCTGATGAGCTGAGTGAACCCGAAGACGTTGCCGTAGAACTCTACCCAGTAATCCATCTTTCCCTCTTCCACGTTGGCGACCACATGGTCAACGTGTTTCAGGCCTACAGACTCCTCTTTTCCCGGGAATGGTGTGTATCCTGGGGCGAATATTCCACGATAATCGTGCCGCTCAATGAACGTATGCACAGTATCGCCGTAGGCTGCGATTGCGGCGCCTCGGATGGTGCCATGATCGTCCTTTAGGATTTTAGGAGCTTGTATTCCCTTGGCGCCGCGCCGAAGGGCTTCTTTGTATGTCCAGTCAACATCCTTCACTCGCATAGCAACGTCGGCTACACCGTCTCCGTGGGTGATTACGTACCTGGAGATCGGATGGTCTGGAACCAGAGAGGAGGTTAGTAGAAGTCTGATATCACCTTGCTGCATCAGATAGGAGGTCTTGTCTTTGACTCCCGTCTCAGGACCACTATAGGCGACGGGTGTGAAGCCGAAACCGTTCTTGTAAAAGTAGCTGGCCTGTTTCGCGTTTCCAACGTAGAGCTCAACATAGTCTATTCCTTCTATAGGCAACGCGTCGTTCTTCAATTTTGGATCGACGGGGTTGTTCTACGTTGAACCTTTTAACCTATTTCTCAACGTCCGAGATGGTGGTTACGAGATCGACAGTAGGTTAGAGAAGATTATCGGAGAAGAAGCCGAGAACAAGCTTCTCCACCTCGTTAGGCGCGTCCTCGGGGACGAAGTGCCCTGCCTTCACCTGAGTCAACTTTGCATTCGGAATCATCTTGGTCACTCTTTCAGCATAGGTCGGAGCTGATTTTCCTGTTCCCCAGATCACCAGGGTTGGAATTTTCAGCCGAGGAAGACCCTGCTCTATCTCCTTCATAGGTTTGAAGCTCGGGTGCGTGGGCGAGTCCGGGAACATTCTAGGGAAGGCTTGGTAGGCTTTCTTCGCTTCGTCGTCCGGGAAAGGCGCCCAATAGGCTTCCATGGTACTCTCCGTGATGTTCTCGGGATTGATTGATGATTCTTTGATGATTGTAGGAGTGATTTTCGCAGCCACCTGAGGAGGGAGACGATAGTCTGATGTCAGGAAAGTGTTCATGATGACTAGACCCGCAACATTTTGCGGGTGTCGTATCACGTACTGCATTGCGAGGGGTCCTCCCCAGTCGTGCAGGATCATGATTACGTTTCTGAGCCCTAGGGATTCGATGTAGCTGGAAACTATTCTTGCGTGGTGTGGAAAGTCGTGGAGGTCCGGGTTTGGCTTGTCTGACTTTCCGAAACCCATTAGATCGAATGCGAGAGCTCGGTGACCGGACCCTGTGATGGCGGGGACGAGCCGCCTCCACATGTAAGACCAGGCTGGGTTGCCGTGAACCATTACAACCGGGCGGGTGCCGGAGCCCTCGTCCACGTAGTGGATTGCTAGCCCGTCTAGGTGAACCCATCTCTCCGGGAAGGGCCATTCTTCGAAGTATGGCCAGCCTTGTCGGATCATCTACAAGCCTCTCTCGTAAACAGCCTGTTCGGTGACGAGATGCGCCGCCCTGTTGCGATATAGGGATTTAGTAGCCTCAGACTCTTCATTCAGGTATCGAGTTTCTGACGCTCAATATCGATTCTTTGAACGTTTCACAACTCGTTGCGAGTTCTTCCCAGATTGGAGTTTTTGTTCTGTACAGAATGGGAGAAACCGTAATATTCCGTCGCCGCCGCAACATCGCTCGAGCGAAGAGAGCATGGACTGGGGAATGAAAAACCGGCTTTCAAGAATAATCAAGCCTGAGACGGGTCGAACAGTGATGCTTGCAGTGGACCACGGATACTTCATGGGTCCCACCCACAGGCTGGAGGAGCCTCGGAAAACGATCGAGCCTCTTCTGGTCTATTCTGACGCGATAATGTGCACCCGTGGAGTGCTTAGGACTTCTATTAATCCAGGATCCAACGTGCCGATTGTCCTCCGAGTTTCAGGCGGGGCTAGCATCATTGGAGACTCTCTGACTAACGAGGCGATTACGACATCTGTTCGCGACGCCGTCCGGTTGAACGTCGCGGCGATGGCCCTATCGATCTTCGTCGGTAGTGCACACGAGCATCAGACACTGACGAACCTTGGCAGGCTGGTGAATGAGGGAGAGGAACATGGGATTCCAGTTCTAGCAGTTACTGCGGTGGGGAAGGAGTTGGAGAAGCGTGATGCGCGCTATCTTGCGTTGGCTTGCAGAGTCGCGGCGGAGATAGGGGCCCATTTTGTCAAGACATACTTCTGCAACGATTTCGGAAAAGTTGTGAAGGGCTGTCCAGCGCCTTTGGTTGTAGCCGGAGGACCTAAACTTGAGACAGAACTCGATGCGTTTCAGCTCGCCCATGACGCGATCCAAGAGGGAGCTGTGGGCGTGGACATGGGTCGGAACATCTGGCAATCGGAGCACCCGGTGCCAATGATGAAGGCGATTCGAGAGATAGTTCATGGAGGCGTGACTGTGAGGGAGGCCCAGGAGGTCTACAACCGGTCGAAGAATACGAAGGAGCAGGTAATCCTTAGACCGACCGCTGCACGATAGTCGTCCGGGAGAGAATATCGATTACGAGGAAATTGTTCTGGGAAGAACCTTATTCCAAGGAATTCGTTGCAAAGGTAGTTGCCGTCGAGGGGCAAGACGTTGTTCTGGACCAGACATTGTTTTATCCGCGCGGTGGCGGTGTACCCTGCGACACTGGTACTCTCAACGGCTCGAAGGTCCAAGGGACAACAAAAGCTGACGACAAAATACTCCACACGCTAGACGCGCCCGGGTCCCTGAAGGCCGGAGACAAGGTGATTGGACGTGTTGACTGGGAGAGGAGACATCGACTGATGAAGATGCATACTGCAGGCCACCTTCTCAGCTCGTTATTCTATTCAAAGGCCAACTGTCGAATAACGGGAAACCAGATTGACGTCGATCGGTCGAGGATGGACTTTGATCTGGAATCGTTCGACCGGAGCCAGATCGAGGGATACGTGGCCGAAGCGAACGAGCTGATAAGAAAGGATGCGCCGGTAAAGACATACTTTCTAGGCCGGGAGGAGGCGCTGAAGCTGCCGGATATGGTAAAGCTCGCAGAGGCCGCACCACCAGCGGAGGCGAAGCTTAGAATAGTGGAAATCGAAGGTATTGACCGTCAAGCCGACGGAGGGCTACATGTGTCCCATCTCAAAGAGATTGGACAGATCCAGCTGCTCAAGCTGGAGAACAAGGGAAAGACGAACAGACGGTTGTATTACGACCTTATCGAGAAGGGTCCGACCAGTTCTCCCGATTCTGCTCAAGCCCGTCCCACGCTCGCAACCTAGCCAGGATCTCAAGCTCTATCTGAACCGATTAGCTCGTCGACAATTCGGCTCGATTTTACCATTCTTCACGATGGATGAAATCCTTCAGGGATCGCCTACCACGTTTCAACGAGGGGGACAGAATATCTTTGCCGAGGTCTGGATAGCCTAGAGAAAGGACCCCTACGGGCTCGTAGTGTTCGGGAATACCTAGCTCCTTTCTCAGAAGGCCTGGATTGAAGATCCCAACGCTACCCGCAAACGAAGCGGCCAATCCCTCGTTTACAGCTGCTAAGAATATTAGCATGCAACTGCAACCAACATCGAAGTACCAGAACGGGATTGGCCAGTCGATCTCCTTTCCACCCGAGCGGATCTTGTCCGGTTCACGGTAACGGTCGTGAACGATCTTCTCGCTGACGCATGGAATCAATAGGACCGGTGCGTCGCTTCTTAGATCTCTTAGCTTCCTCACCTTCTCGCGTTTTTCTTTGTTGGTGATGACTACGTAAGTGACCTCTTGGCTGTAGCCGGCACTAGGATAGTGCTGGGCGAGTGAGAGAATTCGCTTAAGCTTCTCTCGGGGTACGGGGTTTGGTTTGAAGGCCCGGATCATTCTACGTGCTAGTACAGTTCTCGTAAAGTCCATGTTGGTTGAGCTTTCCTTGGACCTCCTCAAAAAGCATGTATTGAGCTGTCGCGGGTTTTTATCCGGCCTCTCTCTGATCCCTTGACAAACTACTTGCTGGTGTTCCTGCGCGCTTGCAATCTAGGATTGGTTGTCCATGATAAGATTCGATAACGCTGGAAAGCGTTTCGGTAGTCTTGATGCTGTCAAGGATTTCTCGATTACCATCAAGGATGGGGAGATTCTGGGGCTTCTTGGTCCGAATGGTGCTGGAAAGACTACTTTGATGCTTATGATGGGAACGGTCTATCGTCCAACTAGCGGTACAATCTCTGTGAACGGATACGATGTTGTGAAGCAGCCTAACGAGGTTAGGAAACTCACTGGAATCGCGTTCCAGGACCCGCGGGTTGATGGCATTCTTAGCGCGTCTGATGTGTTGAACTGGCATCTCAAAATGACTACGATGTTCGATAAGGTCGAGCGTCGACGGAGAGTTGAGGATGTTCTGAAATCTCTCGATCTTTGGGAGGCGCGCAAGAAACGGACCTGGTTGATGAGTGGGGGTATGAAGAAGAAGGTTGAGGACGCTAAGATTCTGGTTCAACGTCCGAGCATAGCCGTGTTCGACGAGCCCACAGCGTTCTTAGACGTTCCCAGCAGGTTGTTGGTCTGGAAGATGATACGCCAGCTAAGAGATGACGGATCAACTGTCATCGTGGCAACCAACATGATGGACGAAGCTGAACGCCTATCCGAGAGAGTCGCCATTGTCAACAAGGGCAAGCTAGTCGCGAGCGAGACCCCGGAGCAGCTGAAGGGTACTGTAAAGGGCGGCGAGGTGCTAGAGCTCACACTGAACGACGGCTCCGAATTCAAGCCTGATCTATTGAGAGAATTCCCAGAGGTCCACGATGTAAAGCAACAAGACAACAAGATCATGGTCTTCCTCAATTCGGGTACGCTTCTTCTTCCCAAGATAGTTGACACACTAAGCAGTCAAGGGTTCAAGATCGAAAGTGTCCGGCTGAAGGAGGTTAGTCTGGAAGATGTCTTCCTTACCTACACTGGCCAGCGACTTGAGTAGCCCGCCCTTAGCTAAGGAATCGTCGACTCGTCTCGTATTTCAGATGGCTCTGCGAGACGTGTCGGTCCTTTTCAGGACGCCCTGGATAATCATCACTCGAGGCCTGGCATTCGTCATCCAACTTTTCGTCTTCGCGTACCTCATAAGCGGATTGATCCACGTTCCAGGCCTCAACTTCTTCCAATACTACGCGGTTGGAAGCGTCGTGGCAACGATTGCCTCCATATCCTTCGTCATCGGCTACGATATCTTCGAAGAGGCCGAAGAGGGAGTACTCGATTACCTGCTCACCCTCCCGATCTCAAGACGACAGTTCATCATCGGTCGAGCACTAGGAGGAGCACTGAGAGCAATAATCTACATCATTCCAATGTTCCTCGTAGTCGCCTTCATCGAGGGATTCGCACAACCACTCTCGATCATCTCGGCTCTACTCTCGCTCTTCCTCTTGGCCTTCGGCGTTACAGGTATGTCGATAACTGTCGCTGTGAGCGTGAAGAGCGCCAACAGATTCGATGTAGTTCTCGCTCTTCTTGAACTCGCGGTCTCACGGGGAAGCACTGCACTCTACCCGATCGCTTTCATGCCGCTCTATGTTTCGATTTTCGCGCCGTTCTCGCCAGTTTCGTTTGCTGCTGATAGTGCACGTGCATCTCTGGTAGGGTTCAGTCTCGACCTGCCTGCGATTGCGGGCCTTGTCGCGTTCGTTGTCATTTTCCTAGGCTTGGGGGCCGCGTTTTATTTCCGCCGTCTTGAGGGAGGAATCTATTCATGAGCACGCGTCTAATCCCGTTAATCATTGAGAGAGATGTACGGGTCCTCTTCTCCGACGCGTTCCTCGTCGCCATAATGTTCGCAAACTTTGCGATCGACCTGTTTGTGACGGCTGCAACCTTCGGTCGACTGGTTACAGGCCAAGGCGCGAACTATTTTCTCTTCATCGCACCGGGTTCGAATCTCATAACGGCCATGGTCGCCGCCTTCCAGTCAGGCAGAGATGTCTGGCGGGAAAAGTACATCAAAGACCTGACCTCATACCTCCTGACTCTTCCGGTGCAGAGGCCAGTTCTCGCCTTCTCAAGGGTTCTCGGCGGAGTTGTCAGGAGCGTAATCGCAACCTTCCCGGGGACGCTCGTCATATGCTACCTCTACGGAATACTCTTCACTTCCAAAGTCTTAGTCGCCTACCTGACAGTAGGCCTCTTTTCTCTGGGAATAGTCGGCCTTTCCATGGCTGTTTCCGCGTTCTCTTCAAGCATAGAAATGTGGGTCACAATCCGGAGCGTGATCCAGCTGTACCTGTCGTTTCTCAGCACCTTGTTCTATTCCGTAAGTGTGTTTCCAAGCATTCTGGCCCCGATTGTATCTTCAAACCCCATGACATGGGCTATACAGGCATTCCGGCAACTATCGCCAATTTCATTTGCACAAGTTCCCGCAGGCGATTCTCTAGGATCGATTTCGATCCTTGCAGGACCCTCGCTGGCCTTTGCATTGCTCGGAACAATCTGCTACATCTGGTACGCGAAGCTTTAGCCGCCTAAGGCTAACCTGCAGTTCAATACGAGTTACCTCCAGAAATCGTCAAGAGGCTGGAAAGTCTCTGTTTCGTAAGCGACAAGAAAGACCTTCAGAAAAAATACCTACGAGCACTGAAATGGTTCAACCGAGTAATGACAGAAATTACGCGCTCAAACACGCGTCCACCATCGTTGGCATTGAGCATTTTGAAAGTTTGCGGTTTGAGCCACAAGCCCCTTTAATTTCAACTCGGCTATCATGCAAGCTAGCCATGATAGGATTCATAGACAGCTTGCTTCCGTGGACCGCCGCAACTCTCATTCCAGCTTTTGTTGGGCTGTTCATCATAGTGTTGGCGGGAAATGTCTTGAAGGCGAAGCACCTAGCCGCCTTTTCACTGGGCATCTTTCTTTGGTTTTTCGTCGACACCATACGGGGCGCAGCAAGTCTTGATGTAATTGATGCGTTCTCAGCGAGCTTGGTTCAGATTGGAACGGTTGGACTCTTCGTCCTAGGCCTGATTGTGTTCTTTTCATTTGATCGCAATAGGAACGTTTTCTCTCCTCTGTTGGCGAATGGAAAGTACGGACTGGCGATACCTCTGCTAGTAGCCGTATCGGTTGGGATTCATGGACTGGGCGAGGGCGCGGCCTTCGGCGCCCTGGCCTCCCAGACGACTAGTGCAAACTTGCTTGACTCGTTCGCCGGGCCTACCGGGGGAGGGGTGAACGCCGTGGTATCATACGTATTGCACAAAGCGCTTGAACCAATGATGATAGGTGCATGCTATTGCATATACTCCACGGAGCAAGGTAAGAGCAGTGCAGGCCGCCTTAAGGATCTTCTCCTGCTGACTATCACGTTCGCGATTCCCTCGCTAGTTGGCGCTGCCAGCGGCTATTACTTGACGTACAACACCACCTATTTCTACGCGCTTGGGACCGGAGCATCAATCTACGCTGCTGTAAGACTCGCCGGACCCTTGTATGACAATACGCAACCAACAAGCTCGAAGGAGTCGATCAAGATGGCCTTCTTGATTGCCCTTGGTGTTCTAGTCATCTATTTCGCGGCTCTATTCCATTCAGGCTAGAATTAGACCGCTATCGCGATTCTCGCGTCGACTCAGAGCGGCGTGAGTTCGATGGAGGTGTCGGGTTTCAAGCCTATCCGAACTGAGGCGCTAATTTCTCTGTCTACCTCTGAACTTTGTCAAGCCTATCGGACCACGAGGAGCCTGACGGTTTTTAGCTTCTTCTCTTTCTGGAAAGCACTAGTCATTGAAGCGACTTTCCTCCCTTCCCCCTCTAGGAGAAAAAGTTCGAAGCAGTTGTTTTGGCCCATCTTGTTGTGAATGTGAGTTCGCACAATGTCATCGTAGGCATGCTTCAATCGAGTGATTGGCTCTTCATTTGACTCATCGTGTGTAACTACAAGAATTGCAGCTACTCGGCCGGCGAGTGACGCTTTCTCTCTGGAGTCGGAAAGCAGGAGGCGTATTGCGGCTCTGACTATATCGGATCTTCCGGCGTATCCTTGGGATTCCTGGATCGCAGTCATCGACTCGATTAGTTCGTCAGGAAGGGAGACGCTAACGATTGGCATCTGCTCGTCCTCGCACTGTTAATAACCTTCAACTTCTCACTTATATCAGTCTTATTAAATTCTGGAAAATACTTAATAATTCCCATCTCAAGTCTCGACCACCGTGACCGCTTTCATCCCTGAATGGATAGTTCTCCTCCTAGGGTCGCTAGGGCTTGGAATGCTGCACGGGGTGATCCCTGACGAACACACGTGGCCCATCACCTTTAGCTATTCTGTAGGCTCGGCGACCGGGCGGGGCGGCATGCTCTCAGGATTATTTTTCGCCTCAGCTTTCACGGCTCAACGGGCGATCATGGCTCAACTCGTCTACTTCGCGC
>Ga0209157_1000926_pt1 | contig 24746 bp, 21 predicted proteins | sample GraSoiAngelo_135_FD_185892 | JGI IMG/M metagenome (GOLD analysis project Ga0209157, IMG submission 185892) | Grasslands soil microbial communities from the Angelo Coastal Reserve, California, USA - 14_0929_05_40cm (SPAdes) (version 2) | ecosystem: Environmental > Terrestrial > Soil > Grasslands ...
TCGACGAGGCCTTCGCGGGGAACGCCGATCTCGTCATTGCCGCCGCGCGCGTGGACGAGGCGCGTGCCCTGGTGGCCGAAGCCGAATCCTTTTTCTTCCCGCGGGTCGACGCGCAGGCGAGTGGCAGCCGCCAGCAGATCTCGACGCGCACCGCCACCTCGTTTCCGGGCATTCCCCGCCAGTACAGCGATTACCGGGCGACGCTCAACCTGTCCTACGAAGTCGACCTCTTCGGGCGCCTGCGCGCCGGTACGCAGGCCGCGCGGGCCGACCTCGCCGCGGACGAGGCCGCGCGCGAAGCGGTACGCCTGGCGCTGGCCGCGCAGGTGGCGAAGTCGTATTTCGCGTTGCGCGCGCTCGACGAGCAGGTTGAGCTCACGCGCCGCACGGTGCTGCTGCGCGAAGAGGCGCTCGGCCTGCAGCGCAAGCGCCGTGACGCCGGCGTGATCTCTGAATTCGATCTGCGCCAGCTCGAGGCCGAGACGGCGGCGGTGCGCGCGCAGCTGCCGCCGCTCCAGCGCGAGCGGGAGCGCGAAGAGGCGGCGCTGTCGGTTCTGCTCGGCCGCACGCCCAAGCAGGTTTTTGAAAGCGGCATCACCGTCAGATTATCGTTCGACGAGCAGCCGGAAGCCGCGGTCGTGCCCTCCGGGCTGCCCTCCGAATTGCTGCTGCGCCGCCCCGACCTGGTTCAAGCCGAGCGCGGCCTTGCGGCCGCCAACGCTAGGCTGGCCGTCGCCCGCGCGGAGATATTCCCGTCGATCGCGCTCACCGCGGCGCTCGGCAGCGAGAGCGCGGCGCTCTCCAATCTGTTCAAGAGCGGGGCGGGAATCGGGGCCGTGGCGGCGAGCGTGGCGCAGCCGATCTTCGCCGGCGGGCGCCTGGAGGCGCAGAGCGCCGCGGCGCAAGCGCGCGAACGCGCCGCGCTGGCGGAATACCAGCAGGCGATCCGCAATGCATTCGGCGAAGTACGAGCCGCGTTGTCGGCGCAGTCGCGCTCGCGCGAGAGCTACGACGCCGAAAGCGCGCGTGCCACGGCGCTTGGCGAGACGCTGCGGCTGGCACGCCTGCGCTACCAGAACGGCGTCGCCAGCCAGCTCGACGTTATCGACGCGGAGCGCGGGCTGCTCGCCGCCAGCGTCGCGCGCATCGAGGCGCTGCGCGCGCACCGCGCGGCGGTGGCGGACTTGTTCCGGGCCCTTGGCGGTTAGTGGAAGACGTAGGAATCCATCGCCAGCACGCCGCCCTCGATGCCGTCGTAGATCCGCTCGGGACTTCCCTGGTGGCCGCTCGCGCCCAGCGCGAAAAACAGCGGCAGGAAATGCTCCTCCGTGGGATGCGCGCGCGCGGCGTGGGGTGCGAGCGAGCGGTAGTCCGCCAGAGCCTCGAGATCCCTCTTTTCCATTTTCTCCCTGACCCAGTCGCTGAATTCGCGCGCATAGGGCTGCGGCTTTCCGGCGCCGCGCGCCCAGTCGCGCAGGTTGTGGGTCATGTGGCCCGAGCCGATGATAAGCACGCCTTCTTCCGATAATTTTTTCAATGAACGTCCTACTTCGACGTGATGCCGCGGGCCGGAGGCGGGCTGCACCGAGATCTGCACTACCGGGATGTCGGCCTTCGGGTACATGTAGAGAAGCGGCGCCCACGCGCCATGGTCAAGGCCGCGGCTGCCGTCGATGGCGGCGTCCTTTAGGAGCGCCTGCGCGCGCTGCGCGACGTCGGGTGCGCCCGGCGCGGGATAGCGCAGCTTGTACAGCGGCTGCGGGAAGCCCGAGAAGTCGTGGATCGTCTCGGGCTTCGGGTTGCCGGTAAGCATCGGGACGTTGGTTTCCCAATGCGCCGACGCGATCAGGATGGCGCGCGGTTTGCCGAGCCTGCGGCCGAGCTCCGTCCACGCCTCGCCGGCCGCGCCCGGATCGAGCGCGTGCATCGGTGAGCCGTGGGAGATGAATACGCTCGGCAGACGAGCCATCAGGCCGCTTGCTTCAGGAGGCCTTCGGTCCTCAGCGCCTCCTGCACCTTGGGCCGCGCGCCGACACGGGCCAGGTATGCGGTCACGTTGGGCCACCTGGAGAGGTCGAACTGCAGCGGCTTGGTCCAGCTCAGTACCGTGAACGCGTAAGCATCCGCGACGCTGAAGGTCTTGCCCATCAGGTAGTCCTTGCCGTCGAGCTGCTTGTCCAGCCACTCGATGCGGCTGCTCAGGCTCTCCCTTGAGATGCGCTTGTACTCGTCGGGCGTATTGGGCTTGAACAGCGGCGAGAACCCTTTGTGCAGCTCCGTGCCGATGAAATTCAGCCACTCCTGCAGCTGGTGGCGCTCGAAGCTGCCGCTTTTCGGCGCAAGGCGCGCATCGGGCTTCTGGTCGGCGAGGTATTGGACGATCGCTGGACCTTCGGTGAGAACCTGACCGCTATCGAGCTGCAGCGCCGGGACGTAGCCCTTGCTGTTGATTTTCAGAAAGTCGCCGCCGGCGTCGTATTTCTTGGCTTTGAGGTCCACCTTGACCAGCTCGAGCGGCAGGCCGGCCTCGCGGCAGACGATGTGGGGGGACAGCGAACAGGCTCCGGGTGAGTAAAACAGTTTCATGAGTGACTCCTCTTTCTAGGACAACAATGAGTATGATAATGCTCCGTGAGAGGGCTTGCCGCCGTAGGCGTGCTGGTGGCATTTCAAGCGCTTGCTGCCGACCCCGTCGAGCTGCCGGAGTGGATCCTCGCCTCGACCGACGCGCGCGCGGTCGCCGGACAACCCTTCGAGGTCCTGCTCGTGAGCCTCGGCGCAGAGGCGCCGCCAGACGAGATCAGCGTCCGGTTGAAGGGCGATGTCGACGAGCGGATCCTGCGCATGCAGGCGCTCGGGCCGGCGCGCGGCACGCAGCGCGTCTATTCGGCCACCATGCCCGCGGGCCTGTCGGGACCGGTAGCGATCGACCTGGTCGGGCAGGCGTCAAGCGTGCTCGTCCTGCGCGTCGCGCCCAAGGCCGACGCGCTGCGTTCGTTGACCGACCGGCGCGCGCGGGACGAGTACGAGCCGCCCCTCTCCGAGAACGATCCGATGTACTTCGTGCTTGGCGCGCGCAGCGGCTATAGCGCGCGCTTCCAGATTTCGTTCAAGTACCGGCTGTTCGACCAGGCGGCCGGACTCGGCCGGGACCGGCCGTGGCTGTCGGGCCTGTACTTTGGCTATACGCAGAACTCGGTCTGGGACCTGTCGTCGCAGTCCAGGGCGTTCCGCGACACGAGTTACCGGCCGTCGCTGTTCTGGAAATGGGAGCGCGCCGGCGACAAGACCTGGATCGACGCCGCGCGCTTCGGCGCGGAGCACGAGTCGAACGGCAAGGACGGAGATCGCTCGCGCTCCATCAACACGCTGTTCATCCGGCCGGAGTGGCACTGGCGCCTGCGCAATGGAGACAGCTTCCAGTTCACGCCGCATGTGCACAAGTATTTCGACACCGCCGACAATCCCGACATCGCAGCCTACCGCGGCTATGTCGACTGGCGCGCGCGCTACGACGCGGGCGGCGAGTGGATCGCCACCGGCGTGGCGCGGATCGGGACCTCCGGCAAGGGCAGCCTGCTGATCGATTTTTCGAAGCGCACGCGCGACCTGCGCGTCGGACCGGTCGGCGGATATCTGCACGTGCAGTACTTCAACGGCTACGGCGAGGACATCCTCGACTACAACCTGCGGCGCAAGCCGCAGCTGCGCTTCGGCGTTGCGATAGTTCCCTAGGTGTCTTCGGTGCGCGGCGGGCGCCAGGTGTAGGGCACCGGCCCGGGCGCGCGCAGCACTCGAAGCATGCGCAGGGCACCTTCCTTGCGGCCTTCGCCGCTGCGGTAGTAACCGGGCACCAGAACGGTTTCGTAGAAGCCCATCGCGCGATAGAAGCGCCGCGCCGCATCATTGCTGGCGCGCAACTCCAGGTGAATGCTCGACATGCCGGCGCAGCGCGCGGACTCGAGCATCCACTCCAGCAGCCGCTGGCCGATGCCGAGGCGCCGATGGGAGGGCCGCACTGCGAGCAGCACGAGATGCGCGCGCTCGTCGCCGAACTCCATGATCGCGAAGCCGGTGACCGCGCCGCGCGACGTACCGCTCTTGCCGCTCTCGCAGGCCACCACGGCAAGCGTTTCGCGGTCGCGGATGGCGCGCAGCACGCGCGCCGCATCGTATTTCCATCCCAGCCCCGCCTCCACGAAGTCGCGCGACATCATCCCGATCGCCTGAGCGTCGCGCGGCTCGGCGAGCCGGATGGTGATTGCACGGGGGGGCGTCATAGCCGCGATTGTGCCACTTTCGCGCGCGCCCGGCGTGGAGGACTTGCGCTACGCTAAGCTTCAGGCATAGCTGCGAAAAGAAGGGAGAGTTCTTATGGAACTCGTCGATCGTCCCATGGTCCAGTCCTCGGCCGCCGATCTCGCGGAGGAGCTCAAGTCGCGGTCCGCGGCTGACGCGGCCGCCAGGCTGGCGAGTTTCAGCGGGCTGGAGATCGCCGCCGTGCTGATGCGCCTGAGCCCGGGCTTCGCGCAGGACGTGCTCGGCGCGCTGCCTGACGAGGCGCGCGAGCGCGCGCTCGCGGCGGCGGCGCCGGAGGTCTCGCGCCAGTGGCAGCGCAACGCGCTGTACGAACCCGACGCCATCGGCCGGATGATGGAGCCAGTACTAGCGGCGTTCTCGCATCAGCGGACCGTTGGCGAGACGATCGAGCAGCTGCGCGAAATGGTGAAGAGCGCGTTGATCACCTACGTCTATGTCGTCGATCCCGCCGAGTATCTCCTCGGCATCGTCACGATGCGCGACCTGCTTTTCAGCGACCGTGACAGGCTGCTGAGCGAGGTCATGTTTCGGGACGTGTTCGCTCTGCACGCGGCCATGCCGCTGACGGACGCGATGAAACTGGTGCTCGACCGCCATTACCCTGTGTACCCGGTGGTGGACGCCGAGCGGCGGCTGCTCGGCCTGGTGCGCGGCCATAGCATGTTCGAGGCGCAGGCGATCGAGATCACCCTGCAGGCCGGCAGCATGGTGGGGGTGGAGAAGGAAGAGCGGCTCGCCACGCCGTGGCTCACCAGCCTGAGGCTGCGCCATCCCTGGCTGCAGCTCAACCTGCTCACCGCATTTCTCGCCGCCGCAGTGGTCGGCATCTTCCAGGACACCATCGATCGCCTGGTGATCCTGGCATTGTTCCTGCCAGTGCTCGCCGGCCAGTCGGGCAATACCGGCTGCCAGGCGCTGGCCGTCACGCTGCGCGGCCTCACGCTGGGCGAGCTCAAGCCCGGCGCGGAGCGCGCCCTCGTCACCAAGGAAGCCTGGCTCGGCTGCCTCAATGGCGCTGGCGTCGGGCTGTTCGCTGGACTGGGCATGTACATCACTGCCACTGGCCAGGAGTCGGCACACCCGGTGATGCTTGCGCTGGTAGTGTTCCTCGCCATGATCGGCTCGTGCATTGCGAGCGGCATTTCCGGCGCGATGGTGCCGCTGACGCTGAAACGTCTGGGTTTCGACCCGGCCACCGCCTCGAGCATCTTCCTGACCACCGCCACCGACGTGGTGAGCATGGGGATGCTCCTCGGCCTGGCGACGATGATGGTGCGCTAGATGACAGGGTCACCTTTTGTGCCATAGCCGAAAAGAGTATTCTCCAAGCAGGAGGGAGATCCACCATGCAAGTGAAAGAGATCCTCAGGGTCAAGGGCAACCGGCTGGTCAGCGCCGAGCCCGCAGGCCGCGCGGTGGAGGCGGTCAGCACCATGGCGAAGGAGAACCTCGGCTCGCTGGTGGTGATGGAGCAGGGGCGCATGGTCGGCATGCTCACCTTCCACGAGCTGCTGCGCGCGCTCGCCTCGCGCGGCGGCGCGCTCGGCGAGCTGAGAGTCGGCGACATCATGTCGCGCGATCCGGTCACCGCGGCGCCCGAGATGGAGGTCAACGACCTGCGCCGCACCATGCTCGAGAGCGGCGCGCGCTACCTCCCGGTGATGCAGGACGGCCGCTTGCTCGGCGTGATCTCGTTCCGCGACGTCGCCAAGGCAGTGCTCGAAGAGCAGGACTTCGAGAACAAAATGCTGAAGGGCTACATCAAGAACTGGCCGGCGTAGGAAGTTTCTCCCAGGCGCTCTTTGCGTGTTCGAGACGCGGCGCTTCCTCTAGGGCGCCGTGTAAAATGATCGGTTCATGTCGGGGAACAGCTTCGGCACGCTCTACTGCGTGACCTCTTTCGGCGAGTCGCATGGCCCAGCCTACGGCGGCGTGGTCGACGGCTGCCCGCCGGGCTTGGCGCTTTCTGCCGATGATATTCAAAGAGAACTGGATAGGAGAAAACCAGGCTCGTCACGCCACGTCACGCAGCGGCGCGAGTCCGACGCTGTCGAGATTCTCTCCGGGGTGTACGAGGGGCGCACCACCGGCACCGCGATCGGCTTCATCGTGCGCAACGAAGACTCGCGCTCGAAAGACTACGCCGCGATCGCCGAGAAGTTCCGGCCCGGCCACGCGGATTACACCTACTGGCAGAAATACGGCATCCGCGACGCGCGCGGCGGCGGCCGGGCGTCAGCGCGCGAGACGCTGGTGCGCGTCGCCGCAGGCGCGATCGCGAAGAAGTGGCTGCGCGAGCGTTATGCAGTAACGGTGCGTGGTTATCTGGCGCAGCTCGGGGTCCAGAAAATCTCCTTCAAGAACTGGGATGCGGTCGATGCGAATCCTTTCTTCTCCCCCGACCCGGCGGTGGTGCCGCAACTCGAGAAATTCATGGACCAGCTGCGCGAGAGCGGCGATTCGTGCGGCGCGCGCGTGAACGTCGTCGCCGAGAACCTGCCGGTCGGCTGGGGGGAGCCGGTGTATGGGCGGCTGGACGCCGATATCGCGTGGGCGATGATGTCCATCAATGCCGTCAAGGGTGTGGAGATCGGCGCGGGGTTCGGGTCGATCGTGCAGAAGGGAAGCGAGCACGGCGACGAAATGACGCCGCGGGGCTTTGTTTCCAACAACAATGGCGGGGTGCTGGGCGGCATCTCGACCGGCCAGGACCTCACCGTATCGATCGCCCTCAAGCCCACTTCGAGCATCCGGTTGCCGCGCCGGACCATCAATACCCGCGGCGAGGCCGTGACTGTCGAGACCACCGGGCGGCACGATCCCTGCGTCGGGATCCGCGCAACGCCGATCGCCGAAGCCATGCTGGCCTGCATCCTGATGGATCATGCACTGCGCCATCGCGCGCAATGTGCCGACGTGATACTGCCTAGCAAGCTAGAAAAGCCTAGGAAAATCAATTAGAGTATGGCTACAAAACTCGCTGTAACCTCCCCAAGAGAGAACAATATGAGCAACAAAGGGCAGTTGCTACAAGACCCGTTTCTGAACACGCTGCGCAAGGAGCACGTACCCGTGTCGATCTACTTGGTGAACGGGATCAAGCTGCAGGGGCAGATCGAGTCGTTCGATCAATACGTCGTGCTGCTGCGCAACTCGGTGACGCAAATGGTCTACAAGCACGCCATTTCCACGGTCGTGCCGTCGCGCCCGATCAACCTCGGCGCCGAGAAGGAACCCGCCTGACGCTCGAGCTTTGCTAGACCGTCCCGCCGCAGCCGCCGATCCTCTGGCGGCCATCCTCGTGTGCCTGGATTTCGGCGACCCCGCATATGGCCAGGACGTCGAGGAGGTGGTGCGCCTGGTGGAAAGCGCCGGGGTCACGCGCCACCAGCTGGTGCGCGGGCGTCGCAGCCGCCCCGATCCGAAGTTCTACGCCGGCGTCGGCAAGGTCGGAGAGATCGCGCGCGCGGCCGCCGAGCTCAATGCCATGCACGTGGTGTTCAACCACGAGCTGTCTCCGGCCCAGGAGCGCAACCTCGAGCGCGAGCTGCAGCGCCGCGTCATGGACCGCACCGAGCTGATCCTCGAGATCTTCGCGCAGCGCGCGCAGACCACCGAAGGCAAGCTGCAGGTCGAGCTGGCCCGGCTCGAGCACCTGTCGACGCGGCTGGTGCGGGGCTGGACGCACCTCGAGCGCCAGCGCGGCGGCCTCGGCAAGACCGGCGGCCCGGGCGAGACGCAGCTCGAACTGGATCGGCGCTACATTGCGCGCCGCGTGCGTGTCCTGAAGGAAAAGCTGGAAGGCTTGAAGAACCGCAGGCAGCTCCAGAGACGTGCCCGCGTGCGCCGCGACGTGCTCTCCATCTCGATCGCCGGTTACACCAACGCCGGCAAATCGACGCTCTTCAATGCGCTCGCGCACGCCAAGGCCTACGAGGCGGATCAGCTGTTCGCGACGCTCGACACCACCACGCGGCGCCTGTGGCTGCCCGAGGCCGGGCCGGTGGTGGTCTCCGACACCGTCGGCTTCATCCGCAGCCTGCCGCACGGCCTGATCGCCGCGTTCCGCGCCACGCTGGAGGAAACCGTGCGCGCCGACCTGCTGCTGCACGTGGTGGACGCGGCCTCGGCGGCGCGCGCCGAGCAGGCGGCCGAAGTCGACAAGGTATTGGGCGAGATCGGCGCCGACGCGGTGCCGAGAATCGCCGTCTGGAACAAGATCGATTGCGCGCACCTGGAGCCGGCGGTCGAGCGCGACCAGTATGGTAAGATTTCCCGCGTTCTCGTGAGCGCGCGCACCGGTGCAGGATTGGAGGGGTTGCGCGGCGCCATCGCCGAGTTCGCGCGCGACCGAGCAGCGGCGCGCGGCGCGGCGCCTTCCGAACCGCTGTCTGTTCACCACACGCACTAGCTGGCCGTCCATGTCATTGAACGACCCTAATTGGGGGCGCGGCGGTTCCCGCGGTCCGCAGGGCCCGGGAGGCGGCAACCAGGGTCCGCCCGACCTGGACGAGCTGTGGCGCAACTTCAACCGCAGGCTGAGCGAATTGTTCGGCCGCCGCCGCCGTGGCGGCGGCGACGAGCCGCCGCTGCCGCCATCGTCGTGGCGCTTCGGCGGCGGCGCCGGAGCGCTGTTCGCGCTGGTGCTCGCGGTGTGGCTGGCAAGCGGCTTCTACATCGTCGTCGAAGGCCAGCGCGGCGTGGTGCTCACGTTTGGCCGCTTCTCGCAGGAGACCGGCCCGGGCCTGCGCTGGCGCCTGCCTTGGCCGATCCAGTCCAACGAGATCGTCAACCTGCAGCAGGTGCGCACGCTCGAGATCGGCTACCGAAACAACGTGCGCACCAAGGTGCTCAAGGAATCCCTGATGCTCACCGACGACGAGAACATCGTCGACCTGCAGTTCGCGGTGCAGTACGTGGTGACGGACGCGACCAAGTACATCTTCAACGTGCGCCGCCCCGACGAGTCGGCGATGCAGATCGCCGAGACCGCGATGCGCGAGGTGATCGGCAAGAACCGCATGGACGCGATCCTGTACGAGACGCAGGTCGACATCGCCAACAAGACGCGCGACCTGATGCAGGTGATCCACGACCGCTACGGCACCGGCATCCAGATCAGCGCCGTCACCGTCCAGAACGCGCAGCCGCCCGAGCAGGTGCAGGCGGCGTTCGACGACGCGGTCAAGGCCGGCCAGGACCGCGAGCGTCAGAAGAACGAAGGCCAGGCGTACGCGAACGACGTCATCCCGCGCTCGCGCGGCGCGGCGTCGCGCCTGCTGCAGGAGGCCGAGGGCTACAAGCAGCGCGTCATCGCCAACGCCGAGGGCGAGGCCTCGCGCTTCAAGCAGGTGCTGGCGGAGTACGCGAAGGCGCCGGCGGTGACGCGCGAGCGCATCTACATCGAGACCATGCAGCAGATCCTCGCCTCGACCAGCAAGGTGATGATGGACTTCCGCGGTCCGGGCAACCTGCTGTACCTGCCGCTCGACAAGTTGATGCAGCAGGGCGGCAGCGCCACTCCGTCGGAGTCGCAGGCGTCGCAGCGGCCGTCACCCGAGCCGGCGCCGCCCGAGACCGGGCCGCGCTCGCGCGAGACGCTGCGCAACCGCGAGCGGGGAGAGCGCTGATGCGGGCCCTCGGTCCGGTCCTGGCGGTTTTCATCGTCATCGCGCTGCTCGCTTCCAGCGCGATGTACACCGTCGACCAGCGGCAGAACGCGATCGTGTTCCAGCTCGGCGAGGCGCGGGAAATCGTGAAGGAGCCCGGCCTGCACTTCAAGTGGCCGCTGCTGCAGAACGTGCGCCTGTTCGACATGCGCATTCTCACCTTCGACGATGCCGAGCCGCTGCGCTTCCTGACGCAGGGCAATCGGCCGCTGCTGGTCGACTCCTTCGTGAAATGGCGCATCGCCGACGTGCTCGAGTACTACAAAAGCGTGCAGGGCGACGAGTTCCGCGCGCAGACGCGCATCAAGCAGACCGTCGCCGGCAGCCTGCGCGACGAGTTCGGCCTGCGCACGGTCCACGACGTGGTGTCCGGCGAGCGCGATCACATCATGAACAGCGTGCGCGAGAAGGTCGACCAGGACCTCAAGCGCATCGGCGTGGTCATCATCGACGTGCGGCTGAAGCGCGTCGACCTGCCGCAGGACGTGAGCGAGTCGGTCTACCGCCGCATGGAGGCCGAGCGCAAGCGCATCGCCAACGAGCTGCGCTCGACCGGCTTCGCCGAGGCGGAGCGCATCCGCGCCGACGCCGATCGCCAGCGCGAGGTGATTCTCGCCGTGGCCTACCGCGACGCGCAGCGCGTGCGCGGCGAAGGCGACGCCAAGGCGGCCAATATCTACGCGCAGGCCTTCTCGCAGAACCCGGAGTTCTTCTCGTTCTACCGCAGCATGGAAGCCTACCGCTCGACCTTCCGCGGCAGGAACGACCTGATGCTGCTCGAGCCGAACTCCGACTTCTTCCGCTACCTCAAGGACGCCTTCGGCCGCCAGTCCACCAGAAAATGAGCGATGGGCACCACCTTTCTCCTGGCGCTCGCGCTGATGCTCATCCTGGAAGGCGTGCTGCCGTTCATCGCGCCTAATCTCTGGCGCGAGACGTTCCGCCGCATCACGCAGATGACCGACGGCCAGATCCGCTTCGTCGGCCTTTCATCCATGCTAGTGGGGCTGCTTCTGCTGCTCTGGGCAAGAAGCTGATGCGCTGGCTGTTGCCCGAGTACATCGAGGATATCCTGCCTGCGGAAGCGGCGCGCATCGAGCAGTTGAGAAGGAAGATCCTGGATCTGTTCTTCAAGCATGACTACGAGCTGGTGATGCCCCCGCTGCTCGAGTACATGGATTCGCTGCTCACCGGCACCGGGCAGGACCTCGAGCTGCGCACCTTCACGGTGGTCGACCAGCTCTCGGGCAGGATGCTGGGCCTGCGCGCCGACATCACGCCGCAGGTGGCGCGCATCGACGCGCACCTGCTCAACCGCAAGGGGGTGACGCGGCTGTGCTATTGCGGCAGCGTGCTGCACACGCGGCCGGCAAGCCCGGGCGCGACGCGCGAGCCGATCCAGATCGGCGCCGAGCGCTATGGCGATGCCGGGATCGAAGCCGATCTCGAGATCCTGCGGCTGCTGTGCAGCGCCCTGCAGCTCGCCCGCGTGCGCAACGCGCGCATCGCCATCGGCCACGTCGCGGTGTTCCGCTCGCTGGCGCGTGCCGCGCAGGCCGGCCCCGAGCTGGAGGCGCAGCTCTTCGAAGCGCTGCAGAGAAAAGATGTCCCGGAGCTGAGGAATCTATCGCGCGCGCTCGAGGCGAAGATCAGAAGTGCAATTCTTCTGTTGCCGGAGCTGTATGGCGGACCCGAGGTCCTGGCCGCGGCAGAGAAAAAACTGCCACGCATCGCAGGTCTCAGCGCGGCGCTCGCCACGCTGCGCAAGCTCGCAAGAGCCTGCAAGCTGCCGGTGAGTTTCGATCTGGCAGAGCTGCGCGGCTATCACTACCATTCCGGCGTGGTGCTGGATGCGTATTGCGATGGCGTGACCGGCGCGGTCGCGCGTGGCGGGCGTTACGACGAGGTCGGCAAGGCCTTCGGGCGGGCGCGCCCCGCCACGGGCTTTTCCATCTATCTGCGAAGCCTGGCGGGCGCCGTGCGATGAGCGCGCGCAACGTCGTGGTGATCGGCACGCAGTGGGGCGACGAGGGCAAGGGCAAGATCGTCGACTGGCTGACCGACCGCGCACAGGGCGTGGTGCGCTTCCAGGGCGGGCACAACGCCGGGCACACGCTGGTCATCGCCGGCAAGAAGACCGTGCTGCACCTCATCCCCTCGGGCATCCTGCGCGGCAACGTGCATTGCTATATCGGCAATGGCGTCGTGCTCTCGCCGCAGGCGCTGGTGCAGGAAATGGACGAGCTCGAGGCCGCGGGGGTTGCGGCGGCGCCCAAGCTCAGCATCTCGGAAGCCTGCCCGCTGATCCTCGCCTACCACGTCGCGCTCGACCAGGCGCGCGAAGCGGCGCAGGGCACGAACAAGATAGGCACCACCGGGCGGGGCATCGGCCCGGCGTATGAAGACAAAGTGGCGCGGCGCGCGGTCCGGCTGCAGGACCTGTTCAAGCCGGTGCGTTTCGCCGAGAAGCTGCAGGCAGTGCTCGAGTTCCACAATTTCGTCCTGAAGAACTACTTCCATCAGCCCGAGCTGAGCTACAACCAGGTGATGGACGAGACTCTCGCGCTCGCTCCGCGCCTGGCGCCGCTGGTCGCGGACGTGCCGCGCGCGCTCTACGAAGCCAATAGAAGCGGAAGAAATCTCTTGTTCGAAGGCGCACAGGGCTCGCTGCTGGACATCGACCACGGCACATACCCGTTCGTCACCTCGTCGAACTGCGTCGCAGGTGCCGCGGCTGCCGGAGCCGGAATCGGCCCCCACCATCTTCACTATGTCCTGGGGATTACAAAAGCGTATACCACGCGCGTCGGCGGCGGCCCGTTCCCCACCGAGCTCTCCGACGGCGTCGGCGAGCTGCTGCGCCAGCGCGGCCGGGAGTTCGGCGCGACGACCGGCCGGCCGCGGCGCACCGGCTGGTTCGACGCCGCCGCGCTCAAGCGCTCGATCCAGCTGAACGGCGTCTCGGGCCTTTGCATCACCAAGCTCGACGTGCTCGACGGCGTCGAGGCGGTGAAGATCTGCGTCGGCTACGAGGTCGACGGCAGCATGAGCGACATCCTCCCGGTCGGGGCAGAGGAGCTCGAGCGCTGCGTGCCGGTGTACGACGAGCTGCCCGGCTGGATGGAGAGCACGGTGGGAGTCAAGACCTACAAGGGTCTGCCGAAGGCCGCCCGCAACTACCTGCGGCGGATCGAGGAGCTGTGCGCGGTGCCGGTCGACCTGATCTCCACCGGTGCCGAGCGCGACGAGACCGTCGTCCTGCGGCACCCCTTCGACCCCGCCTGAGCCGCCTCTGGTAGACTGTACGGTCTAGTCTAGCCGGGGGATCCGCAATGCCTGCTGAAAACCGCGCGCGCGTGCTGCGCGCCGCCAGCCGCTCCTTCCTGCGCCACGGCTATCACACCAGCGTCGACGAGATCGCGCGCCGCGCCGGGGTCGCCAAGCAGACGCTGTATCACCATTTCCCGAGCAAGGACCAGCTGTTCAAGGAGGTCGCCTGCGACCTCGCGAAGCACGTCCTGGTGGGCCTCGAGGCCGAGCCGGCCGACGTGCGCACCGGCCTGCTGCGCTTCGGCCTCGCTTATCGCAGGCGGGTGCTTTGCGCCGAAGGGCTGGCGATGTTTCGCACGCTGACTGCTGAAGTGCCGCGCTTCAAGGCGCTCGCCAAGGCGATCTACGCCGGGGGTGCCGGCGAGATGCTGCGCCGGCTCTCGGCCTATCTGCGCAAGGCGATGAACGCGGGTGCGCTGCGCCGCGACGACCCCGAGTTCGCCGCCGAGCTGTTTCTCAGCATGCTCGCGGGGCACGAGCGCGTGCGGCGCCTCTACGGCATCGCCAACGGCGCCGAGGCCGAGGCGTGGCGCACCGGACGCATCGTCGACTGCTTCCTGCGCGCCTTTGGCGCTGGAGACAGGTCATGAACCGCATGGCGATTGCGCTTTTGGTGCTGTTTGCGGCGTCCGGCTGCACCCGGGGCGATGCGCAGCAGAAGGCGGCGGCGCTGGTCGCCGTTCCGGTCAGCGCCGTGCAGCTTGCGCCCAAGGCCGTGCCGATCGTGTTCGAGGCGGTGGCCCGCACCGAGGGCTCGAAGGAGGTGCAGATCCGCGCGCGCGTGTCCGGCACGCTCGAGCGCCAGCTCTACACCGAAGGCGATGCGGTCAAGGCCGGCGCGCGGCTGTTCCTCATCGACCGGGCGCCGCTCGAGATCGACTTGCAGCAGGCGCGCGCCTCGCTCGCGCAGGAGCGCGCGCGCCAGGAGCAGGCGCAGCAGGATCTCGAGCGCCTGAAGGGTCTCGCCGACCGGCGCGCGATCAGCCAGAGGGAAGCCGACCAGGCGGCGACCGGCCTGAAGCAGGCGGTCGCCGCGGCGCAGCTGGCCGAGGCGCGCGTGCGCCAATCCGAGCTCAATCTCTCCTATGCGTCGGTGAACGCCCCGATCGCCGGCATCACCGGCCGCGCCCAGCAGTCGATCGGCAGCCTGGTCACGCCCGGCACGGATTCGAGCTTGCTCACCACCCTCACGCAGGCCGACCCGATCTGGGTGCGCTTCGCGCTGTCCGAGACCGAGTACGCGCGCCTGCGCGGTTTCGACATCAGGAACCCCGAGGTCAAGGTCGAGCTGCCGGACGGCAGCGGCTACCCCGAGCCCGGCAGGCTGAATTTCTCCAGCTCCAGCGTCGATTCCAACCTCGGCACGGTGCAGATGCGCGCCGAGCTGCCCAATCCCAGGCTGCAGCTGCTCCCCGGGCAGTACGTGCGCGTGCAGGTCGTCGCAGGCAGCCAGCAGGCGCTGGTCGTGCCGCAGAGCGCGGTGATGCAGAACGAAGGCGGGCGCTTCGTCTGGATCGTCGGCGCGGAGGGCAAGGCCGCCCAGCGCCAGATCAAGGTCGGCAGCTGGGTCGGCGACGACTGGGTGGTGCTCGAGGGCCTGAAGGCGGGCGACACGGTCATCGTGGACAACCTGCTGCGGCTGCGGGCGGGTACCCCGGTCAAGCTGCAGGCGAAAGGCTAGGCTATGTCGCGCTTCTTCATCCACCGGCCGGTATTCGCTGGCGTCATCGCCATCGTCATCGTGCTGGCGGGCCTGGTAGCGGCCAAGCTCCTCGCCGTCGCGCAGTATCCCGAGATCGCGCCACCTACGGTGCTCATTACGACGACCTACCCGGGCGCGAGCGCCGAGACGCTCGCGAAGACGGTGGCCGCGCCGATCGAGGAGCAGCTCTCCGGCGTCGAGCGGCTGAGCTACTTCAGCTCGTCTTCTTCCTCGAACGGCTCGCTCAGCATCACCGTGACCTTCGAGCCTGGCACCAATGTCGACCAGGCGGTGTTCAACGTCAACAACCGCGTGCAGATCGCGCTGCCGCGGCTGCCCGACGAAGTGCGGCGCAACGGCGTGATCGTGCAGAAGCGCTCGTTCGACATCCTGCTGGTGGTAGCGCTCATCTCGCCGAACAACCAGCGCGACACGCTGTTCCTCTCGAATTTCGCCTCGCTCAACGTGGTGGACGAGCTCAAGCGCCTGCCCGGCCTCGCCGACGTCACCATCTTCGGCGCGCGCGACTACTCGATGCGGGTCTGGGTGCAGCCGGACAAGATGGCCCGCCTCAGCGTGACGACGGCGGACGTGGCTGCGGCCCTGCGCGCGCAGAACGCGCAATACGCCGCTGGCAAGATCGGCGCCGAGCCGGCGCCCCCGGGGCAGAACATCATCTACACCGTCACCGCCACCGGACGCCTGGTCGACCCGGAGCAGTTTGGCGAGATCGTGGTGCGCGCGAGCGGCCCGAGCGGCGTGCTGCGGCTGAAGGACATCGCGCGCATCGAGATGGGCGCGCTGAACTACGACACCTACAACACGCTCGACGGCAAGTCGACCATCGGCATGGCGACCTACCTGCAGCCGGGCGCAAACGCGCTCGAGGTGGCGCAGCTGGTGCGCGAGCGCATGGCCGAGCTGAAGACCGCCTTCCCCGAGGGGGTCGACTACACCATTCCCTTCGACACCACGCGCTTCGTCGATGCCTCGATCAGGGAAGTCACGATCACCATCTTCGAGGCGGCGGCTCTGGTGCTCGGCGTGGTATTCCTGTTCCTGCAGACCTGGCGCGCGACGCTGATCCCGATGATCGCGGTGCCGGTGTCCTTGATCGGCGCCTTCGCCGGCCTGTGGCTGGCGGGATTCTCGATCAACACGCTGACGCTGTTCGCGCTGGTGCTCGCCATCGGCATCGTGGTGGACGACGCCATCGTGGTGCTGGAGAACGTCGAGCGCCTGATGCGCGAGGACGGCATGCCGCCGTTCGAGGCGGCGCTCGAGGCGATGCGCGAGGTCTCGGGCGCGGTGATCGCCATCGTGCTGGTGCTGTGCGCGGTGTTCGTGCCGGTAGCCTTCCTCGGCGGCATCGCCGGGCAGCTGTACCGGCAGTTCGCGGTCACGCTGACGATCGCGGTGCTGATCTCCGGCTTCATGGCGTTGACGCTGACCCCTGCGCTGTGCGCCATCCTGATGAAGAGAGGCGACCAGCACTCGCGCGTGTTCGAGCCGTTCAACCGCGGCTTCGCCTGGGTGACGCGCACGTTCCTCGATCTGGTGCAGCTGGCGCTCAAGCACCGCATCGCTTCGCTGCTCGCCTTTCTCGGCGTGATCGGGCTCGCCGCCGGCCTGTTCCTGCGGGTGCCGGGGAGCTTCGTCCCGCCCGAGGACCAGGGCTATCTCTTCGCCACCGTCCAGCTGCCCGACGGCGCGACCCTCGAGCGCACGCGCAAGATGAGCGCCGAGCTCGGCAAGCTGATCGGCGAGCAGCCGGCGGTGCAGAACGTGCTGGCGATTGCCGGCTTCGACCTGATCGGCGGCGGCAACAAGACCAACGCCGCGACGATGTTCGTGCCGTTGAAGCACTGGGACGTGCGCAAGGACAACACGGCGCCGGTCGTCGCGCGCAGCATCATCGTCAAGGCGACCGGCCTGCGCGAGGGCATCGCGCTCGCCTTCAACCCGGCGCCGGTCGTTGCGCGCAGCATCATCGTCAAGGCGAGCGGCTTGCGCGAGGGCATCGCGCTCGCCTTCAACCCGGCTGCGATCCGCGGTCTTGGCACCGCCGGCGGGCTGGAGGTCTATCTCCAGGCGAGAGGAGACTCCGACCCTGCGCGCCTGTACCAGGTGACCGGCGCCTTCATGGGCGCGCTCGCGCAGCATCCGCTGCTCGCCGGCATCAACTCGTTCTACCGGCCGACGGTGCCGCAGCTCAAGGTGGAGGTCGACCGCGAGAAGGCGATGTCGCTCGGCGTGCCCGTGCAGGACGTGTTCGACGCCCTGCAGAGCACCATGTCGGCGCTGTACGTGAATGACTTCAACAAGTTCGGGCGCACCTACCGCGTGCAGATGCAGGCCGAGGCGCCGTTCCGCGCGCAGCCCGAGGACCTCGGCTCGGTCTACGTGCGCTCGAGCACCACGCGCGAGATGATTCCCCTCAAGGCTTTGATCCGCACCAGCAACGTCGTCGGCCCCGAGCAGCTCGAGCGCTTCAACGGCTTCCTGGCGGCGAAAGTGCTGGGCGGCGGCAAGCCGGGAGTCTCGTCGGGCGAAGCCATCAAGGCGGTGGAGGAAGTCGCCGACAGCACGCTGCCGGAGGGCTACAAGATCGCCTGGACCGGCCAGGCGTTCCAGGAGAAGCGCACCGGCCGCGCTTCGGCGTTCGCCTTCAGCCTGGCCATCGTGATGGTGTTCCTGATTCTCGCCGCGCTCTACGAGCGCTGGCTGCTGCCGCTCGCCGTGGTGCTCGCGGTGCCGTTCGCGGTCGCGGGCGCGCTTGGCTTCGTCGCGCTGCGCGGCCTGGAGAACGACATCTATTTCCAGATCGGCCTGGTGGTGCTCATCGGGCTGGCTGCGAAGAACGCGATCCTGATCGTCGAGTTCGCGCAGCAGGCCTTCCTCCAGGGCAAGTCCCCGGTCGACGCCGCGCTGCACGCCGCGCGCCTGCGCTTCCGGCCGATCATCATGACCTCGCTCGCTTTCGTGCTCGGCGTGATGCCGCTGATGGTGGCCACGGGAGCGGGCGCCGCCGCCCGCCGCTCGATGGGGACCGGCGTGGTCGGCGGGATGCTCGCCGCGACCTTCATCGCGACGCTGTTCGTGCCGCTGTTTTTCGTACTGGCGGCGAGGCGGCCGAAGGCGCGCCGCGCGGAGGCGCCCGCTTGAAGCAGCTTTGGGTTCTGTTTCTGCTCGCTGGTTGCACGGTTGGACCTGACTACCAGCGCCCGGCTGTCGAGCTGCCGACGGACTATCTCGCCGGGGCGGCCGAAGGCGACGCCGCCGTGCCGGCCGAATGGTGGACGCTTTATCGCGATGCGGCGCTCGAGGAGCTGGTGGCGGCGACTCGCGCGAACAACGCCGATATCCGCCTTGCGGCGGCCCAGGTGGAAGAGGCCGAGGCGGTGCTGCGGCAGGCGCGCACCGCTCTTTTCCCGGAAATCACCGGCGGCCTGCAGCGCAGCCGCACGCGCGTGAGCTCGCTCACCGCGCCACCGCCGGTGACCGGCTTTCCGGTACGCCCGGACACGCGGCTTTTCGCCTCCACTAACTTCGAGATCGACTTCTGGGGGCGCTTGGGTCGGGCCAGCGAGGCGGCGCGCGCGGGCCTGCTCGGCAGCCGCTTCGCCAGGGACGTCGTGATCCTGTCGCTGGGCAGCCTGACCGCGCAGACCTACTTCGGCTTGCGCTCCCTGGATGCGCAGCTCGCCGTGCTGCAGGAAACCATCCGCACGCGGCGCGATTCGGTCGAGCTGGCACGCGCCCGGGTTGGCGCCGGGCTCGCTTCCGAGCTCGACCTCTATCAGGCGCAGGCGGCACTGTCCGATGCGCTGGTGCAGAGACGCGATACCGAGCGCTCGCGCGCGCTGCTCGAGCATCAGCTCGGGCTGCTTACCGGCAAGCCTGATTTGAAACTGCCCGCGGGAGATCTGTTCACGCTGCCGGTGCCGCCGACGCCGCCGGCGGGCCTGCCCTCGATGCTGCTCGAGCGGCGTCCGGACATCCGCGCCGCGGAGCAGACGATGATCGCGGCCAACGCGCAGATCGGCATCGCGCGCGCGGCCATGTTCCCGGCGATTTCGCTCACCGGCCTGGCCGGCTCAGAGAGCGCCGCGTTCTCGGACCTGCTCGCGAGCGGCAGCGGAATCTGGACGCTCGGCTTCGCGCTTGCGCTGCCGATCTTCGACGCCGGACGGCGCGAAGCCGCGGTCGAGCAGGCCGAAGCGCGGCGCAGGCAGGCGCTGGCGTCCTATCAGGGATCGATCGAGTCGGCGTTCCGCGAGGTGTCCGATGCGCTGGTGAACCTGGAGCAGACCGGCGCCTCGGAGGCCGATCTGCTCGAGCGCCTGCAGGCGGCGCGCAGCGCGCTGCAGCTTTCGAACGAGCGCTACGAGGCGGGCTACTCGCCGTATCTCGAAGTGCTGGACGCGCAGCGCACCGCCAACGAGGCTGAGCTCGCCTTCGTACGCAATCGGCAGGCGCGGCTCGCCTTCAGCGTCGACCTGATGAAAGCCCTGGGAGGCGGCTGGAGTGCGCAGTAACGGTAAAAGGTCAGACTAAAATGACCGCTTGGAAGCTGGTGCCGAGGAAGGGACTCGAACCCCCACAGTGTTGCCACCGCTAGGACCTGAACCTAGTGCGTCTACCAATTCCGCCACCTCGGCGCCGGCCGGATTTTAGAGTCTGCACCCGACAGTGTCAAAGAAAAAGCCAGTGAAAACCGCGCTGCGCCGGCGCTCTCGCGCCGAGCGCAGCGTGCCTGGCGATCGCTACCGGAACGAAATTCTCGATGCGCTGAACAGCACCGGCGCGCCGCTCACCGCGCAGGAGCTCGCTGCGCGCCTCGACGTCAAGGGGGGCGAGCGCAGGGCTCTCGATGCCGCGCTCGCCGCACTAGAGCGGGCTGGCGAAGTGGTGCAGAACCGCGCCGGAGCCCTGCTGGTCGCGAAGCGCATCGCCCTGCTCGCCGGCCGCATCGAGGGCCATCCCGACGGCCACGGCTTTCTCGAGCCCGATGACGGCGGCGCGCGCGTGTTCCTGCCGCCCGCGGAGATGCGCGAGGTGATTCACGGCGACCGCGCCGCGGTTCGCGTGAGCGGCCGCGACTCGCGCGGGCGAGCGCAGGGCACGATCGTCGAAGTGCTCGAGCGCGGCCATCGCCGCATCGTCGGCCGGCTCCACGCCGGGCACGGCGTGCTGTTCCTCGTGCCCGAGGACCGTCGCATCGCGCACGACATCGTCGTGCCGCCGGCCGAGGTGGGCCGCGCCAAGGCCGGCCAGGTGGTGACGGTCGACCTGATCGCGCAGCCCAGCCGCCACGCGCAGCCGATCGGCCGCGTGGCCGAGGTGCTGGGGCATTACGCCGATCCCGGGATGGAGATCGAGATCGCGGTGCGCAAGTTCGAGCTGCCGCACCAGTTTTCGAAGCGGGCGCTGGCCGCGGCGCACGCTCTTCCGGATGAGGTTCGTTCCGAGGACCTTCATGGGAGGAAGGATCTGCGTGAACTGCACTTCGTCACCATCGACGGCGAGACGGCGAGGGACTTCGACGACGCGGTGTTCTGCCGGCGCGAAGGCAAGGGGTTTCGCCTGTGGGTGGCGATCGCCGACGTGAGCCATTACGTGCGCCACGGCGACGCGCTGGACGTGGAGGCGCGCGAGCGCGGCACCTCGGTGTACTTCCCGCGACGCGTGATTCCGATGCTGCCGGAGAAGCTCTCCAACGGCCTGTGCTCGCTCAATCCGCAGGCCGATCGCCTGGCGATGGCCTGCGAAATGGAGATCACGCCGACCGGCGAGGTCTCCGGCTACAAGTTCTACCCGGCGGTGATCCGCTCGCACGCGCGGCTGACCTACACCGAGGCTTGGGAGAGGCTTTCAAGCAAAACGGCGAAAGAGCATCTGGCGATTCTCTACGACGTCTTCAAAGTGCTGCTCGGGCAGCGCGAGCGCCGCGGCGCGATCGACTTCGAAACCGTCGAGACGCGCATGGTGTTCGATGCGCGCGACAAGATCGAGAAAATCGTCCCGGAGCCGCGCAACGACGCCCATCGCCTGATCGAGGAATGCATGCTGGCGGCCAACGTCTGCGCCGGCAATTTCGTCGCCGAGCACGCTCATCCGGTGCTGTACCGCGTGCACGACGTGCCCTCGGCCGAGAAGGTGAGCGCGCTGCGCGCGTTCCTCGCCGAGCTCGGCCTGCAGCTGCCCGGCGGCGAGATCCCGCGCCCCGCCGACTATGCGCAGCTCCTTCAGCGCATCCGCAAGCGGCCTGACTTCGCCTTGCTGCAGACGATCCTCCTGCGCTCGCTCAAGCAGGCGGTCTACAGCCCCAACAACGCCGGCCACTTCGGCCTCGCCTTCGATGCCTACGTGCACTTCACCTCGCCCATCCGGCGCTATCCCGACTTGCTCGTGCACCGGGCCATCAAGGCGATCCTCGCGCGAAAACGCTACGACGGCGTCGACTGGGAGGCCCTCGGCAGGCATTGCTCGGAGACCGAGCGGCGCGCCGACGACGCCAGCCGCGACGTCGAGAACTGGCTCAAGTGCTACTACATGCGCGACCACGTCGGCGGCACGTTCTCGGGCACCATCACCGGGGTGGCCCCCTTCGGCCTGTTCGTGACCCTCGACGACTACTTCGTCGACGGCCTGGTGCACATTTCGGAGCTCGGCCGCGACTACTTCCAGTACGACGACGCGCGCCACATGCTGCTCGGCGATCGCACCGGCATGCGCTACCGGCTTGCCGACCGCATGACGGTGAAGCTGGTGCGAGTCGACATCGAGCAACGCAAGATGGACCTCGTGCCGGCATGAAGCGCGAACGCGAACCGCGCGTGGTTTTCGGCTTTCATGCCGTTCTTGCCCGCCTGCGGGCCGACCCGGCATCGGTGGTGGAGATTTTCCTGGATGAAACGCGCAACGACGCGCGCGGCAAGGACCTCGTCTCTGCCGCGCAGCGGTCCAATGTTCGCCTGATGCGGGTGCCGACCAGGCGCCTCGACGGCTTCTACGGCGGCGGGCGCCACCAGGGGGTAGTCGCCCGGGTGGAGGTGAAGCGGGTGAGCGACACTCTCGATGACCTATTGGAGGGCATTGAAAAACCCTTGCTCCTCGTGCTCGATGGCGTGACCGACCCGCACAACCTCGGCGCCTGCCTGCGCGTCGCGAACGCCGCCGGCGCCCACGCCGTGATCGCGCCGAAGGACCGCGCCGCGGGAATTACCCCGGCGGTCTCCAAGGTGGCAAGCGGCGCGGCTGAGGCCACGCCTTACATCATGGTCACGAACCTGGCGCGCACCCTCTCGGAGCTGAAAGAGAGAAACATCTGGATCGTCGGCGCCGACGAGCGCGCCGACAAGACCCTTTACGAAACCGGCATCCCGGAAGCGGTCGCCTGGGTCCTGGGCGCGGAAGGCGAAGGGATGCGCCGGCTGACGCGCGAGAGCTGCGATCTCCTGGTGCGCATCCCGATGCGCGGCGAGGTCGAAAGCCTCAATGTATCGGTCGCTGCCGGCGTCGTTCTCTTCGAATCGGCCCGGCAGCGTGCGGCATGAAGGAGCGCGCCCTGCTCGCCGCGCTGTTCGTCGTCACGCTCGCTGGAGCGCTGCCGGTTTGCGCGCAAGAGTATCCCCGCAAGCCCATACGGCTGATCGTGCCGTTCGCGCCGGGCGGCGGCAACGATACGGTGGCCCGCGCGATCTCGCAGAGCGCGGGCGCGAGCCTCGGTCAGCCGGTGGTCGTCGACAACCGCGCCGGCGCGGGCGGCATCCTAGGAGCCGAGCTCGCGGCGAAATCGCCCGCGGACGGCTATACGCTGTTTCTCGGCGGCGTGGGCAGCCACGCCGTCAACCCAAACCTGCACGCGAAGCTGCCGTACGACCCGGTGAAAGACTTCGCGCCGATCACACTGATCGCCTCGGCACCCTCGGTCCTCGTCGTGAATCCGTCCCTGCCGGCGCGGACGCTCGCGGAATTCACGGCGCTCGCGAAAGCGAGCCCCGGCAGGATCAACTATGCCTCCAACGGAAACGGCAGCTCGGCCCAGCTTGCAGCCGTCCTGTACGAATCGATGGCGGGGGTGCAGATGGTGCATGTTCCGTACAAGGGACTCGCGCCAGCGCTCGTCGATCTGCTCGCGGGCGAGGTGCAGGCGATGTTCAGCAGCGTGGTCGCGATCGTTCCGAACATCAAGGCGGGCAGGCTGCGCGCGCTCGCGGTTACCGGAAAGCGGCGCGCGGCGCTGCTGCCGGAAGTGCCGACGCTCGACGAATCGGGTGTCCCCGGCTACGAGGCCGGATCCTGGTACGGCATCCTTGCGCCGGCGGGCACGCCGCAGGCGGTCGTCGCGAAGCTGCACGAGGCGATCGTGCGGGCTTTGGCAAAGCCTGAAGTGCGCGAGCGCCTGGTGAGCGAGGGCGCCGAGGTGATCGGCAGCACGCCGGAGGCGTTCGCGGCGCACATCACGGCCGAGCTCGCGCGGATGGGAAAGCTGATCCGCGACGCGGGCATTCGCATGGAGTGAGAGGTGTATACCCGCGACATCGCCGGATTTGTGTCCGGGCTTCGATACGGGGCGATTCCCGCCGAGGTGCGCGAGCGGATCAAGCTGCTCATTCTCGATGCGCTGGGCTGCGCGCTCTATGGCGCGCATCTGGAGTGGTGCCGGATCCTGTGCGACACGCTCGGAAGGATCGACAAGGATGCCTCGTGCAGCGTGTGGGGGACTTCGCTGCGCCTCTCGGCGCCGCACGCAGCGCTCGCGAACGGCACGCAGATACAGGGCTTCGAGCTCGACGACGTGCATCGCGCGGGCGTGCTGCACGTCGGCGCAGTGGTGCTCCCCGCGCTGCTCGCGATCGCCGAGTTGCGCCGAAATCTCGGCGGCGACGAGTTTCTCGCTGCGGCCGTGGCGGGCTACGAGATCGGGCCGCGCGTCGGGCTGTGCATGGGGCCCGAGCACATCGGCCAGGGCTGGCATTCGGGCGCGACCGTGGGCGTGTTCGCCGCGGCAGCAGGCGCGGCACGCGGCTTGCGACTCGACGCCGGGAAAGCGGTTCACGCGCTGGGGATTGCTGGCACCCAGGCCTCCGGACTCATGGCTGCGCAGTACGGCGCGATGGTCAAGCGCATGCATGCCGGACGCGCATCGCAAAGCGGCCTCTACGGCGCGCTGCTCGCCGAGCAGGGCTTCACCGGGATCGCGGATGTCCTGGAAAGCGAGTATGGCGGGTTCTGCACCACGTTTTCGCGCTCAAACGATCGCTTCCGGCTCGTCGAGCTCACCGCGGGCCTCGGCGAGACCTGGCAGACGATGGGCGTCGCGCTCAAGTTCTACGCCTGCGGCGCAAGCAACCACACGACCCTGGACGCTTTGCGGGAGCTCCAGGCCCGCAAGGCGTTCGGTGCCGAAGACGTACAGAAGATCGTCGTGCACGGCTCGCAGGTCACGGCGGATCACGTCGGCTGGAAGTACGAGCCGAAGGGCCTGACGGCCGCGCAGCTCAACCTGCCGTTCTGCGTCGCCACGTACCTCCTGGAGGGCGATTGCGGCGTCGAGCAATTCACCGACGCAGCCGTCGCCGACCCGAAGCGCATGGCGCTCGCGGAAAAGATCGAAGTCAGGCCAGACCCGGCCATCACCGCGAAGGGCGCACCCTACCGCCACGCGGTGCGCGTCGAAGTGCAGCTTAGCGGCGGCGCGCGCCTCGAATGCGCGAAGC
>Ga0209157_1000927_pt1 | contig 24741 bp, 23 predicted proteins | sample GraSoiAngelo_135_FD_185892 | JGI IMG/M metagenome (GOLD analysis project Ga0209157, IMG submission 185892) | Grasslands soil microbial communities from the Angelo Coastal Reserve, California, USA - 14_0929_05_40cm (SPAdes) (version 2) | ecosystem: Environmental > Terrestrial > Soil > Grasslands ...
ATCCAGAACGGCGGGTGGGGCTTCTGAGCGGTCGGCGGCTCCACGACCACGTTGTCGAACTGCCAGTACTTGCCGCGATGGGACCACGGCGCGTCCGACGTCCACGCCTTCACGATCACCTCGAGCGCTTCCTCGAAACGCCCGTCGCTCTCCTCCATCGGAATGCAGAAGCCAGCGAACTCGTTGTGGCGATATCCCTTGCCGATCCCGAAATCGAGACGCCCGCCCGAGAGCAAATCGATGGTGGCCGCCTGCTCGGCCAGTAGCACGGGATTGTGCCAGGGCAACACGATCACCGCCGTGCCCAGCCGCAGCGTGGTGGTGCGCGCGCCCACCCACGTCAGCAAGTTGAGCGTGGCCGACACCTGGCCGAACCCGGTGAAGTGGTGCTCGACGAGAAAGGAGCTGACGAAGCCGAGCGCCTCGGCCTCGACGTTGAGCTCGACGAAATCACGGAACCCGGCGCCGCTGTCGGTGTCGGGACCGCCGCGCTTGGCCTGCGCGCTGCCGAAGATTCCAAATTTCATGCGATGACGTCCCTCCGAATTCCTCAGACTGGTCCGTTCGGTGCCACCAGAATCTTACCCTGCCGCCCGCCCTGCTGGGCGTGAGCCAGCGCCGCCTTGATCTCCTCGATCGGATAGACCCTCTCGACCGGCGCCGCCAGCGTGCCGTTCGAGACCTGCGCGCCCAGGTCCGCGTAGATCTCCCGGATCTGGTCGACGGAGCGTGTGGCGAGCGCGCGGCCGAGCATGAACCCCACCAGCCGCTGGCCGCCGAAGATGAGCGCGCTGCGCGCCATGACCGGGTCCTCGCCGGTCATCGAGCCATAGTTGCACACGACGCCGCCTTCGGCGACGCAGGATGCCAGACGCGCCGTTGCCTGACCGGACACCGCGTCGAGACCGAGGCGAATGGGAGCGCCACCGGTGTGAGCCTTCACCGCCTCGCCGAGGCTCGGCCCATCGACGGCGCAGGCGTCGGCGCCCAGGGACTTCAATTCACCGAACAGCGAGTCGCGCCGGACGACGTTCATCGTCTTGAGGCCGCGGACCCGGGCCAGGCGGATGAGCAAGCGGCCGACGGCGGAGTTGGCGACGTTCTGGATCACCCAGTCGCCCGGCTTCAGATCGACGAGATCGCTCAGCATCAGGAGCGCCGTCGGCGGATTGATGCGGAGCATCGCGGCCTGGCGAATCGGAAGATTCGATGGCACCGCGATGACGTCCTCGCCCTTCACGCGCCGCTTCTGGGTCCAGTTCTCCCGCTGGAGGTTGATGACGAGATCGCCGGGCTTCACGTGCGAGACGCCGGCGCCGACCGCGGTGACGCGGCCGACGCACTCGGCGCCTGGCGTGGCCGGCAGCGGTGGCTTGAGACGATAGCTGCCCTTGCACATCCAGACGTCGGCCGGGTTGATGGGAAACGCGAGGACGTCGAAGACGACCTCGTCCCTGCCCGGGGGGCCGACGTCCGGGACCTCGGCGCAGCGGGCGACCTCTTCCGGCTGGCCGTAACGATCGATCAGGACCTGTTTCATCAGAACGTCAGCGGATCGGTCACGCGAACCCACCGTCCCGCCTTGACCACCGCGAGGAACGACGAGTTGGCGCCCTGATGCTTGTCGGGCCCGAAGCTCGCCTCGGGGCCGTTGAAGATGTCGCGATAACCGCGGATCGACTCCAGGCCCTTTACGAAGCTGTCGAGCGTCAGATCGGCGCCCGCCTTCTCGAGCCCCAGCACGGTCAGGTCGGCGGCGACGTGGCCGTAGACCGCGCCGATGTTGGGGTCGGCCTTGTAGCGCTCCTTGTAGCGATCGAACCAGCCCTGGGCCAGCGGGCTCAGCGTGTCACGGTACGGCATGTCGGTGAGCCCCATCGCAAAGAGGCCTTCGGTCACGCCGCCCTGGGCGGCCGCCACGAAGAGGTCGTAGGTGGCGGCCGAGCCCAGGAAGTCCACGTCGGTCCAGCCGATCTTGCGCGCGGTCGCGTACGGCACGATGGAGTCGCGCACGATCGTGCCCAGCGCCACCAGATCGCACCCCGCCGCCTTCAGCTTGGTGATCTGCGCCGTGAAGTCCTGGTCGGTCGGCTTGTGCGTCGTCGTCTCGACCACCTTGATCTTCATCTTCTCGGCCTGTATCTGGACGCCGTCCAGCACTTCCTTGCCGAAGTCGGTGTCCTGGTACATCGCGCAGAGGGCCTTCTTGCCCTTCTTCGTCACGAAGTAGTTGATGCCGGCGCGGATCTGGTCGACGTAGGAGGCGGCGCCGTAGAACTTGAGCCGATGGAACGGCTCGTACATCGACCGCGCGGCCGAGAGCGGGAAGAGGTTCGGCACGCCGGCCTCGAACTGGTCCTTGAAGAGCGCGTTGTTCATCGGCGTGCCGAGCGGCGCCACCATCGCGAAGATGCGGTCGCGGTTGATCAGCTTGGTTCCGGCCTGCACGGCCCGCGGGACTTGATATTGCGTGTCCTCGACGACGAGCCGGATCTTGCGGCCGTGGATGCCGCCGGTCGCGTTGGCCTCGTCGAACCGCATCTTGACGGCGTTCGACGACGACACGCCGTAGGTGGCGGCGGGACCGGAGAGGTCGGTGTGCATGCCGAGCACGATCTCGGTCTTGCTGACGCCGCGCGTCTCCTTCTGCGCCGTCGCCACGCCAGCCACCGCCAGCGCGCCGACCATCACCGCTGCTGCCATCCGCATCTTCATCGCTCGCTCCTTTTTCTCGTTAGCGCTCAGCGTACATGGCGTCGATGACATCCTTGTACTTCGTGCTGACGAGCGTCCGCTTCAGCTTCATGGTCGGCGTCAGCTCCTCGTCGTCGGCAGTGAGGATCTGCTCGATGAGGCGGAACTTCTTGATGGTCTCGACCCTCGCGAGCTGCCGGTTCACGCGCTCGATCTCGCTCCAGATCAGGTCCCGGATTTCGGTGGCGCGGCAGAGCGAGGCGAAGTTGGTGAACGGGACGTTCCGCTCCTGGGCGTAGTGGGCCACCGTCTCGTGGTCGATCATGACCAGGCACGAGAGGAACTTTCGCCCGTCGCCGACGACCACCGCGTCGGCGATGTAGGGCGAGAACTTGAGCTGGTTCTCGATCTCCGACGGCGTGATGTTCTTGCCGCCCGCCGTGATGATGATGTCCTTCATGCGGTCGGTGATCCGGACGAACCCCTCGTCGTCCATCGTCCCCACGTCGCCCGTGTGCAGCCAGCCGTCGACGATCGTCTCCGCGGTCTTCGCGGGATTGCGGTAGTAGCCGAGGAACACGTGCGGGCCGCGCAGGAGGATCTCGCCCTCGGGCGAGAGCGCGACGTCCGTGTCCGGCCGGGCGACTCCGACCGTGCCGAGCTTGATGCGGTTGGCCGGCATGGCGGTGGCGAGGCCCGTGTTCTCGGTCTGGCCGTAGACCTCGCGCATGTCGATGCCGAGCGCCATGAACCACCGGATCAGCTCGGGCGCGATCGGCGCGGCGCCGGTGGCGGCGGCACGCGTGCGGTGCAGGCCGAGCGAGCGCTTGATGTTGTCGAGCACGAGGACGTCGGCGAGCCGAAAGAGCAGCCGGCGGCCCGCCCCCGGGCGGCGGCCCTCGATCCGTCGCTGCGCCATCCCCATGCCGACGCCGATCGCCCACCGATACGCGAGCCGACCGAGCGGCGTCGCCTCGCGCATGCGCAGGGCGACCGCCGAGTAGAACTTCTCCCAGATTCGCGGCACCGCGAAGAACACGGCGGGCGCCACCTCGCGGATGTTCTCGGGCACCGTGTCGATGCTCTCCGCGAAGTTCACGGTCGCGCCGGTGAGCAGCGGGTTGAAGACGCTGAAGGTCCGCTCGGCGACGTGGGAGAGCGGCAGGAACGAGAGCTGCTGGTCGCCGGGCTCGGGCTTGGCCAGGAAGTCGGCGTTGGCAAGCTGAAAGAGGATGTTGCGGTGGCTCAGCATGGCCCCCTTGGGCGGGCCGGTGGTGCCGGACGTGTAGACGAGGATCGCCAGGTCATCCGGCTGGGCGATCTCGACCATGGCGTCGAAGGCCCCGGGATGCTCGCGGTCGTAGGTGGCGCCGAGCTCGACCAGCTGCTCGAACGGCATGACCTGCGGGTCCCGGAAGCCGTGCAGGCCCTCCATGTCGTAGACGAAGATCATGGCGAGCTGAGGACACCGGGCGCGGGATTCTAGAATTTTGTCGAGCTGCTCCTCGTTCTCGGCGAAGAAGAAGCGGGTCCCGCTGTCGTTGACGATGTACTCGACCTGCCGCGGGGAGTCCGTCGTGTAGATGCCGTTGGTCACGCCGCCCACCGACATCGTGCCCATGTCGGTATACAGCCACTCCGGGCCGTTGTCGGCGATGATCGACACGACGTCGCGGGGCCGGAGACCGAGGGCGACCAGCCCGAGGCCGACGCGCCGGGCCCGCTCGCCGTACTCGCGCCAGGTGATCGCGCGCCAGATCCCGAGGTGCTTTTCGCGCATGGCGACCTGCTCGCCGCGCACGCCGACGACGTGGCGGAAGAGCCGCGGCAGCGTCGCCTGGCCGTGGACGGTCCACACGCGCTCGTCGAGCCTCGTCATCACCGCCATGTCTTCTTCCTCTTCCACCGTCGCGTGCCGCGGATCCCCGACTCCTTCACCCCGAGGTAGAACTCCTTGATGTCCTCCTTGTCGAGCAGCCGCGAGCACGTGTCCTCCATCACGATGCGGCCGACCTCGAGCACGTAGCCGTAGTCGGCGAGGTGCAGGGCCATGTTCGCGTTCTGCTCCACCAGGAGCACGGTGACGCCGCGCTCGCGGTTGATCCGGGCGATGATCTCGAAGATCTCCTTCACGAGCCGGGGCGCCAGGCCCAGCGACGGCTCGTCGAGCAGCATCATGCGCGGCCTCGCCATCAGCGCGCGGCTGATCGCCAGCATCTGCTGCTCGCCCCCCGAGAGCTGGCCGGCGCGCTGACTCGCGCGATCCTTCAGGACCGGGAAGTAACCGTAGACCAGGTCAAGGTCCTCGGCGACACCACCGGCGTCCCGGCGCGCGTAGGCGCCCATCATGAGATTTTCGCGGACGGTGAGCAACGGGAACACCTCACGGCCCTCGGGGACGTGACTGATGCCGAGCCGCGCCACCTGGTCGGGATCGCGGCCCTGGATCTCGCGCCCCGCGAACGTCACCGTGCCCTTCTGGGCATCCATCGCGCCCGACACCGTCTTGAGGATGGTCGTCTTCCCCGCGCCGTTGGCGCCCAGGATGGTGACGATGGCCCGCTCGGGCACGGTGAAGCTGACGCCGCGGATGGCCATGATCGGGCCGTAGGAGGTCTCGAGGTTGCTGGCGGTGAGGAGCGCGTCCGCCATCGATCAGCCGCCGAGATACGCCTTGATCACGTCGGGATGCTCCTGGACCTCGCGCGCCGTCCCCATCGCGATCGGCCGCCCGTAGTTCAGGGCGAGCACCTGGTCGGACACGGCGCTGACCAGGCTCATGTCGTGCTCGACCATGAGCACGGTGACGCCGAGCAGCGTCCGGATGTCCTGGATCCAGAACGCCATGTCCTCGGTCTCCTCGACGGAGAGGCCGGAGGACGGCTCGTCGAGGAGCAGGAGCTTGGGCCGCGTGCATAGCGCGCGGGCCATCTCCACGACCTTGCGCACGCCGTAGGGCAGGTTGAGGACGAGGCTGTCGCGATACGCCGGCAGGTCGAGGAAGTCGATCACCTGCTCGACGGCCTCGCGATGCTCGAGCTCCTGCTCGCGCACGCGGCGCACGAAGAAGAGCTCCTCCACGAAGCGCGACCTGGCGTGGACGTGGCGGCCGAGGAGGAGGTTCTGCAGCACCGTCGCGTGCTCGAACAGCTCGATGTTCTGGAACGTCCGCGCGATGCCGCGCCGGCCGATCTCGTGTGGTGGCACGCGCGTGATGTCCTCGTCACAGAAGATCAGCCGGCCCTGGGTCGGGTCGTAGATCCGCGAGACGAGGTTGAAGATCGTCGTCTTGCCGGCACCGTTGGGGCCGATGATCGTGAACACCTGGCCGGGCTCCACGGCGAAGCTCACGCCGTCCACCGCCCGGATGCCGCCGAAGTTGACGGCGAGACCGTCCACCTCGAGCAGCGTCATCGCAGCCGCTCCGATCGCATGTAGGCCTTCTGGCGCCGGAAGGTGGCGCGCTTGTAGAGCGGGAACATCGAGAAGTAGAGCTTGATCTTCATCCACCGCCCGAAGATGCCGAGCGGCTCGAACAGGATGAAGAGCACGAGGATCAGGCCGAAGAGGCCGGGCTCGAGCCCGGGCTGCTTGACGAACCGGCCGGTCGCGAGGAGCGCGGATTCACTGGCGCTCGAGCCGAATACGGCCGCCATCGCGCCGACCCACGCCGGCACCGAGTCGCGCGCCTGAGAAATCAGGACGGGCAGCATCGCGACGAACGCGGCGCCGAAGACGGCGCCGTGCAGGCTACCGAGGCCGCCCACCACGACCATCAGGAGAAACTGGATCGAGAACAGCACGCTGAAGATGTCGGGTGCCAGGAAGCCGATCTTGTGCGCGAACAGCGCGCCGGCGACGCCCATCAAGCCGGCGGAGTATGCGAAGGCCAGCGTCTTGTACGCGCCGAGGTTGACGCCCATCGACTGCGCGGCGATCTCGCTGTCGCGGATGGCGACCCAGGCGCGGCCCGTCGGCGAGCGCAAGAGGTTGGCCGTGAGCCACAGGCCTCCCGCGAGGAAGCCCAGGCAGAGCAGGTAGAACGCCACGTCGCCGGCGAAGGACACGCCGAAGATCACGGCCTTGTCCACCGGCCGGCCCTTGAGGCCGCCCGTCACGTGGTCCCACCGCGTGAAGACTTCCTGGATGATCAACGCGAAGGCGAGCGTCGCGATCGCGAGGTACACGCCGGTCATGCGCAGCGCGGGCAGGCCGACGAGCACGCCGGCGGCTGCCGCGGTGGCGGCGGCGAGCGCCACCGACACCGCCCACGGCAGGCCGAGGTCGTGAATGAAGTAAACGTGCGCGTACGCGCCGATCCCCAGGAACGCGGCGTGCCCCAGGCTGATGAGGCCCGTGTAGCCGGCGAGCACCATGACGGAGAGCCCGCACAGCCCGTAGATGAAGACCAGGCTGATGTCGACCAGGTATTCCGGCACGAGGTTGGGCAGCACGAGCAGGCCGGCCAGCAGCGCGACGTACCAGTTGCGCTGGACGGAGTCGCGGAAGAGCCCCAGGTCCTGCGCGTACGAGGTCTTGAAGACGAAGCGCACGGAGTCAGACCTTCTTGCGGCCCACCGTGCCGAACATGCCCTGGGGCCGCACGGCCAGCACGAGCAGCAGCACGACGTACGCAGCGACGTCCTTGAATCCCTGCGGGAGATAGACGCCGGAGAACAGCTCGATCAGCCCGATGGTCACGCCGCCGACCAGCGCGCCCGGGATCGATCCGAAGCCGCCCAGCACCGCAGCCGAGAACGCCTTGAGGCCGATGAAGCCGAGGTTGATGTCGATCAGCGACACGGGCGCCAGCAGCACACCGGCGATCGCGGCGACCCCGGCCGAGATGGCCCAGACGAGCGAGAACATCCGCTTGACCGGAATGCCCATGTAGTAGGCGGCGAGCTGGTTCTGCGACGCGGCCTGCATGGCCACGCCCACGCGCGTGAAGGTGAAGAATGCGTAGAGCGCTCCGCACAGCAGCACGGTGCCGACGATGATGGACACGTACTCGTGGCTGACGGCGACGCCGCCGATCCGGGTCGCCTTCGCGCTGAACGGGGTCGGCAGCGTGTAGATCTCGGAGCCCCACGTGATCGAGGCGAAGGCGCGGAACATCGCGGCCAGGCCGATCGTCAGCATGACGAGCGCGAACTGGGGCTGGCCGATGACCCGGCGCAGGACCGTCGCGTCGAGCACGGCGCCGAAGACCGCCACCGCGGCCACGGCCAGCACGAACGCCAGCCAGTAGCCGACGCCGTACCAGACCACGAGCATGTAGCACGTGAACGCGCCCAGCATGAGGAGGTCGCCCTGGGCGAAGTTCACGAGCTCGGTCGCCTTGTAGATGAGGACGAAGCCGAGAGCGACCAGGCCGTAGATGCAGCCCACGGCCAGGCCATTCAGGACGAGCTGCAGGACGGTGTCCAGGCTGATGTCCTCAGGGCCTGGGCAGCTTCCAGTGGAGCCACGCGCAGAGCGCTCGTCCCATGATCAGCTCCTTGTCGCGGGCCGACAGCCACGGCAGCTCCTCGGTGAACAGCGTCACGCACTGACGCCACGAGCACGGCATCCGCGTGATGTCGGTGCCCCAGAACATCCGCTCTGGGCCGAACGCGTCGTAGATCTGCCTGAGGTATCCGTGGATGTTGCGGAACGGATAGGGCTGGCTCGAGTAGCTCGGCGCTCCGGTCGCCTTGATGGCGACGTTCGGATGCTTCGCGAGCGCGAGCATGTCGGGAAGGGTCGCCCACGCCGCCTCGTCCTTCATCGCCGGCGACGAGCGGCCCAGGTGATCGATGATCAGCCTGAGCCTCGGATGGCGCTCCGCCACCTGCGCCAGCTTCGGGAGGAAGCCGAACGCGAGCAGCGCGATGGGAAGCCCGGCGCGCTCGGCCGCCGGCCACAGCCAGTCGATCGTGCCGTCGGTCGGCCACGTCTTCTGATGCGGCTGCAGGAAGGTGAAGCGCAGGCCCAGCATCCCTGGCCGCTGCTTCCAGCCGTCCACGAGCGCGCGGCTCTCCGGACGGTCGAGCGGGAAATTTCCCAGGATGGCGAGACGGTCCGGATGCTGGCGCGCCGCCTCGATGGCCTGCGCGTTGGCGTTCGGATCCCACGAGGTCGGCGGATGGATGACCGCCGCGTCGACGCCCGCCTCGTCCATCTCCTTCAGCAGCTCGTCCTTCGTGAAGGCCGGCACCTGCCGATGGTTGGGATTGCTCGGCTTGCCGCCCGCCCAGATGTGAACCTGCGCATCGACGATCTGCATGTCCTTCGCTCCCATTTGCCGGTGCAGTTGGCCGCCGGTAAGCCTAACCTAGCTTGTCAGTCGCCCGCTGAATCATCCGCGGGCTGTAGCCCAAGTTGTTCATAACCTATGAAGGCAGCGGCCATTCCAGCACGGTCGTCGGTGACGACCAGTCGGTGGAGGCGAACACCTTCAGGAATTCGGCGACAAACTGCGCCTCTAGCTGCTGGCGTATGACGGTGAGAACTACTTTGACACGTGCGGGCTCCTCCAGCCCTTGCACGCGCGCCGCGAATTCACGGTCCTTGGTGAAAAACAGATCGTAGTCCACAGCGATTTCTCGGTAGAGAGGCCCGTTCGCCAATCCCTTCAGGCCGAGGGAACCGACCGAATCGACGACGTGTCCGAGCCCCCGGAGAGGCTCGATGAGACCTTCGGGCAGGTTCTCGTCCAGAAGAATCCTCACGGGGCGGAGATCGCCGTCGACCGAGCCAGCTCTTCAAGAGTTCCGCGCACGGCATCTTCGCTCAGCGTCGGATACGCGCGCACGATCTCCGAAATCGTCATGCCAGCGGCAAGTGACTCAAGAAGAAACGCGACCGAAATGCGCGTGCCAGCGACGCGCGGCTTGCCCGCCAGGTGCTCGGGATCGGCGACGATCCATTTCATTGAGCCTTCTCCTCGTCCTTGGTCGCGCTACGGCGTGAGCACCTCGGCGCCGGCGGCGGCTTCCAGCTCGCAGGCGTTCACGGTCATGGCCAGCATGCTGTAGTAGCCGATGGCCCCGGTGAGCTGGATGAAGCCGTCGTCGCCGAAGCGCCGCCGCAGCGCCTTCACCGTCTGCTCGTCGGCGCGATGCTTCCGGAGGAGCTGGTGCGTGAAGTCCACGATCTGGGCGTCATTCGGCGGCAGGCCACGCGTGTGCTTCTCGCGGATCGCCGCGATGATGGTCTCCGGCACGCCGAGCTTCCGCGCGGCGCCCGTCTGGGCGCCCCAGACGTAGACCGCGTCGAGCTCGCGCGCGACCGCCATCGCGGCGAGCACGCGCACGCGCATGTCGAGCGAGCCTTCGAAGCGGACGAAGGCGCCGAGGTGGGCGACGCGCTCGGCCAGCTCCGGGCAGTGCAGGAACATCGTGAACGGGCCCTGCACCGCGCCGCGGCTCTTGACGATCGCGTCCACGATCGCCTGATCCTTGGCTGCCACCTGGCTCTTGTTCGTGATCGGCGTCAGTCGCGCCATCTCTCGGCCTCCCGCTAGTGAGCGCTCGGCCCCGGGCGGACCCAGCCGCCGTGGACCGGATGGTGAGAGCAGATGAATTCGACGAAGGCCGGCCGGCCCTTGGCGTTCTCGTCGAAGGCACGCTCGAGCGCCGGCACGATCTCCGACGGCTTCGTGACGTCCTCGGCGTGGAAGCCCACGGCCTTGGCCATCGAGGACATGCACGCGGACTCGTGATCGGACACCTTCCACGTGTACGGATCGTGCCCGGCGCCCCAGAAGCCCGGCCCGTAACCGGAGTAGCCGCCGTTGTTGATGTGCAGCGTCGTGATCCCGATCTTGTAGCGCGCCACCGCCTCGAAGTTCCCCATCATGTAGCAGACGCCGGCGTCGCCGGTGACGTGGACGCACTGGCGAGAGGGATAAGCGAGCTTGGCCGCGACGGCGCCGGCCAGGCTGAAGCCGAGCGTCGAGACGTTGCCCCAGCCCAGGAACCCGCGCGGAATGTGGGTCTCGTACACGGTACTGGTCTGATCCCGCGTGTTCCCCGAATCCGCGGTCACGAACGACTGCTTGGGATCGAGCACCTTCATGAGATCGCCGAGCACGCGGTACGGATTGATCGGCGTCTCGTTCGATTCGAGCCACGGCCGGAACTTCGCCATGAACTCCTGCCGCGCCGCCCGGATCTCCTCCAGCAGCGCCGGGTTCTTGCGCCCGCCGCCCGTCCGCTTGCCGACCTCCTCGCCGAGCGCCTGCAGCGTCAGCCGGGCGTCACCGATGACGGCACAGCGGGTCTCGTAGCTCCGGTTGATGTCGAGCGTGTCGATCGTGCACTGCACGATCGTCTTCTTCTCGGCGTCGGGGATGGTGTGGCTGAACCGGTTGGGGAACAGGCTGGCGCCGATCGAGAAGAGCACGTCGCACTTGCGCAGGAAGTGCTCGGCCATCGAGCCGCGCACGCCCACCGACAGCGGGTGATTCTCCGGGAAGGCTCCCTTCGCCTTGAGCGTGGTGAGTACGGGAAGCTGGGCAAGCTCGGCGAACTTGACGAGCTCGTCGGTAGCGCCCGAATACAGCACGCCTTCCCCTATATACAGGAGGGGGTCTTTGGCGGCCAGGAGCACCTTCACCGCGGTTTTCACGTCATCGGGATCGGGGCCGCTCCTCCATCCCTTCACCGGCGCATAGGGATGCTCGGCCTCGTCGTACTCTCCGAGGTCGCGCGGGACGAGCAGCAGCACCGGACCGGGCCGGCCCGATCGGAGGTGGGTGAAGGCGCGGCGCACGTAGTCGGGGACGAGCTCGGCGCGGTCGATCTCCCCCACCCACTTGGTGACGGACTTGAACGCCTGGCCGATGTCGTAGTGCGTGTGCCGTGTGGCGCCCGGGCCGACGCCCTCGGCGATCACCAGCAGCGGCGACGAGTCTTCCCAGGCCTGGGCGACCGCGCCGTACGCCATCTGGATGCCCGCGGCGTTGAGGCCGGCCATGACCGTGCACACACCGATCTGCTTGCCGCACGTCACGCGCGAAAAGCCGTCGGCCACGGCGACCGCGAAGCGCTCCTCGCCCATCATGAGGATCGGCACGCCCTCTTCGCCGAGCGCGTTGTTCACGGGACTGGTGGGATAGCAGCTCACCCAGGGAACGCCCTCGGACTTGAGGGTTCGTGCGAAGCCGTTGACCGCCTTGATCTTCATGCGTCCTCCTCCTGGGGGCTCACGCCATCACTCGGCCAGCCACACGTCGCGCAGATCTTGATTGATGAAGTGGCTGGGCAGGATCTTCCAGCCCTTCACGGCCGCTGACAGCAGCACGATGCGATGCCACCACAGCGTCGGAACGTAGTGCGCCTGCTCGTCGAGCACGCGACGCTCGAACTGGGCGATCAGCTTGCGGCGCTCGTCGCGGTCGGTCGTCCGGCTCTGGGCCTCGTAGAGCTGGTCGAGCACGGCGTCCTTGTACCGCGCATAGTTCTGCGGGCTCTTGTCGGTGGAGACGAACTTGGCCAGCTCGAAGTCGGGCTCCTCGATGCTGCCACACTGGAAGTCGATGCTGACCTCGTAGTTACCGGCCCGAAGGTCGGCGAAGTACGGCCCGGTCTCCTGCACGACCTGCTGGACGTTGAGGCCGATCTTGCGCCACTGGTCCACCAGGAAGATACCGACCGCCTCGAATGGCATCGGGATGTTCCGGTTCTTGTAGGTGAAGGAGAACCCCTCGGGAATGCCGGCCTCTCGCAGCAGCCGTCGCGCCTCGCGCCGCGAGGCCTCGATGTCCTTCCCGAAGCCGGCGATCGTGACCAGCTCGGCCTCGGAGGTGGCGAAGGGCGTGCCGGGCATCACCAGCGCGCCGACCGTCTTCACGACGGCGATGCGCGACAGCGCCCGCGAGCCCTCCCAGCGATCGACGGCGAGCGTCAGCGCGCGGCGGACACGCGGATCGTTGAACGGCTTGCGCTCGTGGTTGAGCGCGACGTACTGCGTACAGAGCCAGCTCGACTCCTGGACGGCGATCCGGTCACCGAGGGCGCGGACCAGCTCGTCCCGCGTGGACGGCGGGAAGCCGCGAAACTCGGCGTGGATCCTGCCGCCGCGAAGCGCGGCCACCCGGGCGGCCGTGTCCTTGATGAAGAGCGCGCGGAAGCCGTCGAGGTACGGGCGGCCCTTGATGAAGTAGTCGTCGTTCTTCTTGCCGAGGACGTGGGAGCCCCGCACGTACTCGACGAACTTGAAGGGGCCACTGCCGAGCACGTTGTGCTCGTACCAGTGCGGATCGCGCGCCAGGACGTCGGCCTTGTAGACGAAGTTGAAGGGCGAGGCGAGGTTGGCGAGCATCGCCACCGACGGCCACTTGAGCTTGAAGACGATCGTCCGCGGATCGGGGGCGTCGACGCGCTCCACCACGGCGTACTGAGCCTGGCGAAGGCTCACCAGGCCAGGCGGCGGAGCGATGATCCGATCGTAGCTCGCCTTCACGTCGCGCGAGGTGAGCGGGCTGCCGTCGTGGAAGCGGATCCCGTCGCGCAGCTTGAACGTGTACGTCAGGCCGTCGCGCGAGATCACCCAGCTCTCGGCCAGGTCGCCCTCGAACTCCGACGGCCGCTCCTGGTTCACCTTGATGAGCAGGCTGTAGAACGGCGCCATCGGATGCACGGTGGCGAAGCTGTCCTCGCGGTGAGCGTCCAGCGAGGCGGGCTCGGCGCCGACCGCGTAGAGGAGCGTGCCGCCCGACCGTGGTCTCTCCTGCGCCGGGGCCACGGCGGGCCACACGGCCACGAGGAGGATCCACGCGAGGACGATCGCGCCGCGGCCGATCATGCGGCGCGCCGCCGCGGCGTGATCGGCGTGTACACGGTCTGGCGAATCCCGGCCGCGAGCGTGTCGGGTAACGGCGCGGCCTCGGCGCCCGCGGCGAGCTGGCGCAGGCCGATGGCAGGGCACGAGCGATCGAGTCCGACGACCGGCATCCAGAGCACGTCGGGCCGCTTGGCGCGAAGGTCCTCGAGGCGCTGCGGCGCTTCCGTGTCGGGAACCCCGTCGAAGGCGGCGACGTAGAGCGCGCCGTCCGACGGAACGTCGAGCAGATCGGAGACGTCACTCTCGGGGCCGCGGAAGAGATTCCGGCTCCAGTCCGTGATGTGGGGCGCCCAGTCGGCGAAGCCCCAGCTTGCGCGGTATTGCGGCGTCTCGAACGCGGCGGGCGACTCGACGACCCACGCGGCCAGATAGATGACGCGCTGGTCGAGCCCCGACGCCCGATAGCGCTGGCCCGAGAGGAACAGGGGATGCGTCATCATCTCGGCCAGCTTGGGGCCGCTGTACCACGCGTGCCAGGCCTGCTCGAGGTCCGGCCGGGAGAAGTTACAGCGGACGGCATAGACGTGGCTCATTGGAGAAGCAGCATACAAGACGTGGTAGCTTCTCGGCAGTCCCCCCCTGGGAGGTATCGAGATGCGGCCCCGGTTCGTGATCGTCGCCATCGTCCTCGTGATCGTTTCATGCATCTCACCCGCGCTCGCCGCGCAGGACGGGACCATGACGTGGGGCGTCCACGTGACGCTCGTCTCGCGCTGGCTCGATCCCGGCGACACCGAGGCGCTGATCACGCCGTTCATGGTGCTCTACGCGCTCCACGACGCGCTGGTGAAGCCGATGCCGGGCAACATCAGCACGCCGAGCCTCGCCGAGTCGTGGTCGGTTTCCAAGGACGGGCTCTCGTACGAGTTCGTCCTGCGCAAGGCCAAGTTCCACAACGGCGATCCCGTGACCGCGGAGGACGTGAAGTTCACCTTCGAGCGGTACAAGGGCAGCGGCGCCACCCTGCTCAAGGAGAAGATGAAAGAGGTGCAGGTGACCGCGCCGAACCGCATCCGCTTCGTCCTCAAGGAGCCGTGGCCGGACTTCATGGCGTTCTACGGCACCTCGGCCACCGGCGCGTCGTGGATCGTGCCGAAGAAGTACGTCGAAAAGGTCGGCGAGGACGGGTTCAAGAAGGCCCCGGTGGGCGCCGGGCCGTACAAGTTCGTCTCGTTCAACCCCGGCGTCGAGCTGGTGGTGGAAGCGTTCCCCGACTACTGGAAGAAAGCGCCGTCGGTGAAGCGCATCGTCATGCGCAGCATTCCGGACGAGGCCACCCGCGCGGCTGCCGTGAAGACCGGCGAGGTGGATGTCGGTTATCTCTTCGGCGGCGCCATCGCCGAGGAGCTCAAGCGCTCACCCGGCATCAAGGTCGTCGCGCCGCTGCTCTACGGGATGTACTGGGTCGACTTCCTCGACCGCTACGATCAGAAGTCGCCGTGGCACGATCGCCGGGTGCGTCTGGCCGCCAGCCTCGCCATCGACCGCAATGCGATCAATCAGGCGGAGATGCTCGGTCTCGGCAAGGCGACGGGCTCGTTCGTGCCGCCCGAGTTCGACTTCGCGCTGCGCGTGGAGCCGCCGCCGTTCGACGTCAAGCATGCCAAGCAGCTGATGGCCGAGGCGGGTTATCCGAACGGCTTCGACGCCGGCGACATCACGCCGCTGCCGCCCTACTCCACGCTAGGCGAGACGGTGGCCGGCTATCTCCAGGCCCTCGGGATCAAGAGCCGGGTGCGGACGATGGAGCGCGCGGCGTTCTTCGCCGCCTGGCGAGAGAAGAAGATCCACGGTCTCCTGATCGGCGCCACCGGCGCCGCCGGCAACGCGGCGGCGCGACTCGAGCCCTTCTTCACCAAGGGCGGCATCTACTCCTACGGCCCGAACCCCGAGATCGACGATCTCTTCCAGCAGCAGGCCCGGATGCTGGACCGCAAGCAGCGCGAGGTCGCGCTCCACAAGATCCAGCGCATCGTCACCGACCAGGTGCTGGTGGCGCCGATCTTCCAGCAAGGCTTCATCTGGGGCGTGGGGCCGCGCGTGGAAGCCTCGGGCGCGGGGCTGATCCAGGGCTATCCCTACGCGGCCCCCTGTGAGGACTTGAAGCTGAAGTAGCCTCGCGCGTCAGTGCAGGTGCTTCTCGAACCAGCCGAAGACCTTCTTCCACCCGTCGAGCGCGGCGGCCTGACGATACTGGAGACGATCGACGGCGAAGAACGCGTGGCCCGCGTTCTCGTAGGTGTGGAACTCGTACGTCTTTCCCGCCTGCCTGAGCGCGGCCTCGGTCTTCACGGTGTCGTCCGGTGACGGCCGCGTGTCCTCGATGCCGAACAGGCCGAGCAAGGGACACCGAAGATCCTTGGTGAAGTCGATCGGCGCCACCGGCTGGCGCGGCGTCAGCTCCTCCGGCTTGGCGACGACGCCGCCACCGTAGCAATCGATCGCGGCGTCGATGCCCCGCAGCGTGCAGGCGGCGAGATACGACTGGCGGCCGCCCGAGCAGTAGCCGATCACGCCGACCTTGCCGTTCAGGTACGGCAACGCGCGCAGGTAGTCGACGGCACCCTGCACGTCACCCATCGTGCGATCGTCCGGCATGCCGCCGGCCGCGCGAACGCTCGCGCTGTTCTCCTCGGGCGTGGCCTTGCCCTCGCGGAAGTGGAGGTTCGGCGAGATCGCCACGTAGCCCTGGTGGGCGAACCGGCGCGCGATCTCCTTGGTCGGGCCGTCCCAGCCCGGCATGTGGTGGATGACGACCACGCCCGCGTGACGCCCGCCGGTGAGCGGGCGCGCGAGGTAGGCGTCGATCTGGTCGTTCTGGTGCCCGCGCATGTGGACGGTCTCCGCGAACATCGCTTCGTAGGCCATGCCGCTCCTCCTCAGACTTTCTCGAAATCGATCCGCTCGACCACGGGCAACCCCTGGAGATGGCGGCGCAGGCAGTCGAGCCCCAGCTCGACCGCGCCCAGCCGCACCCATTCGCGGCCGCCGACGATACGGCTGCGCCGCGACGCCACGTCACCGTCGGCGGCGATGGCCAGGCAGATGCTGCCGCCGAACTCGATCCGGTCCGGCCCCTCGTCGAGATCGATCAGCACCGCCAGCGCGTGGGTGGTCCCCGCCTGGCGCCGCGCCGCCCGCGCGACGACCTCGGCGGTCTCGCGCGTGATCCCGCCCGCCGCCGCAGCGCCGTCGAGACCGACCGCCGCGCAGACCTCGCCCAGCTCACGCGCCACGATGCCGCGGCGAAAGATCTTCTCGGCGCCCGGCAAGTGGGCGACGCGCGCGGCGATCTGACCCCCGGTGAACGTCTCCACGATCGAGAGCGAGCCCTGGCGGGCCGCGAGCGCGCCGAGGACGACGCCCTCCAGCGTGTGATCGTCCTCGGCCAGGATGAAGTTGCCGAGCCGCTTGCGCACTTCCCGCTCGACCGGCTCGAGCTTCTTTCGAACGTCGCTCATGTCGGTGCCGCGCACGGTCAGCTTGGTCTCGAGCTGCGGATAGTGGGCGCGGAAGCCGAGCTTCACGCTGCCGTCGGGCACGAGCGCGTCCACGCCGGTGAGGAGCGAATCGACGTGCGATTCGCCGAGCCCGTACGAATGGAAACGCTTGAGGTGGATCGTCGTCGAGAGCCCGCTGCGCGCCAGCAGCCGCGGGATGACCTGCTCCTCGAGCATGCGCTTGAGCTCGCGCGGCACGCCCGGCGTGAAGAAGAAGCGGGCCTTGCCGATGTCGACCGCGAAACCGCAGGCGGTGCCGATCGGATTGTCGATCATCTCGGCGGTGGCCGGCAGCATCGCCTGCTTCCGGTTGTTGGGCGGCATCACGCGGCTGCGCCGGCTGAAGAAGTCTTCCATCCGCGTCAGCCAGTCTTCGCTGAGCACGAGCTCGACGCCCGCCGCCTGGGCCGCGATCTCCTGGGAGAGGTCGTCCACGGTGGGGCCGAGGCCACCATTGACGATCACGGCGTCGGCGCGCTCGCCCGCCTGCTTGAACGCGTGAAGCAGGCTCTCGCGGTCGTCACCCACCGTCGTCTCCCACTTGACGGAGAGCCCGACGTCCTCGAGCCTCTGGGTCATGTAGCTGAAGTTGGTGTTGACGATCCTGCCAGTCAGGACCTCGTCGCCGGTGCAGATGATCTCGATGCGCATCGGTCAGCCCAACACTTTCACGAGAGCGTCCACGACCTCGCCCGGCTTCTCGCGCGGCATGAAGTGACCGACGCCGTCCACCACGCGCCGCACGGTGCCCGACGGAAAGCGCGACATGTCGTCAGCGGAGAACCGGCTCGGTGTGACGTGGTCATCGCCCCCGCGGAGCACCATCGACGGCACGGTGATCGGCGGACGCGTCGCCAGCCGGCGCTCGATCTCGTCGAAGCGCGGATCGCTCGGCGCGTTGCCATGGCGAACGCGGTACGAATGGATCACCACGTCCACGAAGTCGGGGTTGTCGAACGACGGCGCCGTGCGCTCGAACGTGGCGTCGTCGAACTTCCAGGTCGGCGACCACTCCTGCCAGAGGAGCCGGCACAGCTCGCGGCGATTGCGCTCGAGGCCCGCCCGCCCGCGCTCGGTGTTGAAGTACCACTGGTACCAGAAGGCGCGCTCCTGCTCCGGCGGCGCCGGGCGTGGCGGCGCCAGAGCGTCCTGGACGTTGTAGCCACCGATGGTGACGAGCGCGCGCACGCGCTCGGGGGCCAGGATCGCCGCGATGCACGCGGCCCGACCTCCCCAATCGTATCCAGCCAGGGCGGCCGTGCGTAGACCGAGCGCGTCCATGAAATCGAGGAGGTCCTGGCCGATGGCAGCCTGCTGGGCCATGCGTGGCGTCGCGGCGTCCAGGAAGCGCGTCGGCCCATAGCCGCGCAGGTACGGAATCAACACGCGATAGCCAGCGGAGACGAGCCCCGGCGTCATGCCGTCGAACGCTCGCACGTCGTCGGGGAACCCGTGCAGCAGGACGATGGGAAAACCGCTGGCGGGGCCGTGGGCCTCGTAGCCGATCTCGAGCGTGGGTGTGCGCACCGAAAGCGTGGTCACCGGGACAGGATCATACACGGTCGTGACCTCGTGTACCCTCTCGCCCAGGAGGAAACCCGATGGCGACGAGTCAGAACGAGAAGGCCACCCGCTTCCGCGCCCTGCACGAGGGGCCGAGCGCATTTCTGATTCCCAACCCGTGGGACGCCGGCTCGGCGCGAATCCTGGCCGGGCTCGGCTTCCAGGCCCTGGCGACCTCGAGCGGCGCCGAGGCCGGCGTCCTCGGCCGGCGAGACGGCACCGTGTCCCGCGACGAGGCACTGGCGCACGCGCGCACGATCGTGGGCGCGGTCGATCTTCCCGTCTCCGCCGATCTCGAGAAGTGCTTCGGCGACGCGCCGGCCGTCGCCGCCGACACGATCCGTCTCGCCGCCGGGGTCGGCCTGGTCGGCGGCTCGATCGAGGACGCGACCGGCGACAAGGACCGGCCGCTCTACGACATCGCGCTCGCCACCGAGCGCGTGGCCGCGGCCGCCCAGGCGGCGCGCTCGCTCAGCTTCCCCTTCACGCTGACCGCGCGGACGGAGAACTTCCTGCGCGGCAACCCGAGCCTCGACGACACGATCAAGCGTCTGCAGGCCTTCGAGAAGGCGGGCGCCGACGTGCTGATGGCGCCGGGCCTGCCCGACCTCGCCTCGGTGCGCGCGGTGTGCGCCGCGGTGAAGAAGCCGGTCAACTTCATGGCCGGCATCAAGGGCAAGTCGTTCACGGTGGCCGAGCTCCAGGCCGCCGGCGTGAGGCGCATCAGCGTGGCCTCGTCGTTCTATCGCGCCGCGATGACCGGGCTGCTCGACGCGGCCCGCGAACTGAAGGACAAGGGCACGTTCGGGTACCTCGACCACTCGATCGCGACGCCCGACCTGAACGGGTTCATGTCGTGAAGGTCACCGCGGTCACGCCGTTCGTCGTCGATCCCGGGTACGGGAAGAACTGGCTCTTCGTGAAGGTCGAGACGTCCGACGGCCTGCACGGCTGGGGCGAGTGCTACACGCAGGCGGATCGCGATCACTCGATCGCCGCCCATGCCCGCCAGCTCGGCCGGTATCTGCTCGGCCGCGACGCCTCGCACATCCGTCACTTCACGCACTGGGCGTACAACGACTTCGCGTCCAAGCGCGGCTCGCTGGACTTCTGGGGCGCGGTGAGCGGCATCGAGCAGGCGTTGTGGGACCTCGCCGGCAAGCGACTCGGCGTCCCGGTCGTGACGCTGCTCGGTGGGCCCTGCCGCGATCGCATCCGTGTCTACGCCAACGGCTGGTACTCGGGCGCGCGCACGCCCGACGACTACGGGAAGAAGGCGAAGGAGACCGTCGCCCGCGGCTTCACCGCGCTCAAGTTCGATCCGTTCCCCGGGCCGTGGCGCACGCACATCTCGCGTGACGCCGAGCGCCAGGTCGTCGAGACCGTCCGGGCCGTGCGCGAGGCCGTCGGACCCAACGTCGATCTCATGATCGAGGTCCACCGACGTCTGGCGCCCATGCACGCGGTTCGGGTGGCCCGGATGCTCGAGCCGTTCGATCCGTTCTGGTACGAGGAGCCGGTCTCGGCGCGAGATCTCGGTGCGCTCGTCGAGTGCCGGCGAGAGATCAAGATCCCGATCGTCACCGGCGAGGAGCTCTACACGCGCTTCGAGTTCCGCGAGGTGTTCGAGCGCCGCGCCGCCGACATCATCAACCCCGACGTGTGCAACGTGGGCGGCATCGAGGAGCTGCGCGAGATCGCCGCGATGGCCGAGGCGTATCACGTGGTCGTCTCGCCCCACAACTACAACAGCACCACCGTCGGCCTCGCCGCCACGCTGCACGTGTCGGCGGCGATCCCGAATTTCCTGATCACCGAGTACTTCGTGAACTTCGAGCCTCGGGCGGCCGAGGTGATGGTGAATCCGTTCAAGGTCGAGGGCAGCTATCTCACGGTGCCCACCGGGCCGGGGCTCGGCATCGAGCTGAAGGAAGAGGTGCTCGCGCGCTATGCGTACCGCGAGTTCCCCGCCCGCACGATTCCGGCCCCTCGCGACGAGGGACCCTGATGAACCCGTTCGAGACGACCGGACTCGGCTTCGGGCCAGCGAACTTCACGCCGCTGACACCCGTGGCCTTTCTTCCGCGCACGGCCGCCGTTCACCCCGACCGTGTGGCCGTGATCCACGGGGACCGGCGCATCACGTACCGCGACTTCTACGCGCGGGCACGGCGGCTGGCGTCGGCGCTCACCGCGCGTGGCATCGGCGCCGGCGACACCGTGTCCGTCATGCTCCCCAACGTCCCGGCGATGCTCGACGCCCACTATGGCGTGCCCATGGCCGGAGCGATCCTCAACACCATCAACACCCGGCTCGATGCGCGCACGATCGCCTACATCCTCGGCCACGGCGAGGCGAAGGCGCTCATCACCGACCGCGAGTTCGCCGCCGTCGTCGGCCCGGCGCTCGAGCAGCTCGGTCGGAAGCTCCTCGTCATCGACGTCGACGACCCGCTCTACGACGGCCCCGGCGGCACGCTCGGCGAGCTCGAGTACGAAGCGTTCCTGGCCGAGGGATCGCCCGACTTCGAGTGGCGCCCGCCGCGCGACGAGAGCCAGGCGATCGCGCTCAACTACACGTCGGGGACGACGGGTAATCCCAAGGGCGTCGTCTATCACCACCGCGGGACGTTCCTGGTGGCCGTCGGCAACGTCCTGGCCTGGGACCTGCCGCCGCGCGCGGTGTACCTGTGGACGCTGCCACTCTTCCACTGCAACGGCTGGTGCTACTCGTGGGCCGTGACGCTGGTGGGCGGTACCCACGTCTGCCTGCGCAAGGTGGACCCGCCGCTCGTGTTCCGGCTGATCGCCGAGCATCGCGTGACGAACATGTGCGGCGCGCCGACCGTGCTCTCGATCCTCATCAACGCGCCAGCCGAGCAGAAGGCGCGCTTCGACCACGTGGTGGACATCCAGACGGGCGGCGCCTCACCACCGGCCAAGGTCATCCAGGCGATGAGCGACATGGGCTTCCGCGTCATGCACCTCTACGGCCTCACCGAGGTCCACGGGCCGTCCACGTGCTGCGAGTGGCAGGAGGCATGGGACGCGTTGCCCGCTGACGAGGTCGCCACGCACATGGCGCGCCAGGGCGTGCGCAATGCCGTCGTGGCGGGGCAGATCGTGGCCGATCCGAAGACTCACACTCCGGTGCCGGCCGACGGCAAGACGATCGGCGAGGTCTTGCTGCGCGGCAACACCGTGATGCTCGGCTACTTGAAGGAGCCGGACGCGACCGAGGCGGCATTCCGCGGCGGCTGGTTCCACACGGGGGATCTCGCCGTCGAGCATCCCGACGGCTACATGGAAATCAAGGACCGCGCCAAGGACATCATCATCTCGGGCGGCGAGAACATCTCGAGCATCGACGTCGAGATCGTGCTGAACCGGCACCCGGCGGTGCAGATGGCGGCGGTCGTCGCGCGGCCCGACGAGAAGTGGGGCGAGACGCCCTGCGCGTTCGTTCAGCTCCGGCCCGGGGCGGAGGCGACCCCAGAGGAGATCATCGAGTACTGCCGCGACAACCTGCCGCATTTCGCCGCGCCCCGGACGGTGGTCTTCGGGCCTCTACCCACGACGGCGACGGGGAAGATCCAGAAGTACGCGCTGCGCGAGCAGGCTCGCGCGCTCTAACGCGAAGCCGGCATCACCGAGGGGACTCGAACCAGAGCGTCGGATCGGCCGCGCGCACGCGAGCCTCGGGCAGGCCGAGCTCGCGCCGCACGATGTTGGTGCCCTCCACCAGCGCCACGCACTTGTAGTAGGCGATCCGGCGGCTCAGCCCTTCGCGGCCGAAGCCGCAGTCGGTGGTGATCACCAGCCGCTCGGGCGGGATGTACTCGAGCGCCTTCCGGATGAGCCGGGCGACGTGCTCGGGCGGCTCCACGACGGTGTTGCAGTGGTTGACCACGCCGATCCCGATCTTCTTGTCGGTGCGGTACTTCGCGAAGAGCGGCAGGTCCTTGCCATCGCTGCTGGCGCACTCGAAGGTGATGACGTCGGCGTCGAGCTGCAGCAGATACGGCAGCGCGCGCTCGTAGCTCGGCGGCTCCCAGTACACGCGCTGCTGGTTGGGATTCCCCCAGCAGGTGTGCACCCAGATCTCGGCGTCGACGCCGACGAGCTGGCGGTTGAACGCCTCGGTCAGGAACTCGAGGTCGGCGTCGGTGCAATCGGGGCGCGTCGTGCGGCCGTGGTGGGGCGGCTCCTCGACCTGGATCAGCGGGCAGCCGGCCGCGGCCAGCTCACGGAACTCCGCGTTCATGATGTCCGAGAGGTCGTTGATCAGCTTCTTGTCGTCGCGGTAGTGCTCGTCCCACAACATGCTGGCCAGCGCGGGAGCGCAGATCGCGCCAAACTTCACCGGCTTGTCGGTGAGCCGCTGGGCGACCTTCCACAACGCCGTGTACTCGAGCGGCCCGCGCGTCAGCCGATGCTTGACCACGGCCGGCTGATACGCCTCTTGCACCTCCCAGAGGATCTTGCCCGGGCGCAGGCCGTGCCGCTGCATCCAGCCGCGCGACGTGTCGCGGTGGCCTTCGATGCCACCGAGCCGTTCGATCGGGTAGAAGAACCACGACTTGCCGCCGACGGCGAGGTCGAAGCGGCTGTCGCCGTCGGTCACGATGTCGAGGCCGGCGGCCTCCTGCGCATTGATGACGCACGCGACGGCGTCGAGGTACTGCTCGCGGAACATCGAATCACCGAGCGCCGCCTTGAAGGAGCGTCCATCCAGGCTCTCGTCGAACCACAGCGGGCGCGGATACGATCCGGTGATCGCCGTCGGCAGCATCAGATCGCGCGTGACCTTGAGCATCGACTCTTCCTCCGCGGGCGCGCGTGGCTCGCCGCACCCGAAGTTGACCGCACCACCGCGGCCAGCGCAAGATGCCGCGCATGCGAAAGATCTGGCGGGTCTACAGCGGAACGGACGGGCAGTCGCACATCGCCGAGATGCCACTGGTCATGAAACCCTTCGTCGACACCGAGGGCGCCCACGGCGAAGCCACCGCGATGCAATCGGCTGAGGGCATCGCCTTTCGCGTGTCTCCCCCGGGCTACGTCCTCGACTGGCACTGCGCGCCGAGGCGGCAGTACTCGATCTCGCTGTCGGGCCAGGCCGAGATCGAGGTCGGTGACGGCACCGTCGCGCGAGTCGGTCCGGGCGACATCGTCCTGGCCGAGGACCTGACGGGCCGTGGCCACGTCACCCGCGTCGTCGGCGATCAACCGCGCTTCTACGCCATCGTCCCCTTGACCGATCGGTAAGTCGCGGGTCGTGACGCTGGCGGTGAAGCACCCCGTGGCCTCGCTGGCGGCCGTTCGCGCGCTCTTTCTCGAGCGACAGCATCTGGCTCGGCCGCGCGCGGCGGGGCTGACCGAGCGACGGCTCACGCGCTTCGTCGAGGACGTGGGCGGGATCCAGATGGACTCCATCAACGTGCTGGAGCGCGCGCACTACCTGACCGTGTGGAGCCGCTTCGGCCCGTACGATCGCGCGCGGTTCGATCGGCTCGTCTACGAGCGCCGGTTGCTGTTCGAGTACTGGGCGCACGCGGCCTGCCTCGTGCCGACGACGACGCTGCCGTGGTGGCGGCGCGCCATGCTCGACTATCGCGTCCGCCACACCGGCTGGTCCCGGTGGCTCCAGCGCAACGCCCGGGTGCTGCGCGAGGTCGAGGCGGCCGTCCGTGCGAAGGGCCCGATGGGCAACGCCGACTTCGACGCGCCCCGGTCGGCCGGCCGGCGCGGAGGATGGTGGAACTGGAAGCCGGTCCAGCACGCGTTCCACTATCTCTGGATGACCGGCGCGCTCACGGTGCACTCGCGGCGCCACTTCCACAAGCGCTTCGATCTCATGGAGCGCGCGTTTCCCGACGGGCTCGGCGATGACGTCGTGTCGGCCGAAGCGTTCCTCCGCTGGCACCTCGAGCGCTCGCTGCACGCGCTCGGCGCGGCGACCGAAACCGATCTCGCACGTTACCTCAGCTTCCCCCGCCTCCTGCTCAGCGTGCGCCGAGCCGCGCTCCGCTCCATGATCGACCGTGGAGAGGTTGTCGAGATCGGGGTGGCTGAATCGCCCGGTCGCTGGCTCGCGCTCGCCCGTGATCTGCCCGCTCTCGCCCGCGCGGGACGGCAGCCCACGACGTCACGC